>Ga0116184_10001086_pt1 | contig 27952 bp, 24 predicted proteins | sample AD_JPNNA5_MetaG_FD_89886 | JGI IMG/M metagenome (GOLD analysis project Ga0116184, IMG submission 89886) | Active sludge microbial communities of municipal wastewater-treating anaerobic digesters from Japan - AD_JPNNA5_MetaG | ecosystem: Engineered > Bioreactor > Anaerobic > Digestate | place... | reverse complement strand
CGTGGTTCGGGGGACTACGTGTCTGCTGCCGCTGGGCTCCACCGCGAACAAGGAGGGCCGAGTCGCGGGCACCAACGCCGCCGGCGGTCATGCCCGATTCCCGGGTGTGGTCGGTACCGGAGCCGTCAAGGTGTTCGGATGGAATGTGGCCCGCACGGGGCTGACCGAGGCCGATTCGCGGCGGCTTGGCGTGAAGCCCGCGTGCGCCATCATCGCCGGGCCCGACCGTGCTCACTACTACCCGGAGGCCAAGACCATCATCGTGAAACTCATCGCCGACAGCGTCGGCCGCAAGCTGCTCGGCGCCCAGATTCTGGGTCCGGGCGATGCCGTCAAGCGGATCGATGTCGCGGCGACCGCCCTGACCGCGGGTATGGGAATCGACGATATCGCCTGCCTGGACCTGGCATACGCCCCGCCGTACGCGCCGGCCATGGACCCTCTGATCACCGCCGCTGACGCGCTGCGCAACGCACTCGACGGACTCGTCAGCTATGTCTTCGCCGCCGAGCTCGAGGCCATGCGTCAGAGCGGAGATGGCCCCTTCATTCTCGATGTGCGCACGCCGGCGGAGTACCAGGCGGGGCACATCCCGGGGGCGACCCTGATCCCTCTGGGCGCTCTTCGCGGTCGCTTGCGCGAGGTGCCGCGCGACCGCCCCGTGGTGGCCCTATGCAAGACAAGTCTTCGCGCCTACGAGGCGGCGCGAATCCTGTCCGCCCGAGGCGACTCGAACATCTCCGTCCTCGCCGGCGGCATGGCCGCCTGGCCCTACGACACCGAAGCAGGCTAGCGGGGCGCCTGGCCGTGGCCCAGGGCACACCGCCAGAACAGACACAGCCGAGAGGCAAACCGATGGACAGAGACGGGTATTCGTGACAAGTCGTTGTTCGTGTGATTGAGGGCGACGTAGCCTCCATGTGGTGAGCCCTGACCCGGTTCGGCGTCTCCACCTGAGTGTCCCACGCGTGCGTGGTGGGGCCACGCCCGAGACCCGCTGTTCCGCCCTCCAGCGCTCCGGGTGACGGGCCTCGGGCGTTGGGTGGCCAACGTGCCGCGCGTGCCGTGGAACACGCAACCGTGCCCTCGGTTGCGCTACTGCCCTGGCGTCTTGCCCGTGATTCCGCGGAACTTCTCCTCCATCTTCATCTTCTGCTGCTTGGCGATGGCCTTCTCCTCATCGGTGGGTCCCGCATTGGCTCCGCCGCTTCGTTTGCAGCCCAAGCCGGCCAGGCAGATGCCGACGGCGATGGCCCCCGCGATGAGGCCTGCCCATAACCGGGTCTTGGTTCGCGCACGCATTCGGGTCATCATCTCCCAGACACGCTCTCTCTCCGGCTCGGCCCACGCAGACCGAGCACGGCAATGGTGGTGAGTGGGGGATTTCGGCGGGCCGGTCCCGACACCTCCCCGATGTCTGGCCGAGTCCGCTCAGGGCTGGGCCGTTCCGAGGGCCGCGTTGCCGACCGGCCCCGTCGTGCGAGCCCTGACGTCAGGCCAAGTCTGCCACGCGCTTCAGGTAGCCCGCCATGTCGAACTTGCGCTCGAGCCCGCCGAGGGTCATCGTGCGTACCGTGCCGAACACAGGCCGCTCCGGCCAGGGGCGATCGTGGGTGCCGAAGCACCAGGCTACCCCGGCGAAGGAGTTCGGATCGCGTCCATCGAGGAAATACCGGTTGTTGAGAGCTAACGCTATCTCGAAAGCCGCCTCGGGCGACAGCGACCATTCCAGGATCTTCTTGGCCCAGTACATGCGCATGTAGGGGTGCATCTTGCCAGTGATGACCATCTCGCGCATGGCGGCATTCCAGTAAGGGTCGTGGGTCTGACCGGCCTCGAGCTCGTCCGGGCCGTAGGTGTGCCCGCGCGCGTCGCGGGTGTGGGCGGCCAGCGTCTGGCGGGCCCATACCGGGATGCTCTCATAGTGGTCGTAGCCTTCGGTGTAGTAGACGTGGTTGATGCTGAGCTCACGGCGGACGATAAGCTGCTCCAGAAACGCATCGGCCGCCGGTCTCCCTGCCGCCTCGACCACCCTGAGAGCGATTTCGAGCGGCGAGATCTGTCCGAAGTGGATGTAGGGGCTCAGGTCCGAGTAGCAGGTGCCGCCCGGATCGTTGCGCCGGTCGGCGTAATCGCGGAGGCGCCGCTCGATGAACTGGTTGAGCAGGCGGCGGGCGCGGTGGGTGCCGCCCTCATGGAAACGCGGGACCGGGGGGACCGCCTCCACGTCGAGTTCGCCGAGCTGCGGCGGAGCGGCGGTTGCCGGCGGGCTCCGGCGGCGCAGAGGCGTCTCGGCCAGCGGGACGAGGAACTCGGCAAGCCTGCGGTGCAGTCTGGGCCGCAGGGTGGCGGCGGAGTACTCGGCCTTGGGCGACGCCGACTCGACCGGGACCACGGCGTCGGCCTCGACCTGGATCACCGGGCACGCAACCTCTTGTGCGACTCGCTGGCGCCACTCGCGATGATGCCGCAGATACCCCCGGTCAGCCACCAGCAACGCCGCACTGCGGGCCACGTCGATGGCGATGTCGGACGGGTCCCCCCGGCGCAAGACGAACGTGGCTCCTCGCCGTTCGAGAGCGGTTTGCGTCTCGGCCAGGCCCTCGAGCATGAACGCATAGTGCCGCGCATTGGCTTCGGGATAGCGATCCGTCAGGCCGAAGCACACCACCAGAGGCAGATCCAGCTCGTTCGCCTGGCGGACCGCATACTCCAGCGCATGGTTGCACTGGGCGCGCTGGGAGGCCTGCATCCAGTAGGCCACGTACCGCCCCCGGCGCGGAGCAGCGCGGTTCAGGCGACGGATGCGCTCAGAATGGATCACCGGCCCCGCCGCCTATTCCGTCACGAACCCGTAGTAGCGGCCCATCCAGTATGGCAACAGGAAGGCCGCGCCATCGTCCTCGCTCAAGCCGTCGCCGCCCGAGTCAAGGCGGTACGGGTTCCCGTTCCATTTGAGGAAACACCGTTCCGAATACGGCAGGACCCGCGTGCTCTGGGTCTCATCGAATCGGCCTGACCGGGGGTCGACCATGATGTCGGCCCGATGGCTGTTCTCCATTCGCCAGTCGCGAATCTCCATGGGGTACTCGCGGAGGGTGCGTTCGGCCGCCTCGACGTCGCAAGGCTTGCCGGTCACCGCTCCGTAGACGAAGTTGAAGAACGGATTCCGTTCGGGCTGCTCGATTCTCCAACTCCGCTCGATGCTGGCCAGGAGGAGCGCTCGAACATCGGGGTCGCGCTCGTAGAGCAGCGCCGGGTAGTAGCACAGGAATGCCAGTTCGTCGTCCGAATGGTTGACCTCGCCGGGTATGAGCACTTTCTGCGTGACCGCGTTGAGCGCGTAGCCGTGCTCGCGTACGAGCTCATCGTGGGCTCGCCGGTAGCGTTCATTCCGGGTCAGGTGGTAGGCGACGTTGAGGTGCGAGAGCATTGAGAGCGAGTTCAGGCCTCGTTCGACGGCCCACTGGGGCGAATCGTTGAGCGCTTGCGGGCCGAACACGGCCCAGCGCGTCGGCTGGCCATCGAGATCGATGAGGGAGTACTCGTGATCCAGCAGATGATCGGTGATGCGCGCGATGGTCTCGCGCAGAATCCTGCGGCCCTCCTCGTCGGCCACGAGATCGTAGTAGATGGCGTAGGCGAAGTAGTGCCCATCGAGCTCATCGGAGCTCGTGTCTCCCTTCCAGATCCACTGGCCATCGGGGGATGGGTGCCATTCGCCCCCCGACTGGTTCACATCCTCGCCGGGTCGGATCATCGACCGCGCTGGGAACCCCCGGATCCCCGTGATCTCTTCCAGCTTCACCAGAGCCATCATGGAGTCACGCGCATTCCGCCGGGCGTCATCGGCCCGGGTCACCGCGTAGCGGAAGCTCTCGGCCGCGACGTAGAGGGCCGTCCACAGGCCATCGTTGTCGCTGGCGTCGAGCCGGTACCGGGTCAGGTCGTTCTCCGACTCGAATCGGCATTCCACCGACAGTCCATGCCGGATGTGCCGCTGTCGCAGCCGAGTCAGGAAGCGTTCGGCCTTCTCCTCGAGCGTCATGGGCTTCGAGGCGATCTGGCCCACGCCGGACGGTGTGCGCACCCATGCGGTACCGTTCCTGTCGACGGCCAGGTCGAGCACGTCGTCGCTCGGCAGCCAGCGACGGCCGGCGAAGTAGCTGAACTCGCCTTCGCGCAGCCGGCAGACGCCGCGCGATGTCCCGAACCATCGATCACCGGTTGGCCCGAGAGCGATGCAGCGCACGTCCTCGACGGGCAGACCCTCGGCCCCGGTCAGCCGCAGCCAGTGCCCGTGGCCATCCGTGACGCTGACGCCGCGGTCCGTCGCGATCCACACCATGCCGGCGCGGTCGGCGGCCACGTCCCGGCAGTCACTGCTGAGAAGCCCGTCGGCTGAAGCCTCGGACCAGCGCACGCGGTCGCCATCGACCATCGCCAACCCTCGGTCGGTGGCAGCCCAGACGGAGCCACCAGACTCGCAGGTGGCGCGGATGGCCGCATCACCCAGCACGAGGCCCAACCGGTCGTCGGTGGACCGGGCAGGGAACGGCCAGTCGAAGGTGACCGGGCCCCCCATGTCCTGGAGGTATGTGGCTCTGGGGGTTGCCAGCGATACGGCCGCTGTGAGCAGCACATCGACGAGCATGGCGGGCCACTCCTCACCGTGGCGCCCGCGGGCGCACCATCCTCCGGTTCGCCGCTGGCTCCAGCCGGGCCTGCGCACGGGAGTCGTCGGGAGGGCGCCAGGGGGTGTGCGGTGAAGAGAGCGGTTCGCCCCTGGAGGTGCTCGATGAACGCTTCATGGCTCGCTCTGCCGCTCTTGCTCGTCGGACTCGCCCATGCGGCACCCGATGGTCCCCAGCCGACGCCGCTGACCTATGTGCCCCTGATGACGACTCGCGTGCCCGAGGGGCCCGATCTGCTCACCGCGCCGCTCTGGGACGCTGCAGCGTGGCTCGGCCCCTTCGTTCGAGCCGACGCGCGGGCCATGCCCGATGCTGAGACGACGGCCCGCGTTGCCCGGACGGAGCACGCGCTGCTCCTGCTCGTGCACTGTGCCGAGCCGCGTATGGACCGGATCGTCGCGACGCAGACGCGGCGGGACGCCACGGTGTGGGTCGATGACTGCATCGAGGTCTTCGTGCAACCGCCTGGTGAAGCGTACCGGCATTTCATCGTGAACTCCCTCGGCACACCGTATGACGAGCGTGAGAAGGACGGAACGTGGAATGCCGAGTGGCAGGTCTCGGCGCGGGCGCTGGACTCCGCCTGGGAGGTCGCCCTGGTGCTGCCATGGGCGTCGCTGGGTGGGGCGCCCGTCGAGGGAGATGAGTGGGGCTTCAACGTGTGCCGATGCCGGCAGGCGGAGCCCGAGCTATCGCAGTGGTCGCCCACGGTCGAGGGCTTCCACAAGCCGGAGGCCTTCGGCCGCATCGGCTTTGGGGACTGCCCATGGCCGGTGCGAGTCCACTGGGACCTCCCCGCGCGCACCGAGGGGCGCGTACGGATCGACTGGCAGCCCGAAGGTGTTGGTCCCAGTGTCGCGCTGCGCGTCAATGGCGTTGAGACGGCGGGCGCCTTTGCCCTCCCCGGCGAGGGGGCCGTCCCGCTCTTGTGTGAGGCGCTGGCCGGCGGTGTCCCGGTGTTCCGCGCGCTGTACATCGCTGCGGTGACACCCCTCCAGGGCGCGCTCGACGCAGCCCGCGCACTGGTTGGGGCGCTGCCCGAGAGCCTCGGACCCCGGCGCGCCGCCCTGGCGGCCGAACTCGACCATCTGGCCAGGCTGGCGGACGAGACACCGCCCGCCATGGCATCGGATCTCATGTCGCATGTGCAACGTGTCGGTCTGAATGCCTCGCACCTGGCCGTGCTCGCCGCGGTGCCCGAGGGCAGCATCGCCTATGGAATCGAGACGTCTTTGACCAAGCTGCTCCGCCACGAGCCCTTCCGCGGCCAGGCGGGTGGGACCCTCACACTCGACGCCGCGCGGCGCGAGATGGATGCCCGTCAGGTCGTGCTGTTCGCCGGCGAGCGTCCGCTGCTGCGGGTCTCGGCCGAGCTCACCAAGGTCACGTCCGAGGCGGGGATCGCGCTGCCTGAGGATGCGTTCCGCATTCGTCAGGTGGGCTATGTTCCCACCGTCAAGCCCAGCTACGCGGTCGATCATGTGGGTTTGTGGCCCGATCCGCTGATGCCATTCGAGCGGCTCGACGTGCGCGAGGGTGGCTTCGAGTCGCTGTGGATCGATGTCCGAGTTCCGGCCGATGCCGCCCCCGGCCTGTACCGCGGCCAACTCATTCTGGCCGCCCAGAACGCCTCGCAGACGGCGGTGCCCGTAGAGGTGCGCGTGCGCCGCTTCACCATCCCCCAGGCTCCGAGTGTGCGCACGGCGTTCGGCCTCGGCCCCGGCGGCTGGCGGGTGCCCCAGGACGCCGATGCCTACACGCGCAACGCGCTCGAGCACCGCATCAGCCCCTACACGGTGGGCGCGCCCAGGCTGGTCTCGCCACCCGCCATGAACTGGGAGGGCGCCGAGCGGATCGAGGTCGATCTCCATGCGGCCGGCTCAGGGATCCTCCGGCTCGCCGTGACCCCGGTCGACGGCAGCCCTGTCTTGCTCGACCCCCAACCGGTGCAGGCGCCGGAGATGCATGTCACCTTCGACGTCTCTTCAGTGCCGGCGCAGGTCCTGTCGTGGCGGCTCGAGCTCGAGGCGCCCGAGGTGGCCGAGGCGGCCAAAGCCACCGTCCGGCTCGTGCGCGGTGACGGCACCGAGACCCTCATTGAGGACCGGGAGAGCCGCAGTGTGCTCGGGCCCGACGGGTGGCTGGACAGCTGGGCGCACTGGGAGGGTTCGGCGTGGGAAGACCCGGACGTGCCGGGCGTGTGGGACTGGTCGGACTTCGACCAGCAGGTGAGCACGTACCTGCCTCTGGGGCTCACCGGGCACGTCGTGGGCCTCTCTGATCCCCGGAGTGCGTGGGCGCGCGAGTGGCAGGCCCACCTCCAAGAGAATGGCTGGGCGCATCTCGGGTACACGTACCTGTTCGACGAGCCGACGCCCGACCGGTATCCCCTGCTGAACGACGTCATGGGCGAGGTCAAGCGCGCGGCGCCGGGCCTGATGAACATGATGACCGCGCGCGAGTTTCCGCCAGAGCTTCGCTACGTCGACATCTGGTGTCCCGAGGCCTACTCGTTCGATCCCGAGGCCGCCCGCGCCGAGCAGGTAAAGGGCAAGGCGGTGTGGTGGTACGTGGCATTCAGCACGCGCCATCCCTATCCCAACGTCTGGGTCGACTACCCGGCGCTCGACTGCCGCGTGTGGCCATGGATGACCTGGAAGCACGACCTGGACGGCATGCTCTACTGGTCGGCCGTGTACTGGTTCCGCAATGACCCCTGGCGGTGCGCCGAGACCTTCCCCGGCGCCAACGGCGACGGGTCACTGCTCTACCCGGGCGATGACGGCAAGCCGGTGGATTCCATCCGGTGGGAGTGTCTCCGCGACGGCCTGGAGGACTACGAGGTCCTGGCCCTTCTCGACGCCGGCGCCGCCGAGCTGGTCGCGGCGGGAGGGAATGACACGCTGGCCGCCCGTGCGCGCGAGCTCGCGGCGATCCCCGATGATGTGGTGCGGTCCTACAGGGACTACAACCCTGATCCCGCCGCGCTCCTTGCGGCTCGAGCCGAGATGTCCGACGTGCTCGAGCAGGTTGTCCGCGCCCTCGGGCACGAACCGGCGATCGTGGGCCGTCCGCGCTATCGGCCGGGCGTCGATCTTGCGCGGGTCGCGGCCGAAGACCCGAGCGCCAAGCGGGTCGAACCCGTGACATGGGGCATGCCAGAGGCCCGGCCCGAGCCTGGGCTGGTGCTGCGGTACAGCTTTGACGATACAGCTCCGATCGCCGTCGATCTCTCGGGACGCGGCATGCACGGCATGGTGCGCGGCGCAAAGCGTGCCGAGGGCGTGGTCGGGCAGGGGTTGGCCGTCGACGGCGCGGCCAGCGTTGAGTTGCCGGGCTGCTCGGGCATCCTCGGCTCGCGGCCCGAGCAGGGGACCATCGCTCTGTGGGTGCGCCCCGAGTTCGACGCATCCGAGCTATCAGGGGACCTCTGGCAGGGCTACCGGGTGATCGTCTACCTGATGAAGACCGACGGCAACGGCCTGCCCGATGGATCCGACGAGATCGGCCTCTATGTCCACGGCGACGAGCTGCTGGCACGTTGTGGCGGCGGTGACGATGTCCTGTTCGCCCGGGTGCCCACGCCACTGCACCGTGGGCGATGGAGCCATCTCGGCTTGACGTGGACACCGGATCGACGAACGCTGTACGTGGATGGGCAGCCCGCCGAGAAGAGGGAGGGGGCGTATGTCGTGCCTTCGCTCGACGGCTTCGCGGGGCGCCTGGGGCTGCACCCGGCTTCGGGGGCCTGGCCATGGCTGGGCTCGTTCGACGAGGTGCGGATCTACGACCGGGCACTGACCCAGGAGGAGGTGGGCCGCCTGGCGGCGCGCTAGGTGGAACCGACGTCGACAGCTGAGTCTGTGCCACCTGAACCGACGGCCGAGGGCGCAGCCCCCCCACGGCGGCGCCGTTGGCGATTCCGCCTCGCACTGGTGCTGGTCATCGTGGGGTGTGCCGGGGCCGGTTGCGCATCGTACCTCGGCCTGCGATGGCTGGCTCAGCGCGAGCCCAAACCCACCTACTTCCAGGCCGAGGCACTCCCCGCACCCCCGCCCAAGGTGAACCAGGGACCCCAGGTCCTGCCGCGCGAGGCCCTCACATTCGTGGCGCAGGTGCACACGAAGCCAGACAAGAACGCGCCCATCGAGCGGTACCGCGGTGTTGAGCTCGCCGACGTGGGTCTGGCCGTTGTCGACGCGCGGTTCATCGACTCCGCCTCGCTGCCCCCACTCGATGGGAATGCGGCCTACTACGCTGTGGAGCTGGCGGCGACCACCACGCGCAAGGAGCCCGTTCGGATCGCCGACGTGGCTGTTGACCTGCAGGGCTCGGGGCTCGAGATGCAGCAGCAGCCGCCCGAGTTTGTGGACGTGGATGAGGGGTACACGGTCATCCCCAAGGACGCGAAGACCGTCACCTTTCGCGCCGTGTTCGCCATCCCGAAGACCGCCGCCAACCTGGCCGTCTCGCTAGGTGTCTGGGCCCCGGATGGCCGCATCGCCCAAGCCGTGGTGCCCGCCGAACCTGTTCCGGATAGAGGGCCTCAGCCCACGGCCCGGTCTACTCCGGGCACCGGCAAGACACCGGATGCCGGAGACTTGCCAAGCCGAGAGGTCGTCGAGCAAATGGAGCCGCCAACCGATTAGCGCGGGTTGTCATCCCCTGACTCATGCACCCGCAGCAACTCGTTGGCGATCTCTGTGGTCCCGCCGAACTCCTTGCCCGCACCATAGTGGTGGAAGAACGGCAGCTCCATCTCGATCAGGTAGTACCACTCGGGCATCGACGGCTCGAGACCCGCCAGGTCGTTGTCCGCGATACGCCGCGCCAGATCGTCCAGCGCCGTCGTGTCGCCGCCCGCCGCTCGAGCCAGATCGATGGCGAACAGCGTCTTGCCGCGGTACGTATCGCGTATGATGCTCCAGATCTCCGCCTGCAAGCCCTGGTGTGCCTGGGCGACCTTCGCGTAGAACGCGTACCGCCGCGCCATGCCCTCAGGATCGGAGCAGAGCTGGTACTGACGCTCCAGGTACCGGGCCCGCGCGGCCGTCTCGTCGGCATGTTGGCGCAGGTAGCCGGCTGCCTCGGGACAGGCAGTCTCGACCTCGGCCGACTGGGCACGGAGTGCGGCCTCCACACGCGTAAGGGTGTCGACCGCCTGGCGTCGCAGTGCGTAGCCCTGGGCGAAGTCCTTCAGCCTCTGCTCGGCGAAGATGGCATTGACTTCGACCACCCGCGCCTCGTCCTCGTGCGACTGGGCATAGCCGATGGCGTCGATCAGCGCCTGCGGCGGCTCGCCTTCGGCCGGCTGGATCAGTGCGAGAAGCTCACGCTGGCGCGCCTCGGTGGCATCCGCCTCGGGCAACCGCAGGCGTTCGTGAAAGTCGATCACGAGTTGGCATGCGTCTGCGAGTGCGGTGTCGCCGTCTTGCCGCGCCTTTTGGGCGCGTGCCGCCACCTTCTTCGTGTCCCGAACGGCAGCAGCCCGACAGTAGCGGAGCTGCCGCAGACCGTACTGGATCTCAGCCTGGCCACGGCTTCCGGCATGGGCGACCAGGTGCTGCACGCCGTGCCAGAAGTGATACTCGTAGTTGCCCCGGACGTAGCCGAAGCTCGCACCGGCCGTGGCCATCACCAGGGCCACTGCCCAACCGGCGAGTGTATGCCGTCTGATCACAGCGGGACTCCACATCGTACGCGAGCCGTGCGGGCTCGGGTAACCATCGTTGGGAAACCGAGGGCACATTCTAGCAGCACGCCACCGCGACCGTAAGCGCGGCTCCGGCCCTCCGGAGGCCTCTCTTGGTTCTTCCGCCGGGCCGCCAACCTCCTGTGGCACCGATGGCCTCGGGCCCAATGGAGTCCCGCCCGCCTGCCGAGGGTCTCGTGTGCGGGCCGCACTCGGGAACGAAACGAGCCTGCCGGGCCCCTCGCGCTGCGTTGACCCGCCGTCGTCGCGCTTCCTATAATCGGTTGCTAGAGGCTGATCGGTCCCGCCCCTTCTTCCCTATGAGACGCATCCACGTCGTCACCTACGGCTGCCAAATGAACGTCCACGACTCGGAGATGATCCTCGGGGTACTTCAGGCTGCCGGACACCAGGTGGCCCCCTCTATCGAGGAGGCCGATGTCGTGCTCCTCAACACCTGCTGCGTCCGCGAGAAGCCTGAACGGAAGGTCCTCAGTAAGGTCGCCGAACTCAAGCGGATGCGCGAACAGCAGAGGCCGGAGCTCATCATCGGAGTCTGCGGATGCATGGCCCAGTCCCTGCAGGAGGAGCTGTTCTCCCTGGCGCCCGCCGTCGACCTGGCAAGCGGGCCCGACGAGATCGGCCGTCTGCCCGAGCTGGTGGCCGCCGTCGAGGCGGGGGAGCGACACGTCTCCGCCATGCGGTTGGGACACACGCGGCCGGCTAGCGACCTGCCCAAAGCGCGGTCGGACGACCTACAGGCTTGGGTGACGATCATGCATGGCTGCACCAACCGTTGCAGCTACTGCATCGTCCCCGATGTCCGCGGGCCCGAGCGGAGCCGGCCCATCGGCGAGATTCGCGAGGAAGTAGCGCAACTGGTGGCCTCCCAAGTGCGCGAGGTGACCCTCCTGGGCCAGAACGTCAACGCGTACGGGATGGACCTGCCCCCCGGGTCCCCCCGGTTTCCCCGGTTGCTCGCCGAGCTTGATGGCATCGCTGGCCTGGCGCGCATCCGGTTCACCACCTCGCATCCCAAGGACTTTGGCGATGACCTCATCGAGGCTGTGGCGGGGCTGCCTAGGGTCTGCGAACACGTTCACCTGCCGGTCCAGGCCGGTTCCGATGAAGTCCTCGCCCGTATGAACCGGCGCTACACCCGCGACCAGTACCTGGCATTGGTCGACCGCATCCGGGCTGCCATACCTGATGTATCGATCACAACGGACGTGATGGTCGGGTTCCCGGGAGAGACCGATGCTCAGTTCGAGCAGACGCTGGATGTCTTCGAGCGCGTGCGATTCGACCAGGCCTTCATGTTCATCTTCTCCCCGCGCCGCGGCACTCGGGCCGAGCGGATGGCCGACCCGGTGCCGCGAGAGGTGAAGAGACGCCGCTTGGAGCGCCTCTCGGCCCGGCAGAACGAAATCGCCCGCGAGAAGAACCAGACTCATGTGGGCAGGGCCTTCGAGGTGCTGGTCGAAGGCCCCAGTGCACGGGACCCTTCACGGCTGTCTGGACGCACGCGCACGAACAAGATCGCGGTGTTTGGCCCGCTCCCGGGGCGCGCCAGCCCCGCGCGCGGTCGCTTCGTCTGGGTCCGGGTCACCCGCGGCTACCTGTGGGGCTACGAGGCGGAGGTCATCGACACAGCTTGCCATGAGTGCTCCTGATTCCGCCAACCTGACGCCCATGTTCCGCCAGTGGGAGGCCGCCAAGGCCGAGTATCCCGATGCGCTGGTGCTCTTCCGTATGGGCGACTTCTACGAGCTCTTTGGTGAGGACGCCGAGGTGGCCTCTCGGATCCTCGATCTAACCCTGACGTCTCGCGAGTGTGGCCAGAGGAACAAGATTCCCATGTGCGGCGTGCCCTTCCATTCGGTCGACCGCTACCTGGGCCGGCTGATTGATCAGGGACTCAAAGCTGCCATCTGTGAGCAGATCGGTGATCCTAAACTCGCCAGAGGCCTGGTCGAGCGCCGCATCACTCGCGTGATCACCAAGGGCACCGCCATCGAGGACTTCCTGCTCGAGGCGCGGGCGAACAACTACCTGGCAGCGCTCTACCGCGATCCCGCTGATACACGCCACATCGGAGTGGCATGGGCGGATGTGTCCACCGGCGAGTTCGAGGCGTGTGAGGTCAACGGGGGGCTTGTCGAGGCGGTCGAGGAGCTCGGGCGGCTGTGTCCATCTGAGGTTGTGCTCGACGAGAGCCTGGCCGCCGAGGATGGCGTTTCGGATAGTCTTGCGGGCAGGCTGGGTGCGCGTGTGATCGCGGCCAAAGCGGACCCACACGGCCGGCGAGGCCGCCAGACGCTATGCCGGCACTTCGGCGTCGCCTCATTGGCAGGATTTGGACTCGAGGACGCCGCGGCAGCCTGCGAGGCGGCCGCCATCGTGCTCGAGTACCTCCGTGAGAGCAAGCTCGACGTGGCCAACCACCTCAGAGCCATCTCGCTTCGAGCGCCTGGCGAGCGGATGTACCTCGACGCTGCCACACGACGCAACCTGGAGCTCACCCATTCGATCCGGGGCGGCGGTCGCGAGGGCACGCTGTTGACGCTGATCGACCTGACCCTCACCCCCATGGGCTCGCGGCGGCTCCGCCAGTGGCTGCTGGCGCCGCTGCGGGCCGTCGAGCCGATCCTGGCGCGGCAGGAGGCTGTGGCGAGTCTGGCCCAGGCCGCCGGCGTCCGCCGCCACATTCGTGAAGCGCTCGAGCGCGTCGGTGACCTCGAGCGTCTGATGGCGCGCATCGGAACCGGCTCGGCATCGGCCCGCGACCTGGTGGCACTCGGAAGGTCTCTCGAACGGCTCCCGGCTATCCGCGCGGCGATCGAGGGCCAAACCGGCAAGAAGCTCCTGGAGCTCAGCCAGGCCCTCGATGCAGTGCCCGAGGTCTCCTCGGCCATCCGCTCGGCCCTGGTCGACGAGCCGCCCGTGTCGCTCCGCGAAGGGGGCCTGATCCGTCCCGGCCACTGTGCCGACCTCGACGAACTGCGTGATGTCGCCAGCAGCGGCAAGGACTGGATCGCGGCGCTCGAGGCTCAAGAACGCGACCGCACCGGCATCAAGTCGTTACGAGTGGGCTTCAACTCGGTGTTCGGTTACTACATCGAGGTGAGCAATGCCAACAGAGACCTGGTGCCCGAGGACTATATTCGAAAGCAGACCCTGGCCAATGCCGAGCGGTACATCACGCCCGGCCTCAAGGAGTATGAGTCGAAAGTCCTTGGGGCCGAGGAGAAGATCAACGCGCTCGAGTACGAGCTGTTTCTGGCCCTGCGCCAGCATGTGGCGGGGTTCGCCGGCCGGGTGCTCGACTCAGCTGCAGCCCTGGCCGAAGTGGATGCGCTGGCGGCGTTGGCCGAAGTCGCCGTGCGGCGCAACTACGTCCGGCCCGAAGTCGACGACGGCGACGCCATCGAGATCGAGGACGGGCGCCATCCCACCGTTGAAAGCCTCATGCCCGAGGGTGAGTTCGTGCCCAACGACTGCCGGCTCGACTCCCTGCGGCAGCAGATGGCCATCGTCACCGGCCCCAACATGGCAGGCAAGTCGACCTACCTGCGCCAGGTGGCCCTGACCGTGCTGCTGGCCCAGATCGGTAGCTTCGTGCCCGCCCGGCGGGCCAGACTGGGCGTGGTCGACCGCATCTTCACTCGCGTCGGCGCCCATGATGACTTGGCTCAGGGGCAGTCGACCTTCATGGTCGAGATGACCGAGACCGCCAGCATCCTGAACAGCGCAACGCGCGACAGCCTCATCATCCTCGACGAGATCGGCCGCGGCACCAGCACCTTCGACGGCCTCGCCATCGCCTGGGCCGTGGCCGAGTACATCCACAACGTGGTGGGTGCCAAAACGTTGTTCGCGACCCATTACCACCAACTCAATGCTCTCTGCCAGTCGTTGCCGCGCGTGCGGAACCTTCGGGTCCTGGTCAAGGAGGAGGGCGAGCGCATGACCTTCCTCCATCGCATCGCCGAGGGCGGTACCGACCGCAGCTACGGGGTGCAGGTGGCCCGACTCGCCGGCCTGCCCCGCGCTGTGATCGAACGCGCCCGCGAGGTGCTCTGGAGCCTGGAACAGGAGAACTCGGTGGGCAAACTGCCCGCGCCCAAGGCCACGGTTCCGAAGCTCGATTTCTCCATGAGCCAGCTCTCGCTGTTTGGTCCGCCCGAGCCCGATCCGCGTCTTGAGTTGCTCCGTAGCGTCGAACGCGTCGACGTGAACGGACTCACACCGCTCGCCGCGCTCAACTTCCTCGCCGACCTGCGCCAGAAGCTTATCGCCACCGCCCAGGACGGCTCGGGGGAGGTCAGGAGTTGAGCCGCTCGCCCCAGCAAGAGGCATTGGACGCCCTGTTGGCCGAGGCGGATCGGATGGTTCCCTCGATCACCGCACGGGGTGTCATGGCGCTGGCGGCCGAGATGCCCGAGTTGTTGGTGATCGATGTGCGGGATCGCGATGAGTATGGATCGTGCCACATCCGACGGTCGATCCACATCTCACGCGGCCAGCTCGAGTTTCACATCGAGGACGTGGCCCCCGAGCTCTCGCACCCCATGCTGCTCGTCGATCGCGCCGGGGCTCGAAGCCTGCTGGCCGCGCGCGCCTTGCAGGCGATGGGCTACACCCACGTCTTTGTTCTCCAGGGCGGGCTCGACGCATGGCTTCAAGAAGGACTGCCCGTCTCCTCCGGCTGGACCGTGTGAGCGGCCCGTGCCAGCAAGGACCTTGTTCCGCCGGACGGGAAACTACTCCGCTGCGGAGCGGAGGCGCGACCGCTCATGGGTCATGCACAGGGAGGCGTGCCGCCATCAAGCGCGTTGTCAGCATCAGCTTGGGATCCTCCACACGGGACTTCCGTGTTGAAGCGGAGTTCCTCGGGCAGACCGTGCTTGTCGAGCGGATCGGGTGCGATGGTGATCTGCGCCGGTTTTCCGGCATGTTCACCGAACTCGACGGGAAGGCCGACGCCTTGGGGATCGGCGGCGCGGATCTCTACGTCTGGGCTTCCGGCCGGCGGTACATGTTCCGCGACGTGGCTCGAGCAGTCGCCGGGGCACGCACCACTCCGGTGCTGGATGGCAGTGGCCTGAAGAACAGCATCGAACGAGAGACCGTGCGGTGGCTCCAGCGGCAGGGCCTGGTCGATTTCCCGCGGGCGAGGACACTGCTGGTCTCGACGGTCGACCGTTTCGGACTGGGCGAGGAGCTTTCGGCCATGGGCGGGCCAGTCCTCTTCGGCGATGTCATGTTCTGCCTGCACATCCCGATCCCGATCCGTCGCCTGAAGACCCTGCAGATCACCGCCCGCCTCCTCCTTCCCGTGATTACCCAGATGCCGTTCAGGTGGCTATACCCGACCGGGAGCTCCCAGGAACGTATCGAGCCACGCTTCACGCGTCACTATCAGTGGGCCGATGTCATCGCGGGGGATTTCCACTACATCAAGCGGCACATGCCCGACCGCCTCGAAGGTAAGACTATTCTCACCAACACCATCCGCGAGTCCGATGTCGCCCTGCTCCGCGAGCGCGGTGCCCGGCGTCTCATCACCTCCACACCGGAGATCAGCGGAAGATCACCAGGGACCAACGTCTTCGAGGCCCTCATCGTGGCGCTCTCCGGCGGGCGACCCGATGAGCTCTCGCAAGACGACTACATGGCACACGTCCGCCAGATGGGCTGGCAACCCAGGGTCGTCGAGCTCCAGTAGCGCTCTGCCTGGGAGGCACTCGCATGCGAACCAGTACTGCCGTCGCGCTCCTGATCCTCGTCGGAGCGCTTGGGGTCGCACACAGTCAGGAGCCGGGCCCGAACCTGCTTGTCAACGCGGGCTTCGAGACCCTCGACGCCGACGGCCGTCCCGCGGGCTGGGCCCCGGTGTGGGCGCGTGATGCAGGGACGGCGACTGTCACCGTCGAGACCACCGGAGCGCCCGAGGGCACTCGGTGTGTGAAGGTCACGCACACCGGGAGCCAGGACTGGAGCTTCGCCTTCCCCGACCGGTTCGCGGTGCGCCCCATGGACATCCTCCGGATCTCGGCATGGGTGCGCAGTCAGGATCTGGCTGGCTCGGCAGAGATCGGCGTGGTGGTGACGGATGCCCGCGGAGAGGCCCTGAACTGGGTCTACGGCGCCCGGCGCGTGCCGCGATCGGCCGAGTGGTCCCGGATCGGCGGCCGCCTCGTGATGCCACCGGGGGCGAACCACATCCAGTTCAGGCTCACGGGTGCGGGCATTGGCACGGTATGGATCGATGACGCGGAGCTCCGACGGGTCGGCAACGTCGATGACCTGCGGGCGCAGTGGCCTGCGGAGGACGCCTCCGTCGAGACGGAGTCGGTCCGGGTGCGGCTCGACGCTCGCACGGGAGTCATTGCCGTGACCGACCACCGTACCGGCATCGTCTGGCGACAGGCGGCGGCGGGTACCTCTGTGGTGTTGCGCGAAGTCCGCACCGTGGGGAATGTCCTGACCATTGCCATGGAGGATGTTGCCAACGACCTCGTGATCCGTGCGACTATCGCCGCCAAGCCGTAGCGGGCGCCTCCGTCGAGTCTACCGTTGTTTTGGGAGTTGTTACTCGCAGCTGCTCAGGCAGCGGTCACGCTGTGGAACCCTCGAACTCGAATGCCTGGCCGGCGCAGCCGCCGTGCCAGGCCCTGCCGGGGAGGGCTGCCCATGACCGCGATCGATGTAGCCCGAAAACCTTGGCTGGTGGAACGGCTCTCTCGGCTCCTCGGAGGCCAGCCTCTCCTGGTCGAGCGCTACCTCAACCAGTTTGGGCTGGTGCTCTCGCCTCACTATGTGGCTGAGATCGCGGGCGCCCCTCCGGGTAAGGACCCCATATTCCACGCTGTGGGGCGTTGCCCGGTCTGCGACCAGCCGGTCTCCACCTGGACCGTGCGAGCGAGTACGCAGCGCCTGACGACCAACGAGTTCCAGGTGGTCACGCGGGCCGAGGGCACCCAGGGGCATGCCAGTGTCAACCCCGTGCTCTACGACGTTACCGGTTGCCAGGCTTGCCTCTATGTGTCCAGTGCCCGGTCGGAGTTCAAGAGCGAGACCGGATCCGACTCGTCCTCGCCGCTTGCGGACCGCGTCAAGAAGGGCCTCGATGGTGCGCGGGCCGAGCGGGAGACCGTGCTCGTCGAGATCCCCTTCGAGTCCCTCTTCGACCGCCCTCGGGACCTCACTTCGGCCATGCTCGCGTACCAGATGGCCGTGCGGTGCGAGCAGGTGAAAGTCGGATTCGACGTACCGGGTTCGCACATGCGCCTGGCGTCGACCCGCTTCCGTCTGGCCACGCTCGAGGACCTCGCGGGGCGCACGGATTCGGCCAACGAGACCGTTGCGGCCGCGCTGACGGACGTCCGTGACGCCTATAGCCGGACCGAAGACCCGCGCCAGGCCGCACCCGCCGCGTACCTGGCTCTGGCTGCCGCGATCCGGCTCGGAGAAGCCAGCGTGGCCTCCGAATACCTCCAGGTCCTCCGTGGCCTCGAGAAGACTCTCCAGGCCGACCCCAAACTCAAGTCCTCGCTCCGATGGTGTTCCCAAGCCCGGGATCTCTGGACCGACTGGCGTCAGGGGCAATGACCATTCGCGCGATTGACATCCGCGCTTTTGGCTCGTACAGTGGTGTTACGACTGTCGAAATCGTGTTACTAGGAGGCCACCATGGCCCGCCGCGGGTTCACCCTCATCGAGCTCCTCGTGGTGATCGCCATCATCGCGATCCTCGCCGCCATTCTCTTCCCCGTCTTCGCCAAGGCTCGTGAGAAGGCGCGGCAGGCAAGCTGCGCCAGCAACATGCGGCAGATCGGGCTCGCCTTCTTCATGTACACCTCCGACTACGACGGCACGTTCCCCATGGTCTATCAGTGGAAAACCAACTTGCAGCCCTACGTGAAGAACACGCAGGTCAACTACTGCCCGAGCCGGCCGAACCTGCCGTGGTACTATGGACAGGGCTACAATATCGGTTGCAGTTCGCCCCCGGTGACCGGCGTTCCGCTGGCCAGCGAGAGCATCATCGTGTCCCCCTCGCAGAAGATCCTGGTCGCCGAGTGGGACCGGTGCAACGCGGGGCCTCCGTGCGGGCCGGTTGGTCTGTTCTCGGGCGGCGCTACGTGCTACTGGGCGGTCACGCGGATCCACAACGGCGGCTCGCACCTGCTGTTCTGTGACGGCCACGTCAAGTGGTTCCGGCCCGATGAGTACCACAGCACCACCGAGTACGCGGACAGCGCCGGCCAGCCGGTCCCCTCGACCGTGACGGTGGTCCCGGAACCACAGTGGCGCAAGTACTGGGATGTGACCTATGACGCCGCCAGCTGAGGATCAGTCTGAAGCGACGGTGGCTGTGAACACCGGCCCGTCGGTATGTCCGGTCGCCGGCGCCGCGCGTGACCTGACCCTCGGAGGGCTCTTTGGAGCCCTGGCCATCGTCCTGCCCATCGTGTTTCATGCCGTGGGCATGGGCAAGGTGTTCCTGCCCATGTACCTCCCTATCCTGGCTCTGGGGCTACTCGCCTCGTGGCGGACGGCTGCTCTGGTCGGGCTGCTCGTGCCTCTGATCTCGGCGATCCTGACGGGCATGCCCCCCCTGGCGCCCCCCATTGCTTTCATCATGATGGCCGAGTTGGCGGCGCTCGGGCTGATCGCCAGTGTGGCCCGATCTGTGGGGTTGGGGATCTGGCTGGCGGCGGTCCTCGGTCTCTTGGCCGCCAGGGCCGTCGGCGTGTTGGCGTTGCTGACCATCGGCCGGGCCCTCGGCTACGAACAGGGCCTCTACGAGTTCGCCGTCGCCGGGTTCGTTGCCTCCTGGCCCGGCATCGCCTTGCAGTTGACGGTCGTGCCGAGCGCCGTCTACCTTATCGAGCGCACCAGCATCTTCGGGCGGCCCGCGAGGGGAATGCGCTGTGTCTGACACTGCCGCGGTCTCGGAGAGCGATCTCGCCATCCTCAACGCCTTCCACGGCCACGTGGGACCCTATGTTGTCGCTGGCCTGCGGTGCGGCCGGTTCGCGGTGAATCGGCTGCAGGCCCAGGCGCATTTTGGCATTGAGGTTGTCGTCCGGTGCCCCGGTGCCCCCCCGCCCTCCTGTTTCATCGACGGCATCCAAATCTCCACGGGCTGCACCATGGGCAAGATGAACATCCGGCACGAGCTCTCCGATGACATCGTTGCCCGCTTCCGCAACAAGCGGAGCGGGGAGACTCTGAACCTTCGGCTCAGGCCAGAGCCCGTGGCGCGCGCTGTCGAGATCATGCAACAGCAGGATGACCGGGCTGGCGCCGAAGTCATCCTGAGCTTCACCGATCAGGAGCTGCTGGAGGAGATGCCACACTGAGCCGTGGGTCACAAAGTCCGGCCGTACCGCCGGGACTCCCCTGTAGTCCAGGTTTCGCGTTCGGCCTGCTGGTCGTGCTGGTGTTGGCCGTTTGTGTCGCTCCGCTGAGTTCGCCTCGCACGTTGGTCGCATTCTCCCTGTTGGTCGTGTGCCTGCCCGCGGCCACACGACTCCCCCTGGGGCGTCTGGCACGCCAACTGGTGCCCCTCGTCGCCTTCGTGGCTCTGGCCGCCGCGCTGCTCCTGGTCGTGCCGGCGCCGGAGCAAGCGGGCCATGATGTCGTCCGTATTGGGGAGCGGCGTCTGCCGGCCTCCGGGGTGCAGTTCCTGATAGGTCTGGCAGTCCGGTCCGTGGTTGTTCTGACGGTGAGTTTGTCCCTGACTCACCGCCTCGCCGAGCGCGATCTGCTCGAAGGGCTCATCGCACTTCGCGTCCCCGGGCGAATGGCGTCGCTCTGTTACCTCATCGTGCGCTCCGTCAGCGGTGTCTCGGAGGAGACCCGCCGGCTGATCCGAGGGCGGGACTCGCGAGGCAAGCCCAGAGGCCTCAGGGCCGTGAGAGTCGCCGGAGCCATGTCTCAGGTGCTCATGGTCCGACTGGCTCGGCGAGCCGATATCCAGGCCATGGCATTGGCGTCTCGGGGCTTCACCGGGAGGTTTCCCCTGCTGGGTGTACGGCGCATACGCTGGGCTGAGGCGTTCGCACTCCTCGCCGTGGTCGCAGTGGTTGTCTGGCTCTTTCTGCCCTAGGTCTGAGCCCGGCCTTGGGATCCATCGATCAGGGCTTGGGCGAGGATCGGCGCCACCGTCTGGTTGGCGAGATCGTTTGGGTGCGAGTTGGGCGCCAGCGGGTCCTGATCCGGGATCCGATACTCGGGACGAAGCATGTTGGCCTCGGCCGTACCATCGTCGGGGCTGGCCAGCAGGCCAAACAAATCGAAGCAGACCACGTTGGGGTGTCCGGCCAGATAGGCCTCGCTTCCCAGCCAGTTCGCGAAAGCCCGAGCGTTGGCGGCCTCGGTGGCGTCCGTCTCGAGCGGATGAAGTGGCGGCGTGGACATGACCATGAAGACCCGATCGGTCCGCGTGTCAAAGAAGTCCCGCATGTCCAGGTACCACTGCTGCCTCTCGGCCAGAGCCGCGGCGTCGGCGATGTGCGAGGCCGGGAAGCACGACTTGAACGCGATCACCTGATGGTTGGTAAGGATCGTGTTCCGCGCGGCCACCGCATCGGCATCGGTGCCGCACCACAGGTTGTGCAGGCCGTCGGGGTCCGTGTTGTCCCCCGGGATGGCGTAGTTCGCGCCCGTGGCCACACCGGCGGGATTGGTGAGACCGTCGGCGTTGTAGCCATGATCCCAGAACTCGAAGTGGGTGCCGTGGGCTGTGTTGTACTGGGCAATGGCCGCCCGGACACCGCCATCGATGATGCCTTGGCCCGTCGAGTGGTGCAGGAAGAACAGGTTCGTGTTCGCCGCGCCGTTGGTGGCGGTCGCCGTGAAGTCCTGGCCGGTGGCGCTCGGCCCAACCGTCACGCTGCGTGTTGCCGGGGTGAACGTGTGCCCTGCCAGCGCCGGCGTGATGGTATATGCCGCCGCCACCAGGTTTGCAATGGTGTACGTGCCGTTGGCCGCCGTCGTTGCCGTGCCCGTGTGGCCCGCCGCGTCGTTGGCCGTCACGGTCACCCCGGCAAGCCCCGCAGCCTGGCGGGTTACGGTCCCGGAAATCGTGAACGTCGTGCCATCCGTCTCAGCACCTGTCTCACATCCCGCACACAGCGCCAGGGCGGCTAACACCGGAAACGGCGTCAGACCGGTGGCCCTCATCGGGAACCCTCCCATGTTGAGTGGCAGTGGTGGCACGGGGGCCGGCGCGCCCGGAGCCGGCTTCCCTAGTACCTGGCGGCCGGTGTTATGCCGCCGCCTCGTCCTGGGATTTGGCTGCGCCCTCGACGGGACGCTTGAAGATGAACGTCGTCAGGTTCGGTGTCAGGTAGGCCGAAACGAGCTCCCAGCCTTCGCCACCGTGCTGGTTGAGGATCGGCTCAAGGTAGCTCTGGTGGACGTGTCGCGTTTCGATGACCTGGTATTCCCAACGACCCAAGTCCGATCACTCCCCTCGCGCCCCGGGCCCGCGTCCCTTTTGGGGGCCCGGCCGGCGGCAGATAAGGGGGGTGCCACACGGGCCGGCCTGACTGGCCGGCCTTCCGATCGACGGTCTCCGGTACCAATCGCCGGAGACGAGACAGGTACCTCTGGCTCCGAGCGCGCTGGTTTGTCTGTTCGGCGTGTCGCCGGGCGAATCATTGCGTTCATGAAAGATTTCCGTGCCTGGATCGCGCCGGGCGCCGGATTCCCCGAGTCCTGGTGTGCGAAGGTCAGTCGGACGGAGCGGCCGAAAGGCTCACAGACGCGGCGCGATCCAACACCCGAGGAGACCCCAATGGCTGATCTCAAGCTCTCTGCCTGCATCGAGATGATCTTCAGCAACGTGCCGAACTTCGTCGACCGCATCGACCTGGCCGCCGAGTGCGGTCTTCCCGCATTCGAGTTCTGGGGCTGGCACGGCAAGGACCTGCCGGCGATCCGCCAGCGAGCTGACGCCAAGGGCCTCACCATCGCGGCCATGTGCTGCGACGCTTCCGGTGCGCTCGTGGATCCCAGCAACACTGCGGCATGGATCGCTGCCGCCAGCGAATCCATCGAGAAGGGCAAGGAGTTCGGGCTTCCGACCATGATCGTCACCACGGGCAACGAGATGCCCATTCCCCGCGAGAAGCAGCACGCGGCCATCGTGGCCGGGCTCAAGGGCATCGCCCCGAAGGCTGAGGCCGCCGGCATCACCATCGTGCTCGAACCACTCAACATCCGGACTGACCATATGGGGTACTACCTGTCGACGTCCGATGAGGGCTTCGAGATCATCAACGAGGTCGGTAGCCCACGGGTCAAGCTCCTCTTCGATATCTACCACCAGCAGATCACCGAGGGCGACCTTACGGTGCGTATCACGAGGAATATCGATCTCATCGGACACTTCCATTGTGCGGACGTGCCTGGCCGGCACGAGCCAGGCACGGGTGAGATCAACTACGTGAATGTCTTCAGGGCCATCGCCAAGACGGACTACGCGGGCTACATCGGCCTCGAGTTCAGCCCCACGGCGGATCACCGCGAGGCCATGGCCAGCACGCGCCAGATCGCCGGCGTCTGACCGCGCGCGTGAGAGCGAGGGAGGCGCTGTGACCCGCATCGGTATGGTGACGGGCATCGCCTTGTTCCACGGGCCCGCCTTCGGCGCGCTGCTGCATCACCGGCGCGACCGCGACGCCTGGGCGGCCGCCGGCTTCTGGGAGCCGGGCGTGGACCCCATCGAGGGAGTCGAGATCACTGGGGTCTACGACCAGAACCGCGAGGCCGCCGAGAAGCTCGTCGCCCTTCTGCCTGGCGCCTGGGTGGCTGACCGGCCCGACGACCTGCTCGGGCATGTCGATGGCATCCTCATCGCCGATGACGGCACCCAGCAGCACCAGAAGTACGCCGAGCCGTTCCTCCGGGCCGGTATCCCTACGTTCATCGATAAGCCGCTGTCACGCGACTGGCGGGAGGCCGCCTCGATCCTGGCGCTGGCCGAGGAGCTCGGGACACCGTGCATGTCCTCGTCGGCCCTTCGGTACGCCCGCGAAGTCGATGAGGCGTGGGAGCAGATCGAAGCCGTCTCGCCCATCAAGCTCGCCCTCGCCGTGGGACCCAATGAGCTGATCTACTACGGCATCCACCCGGCTGAGCTGATGCACCGCGTTCTCGGCCCGGGTGTGCTCTCGGTGCACAACGTCGGTCGCGAGCGGCTGAACGTGGTGAGGCTGGCCTATGCCGACGGGCGCATGGGCGTGCTGTGTGTCGGAGGAGATTGGCTACGTCTTCGAGCTACGCCTCTATGGCGAGAAGGGCGCCGTCACGGTCGCGGTCAACGATGCCGCGGCATTCTACAGGAACTTGCTCGCTGCGGTGATCGGGATGGTTCGCACCGGCATACCGCCCATTCCGTACAGCTCGACGCTCGAGGTCATCAAGATCCTGGACGGTGCGAAGCGCTCCCTGGCGACCGGTCTGCCGGTCGAGCTGCCGCTCATGGACTGACCGGGGCCTACCCCCGCTTCATGCAGCAATGCTTGTACTTCCGCCCACTCCCGCAGGGGCAGGGAGCGTTGCCTCTGACGCCTGATGAGGCATCGTGCACCTCGGGTACACGGTGCAGAACACTCGGCGGGCCGTACCGATCGGCGAGTTCGCGTAGCGTGTCGCCCGCGTGCCTGAAGAGCTCGAGGTTGGCGGCGCAGAAGCACGTCTTTCGCGCCGGCGCGCCGTTGGCATTGATGCGGTACTTGGGGCACCCTCCGTGGCAGAGGTTCAGCCACGGGCATGTGGTGCATGACCGATCCCACTGGCGCTTGGCGGCCGCGAATCGTTCCATTGTCGGGGAGTTCACGAGTTCCAGCAGGGGAGTCTCCATCAGATTCCCCAGCCGCCACTCCGGTGTCACGTGGAAGTCACATGCATATACATCACCATTGTGCTCCACCACGACATAGTCGCCACAGTGATCGCTCGGGACGCAACTGGGCGGACGGCCGGTGGTCACGTTGATCAGGAGCTCCTCGAAGTCGCGGATGTACGTGCGCTTCAGGTTCATGCCACCGTACCAGAGATCAAACAGGGCGCAAAGGAATTGTCCATACTCGGCCACATCGAGCGAGTAGGACTCCCAACCGCCGTCGGGATGGGTCTCAACACATGGGATGAACTGCATCCACCGAATGCCCAGGCCGTAGAAGTAGTCGAAAAGCTCCCGCGCCCGAGTGACGCTCGCGTCGGTGACCATGCACAGCACGTTCGTGTCCACTCTCGCATGCTGGAGGTGGTGGAGGGCCTCCAGCACCCGCGCGTGCGTCGCTCGTCCCCCGTGGTCTCGCCGATAGTGGTCGTGGATCTCTGCCGGGCCGTCAAGGCTCAAGCCCACCAGGAACTTCCACTGCGCCAGGAACCGGGCCCAGTCGTCATCGATGAGCACCCCGTTGGTCTGCAGACCGTTGGATACCTTCTGTCCGCCCAGGCCGTAGCGGTGCTGCAGCTGCACGACGCGCTCGAAAAAGGGGAGGCCCATGAGTGTGGGTTCGCCGCCCTGCCAGCCAAAGGAAGCCAAGGGCCCCGCGATGGCCATGTACTGGCAGATGACCGACTCCAGTACCTCGTCACTCATCCGGTGGACCGGCCGGTCCGGATACAGCGCGGCAGCGCTGCGATAGAAGCAGTAGCGGCAGGCCAGGTTGCAGTCCGGTCCGGCCGGCTTCACCAGAATCGACGAGATGTGGCGAAGGCCACTAAGCATGAGTCTGGGCGGCGAGCATACTGACGGCAGGGCAGATGCCGTGAGAGGCGTGCGAAGGGGCCATAGGGCTGATTGAGTGGCACAGCCTCCGGTCGGTGCTCCCTCTCCCCTCCTACCCCCTCAGAACTTCGTTCCACTCGTGAACTGAAAGCTGTCAAGCAGCACGGGGGGCACGACGCCCCGGCTGTACATGGCGGTGGGTGTGGCGCGACCCATCATCCGCACCTGGCTCAACATGCGGAGCTGGCTCTCGTTGAAGCGCAGGTTGCGCACTCCGCACTTGATGCGACCCTTCTCGATCCAGAACAGCCCGTCCCGTGTCATCCCCGTGTGGAGGAGTGCCATGGGATCGACCGTCCGGATGTACCAGAATCGGGTCACCAGCAGGCCCTCATCGACGGACGCGATCAGGTCCTCGATGTCGTGATCCTCTCCGGACATGAGAATGTTGGAGGGTGACCCGGTGAATGGCTTCCCCGTCTTCTGGGCCCAGAAGCGGGAGTAGGAGAGCGTCTTCAGTGTGCCCTGTTCGACCCAGGTCACCTTGGGCGTGATGACGCCGCCGTTGGTCCAGGGCGAGCCGGGGCACTCGGGGTGTGATGGGTCTGAGCGAATGGTGACCGAGGGCTGTCCGATCACTGTGCCTTCTTTGCCCGCGAAACCTGAGCGGCCCTCGTCGGCCTCCTTGGCATCCAGATCCCACATCATGAACTCGAGGAACTCCAGCAGCGCCGGCGGCTCGAGGATGGTCACATAGGGCTTCGGGTCCACGTCGATGGGGTTGCGCGACATGGCCGCCTTCTCGCACGCGCGCCGGGCCACGTCGGTGGCGTCCAGCCGGCTGACATCGACGCCGGACGACTCCGCCCAGCCGGAGCTGTCCTCCGTCAAGGCGGTCACGTTGAGCGCGAAGCGACTCGACCGGTGGAACCCAAACAGTCCCAACGAGTTGGCAATCGCTGACACGTCGGCGCTGGTGCTGATGCTGCCCGACGAACGCATCCCGCCGGCTGTCGCCGTCGCCACGACGGCGGCCACCGCGTCGGCGCGCTGTTCGGGATCACAGACCGCCGTGGCTTCGGCGAACGCCGGTATGTCCGGGTAGTCCTGCGGGCCGACCGGAGGCACATACTCCGTGTCCGGCTCCGCGGCGCGGGCGATGTCCTCCGCACGCCGCACCACCTGGCGGATGCTCTCGTCACTCAGGTCGTTGGCCGTTGCCACGCCGACCTTGTTCCCGATGGCGGAACGGATGGCGATGTACCGGTCGGTCTGCGATAGGTTCTGAGTGATCGAATTGTCGCTGAAACGCGTCGTGGCCGCTGCTGTGGTGCCCACATATACCTCCGTGCACTCTACAGTGGCGGCCGACAGGGCCAGCTCGGTGATGCGGCGTGCATCGTCGCGTTCCACAGTCGTCTCCTCCGTGCGCAAGTCGGGCGCGGCCGGGATTGTGTCTCCCGGGGGTTTCGGCCAACGGGTGCCGGAGGCCTCTGCCCTCTGGCGAGGCCACGGGACGCCGAGTTCTCCTCGGCCCAACATCTGAACCCGGCCGTGACTCCCTACGTTACCCACTTGGCAGCCAGGGCCGGGGGCGGTCAGTCGGGGTCACCTCGACTGGTCGCCCTCTCTTTTCATGTGGGGGTGCCACCATGGACGTTCTGTCCATCCTCGGCAGCCCGCGGCGCGCGGGGAACACGGCTCGGGTTCTCGACTGGGTCGAGGAGGTCTTCCACGAGGCCGGCTCCGCTGTCGAACGAATCAGCATCGGCGATCGCGACATCCGTCCGTGCACCGGATGCTTCGCCTGCAAGCTGCGCCCCGGCTCCCTGTGCATCCAACGCGACGACGCCAACGGCCTATTCGGTCAGATGCAAGACGCCGACATAGTCCTTGTGGCCACGCCCGTCTACTGCTTCGGCTTCCCTTCGCCACTCAAAGCCCTCATCGACCGCAGCGTGTGCCTCGTCAGCGAGTTCGGCCAGCCCGGTCATGCGTCGGTGATGGAGGGCCGGCGCGTCGGGCTTGTGGCCACGGCCGAGGGGCCCATCGGGCGGAATCTGGACCTGCTGGTCGAGCCCTTCGAGCTCCTCTGCGACTACTGGAAGGCCACCAGCGTGGGGCACCTCCTGGTACCGGGATGCACGCGTCCCGAGGATATGGGCGAGGGCATTTGCTCACAGGCGCACACCTACGCCCAGGCCCTGCTGAGCCGCCAAACAGAGTCCTGACGCAGGACCGGTCACGGTCGGCTCACTCTCCTTGTCCGCCTCCGTCGGCGAACCTGGACTGCGGGCGAGCCCCGTACCTGGGTATACTAGTGATGGAACCACCTACTGAGTAGTGGGGGCTCGGAATGCGGCAACTCCGCAGGCCAGTTGGAACGCGGCGGTGGCTGCCGCGGGTGCTGATGCTGCTGGCATCCGCGAACCTGCTTCTCCACGTACCGAGCGTCCTCGCCCGACACACGCACATCGCCGGCCGCTGTGCCGAGGTAGCCTCGCTTCCCCAGCTGACGCCTGGCCCCGTCGACGTCGACACCGGTGAGCACGAGTGCCCCCTCTGTGTGGCCATCCAGAGCGGCGTGCCCCTCAGCGCCATTCTCGAGTCGGCGAGGGCCGAGCGTCTGCCCAACCCGGGCATCCCCACACCGCAGCTCTGCCGACGTACGTCCCAAGCTGTCGCTGGACCCGTGGGTCCGCGAGCTCCTCCTGTCCCCTCTGGGGCATGACACGCGATCGCTAGACCACACCGTCAGCCGTTGCGAGCTGGACTCGTCTCCGCTCTCGTCGGTGGGTCTGCTTGTCT
>Ga0116184_10001067_pt1 | contig 28306 bp, 22 predicted proteins | sample AD_JPNNA5_MetaG_FD_89886 | JGI IMG/M metagenome (GOLD analysis project Ga0116184, IMG submission 89886) | Active sludge microbial communities of municipal wastewater-treating anaerobic digesters from Japan - AD_JPNNA5_MetaG | ecosystem: Engineered > Bioreactor > Anaerobic > Digestate | place... | reverse complement strand
CTTTTAGCAATCACCGCACGTAAAACTATGATAAACAAATCAAGCGAGCCTCCTCAATATCCAGAAGAAGAATTATTTGATGAAGCATGGGAACTTGAGGATATCCCGGGTCTTGATCTCATTATCACAGGAGAAGAAAATTGTGATAAAAAAATAACAACAGTAATTGATTTAAGAACAGATGAACCAATCGTAATTAGACAGGGTGCTGGAATTATCGAAAAATAGAATGTGAGCAGCTACTAATGGTGTTTCTCTTTTAATGAAGGTAGACCCATCGAACGCATTTGTGCCCCATGAAACGCATCATGTGTCAATAACCAGGAAATAACAGCTTTCCAAGGTTTTTTCCATGAGGGCATAGGTTCTTCAAGCCTGGATTCTCCCAATGAGCGAAGGCCGTTCATACATGCAGTATGCATCGCAATAAGTAATTTTTTGTCCTGTTCCCAGCCTTCTTTGTTCACGGCATGTGGAGCAGGGAACCAGCTTTCGTCCGTATAATTCCATGATGAAACATTTTGATCTAAATCTTTTGCAATAATATATTTACATTTTGCACAATGCAGCATAATTTCCCATGCACTGTATCCTTCCCATGTGTTTTTGTTTTGTGCCTCTTCCCATGAAAGCTTTTCCAGAGTAGCCATAAAAGAGAGGCCATTCCAGGATTTTCCATTAAATTCAGCATCGAGCATCGCAAGCACTGCATCAAACATGTATTCCTCCTTAATCAAAATCTTTTCAGATTTCAGTCCTGTTTATCTTTTTTTGTTTTTACCTTAAATAGATTGGATATGCCTGTAAGTAAATTACGAAACACTGATGATTTTTGAGGATTATTACGATTTGTTGCTATTTGTTTATTTGCATTGCCTGATTTTCGATTATTGTTTGTTTGATTCCGGTCTGTGCTATGCCTGTGAGGTTGTTTATCTATCCTGGTTGTTTCTTTTGTGTTTGTTGGCTTACCGCTGGTACGTTGTTTCCCTTTTTTAGTATATGAGCCTTCAGTTTTTCCTGTGTTGAACTTTTTACCGTACTTTTCTTGATAGTATTTAAGCCGTTCTTCTGCGCTCATAGCATATAATGCAGCATTGGAGTTTTCGTTATGGCCAGTAGTATAATGCTCTGCGTGATTCCTATCATGGTTGTATTTTTTTTGTTTTTCTATATGTTGATTTCTTGTTGGATGCTTACTTTCGTTATGTTTCTGAGCGTTGTGGCTATAATCATCGTTCTTGCCGTTTCTTTGATAATTGTTTTTGTCACGGCTTCTGGATCGTTTGTATTCATGCGATACAGCATCTTTATCAGCTTTGAGCTTCGATGGTACAAGTTCTTCTACTGGTATTTTAAACCCAAGTTCTTGTTCAATGATAGGAAGATTGTAAACATACTCTTCGCATGCAAAGCTTATTGCTGTATGTGTTCCGCTCGTATCAATATGGTGCAGCCGTAATTTGTATGCTTGCGGAGATAATGGCAAATCGTAATTGATAAGGTACTGTATTTTTATTCCCGATCGCTCGAGACTTTTATCATTAGTAACGAGTACAGATGTGGTACCTTTTTGAAAGCCTTCAAGAATCTCTTTTTGTTCTTTTCTGCTTATGTAGGACAAAAACAAACTGGCAGAAACAGTATTAGCTCTTAGCCTGTTGGTGACATACTCTGCTGCTCCTTTTGTGTTACATACAACGACAGCTTTGGGAAGTGCTTGCAGTATGCCAAGCAGTAATGGAATTTTTTCCTGCTTATTGACATGGTACAATTGCTGTTTGAGTACATCCGGTGTGATTGCTGTATCTTCAAGGGTTATTTTTTGAATATTTTTTGAAGCAGCGGAAAGAACTGCATCAATTTTTTGTTGTTCTGTCGTTGAAAATACAAGCCACTGTGCAATAGTTTGAAATTTGAGCAGTGTTTTTAAGTCTTCCCCATAGCCTAAATTGATCATTGCATCAATAGCGTCGATCGTTATTGTTTCTATATCCTGTATAAGTTCTGGTTGTACTCGCTTTTGAGCAAGAAAAGCTTTAATAGATCCAATAATAATTGCTGGTTTTGTTGTTAAAACTTCAGGATTACTCCCCGGAAGCGGTTCTAAAAGCTCCTGGACAGTGATTCTAAGTTTTTGCGCAATAGTATTGATTGCTTGCATAAGCTCATGGCTCTTTTGAGCAGTGCTCGTGAGTAGTGCCTGTATTGCATGGGGAGATGCTTTAGCCTTTGTAATAATCGGTAACGTACAGCATACAACATGATTATATGTAGTCTTGTTAATGACATATATAGATGCTCCGCTCAGCGATTGCTGGAGAGGGTTTTGAAACACTTCAAGGAGTTCGTCGGAATAATGAACTAATGCAATGTCGTGTAAAAAAGAATCGAGTTCCACAGAATCAGAAAGCATGAATACCACCTGTGCCAAAAATAATTTTATTGTTTTTCTTACAGTATTATTGGTTGCATAAAAACTGTTATATGTTACAATATCATACATTTGATGCTTATAAAAGACATTGGAAAAGGATTATCGTTATGAAACACAAACTGTTTGTATTTTTTTTGTTTACACTATTTGTGATCCAGTTTTTATTTTCCTGGGATGATCATGATCAGATCACTCACTATGCATTACAAGAAGAACAGTGGGCACATGATGCAGTTATTGCAGAATCGTTTGAGGCTTTTTTATCTAAAGAAAAAATTCAGCTCGTAGATGTGCTTTCGTATCTTGAGAAAGAAGCAGCTCATATACTTCCTTACTATGCTCCGTTACCTGACTCTTTATACTTTAATCCTGTTCTTTCGGGAGATGCATTAGTTGAAAGTTTTCTCAAAGCTTTACGTGTCAATCCTTCATATCGATTTCTTCTCTTTTATCAACCTCGTGCCAATGAGGCACGACCTACGGGAAAACCGGATATTGATACAGCAGTAATCGATGTATTTAATAATCGATTCCCGAACAGTCCCTTTATCGGTTTAGCAGAAAATGAATCGATTCCAGTCTGTGATGTTGTTGCAAGTGCTTCAGATGAACCGGATTATGGTTTAGACCTTGGGCTTTTTGAAGATAATAAAACACCATATGGTGCTCAGTATGGCTTTAACATTCAACCGTGGGGGAATCCTGCTCTCCTCTATGGAAGTCAGGCTCCATTACACATGGCATTCCCATGGGAAGACCCTATTATCAAACTAGTAGCACCATGGACACAGCAGAGCTTAAGTGCCTATAGAATTCATCAATTTACTACGCTCGCACGGTTTGCTTTTCAAGCAGGACACCCTTACTGGGGATACCGCTTTGCTGGAATAGCTCTCCATTACCTTCAGGATTTAGCGCAGCCATACCATGCACGGCTTTTCCCTGGAAAATCTACACTTGCACTGCTGGCTATGAATATGTTTGGTTCTCAAAAACAAAAAGATGATGCAGTTGTAATACTTTCGAACCGTCATCTTGCTTTTGAGGATTATGTGTATGATATTCTGGCAGAGGAAGTAAATTCTGAAATTCATCAAAAAGCAATAAAAGCGCTTTCTCAGTCTACAAAAATTATCGAGTATCGAACCATGTATGGTTATGATGTAGTTGCCTTTCAGGCATATAGAGCAGGCAATACGCTCGATAGAATGATTGCATCACAATTTCCAAAGCATATAGTAAATGATCCTGGCTATGACTATGGCGCAGATAAAAACAGACCATGGAAAGAATTGTATGCAATGGTACAGCAATCAGGAAATACAAAAGATTTGAACGCATTTATAACATCGCAGCTAGAGCTTGTTGGTATGTATACCCGGTCGTATCTTAATTCTGTACGATTACTTCAGGAAGAAAAGCCCAGAAATGTTCCTGCCGATTCCCGAAGTTTTTTGTATGTACTCATTGTTTTGCTTATAATTGCAGGAATAGGTTTGCTTATTACACGCATTGCAATTACCTCACGAAAGAAGCGAGCATAATTGATGGTTACACTATGCTAAGCGTTCTTTCAATTCTGTAATGTATTGCTGGTTTTCCAAACTGAGCTTCTTAAGTTGATCCGCCTCGGTCAAGAGGTTACTGCATGCATGAGCTATAGATTGTGAGCTATTCCGGAGATTTTCTGCAATAGCTTGCGATTGGCTCGATCGGGCTACAGTTTGTTCTATTGCTGTTTGTATTTCGTCAAGTGCATGATGCGCTTCATCGCTAAAAACACTAAAGTCATTGATTGCTTCACTAATTTCTGCAGTGCCAGAGGTTATTTCTTTGAGTCGACTTAATAGCTGATTAAGTGTGGCGGCTACCTGTTGGATTTCTTCTGACATTTTACTGAAAAACTCTGTTGTAGCCTGTCCAGATTTTTCAGCCTGCTCCATCATCTCCTGTGTATCACTGAGAATGGATGCAATTGTTCGGCTCCCTTCGGATGCTTCTTCTGCTAATGCTCGGATTTCTTCTGCTACCACACCAAAACCCTTTCCTGCATCACCGGCATGAGCTGCTTCGATGGATGCGTTCATTCCAAGCAAGTTAGTGCGGCCAGCTACATCGCCAATGAGCGTGTTCATTTCTTCCATTCGGCTTGTCGACTGGACGAGTTCCTGAATCGAATGGGAGATTTCAGCGACTCGTTCTTCGCCATCGTGGGCAAGCGCTGACAGGTTCGCAACACCATGCTGGCGCTGTAATGCTGCAGTTCCAATTTCCTCGATAGCTTGAATCATCTGGTTGATAGAAGCACTGGATTCATGAATTTTAGAAAAATACTGATTTATTGCTTGTGTTACGCGTTTTTGAGTAGCAAGCACATCATGTTCACTGCGGTTGTTTGCTGAAATTGTATCATCGAGCATGGCCAGTCCCTGGAGCGCTTCTTCAATAAAATTTTGAAGCTGATGCGCTGCTCGTTGAAGATTTTCTGCAGAGTGTGTAAGCTGTTCGCTAATCATCTGACTTTTTGTCTGTGTGTCGTTAATTGCATTGATAGTTTCAAGGTATTGCAGCCGCGAAGCTTCGGACATTTCTGCAGTTTCATCAACGAGTTTTTTTTGCATGCGGATGGTTGCTGCGACAAATGAGCTTCCAGCAATAATCAAAATTGCACAGGTAGAAAGCGATTGTATGGCAAGAGTGGTCACTATTCCTTCCTCGAGGGGAAGCGCATCAGATATGTAGAGAAATGCAATTGCTGCTAGAGTGAGAATAGCCATCACAATTACCTGTACCTGTGATATACCGATAAGAGCAAGCACAACAAGTACAAAAAATCCCAGTGTGGCAAATACATAGCACTCATAGATATTTTGGTAGGCATCAAATTTAATCGCAGCAAACATTACAAGAAATAAACCATAAATAAAGAGCGAGGAAGCAATCCCATACTGTTTTTTGGTCATGAGAATTAATGTTGCAAGACAGATAGCAAATAAGAAACCAATAGCAATTGCTACCGTGATTGCTCCAGTTGTAAGCATAATGACAGCAAGAGCAATTGAAAAAATTCCAATTGTAAGTGAAACAGGAGCCAATACACGTGCCTTTTTATAAATACGTAGATCACCTTCTATATATGGATAAATAAATGGTTTAAATATTTTTTCAAATAGACCCGCCATACATTACCTTCCTCGCATAACCGAATTGTAACTATACAATTAAAATCACTATAATCTTATAGTCTCTTGTCGTGAAAAGCAAGAATTTTCAGCAAAATATTACAAACTCTGTGAAACGTTACACTATTTCCATGTTGTATTTACAGATAATTTTCACATTTTTCCTGACACTAAGGAAGTTCAGCAAGTAATGCTGTAAGGTAGGTCCAGAACTGCTGAACCGAACCAATGTGTACCCGCTCGTCAGGCGAATGCGGATACTGGATTGTTGGTCCAATAGAAATCATCTCCCAGGAAGGGTATAGTGTTCTAAATAATCCACATTCGAGTGCGCCATGTGTACAGGAAAGGAGCGGTTCTTTGTTGAAGAGTTTACTAAAGACTGAAATTGCTGTTTGAGCAAGATTTGTTGTTTGATCAGGTTCCCATGCAGGAGCTGAAGATGTTTTGCGCGTAGTTGCACCGAGTTTGAATAGTATTGATTCAATTGATTCTACTATCTCATTTTTTTCTTTTTCGTCTGAACTGCGTACGAGGTTGTATGTCTCTACAAAAAACATGCCTCTGTCTTCATGTTTGATTTTTACAATACCAAGGTTCGAGGATGTTCGTGTCCATGAGGGATTACTTGGCTCAACGGATAGTAACCCATTGGGCAATGCAAGCAATGCTTTCAGTATAGGTGTAACTGCAGCCGGTACGAGGGCATAATCAGGAGGCTCTGTTTCTGTAATGTTTACTGTAAGTCCGGGATCTGTTTTTGCAAATTCTGCTTGCAGTGACAGTATAGCACTATTAAAGCGATTGAGCCAGTCGGTATCGTTTTTAGGAATACCAATGATAGCTTGCGCATCCCGTGGTATGGCATTGGCTGCAGTTCCGCTTTCAAGGTTTGCGACATATGGGACTCCTGTTTCCAGAAGCAGTTTACAGAGCAGTATGCCCGCATTGCCCCTACCGCGGTGAATATCAACACCTGAGTGTCCGCCAAGGAGTCCTGTTAGTGTAATGGAGTACCATGTAAGTGATGAAAGACCTTCGGATGTACCCTTGCTGTTATACAACGAAGTAATGCGAGCGGTTCCAGCACAACCTAAAGTAATTTCGTTGCAGTCTTCTCCATCGAGGTTGATGAGATAGGTACCCTTTATTCCTATTGAGGACAGACCTCGTGCTCCACTCATCCCATCTTCTTCATTTGTGGTAAAAATACATTCAAGTGGGCCATGTTTCAGTGTTTTATCAGCTAAAACTGATAATGCTGCGGCCACACCAATTCCATTATCAGCTCCAAGTGTTGTTTTTTGTGCTGTTACCCATTCTCCATTGATAACAGGCTTAATAGCATCTTTTGTAAAATCATGATGAGCTTCCGGCAAAGCCTGTGGAACCATGTCGATATGTGCCTGTAGCATTACTCCCTTATGATTTTCATAGCCAGGGCTCGCAGGCTTTTTAACAATCACGTTAAGTGTTGCATCGATTGTGGCTTCAAAACCAAGATTTTTTGCAGTTTCCAGTATCCATCGGGCCAGTGTTTCTTCATGATGCGAAGGGTGAGGTATAGCACAAATTGCTTGAAAGTAATTCCAGAGACTCTTAGGTTCTAAGGTATCCATACTGAAAGTGCTCCATTCATGATTACAATTTTTGTTTTATTCAATACTATAAATCATTGTTTTTTATAGCATTATAAGCTTCAAAAGCTTTGCATGCAGTGCGAAAAAGTGTTTCAAGCCCTATACTCGTTTGTTCTGATAAAAATTCCGGCTTCCATTCTGGCTCGGCAAGTGAATCGCTAATAGTAAAACATGCAGCGAGCGGGCATTTGCGATATCGTGCAACGGTAAATAGAGCGCTTGCTTCCATCTCAACAACAAGAGCACCTTTAGCACTGCGGTCAGCTACTTCTTGTTTGGTTTCTCTATATATTGCATCGGTTGTCCATGTCAAACCTTTATGAAAAGGTATCTGATTTTGAGTACATTGTTCGATAAGCATATTTGTAAGCTGTTCATCTGGCAGGGCGGGAGCACCTCCGGGAACATAGTGATATGAAGTACCTTCATCTCGAAATGCACCTGTGCAGATGACCAGTTCACCTGGATGTAATTCTTTTACTAATGCACCAGCTGTTCCTATTGAAATGAATTCTTTAACGCCAAAGGCTATCAGTTCTTCCAGCATAATGGCTGCAGCAGGAGCACCAATACCAAAATGCCCTGCTATGGCTATCGTTCCATCTGTCTCATCAAGGTATCTGAGATGATTTTTAAAGTATCCCTCTGGTGCTGTCACAGTATGGTTATTGACTACATAGTCAAAAAGACTGCGTTGATAGGAGAGAATGACACATTGCGGAGCCCGTATAGTATCTGGTAAAAGTTGATTGCTGCGAATGTATGAGAGAAAATTTTCGGGTTCAAAGAGTGCTTTTTCGCTGTATTTAGAAAATGAAAGGGGGACTGGCATACAAGCTCCTTACAGTATGACAGTATCGGTTTTTAGGTTTTTTCTCAAGTACTCTACAGTGTGACAAAACAACTTGAGTCTCGATAAAAAACCTGTCATAATACATTAAACCGGAGGATGTATGAATAAAATTATAGCAAAAGAACGTTTATCTGAAGAAGTATACAAGATAGTTGTACATGCACCCTGGATAGCAAAAGAAAGAAAAGCAGGACAGTTTGTAATCGTTCAGCGTGATATTGATTATGGAGAACGCATACCTTTGACAATTGCAGATGCCGATGCTCAGGCTGGCACTATTACATTGATATTTCAAACGGTAGGTGAGAGTACGCATCGGCTTGCTGAGCTTGAAAAGGGAGATTCAATTCAGGCTGTGCTCGGTCCTCTCGGTAATCCTACTCATATAGAACAATTCGGATGGGTAGTAGGTGTGGGCGGTGGTATTGGTGCTGCGCCACTCTATCCTATCGCTCAAGCAATGAAACAAGCAGGAAACCGGCTTACCATTATTCTTGGTGCCAGAACAAAAGAGCTGCTTATTATGGAAGAAGAAATGCGTGCTGTTGCTGATGAACTTATTCTGGTTACCGATGATGGCAGCTATGGCACAAAAGCACTGGTTACTGAGCCCTTAAAAACACTCTGCGAGCGATCGCCTGCACCCGATTTAGTAGTAGCAATTGGTCCTCCTATTATGATGAAGTTTTGTGCAGCAACGACTAAACCCTTCAATGTGCCAACGCTCGCTTCTTTAAATACTATTATGATTGATGGAACCGGCATGTGTGGCGGATGCCGTGTCACGGTAGGGGGGAACACAAAATTTGTTTGTGTCGATGGCCCTGAGTTTGATGCACATCAGGTTGATTGGGATAATATGCTCAAGCGCCTCTCAACCTATAAAAACCTAGAAGCTCAGCACCATGCATTATACCATGAGGAAGCCTGCAAACTTAATGCTGCAATACAAGAAGCAGAAAAGCATGCAGGTCTTTAGTTTGAGGCAGATGAATGAGATAAAACCATGTAATCAGATACTCGAGTTAAGTTTCGAGTGCCAGGAGTGATTATGAACAGCTATTATGAAAATAAGTTGACAACAAATGAAGAAAAGGCTTTGCTCGATGAACTATTAGCAAAGGAAAATCTTACTCCAAAAGATCGTATGGCAATACCTGTTCAAGAAATGCCAGTGCAGGATCCCGATGCAAGAATCCATACTATGAGTGAAGTTGCGCTTGGGTACACAAAAACGCAGGCACAACTTGAAGCCTTACGTTGCCTGCAATGCAAAACAGCGCCTTGTATAAAAGGATGTCCTGTCAATATCAATATTCCTGCATTCATTGCAAAAATTGCACATGATGATATTCAGGGTGCGGCTGCTATAATTAGAGAAACAAATCTCCTCCCTGCTATCTGTGGAAGAGTGTGTCCTCAAGAAAAGCAGTGTCAGGAACCCTGCACACTGGGGAAATCACTTAAAGATGTCGGTAAAGCTGTTCAGATCGGACGGCTGGAACGGTATGTAGCTGATAGAGAACGTGCTCAGGGAATTATTGCACTGCCGGACATTGCTCCTCCAACAGGGAAAAAAGTAGCTATTGTCGGTTCTGGACCAGCAGGCCTAACTGTCGCTGCTGATGTGCGAAGAAATGGACACGAAGTTGTAGTGTTTGAAGCATTTCAGAAGGGTGGAGGAGTCATGGTATATGGCATACCGGAATTCCGTCTCCCGAAAGCAATTGTCCAGGAAGAAATCAGTAAGCTTGAAAAAATGGGGGTCAGGTTTGAATACAACACCCTCATTGGGAAAACACGACCGCTCATGGCTTTATTTGATGAAGATGGTTTTGATGCTGTGTTTTTAGGTGTCGGAGCAGGTCTTCCTAAGTTTATGAATATTCCAGGAGAAAACCTAGTTGGAGTATTCAGTGCTAACGAATACTTAACGAGAGCAAACCTTATGCGTGCATGGGATACTGGGCGAGCTGCGACACCACTTTTCCCGTCAAAGCGTGTTGCTGTCCTCGGTGGCGGTAATGTAGCTATGGATGCAGCTCGTATGGCAAAACGGCTTGGTGCAGAAGAGGTTCATGTTGTATATCGCCGCACGCGAGATGAGATGCCTGCACGTGCAGAAGAAGTAGCTCATGCGTTTGAAGAAGGTATACTCTTTGATTTTTTATCAAATCCTATTGAGATTCTTGGAAACGAAGCTGGTATGGTGACAGGTTTGCGTCTGCTCCGCTATTCACTTGGTGAACCAGATGCATCAGGTCGAAGGAGTCCTGTCCCGATACCCGGAAGTGAACACGATGAGATTTTTGATACAGTCATTGTTGCACTCGGTAATGAGTCAAATCCACTTCTTGCACGTACGACACCAGAGCTCGCTGTTGATAAACACGGACACATTATTGTAGATGAAGAACAGCGCACATCAATTGAAGGGGTCTGGGCTGGTGGAGATATTGTGCTCGGAGCTGCTACGGTGATACTGGCAATGGGAGAAGGAAGAAGAGCTGCAGCTTCTATCAACCGCTTTTTAGCTGAGCATTGAAACAATCGGTAAATTTAGATATATTCATTGAGAATTAAGGATGATGATGAGAAATAGTAAAACCTATGGCTATCTCTTTATTGTTTTACTCATTTGTGCAGGTTGGATTACAGCACAGGATACCTTGCCAATTGTTGAGCCTCAACCGCCTGCAACAGCTCCACAGACACCGCCTGTTTCTGTTCAGCCTCAAGTTACACCGCAACAAACACAAACTGCAAAGGCTGATGCGCTTATACTGTTCCGTCAGGGAAGAGATCTGGAACTCAAAGGAAGAAAATCGGAGGCAATCAAGCTTTATCAAGATGCAATAGCTGTGTGTAATACTGAGCTTGCACGAGACGCTACGCGCATGGATGCTTATACCATAAAATGCTGGGCACTATTCAGGCTTGAGCAGTATAGAGAAGTAATCGATGTAGGATCACAGGCACTCAATGTCCGCTTTGATGCGCGAATTGTTGAAACAATGGGAGAAGCATATTATTTTTTAAACGATTTTGCTAACTGTCTCAAAAGCTTACAAAGTTATATCAATGCTACTAATGAAGATGCTGATAGAGTAGCAACAGCTTATTTTTATATGGCTGAGACATATGTGCGTTTGCAAAAATTTGAACATGCTGATATCGCCTATGCAATGGCAGTGTATAAAGAACCTTCAATGGCACGGTGGTGGCTGCGGTACGCTCAGAACGTGGAAAAATTAGAAGATTTTAAGCGAGCATATAATCTTTATTCAAAAGTTCTGCAGCTGAGCCCTGACAATAAAGAAGCCACTGATGGACTGGCGCGAGTAAAAACAAAGCTGTAATACAAGTAATTATTGTTCGATATTCAATATTTTTCTTGCGCAATGGCTTGATGTAGGATACACTAAAAACATGAGTACAATGCATTATGTGGAACTATTGCCTTTACTTAATTCTCGAAATGCAGGTGAAGAAGCTGCGGATTATATATGCAAACTTAATATCCGTGGGAATATCAGTATAGAGAATGCTCATGAAATAGCGGTTCTGGTTAAGGCACTCATGGATGGTGGTTTTAAGCGTATGATATTTAATCTTGAAAATCTCAATTACATTGATTCAACCGGTATAGGGATCATCATTCGTATCAAAAAAAATTGCATGCAGTCAGGTTGCGGTGAAATAGTTCTGTACAATGTACCCCCAAAAATCAATGAAGTGTTTGATCTCGTTAACCTTAAAGATTTTGTAAAAATATCCTATTCTGAGCAGAAGGCTATTGAATACCTAAAAACGATAAGTCTTCAAGCTTAGAATAGCAATAACTTGCGACAATTCTATCGCTGCACTATTAAAATTGCTGTAATTATGTAATCAAAAGAATATGCTCTTTATTTTTCAATGTGAAAATAAAAATGGCATTCGTTCATTGAATAATTTCAATATTTGATATACTATACACGCTATCACTATTTATTAAGGAGAACATGATGATATATTCCGCTGAAGTTGAACACATGTGTCCCCTCGCAAAGGGTGCATATCATGGTCCTGCGCCAATTCCAGAAGAAGGAAAATGGGTGCAGGCAAAGGAAATCAAAGATATTTCTGGTTTTACGCACGGTGTTGGCTGGTGCGCTCCACAGCAGGGGGCTTGCAAGCTCACACTTAATATAAAAGATGGAATAATCGAAGAAGCATTGGTTGAAACACTTGGCTGTTCAGGTATGACACACTCGGCTGCAATGGCAGCAGAGATTCTTATTGGGAAGACTATACTCGAAGCACTCAATACCGATCTTGTTTGTGATGCCATCAATACCGCTATGCGTGAGCTGTTTTTACAGATAGCATACGGACGGAGTCAATCGGCATTTTCTGAAGGTGGTCTCCCTATTGGTGCAAGCCTTGAAGATCTCGGAAAAGGTCTCCGAAGCCAGGTTGGCACAATGTTCGCGACACGAGCTAAAGGTCCGCGATACCTGGAAATGGCTGAAGGGTACATCACAAGCATCGGTGTTGATGAAAATAACGAAATCATTGGGTATGAGTTTGTTAATCTTGGAAAGCTTATGGATGCCATTAAAAAAGGTACCGATGCCAATGAAGCACTGGCAAAGGCAAAAGGTACATATGGCCGCTATGCAGAAGCTGTTAAAAAAATTGATCCAAGGCATGAGTAAGGGGGGACAGCATGGCATTATTTGAAAGTTATGAACGGCGTATTGCTCAGATAGAAGCGTTGCTAAAAAAATATGGAATAAATTCACTCGAAGAAGCAAAGGCTCTGGTTGAATCAAAAGGGTTGGATATACCTGGTATTGTCCGTGGTATACAACCTATAGTATTCGATAATGCTCCATGGGCTTACATTGTTGGTGCAGCAGTGGCAATTAAGAAAGGTTCATCTAATGCAGCAGAAATTGCACGGACGCTCGGTGAAGGGCTGCAGGCTTTCTGTATTCCGGGTTCAGTTGCCGATGACCGTAAAGTTGGTTTAGGACACGGCAATCTAGCTGCCATGCTCCTTTCTGAGGAGACAGAATGTTTCTGCTTCCTTGCTGGACATGAGTCATTTGCTGCAGCAGAAGGCGCTATTGGAATTGCGAAGAGTGCAAACAGAGCACGCAAAAAGCCGCTCAGAGTAATCTTGAATGGTCTTGGCAAAGATGCAGCGCAGATTATCAGCAGAATTAACGGTTTTACGTATGTACAGACAAAGTTTGATTACTATACAGGCAAGCTCGATATCGTAAAAGAGATTGCATATTCCAAGGGAGAGCGCGCACAGGTTCGCTGTTATGGTGCCGATGATGTCCGTGAGGGTGTTGCGATTATGCACCATGAAAACGTTGATATTTCTATAACTGGTAACTCCACAAACCCTACACGCTTCCAGCATCCAGTTGCTGGTACGTATAAAAAGGAATGTTGGGATCAGGGTAAAAAATATTTCTCAGTTGCATCTGGAGGAGGTACAGGCCGCACGCTGCACCCCGATAACATGGCAGCAGGACCAGCTTCATACGGTATGACCGACACCATGGGGCGCATGCACTCTGATGCTCAATTCGCTGGTTCTTCATCAGTGCCTGCCCATGTAGAAATGATGGGTTTCTTGGGCATGGGTAACAATCCGATGGTTGGTGCTTCTGTGGCGGTAGCGGTCGCACTTTCCGAAGCTATGAAAAAATAACTATTGTATAATACAGATATGTTTCAGCACATAGTGCTGGTACCATAAACTGTAAGAATAAGCCTGGCTGATTACATGTGCCGTAAACAGCTGGGCTTTTATTTTGCTACATAAAGTTTTGCGGATCTACATCAATATCGATATCAACACCACCTGGTTTTTGAAAGGTTTGCAAAACACTATACAAAAGATCGTGAATTGGTTTTAAATCACTCGCTCGTAAAAGGATGTGATAGCGGTAGTATCCCGTTATACGGAATATGGGGCATTCGATTGGCCCTAATAACTCAGATCCATTATAAGTAAACATTTTTTGATAGTGCTCGCAAATGCGACATAGCTCCTGTGCAGTAGTTTGTGCTTTATCAAGATTTTTGGATCGTATAATGAGACGTATGATTCTGGAAAATGGTGGAAAAAACTGTTCTCTGCGCTGTACAAGTTCTTTTTCATAAAAGTCTTCGAGTTCATTATTGGCAGCATGCTGTATTACAAAATACTTTGGTCGCCAGGTTTGCAGGATGACTTTTCCTCCTTTGGTAAACCGGCCTGCTCTGCCTGCAACCTGCGTAATGAGAGCAAAAGTTCTCTCCTGTGCTCTAAAATCAGGTATCGCAAGTCCCATATCTGCCATGACAATGCCTACAAGTTTTACTCTTGGGATATTTAATCCTTTAGCAACCATCTGCGTGCCTAAAAGTACATCTATTTTGCCTTCTGCAAAATCAGCAAGTGTATTTTTAATTACCTCTTTTTTCACTGCGATATCGGTATCGAGTCTTGCAATTGTAAGACCGGGAAGCAGGTTTTGAATGGTTTCTTCTATTCTTTCGGTCCCAAACCCTGAATATGTAATATCAAGAGAACTGCATTCCGGACACGATGCTGGAGGTATTTCTTGATAGCCGCAATAATGACAAATTAGTTTCCCTTTGCTCTTGTGATATGTTAAAGGGACATCACACTGTTTGCATTTTAATATGAGCCCGCATGTTTTACAGTTCCAATTGTTGGAAAACCCTCTGCGGTTTAAGAACAGAATAGTCTGTCCTCCCTGTTCATGTTCCTGAATTATTGATTCTATAAGCCTTTTGGACAGTATAGATTCCTCATGCTTCATATCAACAATTTCGACGGAAGGCATAGCACCACCTGCAAGCCGTTTGGTCAGTGTAAGTTTTTTTATGATACCTCTTTGCATGAGGTGCCATGCTTCAACACTTGGTGTTGCTGAACCCATTACGATTCTTGTTTTTTCCACTGAAGCGCGGTGTAATGCTACCTGTCGCGCATGGTAATGTGGAAATGATCCCGATTTATACGATGCTTCATGTTCCTCATCCAGAATAATTAAGCCAAGGTTAGTGAGTGGTGCAAATGCAGCGCTTCGGGCTCCTACTACAATGCTTGCAGATCCCTTTTGAATGCGTTTCCATTCTTTGAGCTTCTGTGAAGGAGTTATTCCAGAATGCAAAATGGCGCAGCAAGACCCAAATCGTTTTTGTATGGAATCAATTACCTGATGTGTGAGTGCAATTTCTGGAACAAGGTATAGAACCGATCTACCTTCCTTGAGTGTTGCTTCTGCAGCTTGCAAAAAGACTTCGGTTTTGCCTGTTCCTGTTTTTCCATAGAGATACCAGATACCGCTATGTTCAGAAATAATTGCATCGATAGCTTGCTGTTGTTCGGGTGATGGAGTTATAGAGTGGTCACTGATTTCCATATCTTCAAATGGGAGAGCGGGTTCACTGCTTTCTCGTTTCCCGCCAGGAAGCATAACACCAAGAGCTTCTCCAAGCGAACAAAAGTACATAGAACATAACCATTCTGCAAGCGCAATGGTTTCAGCTCCAAAAAGCGGTTCGCGGTCTATTAGCCTTAAGATTGGTTTAATTGTTAATGGTTTATCACCATTAGATATATCCTGTAGCGATACCGTTTCGGAAATGGCAATAATCCATCCAATTATTTTTCTTTTACCAAACATGACCTCAGCACGCATGCCTGGTTCTGCAATCATGCCTTCTGGAATCTCGTAGGTAAATGCTTTATTGACAGGAACATTAAAAACAATACTGCAATACATGAGCGGTACTCTACAATAGTGTCTTGAGAATCTTTAGGTCTTCCCATACAGGCCGTTTAAGAGCTGCATTAGCCAGCACATCGCGAGGATGATAAGTTGCTACACAGCGCCGTTCTGTAAAAATTGATACTGTATGAATCGTATTTCGTAAACTGGTTAAAGGTTCCTGTGTTTTACCGGTACAGCATTGTGCGCTTACCCTGCCAAAGGCGAGTATGATTGGTATGGAAATTAGTTCCAGCTGTCGCAATATGAACTTGCTGCAGTGCATCTCTTCATCTGGTGCTGGTTCTCTGTTTGGTGTGCGGCATTTTGTGATTGGTAACATTATGACATCCCTATTTTTGGAGAGCCCTATCGCAGCAAGCATTTTTTCAAGGAGTTCTCCAGCTTCATCGGAAAAAAGTGTTCCGCTGCTGTCATCGATGCTGGAAGGAGAATCTGTAAGAATAATAAGTCTGGCATTGGCCTGCCCTGTATGTGCTATGGCTGTTTTCCGGTAATTAAAAAGCCTGCATGCCTGACAGAGTGCAGCATCTTTCCCAATTTTTTCAATCGTGTCACCTGACATTTTTGAATGATTTCTGGCTAATTCAGGAAGCGATATCGATTTAGTAGGGATAATTTTTTGAGATTGCGATGGATTTCTTGTTTGACTTTTATCGGAGGAGGGTGTTTGCAGCGTACCGTGCTGTGTATATGTTTTTTCCGCTTTTAAGATTGGAATATCATGTGAATGTTTAATACCAGTTGTTATATAATCTTCAATTAATTCGAGTGTCTCATATAATTTCAGACGTGGATCTTCATCGCTCATTGTTTTCTGCTCCCGAGAAGAGAGAATCGATTTCATTAAAATGTCTAATTGATAAAAATTCTTTAACCGTATTGTGTGTTTGAATTCGTGCTTTTTCATCCTGTAAAAGATTCCATGCGAGCTTTTTAAATTTTTCTATATTTTCTGCTGTTCCAAGAATAGCAGCATAGTAGTAGTATAAAATAAGATCTTTTGCTGGTAGAAGAAAACCTGTTGATAGAAAATATGATGCTTCGGTTAAATAAAATTTTGCAGACTCACTGTTATTTCGATCAACATAAATTTGAACGAGAACCATAAGCACGGTGAATGTTGGATAATAGCATGAGTGCCTGAGACCTAATGCGAGCGCTTCCTGAGCGTACACCTCAGTCTCATGGAGATTTCCAGAAACATATTGGCACAGGGATAATGTTCTCAGTGCATCAACTCGATCAAAATCATTTTTTATATGCTGAATGTAATAGTCAGCCTGGAGAAAATTTTCTGTAGCTGCATCAGCATCACAGCATTTATACAGAGATGCCGCAAGCATAGCGTATGCCTGTGCCATGCTCGATTCACTGAGCATACGAGATTCTATTAGCCTCCGTGACTCTTTACCTAGATTTTCAAAATCACAGAGTTGCCACAATATTTTTAGTTTAAGATCAAGTCCAAAAAAGCGGGCTACAAAATGAGAATATTCTTCTTCACTATCTGTTAATGATTCTATGGTTTTTAGCGCTCTGGTATATTCTCCCGAAAGAGTTTGTAAATCTGCAAGTGCTGAGTTATATTCAAAGAGATCGAGTTCGCCATACTGTTTCATTGATTCAATAAGCTCCGTGGCTTCCTTAAAATTTTGACGCTCTGCTTCTGAAAATGAAAGATAGCGCAGAATATTTTGAATACTGCGGCTGTTTTTTTTATCTTTTGTATAGTAATAAATTGCTTTTTCCCCGGTAAAAACAGCTTTTTGTAATGCATAGCTCATGACATTGTATGCACAGATCATATGGTAGGCAAATCCCATACAGGTATCATTGTGTTCGGTGATAGCAATTTTCATAATTCGTTTTAATTCATTTTCTGCATCTTCAATTTTGCCGGAATTAAAGTACATTGCACTTTTAAGAATTAAGAGCTGTATGGCGGTGTCTTTATCATTTTTTTCAAGGTTTTTATAGATAATATCAATATGATTGAGATACTCGTACATATAGGTACGGAGTGGATCTTTGAGCATAATCTGTGCTGCATCATTCCATCGGTCTGATTTGATAAGATGAATAATTAACCTGACTTTATTGTGTTTGGGGCGTTCAATGAGAAGATCTGCGATAATACCATGAATTATTTTTTTATTATGGTTGAGCAAGCTGTCATAGACAGCTTTGCGGTGAACATCAAGACTAAAGCGGTAAAAGTCTCCTTCTTTTATGAGTATACCATCCTGTACGAGTGTGTGCAGTATTTCTGGTACCGCGTCGGGGTTTCCACCAGTTTTTTTAATAATAACTTTACTGTCAGATTCAGAAAAATGATGTAAAAAAACAGAAACTTTTTTTATAAATTCACGAGTTTCTTCATTATAGCGCTGTAAGCTGCTTAAAAAAATATTTTGAATTGTTTCAGGAAGATGAGAGAGATCTTTGTGCTTTTTCGCATACAACGTGTATTCTTTGATAAAAAGCGGCATTCCAAGACTTTGCGCTATAATGAGTGATTGAAGATTCTCTGGACATTCTGGCCAATAATAGTGAATAAGCTCTTTCGTTTCATCGGGTGTAAGAGGCGGTAGTTTAATTAATTTTATTTCTGGAAATGCATCATGTATTTTTTGAGGGTACTCCTTCCCTGACATAATAATAAATGGTTTGATTTTACCATTTTTAAAGTAATATTTGAAAAATTCTCGTGAAAGTCTATCCAAATCCTGTGCATTATCGATGAAAATAAGACAGGAGTACATTGAATTTTCATACTGATCCATAATGCAGGAAAAAATAGCAAATAGTGTGAGGACAATATTAGTTACCGAACTGTCTGTTTCTTTTTCTGAAATAAATGTTAAAAAATCTTTAATGTATTTAGATTGAATACCTGGTATTTTTAATAAGTGTTTTTCTATAATCTCTGGCGAGGAAAAACTATCAAGTCCAAGGTATCCTGTGATAATATCGAGTACAGTAGCATAGCGCATCGTTCTAAATCGCTGTGCAGTAGCTTTAAGAATTGGTGCATTAAAATCCGGATAGTGTGTTATGCGTTCAATAAAAGCCTGAATGAGCCTTGTTTTTCCGCTGCCAGTTTCAGCAAGAATATAGCGACCTGTTACAACTTTATTATCATCTTTAATATATATTTTGACAAGCTCATCCAAAATTTCTTTTCTTCCGATAAATGGCTCATCGATTGCAGGTGGCATGTCCTGATTAATTTCAACTTTCCATGCTGTAATGGGTTCTAATTTCCCTTTTACTTGAAACGAAAATGGACCTGTAAAAGCAAAATCTGTTTTGCATAATTCGTAGACAGCATCGGATACCAGAATGCTATTAGGTTCAGCAGCAGCTTCGAGTCGTTGTGCAATTGCCATTGCATGTCCGGTTACTACATCAAATTTGCCCCGTTTGCCGGTTGCAACCTGCCCGTAATGAATACCGATGCGGAATGCAAATTCAACAGAATCTTTTTTTAAATCTAAAGCAAGGTTTTTAATCCGGTGTAAAAATTCTAAAGCTGCTTTTACGGCACGAAAAGGATCATCATCGTGGAGTTCCTTTACTCCAAAAACTGCAACAAGCGCATCGCCAATGTATTTTTCTACATATCCGCCATAGTTCTGAATTATTTCTTCAAATGTTCCAAAGATTTTATTCATCAGGCTATCCATCTCTTCTGGATCCATATACTCAGAAAGATGTGTAAAGCCTTTCATGTCTGCAAAGAGTAGTGTTGCATTGCGGCGTTCGCCGTTTTTTATAAATAAACCTGGCATAACACTATTGTATAGTCTGCATGAGGAAACTGCAAGCGCTCTCATTAGGCCTGTAGACTATGAATTTTCAAAGTCTACAGGCCTCTGGTTCCTGTATTACTATTTTTCTTGTTTACTAGCAGGTGGTATATCCTGCAAGGAAGGTTTTTTCAGTGCTTGCTTCATGACATCAGTGAGGAGATCATTTTTCCCTAATGCAATTGCATCGGGATGTATAGCTGATATAGGTTCCCTGTTTCCGCTCACTCCAGTAAGGACAGTTAGATTTTTTACGGGTATGAGGCTCATGGTCTCTGCAAATGGCTCAACGATGCGGTTAAAATTTTCAATAAGATAAGCTTGCAATCCCTGTTTGCCACTGGATTTGAGAATTGAGAGTGTTTTTTTAAGCTGTTCAATCTCTGCCATTGCTCGTGAGCGCATTTTTACTGCTTCGGCCTCTGCCTCGAGAATCATTCGGTCACGCTCTGCAGTTGCCGGTGTAATTATTTCGGCTTCATATTTTTCTTTGAGCATGTTCACCATTTCTTTTTCAGCTTCGATTTTTTGAATGAGACCTTTAACATGCGCCTCTGCATCTCGCTCAGCTTTTTGAATACCGACCATTTTTCTGATATTTTGTTCCTGTATCTGTACGTTAGTTGCAGCAACAAGGTTTTCATATTCGTTTTCGAGCGACTTTACTTCTATTTCTGCTCTACGAGCTTCCTGTTGTTCTGCTGCATTTGCTCGCGCTTCTGCTTTTGCAGCTCGAGCCTTCATTTCTGCATTGGCAGTTTGAATGCGTTTAAGGAGTGCTATGTATAAATCGGGTTCATCAACACCATCGAGCCTGTGATCATCAACATCTGCAATGTTCATGGTTGTAATCTCAAGACCGATATTTTCAAGATCGTTTTTACAGATATTGATCATTTTTCGAACGAGTGTGTCTTTATCTTTCATAACCTGTTCGGGTGTAATTGATGCAATAGAATCACGGAGGTGTCCTTCGATAATATCACTCGCAACATGACGGAGTTCATCCCAATTTTTGGCTATCTTTAGTATTCGGGTTACAGCTCTGTTTCTTCCAGCTTCATTGGATGCAATAGCAAAACTTACTGTTGCTTTGACATTGAGAGGAACGATTCCAGCTGCAATTGCAGACTCGACTTTAACTTCGATAGTTTGAGGAGTAAGGTCAAGTTTCGCGAATTTATTGATAAGCGGAATAATGAATACTCTGCCTCCGCTCAATGTTTTAAAACCTTTTCCTGAACTTTTTCCGGAAACGATACCAAGCTCATTTCCTCCAACAATTTTCATTTTTGTAATAAGTTGGTATCCGACAATAACGCCAAGTGTAATTAATAAGCTTCCGATAAAGTAGATCATTTTTCAACTCCTTCTGTTAAGAATTTTTTTACATCAATACCAAGTGATTCTTCAAGTGTATTGAGAAAGTAAGCAAAAGCAGAAGGACCTCTGTTTACAGCTCCGTCAATTCCATCTTTATCGTCCATAACAACCATTGACTCAACACTGGTCTCTGAAGCATGTTTGATGAATTTTTCAAAAAGATTGGGAAGCTGCTGCTGAACAAAGAGAACAACTTTACCAATATCTCCAGCTTCTGCAAGCATTTCAACTTTTTGCTTAAGAATATCGTTTCTGGTCTGTTCGATAATTTCTGTAACTTTTTTTTCACCTTCTGCGCGAATTTCAGCTGCTCTGGTTTCTGCTTCTGCTTTGAGTGTGACTTCTGTTTGGTTTTTTAACTTCTGGAGAATGATATACTGTGCTTGAACAGCGCTTTCTCCCTTGTTAATTGCAGCTTCTATTGCATTATCCGCTTCTAATCTTGCCTGTTCAATCATTGCGACACTTTGCTGTTTGTAAATATCAAGTTTTTCTTTGGCTTTTAGAATTTCACCATCGGCTTTACTTTTTGCTACTGCAATGCGTCGTTCTGCATCAGATTCTGCTTTTTGTGCTATAGCAGAAAGCCTTGCTTCTTCTATTTCTACCTGCTGGCGTTTTTCTGCGAGTGTTTTTTCTGCAAGATTAGCTATGTAATTTGATGTGTCCCAGATTTTTTGAAGACTGACGGAAACTACTTTCATACCAAAATTGGCGAGGTCACTGTTAATATCGTTTAACAGTTCCTGCCTAAATTGTGCACGCTCTCCTTTTTCAAGAGCTAAGAGTGTGTCGGTATTACTTTCTTCCACTGAGGTTTCTGTCATGCCAATAGCTTCAAGCGGTGTTGCCTTATTGAGAGCACCACGGAAATTACCAATGAGAGTCTGCTGAATCTGTGCGGCTATTTCTCGTCGGTCTTTACCCATGAGTCGTTCAACTGCAGAGTAGAGCATACCTTCATCGTCGTCATCGATACACACGCAGGCTGTAGCATCGGCTCCAACGGTAATTCCGTTTGCAGAATTGACTCCCTCAACGCGTACGTTTATTGGGAGTATCCCAATATCAAGTGTTGATATTGACTGGAAATATGGAATACAGAATGCTCTTCCACGTTCCACAGAAAACCCAAACGTTTTACCATTTTTAACACGTTTTTTGCCCGTTACAACGAGAAGCTGATCTGGCAGCGTAACTGTTATAAAAACTTTAATGAGGCCTATGAATCCAAGTACAGCAAGTACACCAGCTGCACCTGCAACCACACTGAAATACTCTGTAAAGAGTTCCCGTAACATACTTATTCTCCTTCCTTTTCTACAATGAGACAATCTTCTTCTATATCACATACATAAATAGATGATCCAAGCGGAATGGACTCGTTGGGATTTTTCGCTTTCGCATAGCGGTCAATGTATGCACTCCCTAAATTGATACGTACTTTGCCTATTTCTCCCTTTTCAATACTTACCGTTACAATGCCATGTTCCATGAGGAGCTCATGTTCCTTAACTGTCGAATCCATTTCCTTTTTGAAAAGCCGCATGAGTAATCTGGTTATAACAATCGATGCAATGCCAGTAGGAATGCTCCACATGAGCGATGAAATAGGAGACAGTTTGGACAACCAGGCAAATAATCCAACAGGACCAAATCCTGCACAAAAATACACTGCAGATCGCAGTATGGTAAGCGTTTTAAATACCATGCTGCCCTGTATCGGTTTATCGTGCATGACTGTTGATACTGCATGTGCAGTCTCGTTTCCTGCTCCGCCAAAATCTTGTCCATGAGACGTGATTGCATGCGAAGCAGAATCAGTCAGGTGAGTTGCGGTCACCTCATGGCTCGATAGGGAAGCTTCAGCACTGGCATCAAATTGGGTATCACTTTCTGGGTTATCTGTGGCATCTGTATCGATGTCAGAGTAAGAATCGGAATCAAGAGCGTCAGCATCATTGTTGCCTGATGATTCAGCACTGACCTCATCGGAACCGGCTTGAGCATCACCACCAGAGTCAGGGCTCTGTTCATGCCCAAGGAGACCTAATATGTCGACAAGGAGTACACCAACACCAAAAATAGTTGATCCAAGATATACCGAAAAAAGCCAGCTCATTTATTACCTCTAATCAACACTTTACCATTGAACTTTATAAAAGTACATCCTATAATTACTGGACAATTTCAACTTGTATTAGTAGCATTACAGTATGAATATATTTATTACGCTGGCAGTGAGTGGTTTATATACATTGTATACGCTCATTTTAGTATTGGTAAAGAAATCCGCACAAAAACGGAAAAAACTTTCTGGCCAGGAAACAACAATCAATCCTTATGCAAAACGAGATTCACTGCTGCTTGCAGTTCTGGTAGGCATTGAAGTTATAGTGTTATTTTTGTATATCATTCGTTTTCCTCTCTTGCTACGGAGCATGCTTGCAGTACCAATTGTGCTTCGCATTGCTGGGCTTATTATAGGGCTTTCTGGAGTAAGCATAATTGGTTGGGCAAGCTATACACTAGATGGAGAGTTTTCTGCAACAATCGAGCTTAAAGAATCTCACCGATTGATTACTAATGGGCCATATCGATATATACGGCATCCGATTTATGCAGGTTTTATTTTACTGCATATCGGAGTAACCATTGCGCTTGCTAATTGGTTTATTGTTGCACTCTATAATGGGGGGCTTGCAATTTTGCTTGTTGAGCGAATACCGCGGGAAGAGCGAGTGCTCCATGCTTATTTTGGTGCAGCATGGGAACAGTATACTCATTCTCGTGGCAGGTTTTTACCAAAATTACATAAAAATAACTGATTGTATTTTTTTCATGATTTATGTTAAAATTTATTTGATATTGATAATTCTATACTACGGTGTTATACTGGTTCTATCATGCTCATTAAACCGACCGTTGAAGAAATTGTAAAACAGGATTTAGATTTTTTATATCAGTGCCCGCACAAGCTTGATTGTGAGCATTGCGAAGAAACTATTTGTGTGCGTTTAGTATCTGTTGCTGATTTTCCTACGCGATATGGTTATTTTTCTATTCTGGGATTTGTCAACAACCGGGATCGTAAAGACCATATCATAATTCTAAAAGGTGATATTGACGATGGAGAATCATTGTTGTGCCGCATACATTCTGCGTGTCTTACGGGGGATGCTCTGGGAAGTTTGCGCTGTGATTGTGGTCCTCAGCTGCATCATGCGCTGGAGCTAATAGAACGAGAGGGAAGAGGACTTGTACTGTACCATCAAGAGGAGGGACGCGGAATCGGGCTTGTTAATAAAATTAGAGCATACGCCCTCCAGGATGCAGGGTACGACACGTATGATGCTAACACAGCACTGGGTTTTGCACCCGATGAGAGGGACTTTAAAGTTCCAGCTGCGATGCTTGCTAAAATTGGTGTAAAGAGTGTGCGGTTACTCACAAATAATCCAGAAAAAGTTAAAGGGATCGAGAGCGAAGGCATTAAGGTGGTAGAACGAGTACCGCTTGAGCTTCCAGTACAGGAACATAATCAATTTTATTTGAAAACAAAGCAAGAACGGTTTGGGCACCTCTTGAGTCTTGATCATAGAAAAAGTTAATCAGGGTTCACTGGACTATGGTTAGGAGTGGTTTTGTTATTTTATTATCATCTACACTGCAGTTGATATGATATGTTCACAGAGTATTGATCGTGTTTTGTAAGACCATGTCCGAGGTTGCATAGCAAAAAGTTATAACTTTTTGTCATGACGGTACTGTTTCAATTTTCTTGTTTTCCGTGCCTCTGGGAATGGAATTAAAGGTATGCAGTGGCAGGCAAATCATTAAATTTGCATACCCAAAGCAGCAGATATCAGCTACAATACACCACACTAGCTGTTAATACTTAGTGTTTTTGGAGAATAGGGGAGTCGAACCCCCGACCTATAGATTGCGAACCTATCGCTCTAGCCAACTGAGCTAATTCCCCACAGTAGGCAACACTATACTATACTATTAAAAAAAATACAAGAAACTTGTTCGTATGAGCTATTACATGCTATCCATTTTCGATTTGACATATCCATGTTTCGCATATATCCTATCTTTAGGACAATGCAGAGATAGCTGACTTACGAGTATGTTTCGGCTGCCGTGAGCAAGCTCTGCTACAAGGTGGGAGAGGGGAAGGCTAGAGTTTTTCCAAAGGACTCCGAACTCCGCGTTTATTTCTGACGGCGACGTGGGTATAGATCATCGTAGTCCGAACATTGGAATGACCAAGCAGATCCTGAATGGTGCGGATGTCATAACCGTCTTCGAGTAGATGGGTGGCAAAGCTGTGCCTGAGCGTGTGGGCCGATGCCGGCTTTGTTATACCAGCCCTGCGAACCGCGTTGTGTATCTGTTTTTGCACGACAGAGTGATGGATGTGCCAGAGAGCTTGCTTGCCAGTCGCAGGATTTATGCAGGGACCTCGCGCAGGAAAGATCCAATACCAACTCCATTCGCTTGCAAGCCCGGGATACTTGCGCTCGAGTGCTTCAGGCAAGGATACACCAGGCATAGCCTCTTTTCGTTCCTGTTCCCACCGTATATGCAGCTCATTGAAATATACTTCAAGCTCGCGATGTAACGATACAGGCAGTACCGTGAATCTGTCTTTTCCTCCCTTACCAGAACGAACCTCTACCGATTCTTCCCGTATGTTGATGTCCTTTATGCGCAGGTTGAGACACTCATCGAGCCGGAGCCCGCAGCCGTACATTAGCGAAGCCATAAGCCTAAAAGGCTGGTGCAGGTTCTTCAAGAGCGTGGAAACTTCCTCCCTGTTTAGTACGACAGGCAGACGCAGCCGCTTCTTTGCACGGACAACCGAAGCGAGTCCTTCGATCTCGATATGAAGGATGTGTTTGTATAGCATCATGATTGCGTTGAGCGCTAATTCCTGCGTCGCTGCGCTCACATGTTGCCTGACTGCAAGGTGAGAGAGGTAACCACGGAGATCGTTTGCGGTAAGTGAGCGGACATCCATAGTTCGAGTAGCAGTCGGGTCGGATTCCTCAGTCTCTCTGCGCGATTCACACCACGAAAGAAAACGTCGTATCCAACCGAGATATGTTTTTTGCGTACGCAGAGTATAATGTTTTACCGTGAGGTAATCCCGTGCCTCCCGCATAAGTGACCCGGAATAAACAGTCCATGGTGATATTCCTGCCGGAAGTCTAACCGGTTTATTTCCTTCAGGTACAACCACTTCAGAGGCAGCGCTAACAGGATCGCTTCCTGTGGGTTCTGACATACGTTGCTCGACAGTCTTTTCTGGCTTAGTTTTATTTAAACAATCCATGAAAGCGAAAAATGTGCGGACTGCGTTTCGGGCTTTATCAGCGACAAAGCTTCCTTTACGCTCCTCTACAGCGTTAACAAAGCAAGTGATGGAGCGTTCTCGATCACTACACCACCATGGAAACCGTCTCGTGAAATTATCAATCCAAACGAGCGCCCATTTTGTATCGATTTCTGAAAACCTGCAGGTAGTTTTCAAAAAAATTTCAAGCTTGCCGATATCAAAAACCATCATGACCTCCATACTAAAAACTTACGTTGAAAGCCAAATAATCGCATGCACAACAAATGGTGGAATGAAAATGTTCACATTATCTTTCTTCGAGGAGTTGAATATCTTAAATGTAGTCGGTTTCCACGTGCGGCATAGGATACTTCCTGCTGCGCTTTCATGGACTACGAGCTATGCTGCTGAATGTCGCTACTTTCATTGCAAGATATCCTCATTGCCCAACTCCACGGCAAATTTCCTCTTCGCTTAAACCCACGAAATTGACTATCGAGGTTTTCTAGGGTAGAATATGTTAGATGGACGCCTACGGCGCAAAAAGGAGAAATGTATGAAAAAAGCAATAGTTGTAATATCTATTACATTATTATTGTTTTCCTGTGATTTAGTAAATTATGTAAATAAAGGAAATTTCAAAATTATAAATTCTTACTATAGGAGATCAAATTACAAATCAGTATTAATAAGTAAAGATACTGAAATAAATAATGGAGATGTAGTAAATTTTGATGTAATAACAAAGTACGATGCTATAGATATTACAAAGATAGATTTTTACTGGACTTATGGAATTGACGATCCTGATTTATGGAATTACGCACCTAGCCAAAGTCCTGAATATCAGAAAGTAGGTACAGATATAGAACTTACCGGAGAATTCATATTCAACACCTCGTTTACAGGAGTAAACTGGATAACATTAAAAGGTATAGCATTTAAAAAAGATGGTAGTGAAGTAGTAGATAAAATATGGTTTAATATTGATAATCTAGGTCCTGATATTGATATAGAACCTCGAGACTTATCAGTAATTAAGAACCTAAACGAAATTAAAGTTCGTATTGCAGATGGTGGATCAGAAGTAGGTGTGGATTATAATAGGACATCAATTGTTTTGAAAAATTCAAGTAATGAATTACTCAGTTTAAAGCAGCCAACAAATTCTAATGGAACATTTATTACAGAACCAATTAGAAGTTTATCTGATGGAGAATACCAAGTTACTGTTATAGCGTATGATAACATTGGAAATCCTAATAGTAAATCCACAACATTTACCAAAATTACTTCTCCAAAAAATCCTGCAAATATATTTCTTAAAATACCTATATGGAATGGAGAAGAAGTAAAAGGAAAAATATTTCTTGAATATGAATCCGATAAACCATTATCAAAGGTAATATTAGATTGTTCTTGTTATGGAGGTGAGTATTATCCAAATGTTTTTGGAAGCTTTCCAAGTATTGATGTTAATAATCCTTCTCAAACTGGAATAATTGAAATTGATACTTCATTTACTGGAAAAAATTATGCTTACTTTAGATTGTTTTCTTTAGATATTGATGGATTATCTTCAATTAGTAATATAGTTTGGTGTAATATAAATAATATTTATTAAACATCTAACAACCGCTTCAACCTGATAAAAACTTTGTCACGGTTTGTGCGGTCGCTTCGCTCTTTACGCACAAACCGCGCCAAGCGCGAGTACGCGCCCGTTTTTACAGGTTAAGCCAATGTTAGCCAGACCCTTCGGGCCGAGGAAAAAAATGAAATTAGAAGGATTCGGAATTTTTGTTAATGACATGTCAATGATGATTAAATTCTATAGAGATGTATTG
>Ga0116184_10001062_pt1 | contig 28375 bp, 20 predicted proteins | sample AD_JPNNA5_MetaG_FD_89886 | JGI IMG/M metagenome (GOLD analysis project Ga0116184, IMG submission 89886) | Active sludge microbial communities of municipal wastewater-treating anaerobic digesters from Japan - AD_JPNNA5_MetaG | ecosystem: Engineered > Bioreactor > Anaerobic > Digestate | place... | reverse complement strand
GGCCGCGCTCTCGCCGAGGTAAACGTACAGACAGAGCGAGGCCGCCAGCAGGAGGCCGAGTCCCCGTCCCAAGCGCTTGATCATGTCAGGTTTTCCGGTGATAGGCCGTCTTCATCGTCAGGGCGAGGATGACGGAAAAGGTCAAGGCGTTGGCCGGAATCTGGAGGTTGAAATCCGTCATGCTGTGCGTCAGAATGGCGGCCGCGGAGGCCAGGCCGCCGAGAGCCATCCCCTTGAGCTCGGGATGGCGCCGGGTCATCCACATCCGGAAGGTCTTGAACAGGACCAAGCCCACGAGGAAGGCCAGAAGGCCGAAGCCGAGGACGCCCAGCTCGCTGAGGAATTCCAGGTAATCGTTGTGGGCATGGACGAGCGCATACTCCATGCCGGTCGTGTCGTAGGCTTGGTAGACGCCGCCGAACGCGCCGAAGCCGACGCCGAAGAGGGGGAACCGGCCGATCATCGTCATGACTCCCCCCCAGTAGCGGGGCCTGCCGTCCTGCAAAAGCTTGTCCAGGGCGAATCGCCCGATCATGGTTTCCAGGCCGACATACAGGCCGAAGCCGACGACCGCCGCGGCCGTGATCCCGATGACGCGGCGGATCCAGGCCTGGTGGACCAAGACATGGCCGAAATATTGGGCCGTCAAGACCAGCATCAGGCCGAAGGAGAACAGCAGGATGACGAATCCCGAGCGGGAATTGGAGAGGAAGAGGGCGACGGCCATGACCACGAGGCCGATCCCGAGAAAAAGATTCAGGCCCATCCCCCGGTTGAGAAACCGGGCGAACCGCGTCCGGAACGGCGTTCCGGGCTCGCCGAAGAGATCGAGACGCGAAACGATCAGCCCCAAGGCCAGGGGGATCATCATTTCGAGATACCCGGCGTAATGGTTCCGGTTGACGAACGTCCCGGTGGCCGAATCCAGGTTGTGCTCCTTCGCGTAGAACAGGAGCCGGGGATGGCTCCGGTAAAGCTCGAACAGCCCGTACAGCGCCTCGAACACGCCGACCCCGACCAGCGTCACCATGATCCGGCGGATCTGTTTCCGGTGGGTCACGGTTCGAACGACCAGGACGCCGATCAGGATGTACGCCAGCAATTCCAGGGACGCGGCCAGGGTGTAACCCGGCAAAAGAGAGAGCGTCCCCATCCCCGTCCGGGCCGAGACCGGGACGTATTCGGCCCGCAGGGCCGCCGTTCGGGGCGAGAGGATCCGGACGACGGCGTCCGGCAGGGGAAGCATTTGAAAAGCCAGGAAAATCCCCAAGCCCAGAAACGCCGGCCGCAGGAGACGCATGTCCGAAATGAGCTTGGGGCTCGAGCGGGGCTTGCGCTCGAGGCTCAGGAAGACGGCGAACAGGGCGAGGGCGGCGATTTCAATGATCAGGACCGACCACGGCGCGACCGAGGCGATGGGCAGCGGGGCCCAGGCCAGAAGGGCCAGGAGCCCGACCTCGAGGATCTTGCGTCCGAGGCGGTCCCAGGGACGGAGGCCGTTTTGGTTGTAGCCGTCGGACCCGGCCTCCCGGGGCTCTCCCCGGAAGCCGAATCTCCGGATTCTTACGATCCACATCGGGCGCCTCAGTCCTTTTTCTCCGTCTTTTTCCGACGGACCACCTCATCCACGCCGGCGTCCTGGTAGTACTCATACTGAAAATACGGCGTCATGAAATCGCCCTTCTTCATCTCGGCGTCGTTGAAAATCACGCCGGCGATCCGGGCCTTGGCCTTGGCCAGCCGATCGATCGCCCGCAGAAGCGGCTTCCGGGTCGTCTTCCCGGTTTTCAGGACCAGAATCGTCATGTCGGCCATGGCCGCGACGATGACCGGATCGACGACGGCCAGGACCGGGGGAAGGTCGACCAGGACGATCTCGTAGCTTGCGCGGACGATGGACAGAAGCTCCTTCATTTTTTTGGAATTCAGAAGCTCGGCCGGATTGGGCGGATGAGGACCGCTCGGGAGGAGGGAGAAATGGGCGATCGGCGTTTTCTGGACGGCTTCGGCCAGATCGACCCGGCCGGTCAAAACGTCGCTCAGGCCGACGGCGTTCCGGACCTGGAAGATCTTGTGGAGGCGGGGCTTGCGCAGATCGGCGTCGATGGCCAGGACGCGTTCGCCCATCTGGGCGAACGAGATCGCGATGTTGGCGATGGTCGCCGACTTGCCCTCCTGCGGCTGGGTGCTGGTGAAGGCGATCACCCGCTGGTCGGTGTCGATTCTCGAGAAAAGGATCGACGTCCGGACGTTCCGGTAATCCTCGGCGATCGAGATTTTCGGGAAGAGATGGTTGATGAGCTCGATCTCCGAAATCCGGGCCGCCTCGAGGCTTTGGGATCCGGCGTCTCCGTAGGCTCCGGCGTACACCTTCTTGCCGCCCGTGTCCCGGGGCGAAAAATGGGGGATCAAGCCCAGCGAGGGAAGCCCGGTCAGCTTGTCCAGGTCCTCCGGATTCTTGATCGTGTTGTCGAGAAAATGGGCGGCGAAGGCCAAGCCGACGCCCAGCAGGAGTCCCAGGAGAAAGGCGACGATGAGGTTGCGCTTGACGTTCGGCGACGACGGCTCGTCGGGGACGAGAGCCCGGTCGACGATCTTGATGTTGCTCGTCTTGAGGCCGCTCAGCATGGTCGAGACTTGGGTCGTCTTCTGCTGGGCGGTGAGGGTCGAGATCAGAGTCCGGAGGCTCTCGACCTCGGTGTTCAAGCCGGCGTAGAAAAGGGAGTCGTTGTTCTGCCGGGTCACTTCGGACCGCTTGGATTCCAGCATGTCCCGCAGCCGGTTCTCGTTGCCGAGGGCTTGGGAGTACTCGGAGTAGGCCAGGTCGACGGCTTTCTTGATTTCCGTTTTCAGCTGGCTTTCGAGCGTATCGACCTTGGCCTTGAGCTGGATCATCTCCGGATGGCTGGGCGTGTACGTGGTCGCGATCTTTTCCTCGTACTCCGACTTCGCCTGGTAATAATTCGTCCGGAGAGCCTGGATCGTCGGGTCGCTGACGTTCTGGGGAAGGGAATCCACCCGGAGCTTTTGGAGCTCCTGGTACTTGGCCTGGGCGGCGATCCGGGCGACCTGGGCGCTGGAATAGGCGCCGGCGGCCGAGGCGTATTGGGAAGCCGTGTTGGAATCCTTGTCCGACAGCGGCAGGATTTTCTTCTCCTCGGAATATCGCTGCAGCTGGCGTTCCTTGGCGTCCAGATCCTGCCGAAGCTGGGCGATGGTCTCGGTGAGAAAATCCGACGTCTGCTGGGTCGCCTCGGAGCGCGACTCGATCGAATAATCGATGTATTCCTGGACCAGGGTGTTGACGACGTCGGCCGAAAGCCGGGCCTGGGTGGAGACATAGCTCACATCGACCAGCCGGGTTTCGGGGACGGGGTAGACCGACAAGCGCTCGAGCAGGCGCCCGGCGTTCAAGGCGTCCGCATCGGCGGCGGCCGTTTTCGCGGCCCCCGGCTCCGCCGGCCCGCTCTTCGGCCGGAGCCAGCGGAACGTCAGGATATATTTGGCCATGTCGGCCATCGTCCGGTTCTTTTCCACTTCGGCCAGGAATTCCGGCCGGGCGCCGAGGTTCATCTTCCGGACGACCCGCTCGGCCAAGCTGCGGCTCTGGATGATCCGCAGCTGGGTGTTGAAATACGTGCCGAGGAAATCGTCGGTCGTGTTCGTCGGGGCGTTGAGATATTCCTGGAGATTGAACCGGCCGGAACCTTGGTCCTCGATCAGGATCTGGGCGGTCGCCGTGTACCGGCGCGTCTGGGTGAACGACAGGACCGCGGCCAGGACGAGGCAGGCGCCGAGCGTCGAAAAGACGACCGTCCGCCGCTTCCAGACGATGGCCCAGTATTCGCCGAGGTTGATGTCCTGCCGATTCACATTTCGAGCGCCGGTCATCTGATCGTTCCTTTTCGCTTCCGCCCGGAGGATAGTCCGCCCCGGACCAGCTTCACCTTAACTCCAGGGGCGGGCCGCCGGCAATCGTCCGGGGGGATGAACCCCCCGGTGATTTTTCGCCTCTTCCCTCTCCCCTTCGGGGGTGAGAAAGGCGGCGGACGGCGCCCCCGGCCGTCTTTTTAGAAAATCGTGTCCGGAACGTAAACCGTGTCGCCTTCCTCGAGAGGGAAATCCTCGAGGCGGTTGTTCTGGATCCGGACGACGTTGATCTCGAAGGTTTTTTCCCGGCCGTTTTCATCCTTCCGGGTGACGCTCACCCGCCGCTTGGCCGCCCGCTCGGTGAATCCCCCGGCCTGGGCGATGGCCTGGGTGAGAGTGGGAATCCGCGATTGAAGAACCGACAGCGCGCCCGGGATTTTCACCTGCCCGTAGATGTAGACGTGGACGGTCCGGTCGATCTGGACGATGACGCTGTCGCCGGCCTCCAGGGGGACGTTGTACTTCGGGTCGCCCCTCAGCATCAGGTCGTCGACGGGGATCTTGAGATTGCCCGTCGTCCCGTCGGGAAACGTCCGGAGGATGATGATTTCCCGGGCGGCTTCCCGGGTCAGCCCGCCGGCCGCGGTGATGGCCTCCAGAAGCGTCGTCCGGCCGAAAAGCTGGACGAACCCGGGATTGGTCACCGCCCCGAGGATGGACACTTGCTTGCTCTGACGCTCCTTGATGGCGACGGCGACGTGGGGATCCCGGAGAAAAGGCCGGTAAAGCTCGGCCAGCTTGTCCCCCAGCTCGGCGGCCGTGAGGCCCTCGACATAGACCTCGTTGATATAGGCCAAGTTGACTTTCCCCTGCTCGGAGACGCGGACCTCGGTGTTCAGCTTCTCGTCCTCGCGGACCTTGATCTCCAGGAGATCCTTGGGGCCGATCCGGTAGGCGGCCACGAATCTCTCCGCCTGCCCGGCCGGATCCTGGGCGGCCGCCGCGCCGACGACGAGAAGGGAAAGAACGATCCAAGCCGCGGCCGCCGCCGGGAGTCTCATGCGCGTCTCCTCATTAAAAATACCGGGTGTACGTCAAACCAACGAAATTCCGGGCCCGGTCGAAAGACCCGAGCGTCGACGTCCAGCGCTCGGAGTTCCAGGCGATCCCGATTCCCGACGTCCGCAGCACGCGGACGGTCAAGCCCAGCGAATGATTCCGTCGGCGGTCCACCCGGTTTCCGGAATCCTCTCCCGCCGACCGCTCGGAGTAATCCGCCGTTCCGCCGGAATAATCATAGTCGATTTTTAAAAACGAGGTCAAATAGAGGGATCCGCCCGCCCCCCAGGAATTTTCAACGAAGTAGAAAACGTCGGCGTAGGTTGAAAAAACGAGATCCCGGGCGAAGTCCAGGCGGAAGGCCAGCCGGCCGGTCCGCAGGTCGAGCCCGGTGTTGCCGACCAAGCCGCGGAAGGGCGGTTCCCCGGCCCGGTTCGGATTGAAATTCTTGTATCCAAGGTTCAGGATCCCCCGGATCCGCCCCAGGAACGGGAACCGGAGACCGGCCCAAAACGAGACCGCTTCGGCGTCGCGCCAGGCGGCCGCCGCGTCCCGGAAGCGGTATTCCCGCAAGTCCCCGCGGAGGAAAAGAAATCCGTCGGGAAACAACTGGTAATAGGCTTCCGCTCCGATCTCGCGCTCCTCGCGGTCGAGGAGGCGGGAAACCGGCGCGTCGGCCGGATCGAGGCGGATCTCCTCGTAGGATATCCGGCGAAAGGCTCCCGTGATTCCGATCGAGGTTTTCCGGGCGGTTTCATAGGACAAGCCGGCCTCGAGGCTCCGGACCCGGTCGTTGGCCGGAATCTGGAATTCGGACGACAACCGGCGGCGGTGGACGTCGTTTCCGAAGGCGCCCGAGAGGACGAAGCGCCGGAGCAGCAGGGACCGGAATCCGGCTCCATAGCTGTTGGCGAATCCCCGCTGGCGCGTTTCCCGTTGGAAATACGCATACTCGGGATTTTCCCGGAACGTGAGGATCAGGACGTCCCGCAGCGGCCAGTAAACGCGGATCTCCGGCGACAGCGTGGCCGTGAAATCCTTTTTCGGGGCGCCGTCGTCGCTGCCGAAATAGAGGTTGTCATCGAATCCCACGTCGCGGACGCCGAGGGAGGGAAAAAGCCGCAGCGGCCCCAGGCGCAAAAAGGCCTGCTCCGTCAGGCGCCGGTATTCATCGGCGAAAACCTGGTAGGACTGGGCGAACAGGGCTCCGGCCAGTCCCAGACAGAAGAAAATCAATACGGGCAAGCGGCGCATGATGATCCGGTTCGAACCCGTCAATTCAGCAGACGGTCCAGGAAGACGTTGTTCCGGGAAAGGCCCTTGAAGATCCCGGCGACGGCCGTTTTCCGGAAGAGCGACAGGATGAGGCCGCTCTGCCAGTCGAAACGGCCCTCGTTCTGAATCACGGGGATGAGGCCGTCGGACTGGGCCAGGGTGAACAGGGCTTCGAATTGCCCCGCGCTCATCATCGAATAAAACTTTCGGGCGTAATATCCGACCGAGATTTCCCGCCGGAGGCCGGCTTTCCACCGGCGTTCGTAGGCGGCGAGATCGGCCGGTCCGAACGCGTTCTTTTTCAGCGCTTCGAGGATGGTTTCCGAGGCCAGCCGGGCTCCCCACAATCCGTAATAAATACCGCCGCCGGTCGTGGTCTTGACCTGGCCGGCGGCCTCGCCCACGGCCAGGGCCCGGTCGGCGATCGATTTTTTCGCCATGCCCTGGCAAATCGGTTTGAACTCGAGCCGCCGGACGGCGCCGGCCGGATCGAGCCGCGGGTAATAGCGGGCGGCGAAATCGTCGAAGACCTTGCGCGGGTTTCCGTCGGTGATCAGGCCGACCCGGAACCGGTCCCCTCCCGAGGGGACGGACCAAGCGAATCCCCCGGGCGCGGTGGGCGGCCCGACGAAAATCGTCGGGACGGCTCTTCCCTCCCCCCGGATCTCGACTTGAGCGCCGTGAATCCGGCGGGTCGGAGGCGTCAAGCCCAGCTTCGCGTGAAGCCGGCCCTCGACTCCCGTCGCCAGGACGGCCAGCCGGGCCCGGCGCCGGACGGGCCGGCCGTCCCGCTCGGCCTCGATCGTCACCCCGTCGCCGGAGACCGAGACGTCGCGGACCATCGTCCCCGTCTCGATTTCCGCCCCGGCTTCCCGGGCCAGGCCGCCCAGGTTTCCGTCGAAACGCTCCCGGTCGACGATGGAAGCGAACGGCGAGGGATGGCGGTAGCGGATCGAGCGGCCGGAAAAGGAAACGATTTCGGTTTCCTGGAAATCGGGTCCGATGGTTTCCGCGGGCAGGCCGAACTCGGAAAAGACGTCCCGGCCGACCAAGCCCGTGCAGACGACATTCGCCCCGACGGCCGGCTTCGCCTCGAGGACGATGACGTCCGCCCCGCCCTCGGCCAGGAGGCGGGCGGTCTGCAGGCCCGCCGGCCCGCCGCCGATCACCGCCACATCCGCGTTATCCATCGATCCGCTTTCCGTATCCTTCGAATCTCCGGCGTCCGATCCTTTCGCCTGGAGAATTCATTATCAGGTTTTTCCCCGTTTGAATCAATTCAATTCCTCATCTGGATGATGCGCGAGTCGAGAGGGTCGCCGGCCCCTCACCCCGACTCACGAGGAATAATCCCGGCTAGATTTTCGATTGGCGGGACTCCCATTTCCCCCGGAATGTGATCCAGAAGGAAAGAAAAATCAGGCGCAGGTCGAACCCGAAGCTCCGCTTGCGGAGATAAAGCAGGTCGTACCGGAACTTGTCCCGCCGGGGCGTGTCGCCGGGAAGAAAGACCTGGGTCAAGCCGGTCAGCCCCGGGCGGACGACGTGGCGCTCCCGGTAGCCCGGGATGTCCTGGATGTCCCTCCGGTCGGGATCGCCGCGGACCTCCTTCTCGTTCGGCCGGAGGGCCCGCGGACCGACGAAGCTCATGTCGCCCTTGAAAATGTTGAAGAGCTGGGGCAGCTCGTCCATGGCCGTGGCCCGCAGGATCCGCCCCACCCGGGTCACCCGCGGATCGTCCTCGACCGCCTGCTGGGGCCCGTCCCTTTCCGCGTCCGTCCGCATCGACCGGAACTTCAGGGCCTGGAAAATCCGGCCGTCCTTGCCGACCCGGTCTTGTTTGTAAAAGACAGGCCCGCCGTCCTCGATTTTAATGAGGGCCGCGATGACGGCCCAAAGCGGCGACGAGACGAACAGGCCGAAGAACGACAAGGCGGCGTCGAACGGCCGCTTAAGGAACAGGGCCTTGCGCCAAGCCGCGCTCACGGCCGTTTCCCCCGCGGCCCGCGGGCGGCCTCCTCCATCAGGACTTCGAACGCCTCGACCACGCTCCGGCGCGAGTACACTTCCTCGGCCAGACGGCGCCCGCGGGCGGCCATCGCCGCCCGGCCTCCCGGATCATCCTTCAAGGCCCGGACGGCGGCCGCGATCCGTTGGGGATCATCGGGCGGGGCGCAGAGGCCGCATTCCGCCTCGCGGATGATTTGATAGACCTCCGAGGATTCGACGGCCAAGCCCAGGATCGGCCGGCCCGCGGCCAGGTAGTTGTAAAGCTTCGAGGGGACGGAGAGGAACGACTTCTCCTTGTCCAAGGGAACCAGGAGGACGTCGGCCGAGGCCAGCAAGCCGGGGAGGTCGGCGTAGGGCTGGAACGGCAGGAAGACGACGTTGTCCAGCCGCAGCTCCCCGGCCCGGGCCTGGAGATCGGCCCGCTTGAGGCCGTCGCCGACGATGACGAGGCGCGTCTCCCGGTCGGGCGCCAGGAGCCGGGCCGCCTCGAGGATCCGGGCCAGCGTTTCGAAGCTGGAAAGGCTGATGATCCCGGAATACATGACGGTGAAGACGCCGTCCAGGCCGAGGCGGCGGGCCACGGGATTATCCTTGGGCAGGGGGCGGAGAAAGTCCGTGTCGACCCAATTGGGGATGATCGAGATCCGCTCGTCCGGCACGCCCTTGGCCCGCAGGTTTTTCCGGAACCCGTCGCTGATGACGACGATCCGCCGGTGGCCGTCGTAAATCCATTTCTCGAATCTCAAGGCGGCCCGGATCGCCAGGGGATGGCGGAGGATGCCGGCTTCGATCGACAGGTCCGGATGAATGTCCTGGACGTTGAGGATGGCCGCGGCCCCGCAAAGGAGCCGGGCCAGGATCCCCGTCAGCCCGAGCTGCAGCGGCGGGAGCCGGAGGAAAACGACGTCGCCGCGCCGGACCGTCCGGAGATTCCAGATCGAGGCCAGGGTGTAGATCGTCCAGGCGGTCAACCGGCCGGCCGGATGGGACGTGGCATTGGTCGGCCAGCGCTTGACCAAAACGCCGTTCCGCGTCTCGCGGACGAACAACCGCCCCTCGTAGCCGCGGTTGTGAGGCGGCCGCGGGAGCGTCGTGATGATCTCGACGCGGTGGCCGCGGGCGGCCAGGGAGGAGGCCAGCTCGTTCATCAGGATGGGAGCGCTCCCCATCTCCGGAAGGAAGTACATCGTATGGATCAGGATGCGCATGCCGGGGCGGCCTCCTTGCGGGGGGATTCGTCGCCGGGAACGGTCCAAGCGGCCAGGGCGACGCAGGCGATCGCCGGGATGAACAGGAGAAGATCGACGCCGTAGAAGGCGGCCGTCGATTCGAAGAAGCTGCGGGCGGTCAGGAAGCCGGCGATCATCGCGGATTCGAAGAGCAGCGTCCGGCGCTCCCCGGTGAACCGCTTCGCCCGGAAAAGGATTCCCGACCGGGCGACCATTCCCCAAAACGAGACCAGGGCGGCGACGAACAAAAGCATGCCGATCACGCCCGTGTGGATGGCGGCGTGAAGATAGGAATTGTGCATGTGCTCGGAATTCATCATGATCCGGTCGGCCTGGAAGCCCCAGCCTAAAAAGGGCGATTTCTTGATCAGCTCCAAGCCGGCCCGCCAGGTGTATTCCCGGCCGGTCAGGCTCATCAGCCGGTCCATGCTTCCATGGGACCGCCACTGGAATCCGCTGATGTACACGACGGCCACGGCCACCGGGCCGACGAACAGGAACCGCCAGTCGCTTCCCCGCATGACGACGAAGAGGACGGAGGCCACGGCCAGGCCGAGGAGGGCCGTCCGCGACTGGGTCTGGGTCAGGAGGAAGAGAAACGGCAGGGCCGCCGGGATCAAAAGATAGCGCAGGCGGGACCGGCCGAAGAGGAAGCGGACCGCGAGGACGATGATGATGGTCAGGGCGTAGCGCCCGGCCCCGTTGACGTTGATCTGGCCGAGGCCGAATATCAGGGTGTACTGCTTGAACATCGGCAGGTTTCCCCAGCCCACCCGGAAAGCCTCGGGAAGGATGCTGACGGCGACCAGGGCGAACATCGCGTAATTGGCGTAGATCAGGGCCCGAACGGCGTCCCAGGGATCGGGACGCTCGAGGGCGAACCAGGCGGCCATCAGCGGGGCCAGGTAATTGCCGGCCCAATAAATCGCCGTCGGCGGCTCTTGCGACAAAAACAGCGACGCCAGGACGCCGACCGCCGCGTAGGCGAACCAGAAGAGGAGCGGATTCCGGCGGAATGGAAAGGCCGGCCGCTCCTTCAGGATCCAGAGGAGGCAGAAGAACAAGGCGGCCAGCGGAAAGAGCGACCGGACCCCCTGGAGAAATCCCATCCCCGACCGGAGGAACGATTCGCTTCCGACGGCGTCGATGCTGGTGAACATCCCGCCCCAAACCAGAAGCCAGAGAAAGACGCTGGACATCATGTCCGTTCCGGTCCCAGGGGGCCCGAGACGGCTTCGGCCTGAATGTCCCGAAGCCGCTCTCCCAGGCGGTCCCACAGATAGAAATCCTCCGCCCGCCGCCGGGCCGCCCGGCCCAGCCGGAGCCGGAGGCCGGGATCCTTCCAGAGCCGGTCCAAAGCCGCGGCTAAATCCTCGACGACCTGCTCCGGATTCCGCGGCTCCACCTTGAGGCCCCATTCCGGCTGGATGTGGAATCCGGGACCGGCCGAATCGAGGGCGACGACAGGCTTGCCGCAAGCCATCGCCTCGATGACGACGATGCCGCCTCCCTCCCTCAGGCTGGGGAACAGGAAGACGTCGCACGCCGTCATCCGGGCGATCAATTCCCGCCGCGGCATCCAGGGGACGAACCGGATGCGATCCTCCATTTTCATCTTCCGGACCAACGCTTGGAGGGCCGGCCCTTCCGGCCCCTCGCCGACGATTTCCAGGAGAACGTCCGTCCCGGGATTGTTCCGGAGAAACGCCGCCGTCGACCGGATGCAGAAATCGAACCGCTTGTAGCGGACCAAGCGCCCGGTCGTCAGGAGCCGGAAGGAGCGGTCCCCTTCCGGCCGGGCGACGGGGTCATGGAGATCCGCCCGGTTGATGCCGGTGACCGGGAAGAAACGGGCCTTGGCCCGGTCGGCCGGCGGGATTTTCCGCCGCGTTTCCTCGTTGCAAACCAGGATCGCCCGGGCCCGGGAGGCGCAGCGCCGCCGTCCCCGGATCAGGCGCCGGCCGAGCTCCTGGGAGAGGATCCGGCAGCGCTCCCCCGCCCGGGCTTTCCAGCCGTATTCCGACTCGAAGCCCTTGGGGTTGCGCTGCCCTCCGCCGATCGGACCCCAGACGAAGGGGATGTCGAGGCGGGCTCCGATGTAATCCGGCATCCAGTCGTTGGCGAACGTCGCGTGCTGGGCCAGGTCGAAAGCGACCGTCCGCCGGAGCTTCCGGGCTTCGGCCCAGGCCAGCCACTGCCAGAAGTAATAGTAAAAATGCAGGGTGAAGGATTTATGCCAGAGCGGCTTCCACCAGAGCTTGTAATCGAGATAGCGGAAACGGACGCCGGCCGCCTCGCCGCGCCTTTGGGCTCGCTCGATCCCCGGCCGGTTCCGGGCTTGCGTCAGGACCCAGGCGTCGTGGAACCGGGCGACCTGGTTGACGATGTTCCAGCCGAGGATGGATTCGCCGGAGGCGAGGTGCTTCTCCTCCTCGGGCGCGCCCGCTTCCAAGGGCGGGTGGCAGGCGAAGGCGGAGACGAGAACTTTCAAGCGTTTCATGGGCATCCTTATTTCATCCGCGAGAGAAGACGGGAAGCGCGTCCGGCCTTGAAGCGGGAGACGAACGAAGCCGCCCGGGGCGCCTTGAGGACCGTCCAAAGCTTCAGCGTCCGCCCCAACGGAAGCCGCAGGCCGAGGATGTCCCCGGTCGAGGCCCCCGGCCGGGCCGACACCCGGTAGTATTTCCGCATCTCGGCCAGGCGCTCTCCGAACGCCGGCACGCCCTCCCCGAAAAAGGCGGAGTTCTTCTCCACCGCCTCCAAAACGAGAAGCATCGCCTCGGCCCGGCGGCGGACGATGTCCGGCGAAAAATTGAAAAGGCCGCCGAAGATCTGGCCGGCCCGCTGGCGGTAGAGATAGAGCGGCTCGTCGAAATGAGCGATCCGGGCGGCCGCTTTCTTGATGACGAGGGCCACCCAGAAATCCTCGTGGATGGAGGGAAGCTCCGGCATGGGAAACAGGACGTCGGCGATCCGGCGGGAAAACGTCCAGGCCCAGCGCGGCGGGCTGACGATCCCGCCGCGGAAAACCTCGGCGTAGGGCTGGACGGCGAAGCGGTCCGTCAAACGGAGGAGGCTGAGGGGGGCGAGCTTCTCGTCGACGATCCGGGCGTCGTGGGTCGAGGCGTCCTCGGCCAGGATCTCGGGCAGACGGGCCGAAAACCTCGGGTCGAGGGCGTCGTCGCCGTCGAGAAACTTGACGTGGCCGCCGGAGGACGCGGCGTAGGCCGCGTTCAGGCCGGCGACCGTCCCCCGGCCCGGATTGTCGATGACGATGATCCGGGAATCCCCGCCGGCCAGCCGCAGGGCCAGGTTCTTCGTCCCGTCGCCGGAATGGTCGTCGGCGATGACGATTTCCCAGTCGGCCGAGGAAAGGGACCGGACGCCGTCCACCGCGACGGCCAGCCAAGGGGCGACGTTTTTCACCGGAATGAGGAAGGACAGGCGGGGTTTCACCGGCCGCTCTCCTTTCTCAAGGCGGCCCGGGCGGCGCAGGCGGCCGCGACGGGGGCGACCAGGCCGGGCCAGTCGAAGAGGCGGCAGACTTCGGCCGCGCCGCGGGCGGCCATGGCTTCGGCCGCGTTGCGATCCGCGTAAACGTCGTTGATCGCCTCGACGAAGGCGTCCCCGCCGTCGGCCAAGCGAAGATGGACGCGGTCCTTGAGGGGAAGCCCCTCGGCGCCTTTGGCCGTCGCGACGACCGGGATGCCGGCGGCCGCGTATTCCAGGATCTTGATCCGCGTTCCCGAGCCCGAGAAGACGGGGGCCAGGCCCACGGCGGAGCTTCGGATGACGGCCGGGACATCGGTGTGGGGGATCATCCCGGGATTGACCAGCCAGGAGGCGGCTCGGCGGACCGTTCCGCCGAGGACGGCCAGCCTGACTCCCGGATTGGCCCGGACGACGTTTTCGAAAAAGCCGAAAAGGAACCTCAGCGCCTCGTCGTTGGGGGGATAACCCAGAAGACCCATGAAGAGGGCCTCCCGCCCGTTCAATCCATAGCGGGCCCGGACGGCCTCGATCTCGGCCGGGGAAATCCGTTCGAACGCGGCCGCGTCGACGCCGTTGGGAAGAAGACGGGGCCGGACGCCGTAGAGGCGGGCCATCGTTCCGGCGTCGACCTCGGAAACGGCCGTGGCGATGTCGACGGACCGGAGGATTCTCCGCTCCGCCCATTTCGCCAAGCCCGCGACCACCGCCCCGTCCTTGCGCTCGCGGCGGAGAATCCATTCCACGTTGTGGGCGTGGTAAACGAAGACGGCCCGGGGGCACCGGCGGCGGATCAAGCGAAGAAGGACGGCGCTATACGGGGCCCAGGAGGAGCCTTCCATCACGACGGCGTCGGGGCGTTCCGCGGCGGCTCGGCGGGCGATCCGGAAAAACCGGGCCAGCAGGCCCAGAAGCCTGGCCGGCCGCCGGGTCGACGAAAGCCGGAAGCCGACGAGCCGGAGTCCGTCCGGCGTCGTCTCCGGCGCCCGGCCGTCGTCGAGCTGAAACAAGACCCGCTCTCCGGGCCAGGCCCGGGCCGTCCGGTAAGAGACGGCGGCCGCGCCCGAGGAGGGGGGATACGACTGGTAAAGGGACAGAAAAACCGTCTTCATGAGCCGGCGGCCTCCCCGGCCGCCTTGCCCCGGAAAAAGCGGCGGGCCAGGCCGGTCCATCCGTCCCTTTCCTCGGGAGTGAGGGCGCGCCGCCACGCCCAAAGAATATAAGCGGCGCCCGACAGGACGATCCAAACGGGCGCGGCCGGAAGCCCTCTCGCTCCGAAAAGGGCGGCCGTGAAGACCGCCAAGACCAGCCCGATTCGGAAGATCCCCGTCTCGGCCAAGGCGCGGAGGGGTATCTTTCCGACCCGGAGCGAAGCCTCGATGAGCAGGCCGAGGTCGAGCAGCACCCGGATCGTGCAGGCGGCCGCCGCTCCGTTGATCCCGAACCGGAGAACGCCGAACCACAACAGCGGGATGAAGACGGCCGTTTCGATCAATTGAAACTTGGTCGGGAGGTCGGCCCGGCCCAAGCCCTGCAGATAGCTGTACGGGACATACGCCAAAGCGGAAATCAGGAAGCCCAGGGACAAGATCTGCAGGACGAGCCGGCTCTGGGCGGCGAATTCAGGCCCGAGCCAGATCCTCAGGACGGATCCGGCCAGGGCGATCAAGACGGCGGCCGGCGGTCCCAGGAGAATCAAGGTGAACTTCAGGGACCGGGTGAAAAGCCGCTTCGAACGCTCGGCGTCGCCGCCTCCCTCAAGAGCGCTGAACGCCGGGAACAGCGTCAGGGCCAAGCTTCCGGGCAGCATGTTCATCCGCCCGGTCGCCTCCGCCGGCGCGGCGTAGTATCCGACGGCGGTCATGCCGCGCAGCGTCCCGAGGACGAACCGGTCGGCCGAGACGAGGAAGAACCAGACGAAGCTCGACAGCGCGTTCCAGCCGCCGAAGCTGAACAGCTTCCGGAGGCGGCGTTTCGGTAGAAAGCCCTCCTTCCGGGCCAGGACCGGGTATACGCGGAAGGCGAGGCCGATCCAGATAAACAGGGTCAAGACGCGCGACGCCGTCAGGAGAAGGACGATGCCCCGGAGCCCCATGCCCAGCGGCGCCCCGATCAGCGGGAGGACATAGATCAGGGCGTTGGTCGGAATCTTGACCGCGTTGACGAGCTCGAAGCGCTGGCCGGCCTCGAGCACGCCCCGGATGGACGGAGTGACGATCGCGAAGGGAAGCGAGAGGGCCATGATCACGAGCGCGCCCTTGGCCTCGGCCAGGTTCGCCGCCGGAATCTTGAGGATCCGCTCGGCCAAAAGCGGAGTCAGGACGATCATCAGGACCATGCCGGCCAGGCCGAAGACGGTCTGCAGGCCGACCGTGGTCCGGATGATCCGGGGCAGATCCTCCATCTCCCCCCGGCCCATCGCTTCGGCCGAGAACTTGATGGAGGCCCGGCCCAGGCCCAGGTCGAACAAGGCAAAATAGCCGAAGACGGTCAGGATGATCGAGAAAAGGCCGAACCGGTCCGTCCCCAGCCAGCGGATCACGACCGGGACGGTGACGAGGCCGATCAGCGCCGGAACGACGATTCCGAGGAGATTGAGGCCGGTGTTTTTCACCAGCCGCCGGGAGCCGAGGTCCGGCTTGGCGTCCCGGGCCGGTTCGTCGTGAAGGCTCATGTCGAGGCTTTAAACAGGCTGCCGCCGATGGGGGAATTTCCGCTTTCCCCTCCGCCCGAAATCATCGTTTTCGGATACACGCCGAGGCCATTCCGCTCAACATTTTTCAGATTGGACCGGAAGGGCTGTTTTGACAATCGTCCGGCCGGATGAATTCCGGGGTGACATTTCCCCCTCCCCTCTCCCCTCGAGAGGTGAGAGGAGCCCCGAAAACCGCCCGTCCGCATGCTCCTTTTCTTTGACAATCCGCCGATCCGGCGGTATAAAATATGCTGTTCTTTCATGTTCATTTTCAAGAACGGACAGGGTAACGCCGCCTCCCGGCCGGGGAAGCGGAGCATCCTGCTTTTCGGTCTCGGATTTTTCTTCCTCCTGGCCGCCGTCCCCGGTTTCCTTCTCTCGCAAGAGACGGATCCATTCTACCTCAAATGGCTCGAATCGGGAGAGGCGGCCTATTTTGCCCGCGATTACCGACAGGCCGTCTCGTATCTCGAAATCGCGGTCTTCGGCCTGGCCCGGGACAAAGATCTCCAAGCCCGGGGATATGTCTTCCTGGCTCTCTCGCGGACGGCCCTCGGTTTCAAGGACCAGGCCGCCGTCGATCTGTCGGCCGCGGACGGTCTCGTCGGCCGGGACGGCCTCCGCTCGATGAATCTTCCGGAGGCGGTCCGGACGCGGCTCGACGCCCTCCTCTCCTCCGTCCCGGTCTCGAAGGCTCCGCCCGCGACTCCGGCGGCCCCGCCTTCCGAAGCCCTTCCCGCCGGCGACCGGACGGAAGCGACGCCTCTTCCCCCCGCCGAGACGCCTTCGGCCGGAGATCTCCGCCGGGAGATGGAGGCGAATCCCCGGGAGCCGGATTCCTATTACGAGCTTTCCCGGCTGAGCCGGCGAGCCGGGAAAACCGGGGAGGCCCGGGAAATCCTCGAAACGCTTCTTGACCGCAATCCGGCCGAAATCCGGGCTTATCTCGAAATCGGCCGCCTCGATTACGAGAAAGACGATTTCAAAGCGGCGATGAAGGCCTTGGAGAAATTCCTCTCCTTGTCCGCCGGCGTTTTCGTCGAGGAACGTTTCCGGGACGAGGGCCGGGCCCTTCTCCTCCTGAGCGCCTCGCGCCGGGGCGAGGCGAAGAAAACCGCCCGCCTGCTCGAGGAATCGGAGGATTTATTTCGCCCGGAACGATTCGCGAAGCTGACCCTGGACCCGGCCGATTTGGAGAGGCTGCGCCGCCTCCGGCGGACGCCCGCCGGCTGAGGGGGCGTTCCGTCCGGTTGAATTCATCCCGCCGACCGGGTAGACTAAGCCTCCGGGAAACATCATGACACAAATCGAATCCGCGAAAAAAGGCCGGGCCACGACGGAGGCGCGGGCCGTCGCCCGGCTCGAAGGCGTTCCGCTCGAATCGCTTATGGAATCCCTCGCCGCCGGGACCGTCGTCATCCCCCACAATCGCTTGCATCGGCCGTTCCGTCCGGCCGGCATCGGCCGCGGCCTCCGGACCAAGGTCAACGTGAACCTCGGCACGTCCCGGGACTTTCCCCATTTGCCCGTGGAGCTTCAAAAGACCCGGATCAGCATGAAATACGGAACGGATGCCTTGATGGACCTCAGCACCGGAGGCGACATCCGGAAAATCCGCCGGGCGATTCTCAAGGCCGCCCCGGTCCCCCTGGGCACGGTCCCGATCTACCAGGCCGCGATCGAGGCCATCGCCCGCCGCGGCACGATCGTCGACATGACCGTCGACGACCTTTTCGCGGCCATCGAGACCCAGGCCCGAGAGGGCGTGGACTTCATGACCGTCCATTGCGGCCTGACCCTCCGGGCGATCGACCGCCTCCGGGGACAGGGACGGATCGCCGACATCGTCTCCCGCGGCGGCGCGTTCCACGTCGCCTGGTGTCTCCATCACGGCAAGGAAAATCCGCTCTTCGAGCATTTCGACCGTCTCCTGGAAATCGCCCGGGTCCACGACGTCACCCTCAGCCTCGGCGACGGCCTCCGTCCCGGGTCGATCGCCGACGCCACGGACCGGGCCCAGATCGAGGAGCTTTTGACGCTGGGCGGGCTCGTCCGGAGGGCCCGCCGGGCCGGAGTTCAAGTCATGGTCGAGGGCCCCGGACATGTGCCTCTCGACCAGGTCGAAATGAACGTCAAGCTGGAAAAGCGCCTGTGCGAGGGCGCCCCGTTCTACGTTCTCGGTCCGCTGGTGACCGACATCGCCGCCGGCTACGACCATATCGCCGGGGCCATCGGCGGGGCGATCGCGGCCGCCGCCGGGGCGGATTTCCTCTGCTATGTCACCCCGGCCGAGCACTTGGGCCTCCCCTCGCCCGAGGACGTGCGGGACGGATTGATCGCCTCCAAGATCGCGGCCCATGCCGCCGACCTGGTCAAGGGCGTTCCCGGCGCCCGGGAGCGGGACGAACGGATGTCCCGGGCCCGGAAAAAGCTGGACTGGAAGACGCAGGGACGATGGGCCATTGATCCGGAAAAGTTCCGGAGCGTCCGGGCGGCCCGGAGGACGCATTCCCCCGCCTGCTCGATGTGCGGGGAATTCTGCGCGATGCGGATCGTCTCGGAATACTTGGGAGGGCGGAGAACGGCCGATGACTCCCGCTGTTAGGGGGCTTCATTTCGGAACCGCCGGCGTCCCTGATTCGACTCCCCAGACCTCGACCCTGGCCGCGCTCCCCCACTTGAAATCCATCGGGCTGGACGCCCTGGAGATCGAATTCGTCCGGGGAGTGAAAATCGGATCGGACACGGCGGCCAAGGTCCGCCGGCGGGCCGAGGAGCTGGGCATCCTCCTCAGCGCCCACGCGCCGTATTACGTCAATCTCAATTCCCGGGAGATGGGCACCCGTCTTCAGAGCCGCGAGCATCTGCTCCGCTCGGCCCGGATGGGCGCCCTCTGCGGCTGCCGGAGCGTCGTTTTCCACGCCGGCTATTATGGAAGCGCGACGCCCGAGCAGACATTCGACGTTTTGCGGGAGTCTCTGCGGGAAATCCTCTCCGTCCTGAAATCCGAGCGCAATCCCGTCACCCTCCGGGTCGAAACCATGGGCCGGCGGTCCCAGTTCGGCTCGCTCGACGAGGTGGTCTCCCTCTGCCGCGACGTCGAGGGGCTGGCCCCGTGCTTGGATTTTTCGCATCTTCACGCCCGGGAGGGCAAGGCCAACCGCTACGTCGAGTTCCACCGGATCCTGAGGAAAATCGAACGGCGCCTCGGCCGCCAGGCTCTCCGCGACCTTCACGTGCATCTCTCCGGGATCGCCTACAACGACAAGGGCGAGATCAAGCATCTCAACCTGGCCGACGCGGATTTCCGGTTCGAGGAATGGATCGCCGCGGTCAACGACATGAACGCCGAGGGCCTGGTCATCTGCGAAAGCCCGGCCCGCGAACACGACGCCGCCGTCCTCAAGCGGCTTTACGAAACCAAGCGCCTGAAATCCTGAGCCGCGGCCGGAACGAGGGGATCATCAGCGGGCGGCGTCCGGATGCCGCTCGAGCCAGGCGGAAAACGACCCGGAAAATTCCGGGGCGGCGGCCGCGGCCGCCTCGTCCAGGAGGCGGAAGAGACCGGCCAAGCCCTCCACCGGCTTCCGCTCCCCGCTCAACAGAAGGTACTCCGGCAGACCGGGGAGAGGCGACGGCGTCCGGGCGGCCGTCACCCGGCCGTCGCGGATTTCACAGCCGCAGATCCATTCGATGAACGCCCGCCATTCCCCGGGCTGGACGTCGCCGCCGAAAAGCCCCTCGGGCCTGGTCCCGGGGTCAAGCAGCTCGACCGAGGCGACGACGGGGCGGTCCGGGTCCGGGATCATGTCCGGCGCAAGATCCTTGAACCGGTAAAAGGAAAAGAGAACGGGCCCCTCCTCGATCACCGCGGTCCGGTTGAAATAATAGCGGAGGTTCTCCTCCAGCCAGAAGTCGGCGAAGACCGTCGCCTCGGCCGGGACGGTTTTTTCAATGAGGCCGGCCCGGGAATAATCGACGCCGCGCGAGGCGTGGGCCGGCAGAACGGCCGCGGTCAGGTTGAAAAGAAAAACGAAGAGGACGACGGCCGCCGTCCCGGATAAAATCAGGCGCCGGGCCTTGGCGCCGCCCCCGGCCTCCCAGCCGTCGGCCGAAATCAGGGCCAAAATCAGGAAAGCCGGCAAAAGAAGGGGGATGGAAAGCTCATATCCGGCCGGGCTGAACCACCACATGAACAGGGCCGTGCCCAGGATCCAGAGAACCAGGGCGATCCGCGCGTTCGCCGCCGGCTTGCGCCGGGCGATCGACCGGATCACCGGCACGGCCAGTCCGGCGCAGAGCACGCCCGAGACGATCGAGGCCGGGACCAGCAAGGAGCGGGGGATGAAAAGAACGTCCCGGGCGAAGCTGAGAAAGAGCTTGCACAGGCCGAGGAGGGATACATTGGAGAAGGAGCCCCAGGTGGGATCGGGGTTGAAGGCATAGGACAGGCACCAGCGGACGAATCCCGCCGAAGCCGCCGGACGGGCCGCCGTAAAAAACACGGCCGCGTAGGCGCCCAGGACGATCGCCCCGGCGGCCGCGATCAGGCGGACGGTCCGCCACGCCTCCCGGGCATTGAGTCGCGGCGTCAAGAGAACCGCCAAGGCCAAAACGAAAAAGACCGCCATCTGGTTGTAAAGGACGGCCAGGACGAAAAATCCGGCGGCCGCCGTCCGCGCGCCCGGGCCCGCCGGGCCGGGGCGCGGCGAAAGGAGAAGAACAAGGCTGACGGCCAGGCAGCCCATCGACGGGATGTAAATCTCGACGAAGGTCGCATACTGCCAGAAGCCAAGGGCCGAGAAAAGAGCCAGGGAAAAAACGACGGCCGCGCCGGTCGAGCCGGTCAGCCGGCGGACGATCGTGAAGAAAGCGGCCAGGACGGCCAGGGCCCAGAGAATGTTGTGGACCTGGCCGGCGGTGATCGGATCAATCGAGGGAAAGACGGATTGAAGGCCCAGCCAGAAGCCGCGGATGACGGCGTTGAACAAAAGATGATGCGGATGAAAAAGGCTCGTCCCCGACCGGACCGCCCGGGCGTATTCGAGGCTGTCTCCGGTCTGGGTGGCGGCCGGGAAAGCGATCAGGACGGCCGCGGCCAAGACGATGACCGCGGCCGCGGCGGACAAAGCCCCGGCCTTCGAATCCGGTGAACGGCGCAATGGCGCTTTTCCTCCTTGTCGCTTTTCCCCGCGACATCCCCCCGAAAAACTAACACAAGCTCGAGGCGGAATCAACCGGCCCGGCCTCGCCCGGCCGCGGCCCGACGAACAATGGACCGGGCCGCCCGGGGGGAAACCCGGCTTGCCGCCGGGAACGTCTTGCCCTATATTGAAAAAGGAAGGGAGAGAGAGACATGAAACGCAAGCTCGCCGCCGCCGCTCTCGTCCTGCTGGTCGTCCTCCTTCTCCCCGCCCAGCAGAAGCGCATCTACATCGCCAACGACGACCACACCGATTACCTCTGGGCGGCCGACGCGAATACGTACCGCGACGCCTTCCTGGCCATGCTCGATTATTACCTGGACCAGGCCGAGGCGACGGCCGGCGACCCGGAGCCCTACCGGAACCGGTTCAACGTCGACGGAACGTTTTGGATCCGGACTTATGAAAACAACCGTTCGCCGGCCGAGTTCGACCGCTTGATCCTGCGGATCAAGGACGGCTCGATCGGCGTTCCCTTGACTCTCCTCAATCTCTGCTACGGGGCCATGCCGGCCGAGGCGGTCCTGCGGAGCATGTATTACGCCGGGCGGCTGGAGCGGAGATACGGGCTCCGCTTGAGGCTCGCCCTTTCCCAGGAAAACCAAACCCTTCCCCTCGGCCTGGGAACGCTTTTCTCGGAAGCCGGCGCGTCCTTTTTCTGGAAAGGCATCTGCGGCTGCGCCTCGCGCGTCCCCGACGCCTGGGACCGGCCGCTCGACATGTATTGGTGGACCGGGCTGGACGGGAGCCGGATCCTGACGAAATGGAACTCCATGATCCGGGGCGATTATTACGACCTCGGCGGCTACGCCGAGGCCCGGAACCCGCCCGAAGCCGTTTCCTTCGTCACCTCCGACGCCCGCTTCAAGGCCCGCCACCCGTACGGCGTCATCGGCATTTTCGGCTATGGCGGGGACGACCTCAAATCCTTCACCGATCAGTTCCCGGCCGCGGCCGAGGCCTTGACCACGGCCGACCGCCGGATCATCGTGTCCAACATCAACGATTTTTTCGATGATTTCGCCGCCGCCCACGGCTCCGGCCTCCCGGCCCAGACCGCCGCCTTCGGGAACGAATGGGACATCCTGAGCGCCTCCCTGGCCGAGGTTTCCGGGCGGGTCAAGCGGGCGACGGAAAAGCTCCGGACGGCCGAGGCGATGGCCGCCATGGTCAGCCTCCAGGATTCCTCGTTCATGCGCGGCCGGGAGGGCGCGGGGGAATCGGCTTGGATCGACCTGGGCTTGTATTACGACCATGACTGGACGGCCGACGGGCCGATCACCCGGGACCAGCGGGCCGCCTGGCAAAGAGAGCGGGCGGCCGGAATCGAATCCTACGTCGACACCCTGGATAAAGACGCCCGGTCCGCCCTGGGCGGAATGATCGAAAAAAGCGGGTCCAACCCTCGGTACTTCGTCTTCAATCCCCTCGGCTGGACCCGGACGGGGGAAGCGGACCTGCCGGCCGGCGCCGCGGAGGAATCGGTCCGGGTGATCGACACGGCCACCGGACGGGAAGCGCCGTCCCAGCGCGTCGTCCTCGACGGCCGGGCCTATCTCCGCGTCTGGACGGAAAACGTCCCCCCCGTCGGATACAAAACGTATGAAATCGCGCCCGGAGCGGCCGCGGTTTTCGACGGCCGTCCGACGGCCGGAGGAAACATCCTGGAAAACGATCGCTACCGGCTGGTGCTGGGGGCCAACGGCGCGATTCTCAGCTTGATCGACAAGCGGCGCGGCGGAAGAGAAATGGTCCGGCCGGCCGACGGCCGGATGATCAACGACCCCGGCCCCGGCTCGGGGACGATCGAGGCCGAAAACACCGGCAACGTCTCCGCCAGCCTGCGGATCAAATCCTCAAGCCCCCTGGTCCACGAAACCGTCGTCACCCTCTACCGCGACTCCTCCCGGATCGACATCCGGAACGAAATCCGCCAGAACTTCAGCGGTCTCCAGACATGGGATTTCAACGTCAATCTCGACGATCCCCTTCTCCGGCACGAGGAGATCGGGGCGGTTCTCCTGGCCCGCCGGACGACCGACGGCGGGCATTACTCGCCCAAGGCCGCCCGGACCGATTGGCTCACCCTCAATCATTTCGCCGACCTGTCCGCCGGGGAGACCGGGCTGACCGTGTCGAGCCCCGACCTTTCGTTCGTCCGCCGCGGGACCAGCACGCCGACGTTTCTCGACACGCGGACGCCGCGGATCTCCATCCTGGCCGGAGGCCAAGCAGACGGGCCCGGCCTCGGAATCCCCAACCAGGGCGGCGACTCCTTTTTCCTCCAGCGCTTCGCCCTGGAGACTCACGGCGCGTTCGACGCGGTCGAGGCGATGCGCTTCGCCCTCGAGCACCAAAATCCCCTGACGGCCGGCGAAGTGACCGGGGGAACGAAATACCCGGCGGCCGCCTTCTCCTTGTTGACCCCGACGGCGCCCGGGGTGTTTGTCTGGGCGGTCAAGCCGGCGGAAAACACGGCCCGGGGAGGCATCGTCGTCCGGTTGTGGAACCAGACGGCCGCCGAGACCTCTTTCAGCCTCGGTTTCAACGGCTTCGAGATTCTCAACGCCTCCCGGACGTCGCTGATCGAAACGCCCCTGGAAACGGCCTCGTTTCTGGGCAGCCTTCTTTCCGGGACGGTGCCCGGCTTCGGCTGGAGGGCGTATCACCTCGAGCTGAACGGGGACGAGGTGGCCGGCAAGGGGATCGGGCGGAAAATCATCCGCTGAGATCAAAAGGCGAGGAAAAACCCGGCCGAGCCGGAGAGGCCGGAAATCGTCCTCGATCCATCGAAGATCCAGGCATACCGGGAGTCGAGACGAAAGCCCCATGTCCTCCCCTTCCCCGGCAGGACGAGAAGGCCCGCTCCCGCGTGAGCCTCGGGATCGAACCGGTCCTTGAAGGCGGGGGCCGGCACCTCGATGACGAAACCGTAGCGGGTGATCGAGGAGGCGTCTCCGGCCAGGGAAGCATCCAGGCCGCCTCCGGCCGAGAGATACGGCCGGACGGTCCCGGAAAAAGGCGCCAGGAAAACGCCCAGGGTGACCGTAACATGGGGGCCGGCCGTGAGTTCGACAATGTCGCCGTCGGAGGGATCGGTCAGGACGACGGGCGACGTCCCGACGAAGCGGGCGTCGATTTCCGCGCCGAGGGTCCGGCCGAACATCCGGATCCAGGAAAGGCCGGCGAGAATCCCGTTGTGGGCCGGAACGACCGGGAAGTCGTTTCGGCCCAGGACATACTCCTCCGCCTTTCCCGAAGAAAAATGGCGATGAACGCCCCCGTAAAGCGTCAGGGAATTCGTCCGGTCCAGGGCTTCGGCCGTTCCCGCGGCCGCCAGGAGGGCGGCGGCGAATCCCCAGGCGACGGCCCGGCTTTTCATGGCCCGGATTATATCGCATCCCGCCTCACCTTGAAAGGTGAGGCCGGCCCGCCTATAATCACCCTGGAATTCACCGGCCCGGGGTATTTCGAGCCGCGGGCTTTCCCGATATGCTTTTTCCCGGCCGGTCGGCCCGGCAGTCTATTCAGCCGCCGCGGGGAGAAGTTTCAGCATGTGCGGATTGGTCGCCTTTTTCAATAAGGACAAGCAAGCCGCCGATCCCTCGATTCTCCGCCGGATGGCCGAACGGATCGCCCACCGCGGACCGGACGAGGAGGGCGAGTTCGTCGAAGGTCCCCTCGGGCTCGCCCACAAGCGGCTGGCCGTCATCGACCTCCAGACCGGCCGCCAGCCCATGACCGTCGAGGACGTCACGGTCGTCTTCAACGGGATCATCTACAATTACCTGGAGCTCCGCGAAGAGCTCGGCCGCCTCGGCCGGACGTTCACGACCGCCTCGGATACCGAGGTTCTCCTTCACTCCTACCTCGAATTCGGCGCCGATTGCGTCAAGCATTTCAACGGCATGTTCGCTTTCGTCCTTTACGACCGCCGCCTCCGCCGGCTGATGGCCGCCCGGGATCATTTCGGACTCAAGCCCCTCTATGTCCACGATGCCGGCGGCGCCTGGCTTTTCGCCTCGGAAATCAAGGCCCTCCTGGCCCATCCCGGCGTCGCCGCGGCCGTCAACGAGGAAGCGATCCGGGATTACACCGTCTTTCAATACGTTCTCGGCGGAGACACGTTCTTCAAGGACATCCGGAAAATCCCTCCCGGCCGCTATCTGCTGATCGACACGGAATCCGGGGACGTCCGGGAGGAAGCTTTTTGGGATCTCGATTTCACCGTCGACACCTACCATACCAAGGAATATTTCCTCGACCGGCTGCGCGGGCTTCTCGAGGACTCCGTCCGCCTTCAGCTTCGGAGCGATGTGCCGGTCGGGACGACCCTCAGCGGAGGCCTCGACTCCAGCCTCGTAACCCTGCTGGCCGCCCGGCAATCCCCCCAACCCCTCGTCTGCTTCACCGGAGCGTTCCGGGAAAGCTCCGCCTTCGACGAAACGCCCTACGCCCGGGAAGTCGCCCGCCTGGCCGGAGCGGAATCCCGGGAAATCTACCCCAAGATGGAGGATTTCATCGGGACCCTCGCCGATCTCGTCTATCACATGGACGAACCGGCCGGCGGTCCGGGCCTGTTCCCGCAATACATCGTCGCCCGGGAGGCCGCCCGGCGGGTCAAGGTCGTTCTGAACGGGCAAGGGGGCGACGAGATTTTCGGAGGCTACACGCGCTATGTCGTCGCCTACCTCGAGCAAGCCCTCAAGGGGGCCATCACCGAGACCAACGACGAGGGCGAACACGTCGTCACCCTGAAGTCCATCCTGCCGAACCTTCCGGCTCTCCGCCGGTATACGCCCATGCTCCGCCGCTTTTGGCGGGACGGATTGTTCGATCCGATGGCCGCCCGGTATTTCCGCCTGATCGACCGAAACGCCGGAGACCGGAGCATGTTCACGGCCGACTTCCGGGCCGGCTTCGATGACGACCGGATGTTCGAACGGTTTTGCGCCGTTTTCGATCATCCCCGGACGCTTTCCTATTACAACAAGATGGTCCACTACGACCTCAAGGCCGGCCTCCCGGCCATCCTCCAGGTGGAAGACCGGATGACCATGGCCTGCGGGCTCGAATCCCGCTCGCCCCTTCTCGACCGACGGCTGGCCGAGCTCGTCGCCTCGATCCCGCCGCGCTTGAAGTTCGAGGGGGGCGATCTCAAGCATATCCTCAAGCTCGCCGCCGGAGACGTTCTCCCGTCGCGCATCCTGGAGCGGAAGGACAAGATGGGATTTCCCGTTCCCCTCCACCTCTGGATTCAAAACGGCCTCCGGGCCTATATCCGCGACATCCTCCTGTCCAAGGCCTGCCGGGAGAGGGGGATTTTCGACCCGGCGGCCGTCGAGCGGCTCATCGAGCACGAGGACGCCTACGGCCGCAAGCTCTGGGGGCTTCTGAACATCGAGCTTTGGCATCTCCGCTTCATCGACCGGCAGGGCGGGACGCCGTCATGAACACCGAAAAGATCGCCGTCGTCGGAGCCGGCGTCGTCGGCATTCCGATGGCCGCCGCCCTGGCTTCCGCGCCTCCCCCGGACGCCTCGGCGAAACCGGCCCGAGTCCTCCTGATCCAGCGGAACTCCCCGACGTCGGGATGGAAGGTGGGCGCGATCAACGCCGGCCGGTCCCCGCTGGGAGGCATCGAGCCCGGCCTCGAGCCTCTGATCCGCCGGGCGGCGGCCGCCGGAACGCTCCAAGCCACGTCCGATTTCAGCGCCCTTGGAGACGCCGGCGCGATCCTCTTTTGCGTCCAGACGGACAAGCGCGGCCTCGCCCCCGACTACGGTCCCTTGATGGAAGCCGTGTCGGCGACGATCCAGGTCCTCCGGAACAGGCCGGCCGGCCGGCAAACGCTCATCATCTTCGAATCCACCCTGGCCCCGACCACGATGCAGACGGTCATGCGGAAGGCGTTCGCCGACCATGGCCTGGCCGACGGCCGCGATATCCTTCTGGCCAACAGCCCCAACCGGGTCATGCCGGGATTTCTCCTGGAGCGGATCCGGACCTCGGACAAGCTCATCGGCGGACTGCGCCCCGAAACCGCGCCGGCCGTCGCCCGCCTGTATGCCTCCCTCGTCTCCTCCGGCCGCCTCCATCTGACGAATTGCCTGACCGCGGAAACGGTCAAGACGTTCGAGAACGCCTGCCGCGACGTCCGGATCGCCTGCGCAGCCGAGCTGGTCCGTTTATGCGACGGGCTGGACGTCGATTTTCACGCCCTTCGCGGGGAAGTCAACCGCCGGCTCGCCTGGGAGGACAACGCTCCGGTTCCCGCCGGCGGGCTTCTCGTCCCCACCATCGGCGTGGGCGGCCATTGCCTTCCGAAGGACGGGGTTCTCCTTCTCTGGCGGATGATCGAGGCGGGACGGGACATGTCGGGCAGCCTCCTCCTTCAATCGCGGCGGATCAACGACGCCTCGCCCGCCTATGCGGCCGACCGTCTTGCCGAGCTCTGGGGTCCGCCGGCCGGGAAGAAAATCGCCCTTCTCGGGACGGCCTACCGTCCCAATTCCGAGGACACCCGCAACTCTCCGACGCTGGCCTTGGCGACCGTATTGGCCGGCCGAGGAGCCGCCGTCGTCCTGCACGATCCCTATGTCCGCCCCGGCGACCAGAACCTCGAGCGGACCGGCCTGGCCGAATCCTTCACCCGGGACCTCGACCAAGCCCTGTTCGGCGCGGACGGAGCGGTGATCTGCGCGGCTCACGATGAATACCGGTCGGAATGGCCGCGGATTCTGCGGTTCTTTCCGGAGACCCCGGCCGTCTTCGACGGCTGCCGACTTTTCTCCCGGAGTGAAGCCCCGGATATTCCGGGGCTGGGCAAGGGACGGGCCGCCCCCCCGCCCGCCTTGATCGATTTTGCCTTGGCCGGCTTCCAGGCGGTGGAGCGCGGCCTCGCCCTGGAAATGGAAGCGTTCGCCGAATTCATCAACGCCGACGCCTCCGACGATCATAACCGCCTGGATCTCCGGGAAGCGGGGCGGCTGGCCGCCACGTGCGTCACCGGCTGCCGGCTCGCCGCTCCCGCCCCCGTCGACGCCCTTCCCGTTTTCCAGGGGTCATTCCTCTCGCTGGCCGAAAAAAGCCTGGAGCTCTCCCGGCGCAGGGAAAAGAATAATCCGTGAGCGAGCGGAAGGCGGCCGGGATTTCCTTCGACCTGGATAACCTCTGGTCTTATCTGAAAACCCACGGCGATCCGGGATGGGATACATATCCCTCCTACCTGGACCGCCTCCTGCCCGACGTCCTGGATCTTTTCGGCCGGCGCGGCCTGCGGGTTTCGTTCTTCATCGTCGGCCGCGACGCCGCCCTCGAAAAGAACCGGGCGGTCCTGAAGCTGATCGCCGAGGCCGGCCACGAGGCCGGAAACCATTCGTTCGATCACGAGCCCTGGCTCCATCGCAAAACAAAGCCGGAGATCGAGGCGGAAATCGGCCGGGCTGAAACAGCGATCACCGAGGCGACCGGACTCCGGCCCCGCGGTTTCCGGGGGCCGGGATTCAGCTGGAGCCCGGACTTGATCGAGGTCCTGGCCGCCCG
>Ga0116184_10001059_pt1 | contig 28431 bp, 18 predicted proteins | sample AD_JPNNA5_MetaG_FD_89886 | JGI IMG/M metagenome (GOLD analysis project Ga0116184, IMG submission 89886) | Active sludge microbial communities of municipal wastewater-treating anaerobic digesters from Japan - AD_JPNNA5_MetaG | ecosystem: Engineered > Bioreactor > Anaerobic > Digestate | place... | reverse complement strand
GTTGGCCATGTAGATGTACTTCCAGTGGCCGTGCCGAACCATGGTCTTGAACTCCGGTGTCCCTGGGTCGCTATACGTCCCGACCAGCGTCTCCCTCGTGGGCGCCCCGTCCTCGATGGCACCGAGCAGGTCCACGCCGTCCCGCGTGTCCCGTGCCCCCGCGGCGCCGGTGGCGATCCCGAACAGGTCACTGTGACAGACCAAGTCTGCACGGCGAGTGTCCTGCGGGAGCCGGGCCGGCCAACTCACGAGATACGGGATCCGGCACGATTGCTCGAAGTAGCTCTCTTTCTGCCATGCATGGTGGTCGCCCAGGTGGTCACCATGGTCGCTGAAGAAGCAAATGACCGTGTTGTCCGCGTCCGATCGTGCGTCGACGGCATCGAGGATCCGCCCCAGGCACCAGTCGATGTAGGACACCTCGCCGTAGTAGCGTGCTCTCAGCACGCGCGCGTGCGGGTCGTTGATGTCCTCCGCCCAGATCGCGTAGTTCATCCAGCGGATCTGCTCGTCCGCCAGATCGGTGTCGCGGTCACCCCTGATCGGGTTCGGCATCCGGTCGGGGTCATACATGCGGTTGAACGGTATCGGCGGTGCCAAAGGCGGGTGCGGGCCGACGAAGGACACGAAGCCGAAGTAAGGCCTGTCGTCGTCGGCACCGATGCTCTCGACGGCCCGGTCGGCCGCCCAGGCTTCGACGGTGCACTCCTTGGGCATGGGGCTCATCTGGGGCATGTAGTACATCTCGGTGCGCTCGCCCATTAGGCCTTCGATGAAGTCATACTCCGGGTGCTCTCTGGCGACGAAAGCCGCGTAGGCATCGCGGCCGCGCTGGTCCGGTGAACCGTAGAGCTCCTCACTGTGGAGCTGGGTGTCATACCCGAGGTCCTCGTCCCACGGCATCGAGTGGAACTTGCCGATCCCGAACGTGCGGTAGCCGAGACCCCGCATGGTCCGGGCGAGGTACGGCCCGCAGCGCTCCTCCGGAGCGAGCGGCTCGCCATCCACCAGCGTCGGAGGTGAGTTCCCATAGACGCCGGTACGGCGCGGCTGGCGGCCCGTTCGGATGGTCAATCGCGCCGCGACGCAGACCGGGCATGTCGTGTAAGCGTTGGTGAAGGACACGCCGCGGCGGACCAGACGGTCCAAGTTCGGTGTGTAGATCCGGTCATTCCCCAGCGCGGCGATGGTGTCCGCGCGCTGCTGGTCGGTCATGATGAAGAGCACATTGGGCCGGTTACCCACTGTGGCCTCCCTTGTCTCGGCATGGGCGCGCCCCGCCAGAGCCGAGGCGGCGGCCGCGCCCATTCCCCTGATGAAGGTCCGGCGGCTCATCGTGTCGCTCATGTCCAGAACTCCCTATCGCGTCGGGCCCTTGGGGCCCAGCCGCGCGGGCTGCTTCGCCGTGGGAACGAGCGACGCCTGGTTCCGTGGCGTGGGCTGGCGGAAGGGCGTCGCCGCTACCTGCCTTTCCGGCACCGCGAGACGAGAGGCGCCTGGCCTGTGTTCCCAGGCAGGCTTGTCGGCTCGGCCGCCGTATCATGCCACTATCTGGAGGTGTGGCCCGTGCACACGTGGGTGCTGCTAGCCTGCCTGGCGCTACCGGCAGCCCCGGCTGTCCCGGTCGATGGCCTGGTGGCCGAGTTCCAGTTCGAGGAAGGTGGAGCGCGCAGACCCGTCGACGCGTCCGGGCTCGGGCAACAGGCGCGTTCCGCCGGCGTCGAGCGGGTGCGCGGGCACGGCGGGTGGGGGCTGCGCTTCGCCGAGGCCGGATCCGTCGTCCGGGTCGCGTCGCGCCCGAGCCTGAGTCTCGACAGGGCCATCACCCTCGAGGCGTGGGTCCTGCCCGGCCCCATCTCCGACGAGTCCCGCGTCATCATCGCCAAGAACGATGAGTACCTGCTGCGCATCGATAAGGCTTCCGAGGGCGGGCGAGTCTCCTTCTTCGTCCACGTCGGGAGCCCCGGCGTGACGTGGGAGCCGAGGGTGTCCAGCGTGGGCCCCATCTCGCCCGGCGTATGGCACCACATCGCTGGCACGTGGGACGGACGCAAGCTGCGCTTGTACGTCGACGGTGACGCGCAGGGCGAAGTAGATCGTTCGGGCTCCCCCAACCCGAACCCATACCCCGTCATGATCGGCAACTTCGAGTACCCGAGCTGCCACGGCGGGGCGTTCGGAGGCGCTATCGACGAGGTGCGGATCTACCAGCGGGCGCTGCGTCCAGAAGAGGTGCGCCAGGGGGCGAGGGAGGGGCAGCCGCAGCCCGCGGAGTGAGGGGCGGGCCGCGTAGCGGGACGGCCGCCCTCATGCTCTGGCAGGGCCATCGCCGGTCGGGCGGCAGCCGGATGGGAGCCGCGAGGGGCTGGCCCCTCGCGCGGGGGGCGGGGCGGAGCCCCGCGATGTGACGCCGTTGCCGCGTCCCCCGAATGCCGACTTCTTCGACCTGCGCGAGATCGCCCTCTTCCGCCCGGGCGGCGATGTGGAGTGGAAAAGGGCCTGGTCGGCCAGAGTGGAGCAGGCCGGCCTCCGCATGTCGCTCACGACCGACGGCAAGTACTGGGGCGTGGCCGCATCGGACTATCCAGACCGCCCCTTCTCGACGTGGGTGATCGTGGGGGACGCTCGTGACGGGCGCGTGCTCTGGCAGACACCGGACACACGCGCCCCGGGCCTGCACGTGCAGTTCAGCATCCTCGGCGCGGCCGAGGCGGTCATCGTGTCGCCCGTCGAGGGCGGCTGTACGGGCTTCTACGGGAAAGACGGGGCAGTCGTCCTACTCCCGGGACCGTCGGGCCAGGAGAACTCGGCGGGCGACCGCGTGTACGTTCTCGCCGGTGTCGAGCCCGAGGGCAGCTGCCTACTGGTGTGCTACGATATCTACGGGCAGCCCCTCTGGCGCATGCGCGACGCGCGGCCGCGAGCCACTGCTCCGGGCGGGCTCGGCGGATTCGCGCTGTCGCCCTCGGGCGAGTGGCTCGCCGACCTGGGTGTGGATCCGGCCGCCATCTACAGGGCGCGGTAGAGGGGCGGGGGCTGCCGCGTGAGGTGGGCGGTCTGGCTCGCCGTCGCCCGGCATCGGCTAGGTCGGAGGCTGACGATGACGTGCGCCGGGCTGGTGCGCACTCGTCCTGGGCTTGTAGGAGGGGAAGCCCTCTCCCGGCCTCCCCCGCGAACGGGGGAGGTGAGGAGCCGGCTCCCTCCCCGTCCGCGGGGAGGGTTGGGGAGGGGGCTGCTCCTGGCGCCGCCTTACCTCGTCTTACGGAGCGGCCCGATAGGGGGAACCAAGCGAAGCTTGGCGGTACGATGGCGCCTTCGGCCGCCGCATGTCTCGGAGGTAACCCATGCGTCTCTCATGGTTCCGGCTCGTGGCGCGATTGGCATTGGGTCTCGGTCTTGTGGCGGGTGCCACAGCTCTTCCCGGCGCTGATCTCCCCCCTGCGGGTGCCGTTGCCCCTGGACGAACGGTCCTCGCGCACTGGGCCTTTGACGACGCCATCGGTCCCCTGTGCCTCGACGACGGCCCTGCGGCTCTGGACGCGGCTCTCGAGTATCCGGCGCCCGGTCTGCGCCGTGTGTCTGGCGTGTTCGGCTCGGCCCAGGGCTTCTCGGGCAACCACAAGCTGCGCGTGGTCGGCGGGCCGGCCGTCGGCGGCACCTCGGCTGTCTCTATCACCGCATGGGTCCTGCCCGCCGACCTCACCGGCTTCCGCGAGATCCTCCGCAAGGAGGATGCTGATCAGCGGATCCTCTTCTCTTTCCAGGCTGACGGCACCATCCTCTCTCTGGGCCTGAACATCGGCGGCTATGTCGAGTGTGATGCCCCAGTGGAGCCGAGCCAAGTCGCGGACGGGCGATGGCATCTGTGCGCGGCCACCTTCGACGGCAGGACGATTCGCGTCTACTTCGATGGCGCAGAGATCGGGTCGCTCGATCGGCCTGGGACCATCGCTGCAGGCGGTCCGGCGCCCACCTGCATCGGTTCGTCCGATGGCGGCGAGTGCTTCCAGGGGCAGATGGATGAGCTAACGGTGTACGCCGAGGCCCTCTCGGCCGCCGAGATCGCGGAGCTGTACCGCTCTGGCACCGATGCTCTCGCTCGCCAGGGCTCAGCAGAGCCGGATGCTGGGCCCGTCATCGCGAAACGTCTTGCCGCCCATTGGACCATGGATGAGCCCAGCGGCGCGGCCGAGCTGCGCGATGCCGAGGGAGACCATCCCGCCGCCGCACAGCCGGGCACTCCACTGTTCCGCGCGCCAGGAGTTCATGGCAGCGCATTGGCCCTGCACGGTCCGCACGCCGTGTCGACGGATCGGGGGCTCCTCACCGAACCGGTGGTTGCGCTCTCCTGCTCCGCCTGGGTACGGCCGACGGACCTGAGCGGTTTCCGTGAGATCCTCCGGCAGGAGTGCGCTCGGCGTCTGCTCTTCTCGTTCCAGGAGGGCGGCACGGTGCTCTCGCTCGGCCTCAATGTCGGCGGCTACATCGAGTGCGACGCCCCCATTGACCCGGCCCGTGTCGCTGACGGCAGGTGGCACCATTGCGCAGGCACGTTCGACGGCCAGACGATGCGGGTGTTCCTCGATGGGTCCGAGATTGGATCGCTGGAGCGGACGGGCCCCGTGTCCGTCGATGCCGATGCGCCGGTGTTCATTGGATCCTCGAGCGGTGAGTCGGAGCACTTCCAGGGAGACCTCGACGAGGTTCGCGTCTACGCCGAGGCGCTCACCGGCGACGACGTGGCCGCTCTGTACCGTGCGGGGACTCGGGTCCTGCAGCAACGAGACGTGGCGATCCAGAGTCGGCTCCAGGCCCTGTACACGCAGGAGGACACATTCGCCCGGACCTTGGCCGGCCTGAGGCGGCGGATCATCGATGAGCGTATGCCTGTGGACCAGGACGTCGCTGATGCCGTATCGCGGCAACTTGCCTCGGCGTTCCCACGGGAGGTTCGCGATTTCACCGCGTGGACCGGGATGACGCCCCTGGAATGCGTCGCCTCTCGCCGGGGCGATGCCCTGGCCGGCGCCGTCGAGCGCCTCGCCGATCTGGCGGTCGAGTATCGCCCTCTTACCGATGAGCAGTGGTCGCGCCAGACCGATGAAGACCGGCGCCGGTGGGCCCAGGTCGACGCCATCAAGGAGCGCGTCGACAGACTCCTGGCTGACGACAGAAGCGAGCATGACTGGGCCGAGTGGGTCGAGGTCGCACTGGATCTCGGCAGCCGGGTGAGTTTCCGCCCATACCTCGCCGAGCCCGTGGCGCCCTACGTGAAGCCCGAGACGCCCAAGACTGGGCGGCTGAGCGAGAGCGAGGCGCGGGAGGCCCTCGAGCGCGACTGGCTCCACCAGGCCGGAGGCGCGCCCACCCCTGATCGGGTTCGGCAGGAGATCGGCTGGGCCCGTGACCTGGCTCAGCGCCTGCGGTGGTCAGGGGCCGACGTTCGGGTCCTCGACGCGGCTGTGGCCGAGCTCGATGAGTGCGAGGACGCCGCGCGGGACCTGCCTGCGCCCAACGCGGAGCTCTACTTCCGGGTCCGCGCGGCGAAGCGCCGCATCGTGTTCGCGAACCCGGCGCTCGATTTCGCCCGCGTGCTGTTCGTCGACATGCCCTACCCGCAGGGATCCGAGTGGGCACACGAGACCCGGCATCGCCTGGGCTACATGGCGGTGCCCGGAGCTCGCCTGATGGTGCTCGATGGCCTCTCTCCCCATGGAGTGCCGACTCAGCTCATGCCGAAGGCGCCCTTGCACGGGTCGTTCTGGCGGCCCGATGTGTCCTTCGATGGCCGGCGCGTGCTGTTCTGCTTCAAGCCGCACAACGAGAAGTCGTTCCATCTCTACGAGATCCACGCCGATGGGACGGGCTTGAGGCAGCTCACGGACGGCCCCTATGACGACCTGGACCCCATCTACTTGCCCGACGGCCACATCATGTTCTGCACGACTCGCGGCAACGCGTATGTTCGGTGTATGCCCCCTACTAACGCCTACATGCTGGCCCGGTGTGACGGGGACGGTCGTAACATCTATCTGGTTTCCCCGAATGTCGAGCCGGAGTACCTCCCCGCCGTGGCGAGTGATGGCCGTGTGATGTACACCAGATGGGAGTACACCGACAAACCTCTGTGGCGGGCTCAGGGGCTCTGGACCATCAACCCCGATGGCACACACACCAGCACCTTGTGGGGTAACCAGAGCGTGTGGCCGGATCTGTTGAAGGATGTCAGGAGCATTCCCGGGAGTTCGCGGGTCATGTTCACCGGCAGTGCGCACCATGGCTGGTTCAGTGGCTCGGTGGGTATCATCGATCCCAGCAAGGGGTTCAACTTCCCGAATGGTCTGACCAAGGTCACGGCCGACGTCGAGTGGCCCGAGTCGGGAAACGGCCCAGTCGATCCCGTCGAGTCACCTCACTACCACTCGAGCGGCGTCTACAGCGCCTATTACTCGCCGTACCCGCTGACCGAGAAGGACTTTCTGGTCTCGGCCAACCGCAACGGCAAGTTCGTGCTCTATCTAATGGATGTCGACGGCAACCGCGAGCTCATCTACGAGGGCACTCACCACATTCTGCATGCCATCCCGCTGAGGCCCCGGACCCGGCCGCCAGTACTCCCCGACTCGGTGGCTTGGCCGTCACGGGAGGAGCGGCTGAACCCCAAGCCTGGCATCATCTACAGCAGCAACGTGTACAGCGGAGCGCCAGAGGCGCTGCGCGGCAAGGCCAAGTTTCTTCGGGTCCTCCAGGTGGACGCCAAGACATACACCTACTGGAACCGGCGGCCATACATCTCCACCGGACCGGTTGTGTCGATCCTCCAGTCCGAGGGGGTCAAGAGGGTGCTCGGCACCGTGCCCATCCGCCCGGATGGCTCCGTATCGTTCTGGGCCCCGTCGGGCAGGCCGCTGCATTTCCAGTTGCTCGATGGTGAGCAACGGGCACTGCAGACCATGCGTAGCTTCGTCGGCGTCATGCCCGGCGAGAAGAGGGGCTGTCTGGGCTGCCATGAACTTCACAGCACGGCCCCCGCTTATGAGTCGTTGGCCGATGCGGTCATCAGCGAGCCCGAACGGATCACGCCGCCGCCATGGGGCGAGGACACCGTGAGCTTCGCCCGGTACGTGCAGCCGGTGCTCGATCGTTACTGCGGTGCGTGCCACCAGGGCGAGGGCGAGGCCCGCAAGGTGCTGGACCTTACGCGGCGCCCCGGATTCCTCGATTTCGATGAGCCCTATGTCACCCTCACCGGCCATCCAACCTGGGCGGCGCCCTACCAGAGGCCCGACCCCGAGCCCCCGGGATGGGGCATCGCCGACACGATCATGACCGAGGCCTATAGCACCGTGGATCCCAAGGCCTACGTGACACCCGAGCCGATGCAGAGGCTCTCCTACCGGAGCCGTCTAATCCAGCGCGCCAGCAGCGGCGAGCACCACGGGGTGAAGGTCGACGCCGAGAGCCTGCTGCGGCTGATCCTGTGGGTCGACACCATGTGTCCCTATCTGGGCGAGGAGGAAGTGCGGGCAATTCCCGATCCGGACTTCCAGGGCATCGACTGGTTGGCGATCCGTCCGCGCATCGCCACGGCGCCGCGGGTGGTTCGCCCGGGGCCGGTCGACTGAGGCGCAACGGCCGTCCTCACCCAGCAAATGCCTCGACCTCGTCACGCCCGCGCAGCACACCGCTTCCGCCCAGGCGCGTGGCGCACAGCGCCCCCGCCGCGTTGGCGAAGCGCATGCAGTCGTCCAGCGGAGCGCGTTCGAGCCAGCGCAGCAGGAATGCCGCATTGAAGGTATCGCCGCAGCCGGTCGTATCGATGGCCCGCACGGGCTTCGCCGGAGCTCGCCGCACGCACCCATCCGGGGAGCACGCCAGGGATCCCTCGGCTCCCAGCTTGGCCACCACAGTGGGGCCCAGCGCGGCAAGGCCGCCTGCTGCGGTCTCGGCGTCAGACTCTCCCGTCAACTCACGGAGCTCGACCTCGTTGGGGAGGAACACGTCGCAGTGGCGCAGTGCCCGCCGGATCCGCTCCGCCTCCCATTCCTCGGCTGGGTCGAAGCCCGTATCGAGGCTCGTCGTGCAGCCGTAGTGGCGCGCCCGGGCCAGGAGCTCCTCGATGCGCCCCCCCACGCCCGGAACGAGGTACACACTGGCCACGTGCACATGGTCGGACGTGGCCAGAGCGGAGTCGGCGATGTGCTCGGGCACCAACTCCCGAACGGCGCCCGAGTACGTGGCGAAGGCCCGATCGCTGGCGCACGCCAGGGCCACGGTGATGCCGGTACGGTGCGTTGCGTCCCGCGAGATCGGCGCGGTGCCCACGCCCAGCTCCGCAACCGCCTGAACGAGATAATCACCGAACAGGTCCTCACCCACACGGGCCGCCAATGAGACCTCGGCCCCCAGGGCCGCCAGTCCAGCCGCCACGTTGGCTGCCGATCCCCCCGGTGACAGGCTGCAATCGGTGCCTACTTGCTCGGTACCAAGAGCCGGCAGCGCAGGCAGTCCGGCGATGATCAGATCAACGTTCAGGTCGCCGACCACCAGCAGGCGCATCGGCGCCACCATCCCCCTACCCCAGGCCCCGGCTCGCACCCGCCGCGCCGGCTAGCCGTCGAACATTAGCGCGTTGTACAGGCAGACATCGGCGCGCCCGACGCCCTCATCCAGAAGCTCCAGGGTGTACTCGCCGACAGAGGGGAAGCGCACCTCGAACCAGAGCGTGCGTAGCTCCGGCGATGCGTAGACCTCCCACCGGCAGATCTCGGCCCTGCCTGGGCCACGCAGAACCAGTTGCGGCGTGCCCACCGGCACCCGGATCTGCAGACCCATTCGTAGCTTCCTGTCAGCGATGTTGGCATCGGCCGTGAACCGCCAGTGGACGCCGAAGCGGTGACGGTCGAAACCCCTGTAGGACCACATGAGCGCGTTCTGCGCCTGTTTGAGTGGGTCGACCAGCTCGCGCAGACTCGCCGGCGTGACCTCACCCGTGACACCCTCTGCGACCTGGTAGAGCGTCCGGGCACTGATGCCCATCCGTGCCAGTCCCTCCGAAGGCGAGTCCGAGGGCGACTCTGCAGGCAGCAGGTAGGCGCACGAAGCGGCCGCTCCCATGAAGTACCGCGCGCCACCGCAGCGCAACCGAAGGCGATACTCCCCGGGCATGGGGGCGTTGACCGGCACCGCGGCGAGCTGCACATTGCCCGTGGTCTGCAGCTCCTGCTGAACCAGCTCGCGCCCATCCGGCCCGCTGACCGTCGCGATGGCCCGGGGAGGCTCGTCGACGCCCTCATACCGAATGGCACGCAGGTGAAAGACGGCCAGGTACTGCCCGCCATTGTCGATGCGGCGCAGTTCCACCGCGTAGTTCAGCACGGCATCCCGGTTGGTCGGCGTGCCCACCCAGCCGATGGCGTTCTCCTTCTGGTTGAGCGGGTTGATCAGAGCGACGTCCTGTATGGGCTGCCCGCCGCGCTGGCTCGCGAGGCGAGCCACGTAACGCAGATCGAAGGGCGGACCAGGCTGCATGGCCGTCTGAGCCGTGGCCACGCCGTGGACGCCGCACCAGGCCATGGCCGCGACCGCGAGCCAGCGCACCTTGCGCCAGCGCGTACCTTGTCTAGTCATGAACGAATCCCCACGAGTCGGTGAGCCGCAGAATGACATCAGGCTATGGCTTAACCTTCGGGAACCACGAGGCGGAGACCACCGCGTTGGACAGCGACACCTCGAGCGGCCGCTCCCCCTCGCGACGCAACGAGAACAGCAGCCCCTTGGCCGTATCCGCGTTCAGATGCGCCAGCGCCAACAGGTGAACGCCGTCGGGGGCCCAGTCCATGCTCACCGAGCATCGGAACTCGCCGCTGACGCGGCGCACTGTGGCCGAGCCTTCGGCCTCCCTGGGGACCACCTGCGATATGCTGAGCGAGTCCCCCTTCGGACTGCGCATGATCGCCACCACAGACTTTCCGTCCGGCACCCATGAAATCGCTTCGACGTTGACGCTGTCACACCACAGGCGGGTCTTCCGCGTCGCCAGATCGACCACGTAGATGGCCCCTTGCCGAATGTACCCCAGTGCGGAACTGTCGGGCGACCACGCCAGCTTGGTGGTGGCGATCCCCACTGCCTCCGGTACCAGCCACGAGTCGCCGGTCAGTGGATCGCTGAGCTGGCCGATGCGAAGCCGCTCCTTGCCCGCTCCACTCTCGGGGTCCGCGTCCTCAAGCAGGAATGCCTGACCGTTGGGCGCCCAGGCGAAGTTGATGGCGTTCTTGGTGCCTTGCACCATGGTCGATACCTTGGTTCGCGTGTTCACGAGGAACACGCGTCCCTCGGTGGCCCTCTCGTCTTCCCTCGACGTCCGCAGCGCCGTCCGGAAAGCAAGGTGCCCTCCCACCGGCGACCAATCAAAGGCCGTGACATCCGCCAGAAGCTGATCTCCGAGCTTGCTGACTCGCACGGGGGGCTTCACCTGGCCATCGGTGACGTCGACGATCATCAGTTGGCGCGTCAGGTCCTCGCCCACGGTCGCCAGAAGCCCAAACTCGGGGGCCGTTGGCGACCAGGCCCAGTAGAGGGCGTTCAGCCTGGGCAGCTCCAACACCGTTCCCCGCGCCAGGTCGGCGATGGCGCACGTGCGCTGCGGTATCTTGTGCTCGCCGACTGTGATATCGGTCGCCTTGGGCACGCCGAACACGAGGAAGCGTGAATCGTGGGAGAAAGCGTAGTCACCAGAGATCCCCGGGTTCAGTGTACCACTCGCATCCAACGGTGCCGTGCCCGCGGGCGCGGTGACATCGGTCACCCGAATATGCCCCACTTTCGCCGCGGCATCATAGGTCGCGTAGGCCAGATGCTTGCAGTCGGGTGCCCAGCGCATCGACACCAGGTCTTTGCTTGCCGCGACAACTGTGTCGATGGCGGCAGGGATATCCACCGCATGGAGCTCCAGCGAATCGTCCTTGGGCGTCACGTAGGCCAGACGGGTACCATCCCAGCTCCACTGGAAGCCCTTCATCTTGCAGGCCGGAACGATGTTCCGGCCCAGTCCGGCCTCAGTGGCCACCTCGACGGAGTTCGCCCCCGCTCTCTCCGTGATCAGTGCCACGTTGACGGCGGCCGCTGGATCCGGCGCCGCGGCCAGCACCAGCGGAATGCACCACCCAGCCAGCAGCGCCGCCCAGTGTCTCGTCACGGTCATCGTCCCTCTTCCTGGCTGCCGCGCGGCAGCATGATATGGGTGAGATGGCGAAGCGGCCGGGTCGTCCAGGGCCGACGCCATTGGTTAGACGCGAGACAGCCCGATCAGGCTCCACAGAACACTGGGAAAGGGCCGCGCGGGCCCCGGGGGAGTATAGCAGAAGGGCCCCGAACCGAGAATCGCGCCCGCGCCTCGCTCGGCAGCTCGACCTTGACACCCATGCCGCAAATCCTCGTCGAGAGCCCGCCCATCGAGGGGATCATCGGCCGGTTCTACGAGGGCGAGGCGAGCACCGGATGGGGCGCGGCTCTCTGAGACCCTACCTCTTCGTCTTCACCGCCCAGTTCCGCATGCTGCTGCAGTGCCGCGCCATTGCCGTGGCCGGCCTCGGCTTCCTCCTCGCATCCCTCTGGACCTGGCAGTTCGGCGTCCGTCACTACCGCTCGACGGGAAGCTAGGACCAAGACGGGCGTGCATGACTGCCCAGAAGGCAGTGGAGCCCCGGCACGCCCCCGGTCGATCACTCGAGCGCGAACCACCGTGTCTCGGCCCGCTCCATGTCCAGCTCGATGATCGATAGCCCCTCGCCAAGCGTCTCGCCCGAGGTCAGGTCCACGACCCGCGACGGCCGAGCCAGCGTCAGCACCTTGTGGCCGGGATACAGCGCGTGGATGGTGATGAAGCTCTCGTTGGCGTATACCGCATCGCCCGGCTCCGCCGTGCACCAGCACCCGGCCCATCGCGCCATGGCGTGCACGAACTCATCCGTGAGCCCGAGCCCGCCGATAAAGACCGACTTCCACTCGCCCATGTCCTTCGCGGCCGTGGCCAGGTTCGGAAGGCCTGCGTACTTGGCCAGTGGTGTGGCCGCCTCGTCCGCGATCTCGAATGCCGGCGCGATGGGCCCTGGCCAGACCGTGAGGCAGTTCGCCGGACCGGGAACAGCCGGGTGCGTCGCTCCGATAGGCTCCAAGGAGAGCCGGGCATCCTCCGGCAACCTTCGCACGCCGATGCCCGTCAACTCCGATATGGTCGCGGCCGGGTCCGCCGCGCCGGCGTATCCCGGAGCGTGCAGGAACACGAGCAGGCGCCCCTCACCCTTGAGCTGGTCGATGGCCGCGCGATCGCGTTCGGTGAGCTGATAGGCGTTCAAGAACAGGTAGGCGCGGTGCTTCGGGATGTCGTCGCGTGCCAGGTCGGGGAGCAGGTAGACCTTGTAGGGCACCCCGGCCGTGTTGATCTCGTGGATCTGCTCGAGCACGCCACGGAACCGGGCGAAGCCGCCGGCGCCGGGCCTGACGACGGCGTCACTTTCCTCGCTGACCACTACGGCCAAGTCGGCCCGGTTCGGACCGACAGCCAGATCCCGGTCGAAGGCCCGCCGCGCCTCAGCGACGGCCGACATGATGGCCGGATCGTGGAACCAGCCTCCGCCCATGTCATACCACCAGGTGCCGAGGCCGAAGGCCAGCATCATGCCCGATTCGCGGCGGACCATGGCGTTGTGCGTCTCGGCGTCCTCGGCGCGGCCCCAATCGAAGTTCTGCTCCGGCTCATTCGGCTCGGAGTGCCACGATCGCCAGTCCTGCTCCGTCAGGTACATCTTCCCGTGCAGCAGCGTCGAGCCGTGCACGTTGCGCACCGCGCCCTGGTGGCCCGCCATGCGGATCCCATACGCGGCCGGGCCGGTGAGGTAGTCCATGGCCGGGCTGTCGAGGTGCCGGCCCAGGGCGATGTGGTTGGCGCTGTTGCAGGTGATGTCCTCATAGTAGGTTCCGCAGATGATGGGCCGCTTCGTCTCGGCCTTGAGCACTCCCGCCAGCATCTCGACCGTTTCGGCCACGCCCTCGCTGTAGAAGCGTGTGTGGTCGGCGATGTCCTGATCCTGAGGCAGATCGAGGAAGAAGCCGGGGCCCATGCGCCGCGCCTCGCTCGGGACCGTCACGGTGTCGAAGGAGGCGTCCGGACGTGCCCACGCCCGCCGCAGCGCCTCCTCGTCGTGGTTGTAGCGCCGCCGCAGCCATTCGCGGAAGCTGGCCACGGCGCCGGGGCAGTAATCGGAAAGGTGCAGGTCGCCCTCGACAAGGCGCTCCCACTGGAACCACTGGCCGTCGTTGAAGCCGGCCACGTGATAGCCGATGACCGCCTTGCCCGGCTCGCTGGACTCGACGTGCGCCACCAGTCGCCGCATGGCGTCGGCCATGTCGGCCCGCAGCGTCGGCGACACGGGCGAGGGACCAAACCGCTCGCCCGGCCCCGGGTCCTCGCCCCAGCGCTTGGGGTGCATGTCGACAATCGCGTGCTGGCCGTGTTGGTCCTGGGTCACATCGTCCAGATGCTCCGCTCCCCAGCTCGCATAGGGGTCGCAGCCCATGTAGAAGATGATGTAGCCCTCAGGATCGACGCGCAGCACACGCCACAGCAGGTCGTCGACCTCGGCGAAGTCGAACTGGCCCGGTCCTCGCCACGGGCCTCGGTCGCCCCACACGTTGCGGCCCATCACCAGGGGGACGCAGTAGACGCGGATGTTGGCATCGCGGAAGTCGGCGATCTGGCACTGGTTGGTGTCCCACACCGGCCCGACGTAGAAGTTCCACGGAACGGTCTGGCCGTCGATCACCAGCCGCGGCCGGCCCTGACGGATCTCGATGGCCGCGCGGGCCCGCTCGCGCTGGCGCACCGTCTCCACCGCCGGCGCCAGGTCGGGAAGCGCCTCCGGCGCCGGGCGCTCGTACCGTGGCGGCGGCAGCTCGCCGGCCTCGGTCACCGTGAAGTCGTCCCAGCACACATCCGAGGGCGCCATGGCGTGGATGCAATGGATGGCGATGTGATCCATGCCCTCGCGGATGGTGACTCGAACCGTTAGTCGCTGCCACTCTCCGGCCGCGAGTGTCCGCCCGGTGAAGCCGAAGGTGTTCGGGAGGGTGAGCGCGCCGTCAGCCTGGGCGAACTGGTTCACCATGAAGTAGACCCCGCGCTTCACGCGCGACAGCGGATACACCCAGGCCGCCACCTCATAGGTCTTGCCCGGCTCGACGGCCAGACGAGGGCTGGTGAGATCAAGGTAGCCCGCCGCTCCGACCCGCGTGACCCGGAACGAACGGGCACCCGAGTGGGCGTGTTCGGTGTCGACGGCGAAATGGCCCTGGCCGCCCTCGCCCGGCGCCCAAGTCCAGCCTTCCGGGCCCTCGGCTCCAACCTCCATACCGGCGTTGGGCACATCGATGGCGGCCGCCACGGCCGCGCAGGCGAGGCCCGCTATCACAAGGCATGCCGTACGCATGGCGAGACTCCCACCCTCCAGGAAGCGGCGCTCGTCCCCCTTTCCTCCCGCGCGAGGACCTTCCTGCCCACTGGCGAATGCTCCGGCACCATTACCTTCTGCGGGGGTGTCGGCCATGCGGATTTGGATCCAACGCAAAGCGCGCGATGTGCGCCACGCACTCCAGGAGATCCGGGTCGGCGACGGAGTCGGCTGGAGTACCCGCAGCGTGCGCACCACTATCGTGGGGGGGCGACCGCCCGGCGATGATGCCCGGGTCGAGGTGCCCATCGGCATTGAACGCGTGCTGCGCCGTGCGGCGGCTGACGGCGCCTTCCGCGCGCGGCTGTGGACTGACCGCGACGGCGCACTGCGCGCGTCCGGCCTGGCGCTGACACCCGCCGAGCGCGCCATCTTGTTGGCCGCCCCGGCCGAGCAGCTCGAAGCCATGGTGGCTCAGCTCGCACCCACCAGCCCGTCGCGACGAAGCTGGTTGCGCCGACTGGTGGCTGCCGCCGGCATCGTCATCTTCGGCGCCGTCACCCAGCCGGGCTGCGCGGTGACGGTCGCGACGGGAGCGCAGCCCGATCTGCCTGAGGGCGTCGAGGCAGCCGACGCCAGCGCGCCGCCCAAGACCCGAGGCATCACGGCGGACTCCAGCGACCCCTGACGCAGTGCTGACCCAACGATTCGCGCGCGGAGAGCCACCGACACACTGGTGATAGCCTCTCTCAACCGGACGCCGTCCCCAGGAGGCGGTTGGACATGCCAGGCTGGCTCGGACGTAAGTCGCGCGACCTGCGCCACGCACTGCAGGAGCTGAAGGCTGGCGACGCCATCGACCGGCTGCGCAACGGCGTGCGGACGACGATTGTGGGCGGACGGCCACCGGGCGATGACGCCGTCGTCGATGTCCCCATGGGCATCGAGCGCGTGCTCCGCAAGGCCGCGGCCGATGGCCGGTTCCGCACGCGGCTCATGTCTGACCGCGCCGGCGCGCTGGAGCGCTCCGGTCTCGAGCTCTCGGTCTCCGAGCACGCCATCCTGTTGGCCATACCGGCTAAGCACCTGCAGGCCATGATCGCCCAGCTTGCCCCGAGCAGCCCAGCACGGCGTGGCTTGCTCCGAAGGCTGGCCGCGGCCGCGGGCATTGCCCTCTTCGGCGTTGCCGGCGCGACCAGTCAGATGGGGTGCCGGAAGAGGGAGACCACCACGCTCGGCATCACCCCTGACTTCCCGGCAACCATGGGTATCAGCCCCGACATGTCTCGCTTGCAGGGCATCCGGCCTGATGACCCGTTGCGCGGATCGGGCAAGCGGGGCCCGAACGCGCCTCCCGCCGACAGGCCGGCCGGAGAGTAGGTCATCGTGCCGCCGTGTCCTCTGGCCCGCGTGCTCGTAGGGGTTGGCAACCATGCTTGCGATGGCTATGCCAGCCGCGAGGTGCCACTGAGGCAAGAGGCGTTCGCGAAATGCCTGATGTGCGGGGAGCGCATCCCGTTGCACACGCGGTGGTGTCCGCACTGTGGGCGCGAGCTGCTGGACCGCCACGTCTGGTACAACAAGCACGCATCGGACATCGTGGGAGCGCTCCTGGGCGATGCCCTGGCGCTCTTCTGGATGGTGCAGATCATCCAGAGCACCGAGAGGAACTACCGCGATGGCCCGCTCGAACTCTCCGCAGAGCCGGCTCTGCTGACCGGCGTGCTGCTCGGGCTGCTCGTGGGGTTCCTCGCCTGGGACTTCGTGCGAGATGCCATGGACGATGGCCTGTCGACGACGGTGGGCAGATGGCAACGGAGGTACTTCGGATGAGCGCGGACATCACGCTGGTCAACCTCAACATGCTCTACATGCGCTACTACGACAAGGTCGAGCGAGAGCTGCACGTGCCGCTCGGGTCGCTGTACCTCACGAGCGCGCTGGAGCAGGCGGGCTTCGAGGTCGACTTCCGCGACTACCAGCTCAACGACCACCCAGAGCCCTTCTCCGCCGAGGCCATTCTCGAGTTCACCCGTGACCCGGCGCCGGTGGTCGGCTTCAGTTGCATGGCCAACCTGCTCCCCTTCGCCGTACTGGCACTGCAGAAGGTCAAGGAGGCCTACCCCGGCGTCACCACCGTTCTCGGTGGCGTGGGGCCTGCGTGGGTCGAAGAGAAGCTCCTCACGCGCTTCCCGTGGATTGACCTCATCGCACACGGCGAGGGCGAGCGCAGCGTGCCCGCCTGGCTGCGGGCACTCAAAGCCGGCGAGGATCTGGTAGGGCAACCGGGCCTGGTGCTGCGCCGCAACGGCAGCATCGTGCGGACACCCGCGGCGGCGCGTATCGATCCGCTCGACTCGGCCCCGCGCCCGGCCTACCACAAGGTCGACCTGTCGAAGTACGCAGGCTACGGCATGATGACCTCGCGCGGATGCCCCTACCCCTGCACCTTCTGCAGCGTGGCGCCCATCTGGGGCCGCCAACCCATGGTCCGGTCCAACGCCGATGTCATCGACGAGATGCGCTACCTCAACTCCGAGCACGGCGTGGGCCTGTTCCTCTTCCAGGATGAGTTCTTCGTGGCCAGCGCCGAGCGCGCTCGAAGCTTCTCACGTGACCTCATGGCCTCGGGCCTGCAGGTCATGTGGAAGGCCTTCGGGCGGGTCGATCTGGTCGACGAGGACGCCATGAAGATGATGGCCGACTCCGGCTGCGTCGAGCTGCGGTTCGGCATCGAGTCGGGCTCGGACGAAGTGCTCCGTCGGACGAAGAAGGGCTTCCGCGCCGTCGACGTGCTCCCCGTGCTCGGGAAAGCTGTCCGCGTGTTCCCGCGAACCGATGCCTTCTACATGTGGGGGTTCCCCTTCGAGACTCTCGACGACTTCCACCAGACTGTCTTCCAGATGGTCTCCGCTCGCATGTTGGGCGCTCGAGTGCTCCCCTCGCTGCTGTGCTTCCTGCCGCAGACCGACATCTACGCCGAGCTGGAGAACCCGGAGGCGCTCGAGTTCTGCGACGAGCTCCTCCCCGAGTACATGCTCACCGGGCACGAGGAGTGCCGCGGCAGCCGGGTGCGCATTGCCGACTCGCACCGGCCCATCTTCGACTTCATCGGCCAGCACAAGGACATCTTCCCCGGCTTCTTCCACTACGACCTGGCGGGGAACGTACTGCCCAAGCTCGCGGTGCTCCAGGAGTTCGGGTTCTACATCCGCGACGACGTATCGGCTCTGGCGACCAGCGCCGACACCGAGTCGTGCGGCGCCCACTCGCCGCACATGGGGACCGCACAGCTCAGGGCGTAGTGTTGGCGGCAAGGAGTCGTGCGAGGCCCGCCCGAACCAGTTACCCAACTGGAACCTTCGTGCCCGGCGCCGCAGAAGGGCTGCCGGTTCCGCGAACTCAGACGACAGGAAGTGGCACGAATGAAGAACTGGTCCCGTATCGCATTGGCCGGATGTCTCGCCCTGCTAGTCGTGGCCGTCCCACTGGCCGCCGGATGCAAGAAGGGTGGGGATAAGGACTCCGACGCCAAGGTGCTAGACCTGAACGAGAAGCGCACGGGTGGCGGCCTGCAGGGCAGCACCCCCGCCCCCGGCGCGACGCGCTAGGGCTCATTCCACGCCGTCAGCAGGGCCTCGACGTTGGCGAGTGGCACATCGCCGCCTACCTCGCCCTCGCCGATGAGGCCGCCGTTGGCGAAGAACAGCTCGCGCATCCTCCGCGCTGCCGCGCGCACGTCGTCTGGCGTGCCCCGCGGCAGCGTGTCTTGGCGGCTCACTTCTCCCCAGAAGGTGACCTTCCCCGCGTAGCGGGCCGCGATGGCCCCGACGTCCATGCACCAAAGCTGCGAATTGATGGCATCGACGCCCATGTCGATGAGGTCGCCGTAGATGTCGAAAATGTGACCGTCGCTGTGGAAGAAGACGAACTTACCCGCCGCCTTGGCACGGCCGATGAGCCGCTCGTAACTGGGCCGGAACAGGCTGCGCCAGGCCTCGGGCCGGATCAGCAACCCCCTCTGACTACCCCAGTCGTCCAGGAACGTGATGCCGTCCACATCGGTCTCGACCCACCGGTCGACCAGCGCCTCGAAGAAGCCGAAGACCATGTCGCGCAGCGCCACGAACTGGTCCGAGGGGCTGGCGATGTCCATGTAGAGGTTCTCGGGCCCGCGGAGGAACTGCATGCGCTCGAAGGGGTTGCCGCCCCAGCCGTTGACGAACCGGGTGTGGTCTGCGGCCAGCGTCTCTCGCACGCGCTCGAATCCCCTGTCCAGCAAGTGCACGGGCGGCCGGTACGACTCGAGCGCGGCATAGTCCTCAAGCGGCGCCCGCTTCACCTCGCCGATCATACCCGGCCGGAGCTGAAGCCAGTGGCAGCCCCATACGTCTTCGTACTCGCCCACCTGATAGGCGCGGGGGTCGTAGAACGGATCCTCATAGCCCGACCCGCCGAAATCGGTGGGGTGTCGTTCAAGAAGTCGGCGCAAGCCCTCGCCGTGCCGGTCCCAAGCGGCCGGTAACGACCACAGATCGACCGGGATCCGATCAGGGCCCTCGAAGCGGAGGGTGCGAATGACGCGCTCACGACTGGTCATGGCAGGGGACTCCCTCTCGCCCGGGCACTCAGCCGTTCGCCCGCACCCGTCTGGCCTCCGGCACGGCCTGGGTGGCCAACGGCTCTGCCCCCTCGGTCGGACACGACACGCGAGACAAAGTGCTCAGTCCCTGCCGGCTACCCCGCCTCGCGCATCGATGGGGGTTCGAGGTCACCCAGATCCATCTCGTCCTCTGCGGCACCCGTCTCCGGGTCGAGGCGATGGATACTGCGCTGCTGGAACATGTACGCGTCCAGATCGGCCAGGATCTCCTCAAGCATGAGAAGCTGGATCTCGGACAACGGGCTCCTGCTGGGCTTCTTCACCCGACCTCAGCTCCGCGCCTTAAGCGACGCTCTCCTTCAGGCTGTTCACCGCCGCGCCTATCCCTACTGCTACGGCGCGGGTGCCGCCCGCTCCGGTCCCACCACCACAGTCACACAGTGCTTCAGGTCCAGCAACTGCCTGCCCACCCGCAGGATGTCGTCCGCAGTGACCTCCTGGATCCGCTCGGCGTAGTGGGCTGACCGATCGAAGCCCAGGCCGTAGAGCTCATTCAGAGCCGCCTCCTGCGCACGGCTCGAGAGCTGCTGTAAGGATAGAGTATGTTCGGCGATGCACATCTGCTTTCCTGCAGCCAAATCTGATTCCGAAGGTACCGTAGAAAGGAAGTTCATCACGACTTCCTCGATCGCCGCTTTGGCCTGGTCGGCGGTCTCCGGCGCCGTGGCAGCGACGATGGTGAAGTGCCCCGGCTCCAGACCGTCTGCCGACCACGCGTGCACCATGTACACCAGCCCCCGCTCCCGCAGCGTGTTGTGCAGCGGCCCCCCCGGCAGCCCCTTCCCCGAGAGCATGGCGTCCAGCACCTCGCGCACATAGAAGTCGTCGTCGGCCAGCCGAGGGCCCGGGAACCCGAACATCACCATCGTCTGGCCCTGGGGCCGAGTCAGCGTCGCCGACCGCAACTCCGCAAGCGGCCGCTCCGGCTCGGGGGCAACAAAGGCATGGTCGCCCCGAGCCCAGCCTGCGAACGCCTTCTCCACGGCCGCGCGGGCGGCGGTCGCATCGAAGTCCCCATAGAGAGCGAGAACCGTTCGCTCGGGCCTTACCAACTGGTCATACAAGCTGACCACTGCTTCGCGAGTCAGTCCCCCCACGGACTCGGGTGTGCCGGACGGCTCCATGCCGTACGGGTGCCGCGTGTAGACGTAGGGCAGGAACAGGCGCTCAGACGCGGCGAAGGCATCATCCTGCTCCTGGGCCAAGCCCTCGAGTGCCTGCTGCTTCTCGGCGGCGAGCTCCTGCTCGGGGAATGTGGCGTGCTGCAGCACGTCGCCCACCGTGTCGAGCGCCGTGTCCAGGTTCTGCGCCAACACCGTGGCCGTCACGGTGATGCTGTTGCGTCCAGAGGAGACCTCGAGATGGCCGCCCACGTCCTCGAGCGCCCGGGCGATCTGCACCCGACTACGCGACGCCGTGCCCCGCAGCATGGTCTGGGCCGTCAGACTGCAGATGCCATTGTTCTCCCTGGTCTCGGCGCGAAGGCCGCCCAGCGTAGCACTGACCACTGAGACCATGGGCACCGCGTGGTCCTCGCCCAAGAGCAGGGTCAGGCCGTTGTCGAGTGTTACCTTCTGAACCGGGGCGGCCGACGGCGCCCCGACGGCCTCCTGGGACGCTTCGGACTCAGTGGGCGTGAGCAGGGCCACGCAGAGCGCCTCCGGGCGCAGATACGTCGCGGCCACCCGCTTCACATCTTCGGCCGTAACCCGGCGGATGCCCTCGACGTACCTCTCGCTGAAACGCACATCGCCCGTGGCGTAGTAGTCGAACGCGAGCTGCGACGCGAGGCCTTCGACGGTCTCGCGGGCAAACACGAGCTCGGCCGATTTCTGAGCTTTGGCCCGGTCCAGCTCCTCTGGCGTTACCTCCTCAGTCTGGCAGCGGAGCAACTCGTCTGCGATGGCCGCCTCGGCGGGCACCAGGTTCGCCGGGTCTACCATCGCTTCGACGGCGAACACGCCGGGCCGGCGCGGCGGCGTGTACGAGTGGGTCTCGATGTGCGACACCAGCGACTGCTCATCCCGCAGGGTCCGCACCAGCCGCGAACTCGCGCCCTGCGAGAGCACATACGACAGCACATCAAGGGCGTAGAGATCCGGATGGAGTAGGTCGATGCTGCGGTACGCCATAATGAGGTACGCCGTGTCGAGATCGGGGTCCACTATGGTGCGGCGTCGGGGAGCCGTTTGCGGCGGCTCGCTCTCCCGAGCCACGGCCTTGAGCGCCCGGCGTGGCAGCGAGCCCAGCAGCTCCCGGGTTCGATCGATCACGTCAGCGGTCGTCACGTCCCCCGCCACGACGATGGTGACATTCTCAGGTACATACCGATCCTGGTGGTAGGCAACCAGATCGTCTCTCGTCAACGCATCGAACAGGGCGGGATAGCCCAGGATGCGGTGGCGTGACGAGTCCACCAGGAACACGGTCTCCAGCGCCAGGTCCCACGCGCGGTCGGCGGGATTGTCATCCGACATGGCCATCTCACGCCGGATTACCCCTTGCTCCTGTTGGACGATCTCCTCGGGGAAGGTCGGATGAAGGACGTAGTCGGCCAGCACCTCCAGCGCCTGGCTCCAGCACGGAGCACTGGTGGTGATGTAATACTGCGTCGTGTCGTACTCGGTCATCGCGTTGGACGCGTTCCCGATGGACTCGATCAGCTTCTGGATGTCGGTGCGGCTCCGGGTTGGCGTGCCGCCGTCGATGGCATGCTCGACCAGGTGCGAGAGCCCGGCCCCGAGGTACCGGCCCTCGTAGGCACTCCCCGTCCCCACCAGGAACCGGACCGCCACCACGGGACTCGCGTGCTGCTCCTGCACGATGACTGTGAGCCCGTTGTCGAGCACCTGGATCGTGGGCTCGGGCGCCTGTTGGGCCAGTGCCGACCCGGCCACCAGCAGGACAGCGGCAAGCGCGAGTCCTCGCGAAGCCCGTGTCGGAGCCATAGGAGTGGTTCCCCCTCGTGTCGGTGTCAGCCGAAGATGCTCTGCTCTATCGAGAACGCCCGGCAGATGGCCTGGATGTCCTCGACGGCCAAACCCTGGGCTCGTTCGTGGTTCGCCAGGTTGAGGTACTCGTATCGGGCACCGGTCTCGGCGTACTCGATCAGGTCGGCCGCGCGCTTCACCGACAACGCCGACCGCGCCATCACGCCGTGTTTGCCCCACACCACGACACGGTGGTCACGCATGGCGGCCAGCGTGAGCTCCATCAGCTCGGGGGACCCTGGGACGCGGAAGGGTAGCGCGGCCACCCCTTCGGGCAGATTCACGATGAGCTCCGGCTGCCAGCGCAAGATATGCCGGTTCAGGTAGAGGCTGTCCTGGTACTCGGGCAGATGGCTCAGATAGGTCAGGTGGATCGGCTGGCCGTGGATGACGGCGTGGAAGTTCAGGTCGTCGGCCGGTACCTGCTGCCGATGCACGGCCAGGTGCGAGTTCAGCTCGCTCGTGAACCGGGCGAACAGCCGTCGGTGCGACGCGTAGAACCGCCCCGTTCGACCGTCGGGGTTCACGATCAGCGCGCCGATGTTGGCCTCCGGGTCTTGGGCGATCTCCCGAAGCCGTCGGCCCGATCCCGTTACCAGCAGCAGCCCCCCGCTGAGCTCTGGAGCGGGTTCAGGAAGCTCGATCTCCTCCTCGACCGGGAAGCGCCGCCGGGGGTCAAGGGGCCACCCGATGTAGACCGAGATGTTCCCCGCGGCCCCCTCGCTGGCTCCAATCTCTGCCAGCCGATGGCCGGCCTCACCCATCACGGCAACGATCTCGCCTAGCCCCGGGAACGGGGGCTCGATCTTGGGCACGGTTCGCACGGCCATCGCTCTCCCTCACTCATCGCCGGGCCACTCGTCTTGCGGCAGGAGCCTGGGCCACCCGGGGGAATCCCCCTTCAGTTCCCACACCCCCGGGAGGGACCTGCCATGACACGGACCATCCACTTGGCTCTTGCCCTCACCTTCTGCCTCGCGCTGGAGGTACAGGCTGCCCTCTTGCGCGAGGCGATCTCGCTCAATGGCGAGTGGGACGTGCAGGTGGTCCCGGCACTCGGTCTGCCCGTCACCGATGCATGGGGAACGGTCACCGTTCCGGGCACCATCTCGGGGACGGACGGTCGGTGTGCCTGGTTCCGCACGCGGTTCACCATACCCACGAGTATGGCAGGCCGCCGCCTGCTGCTGCATTTCGGTGGCGTTAAGTACAACAGCCGCGTGCTCGTGAACGGTCAGCACGTCGGGGGCCACTTCGGCGGCTACGACCCGTTCGACGTCGACATCACCGCCGTGGCATGGGTCGGCGAGGAGAACGAGCTTCTCGTCGGATGCCGTGATTGGACCGGCATCTTCAGCCACCCAGTCGACTTCGCAAAGGCTCCGGCAGACTGGGATTCGCTCCGAGCGTATCCGAAGGACGCCATCCTCGCCCCCATCGGTGGCATCTTCAGCGAGTTCGGCCCGTGGGATGACGTCGAGCTCCGGGCCCAGCCCTTCGTGTATGTCGATCGCGTCGCCATCACCACGTCCGTCCGCCAGCGGCGCATCGACGTCGAGTACACGCTCCGCAACGCCACCCCTGATGCCATCACGGTCGACCTGGCCGCCCGAGTGGAGGACCCATCGGGCCCCCAGGGCCTGAGGGCAGAAGGCATACGGATCCGCCCCGGAGGCTCGGCTCGCGTCCAGGCCGGTGCACCGTGGCCGAATGCCCGTCTTTGGTCCCATGAGGACCCCCAGCTATATCACCTCGTTACCGAGCTTCGCCGCGGTAACGAGGACGTCGACGCGCTCCGGACTCGCTTCGGCTTTCGCGAGTTCTGGGTCGACGGGGCCGAGCTGTACCTCAACGGCTCGAAGGTTCACCTGCTGGCCAGCTCGGCCTGGCCCATGCACTCGCTGAAGGATCGCGACGCCGTCCGCGACTTCTGGACACGCATCCGGGCGGGGAACAACATCGCCTTCCGCACTCACACGCAGCCCTGGCGCCGCGTGTTCTACGATGTTGCCGACGAGGTCGGCATCCTGGTCATCCCTGAAGGCGCTGTCTGGAATGACGATGAGTCGTACCGCGTCAACGATCCGGCATTCTGGGAGAACTATGCCGAGCACCTCCGCGCCATGGTCGAGCAGTACCGGAACCACCCATCAGTGGTGATGTACAGCCTCGAGAACGAGATGTATGGCGCTCGGCAGAACGAGCGCAACGTCTTCGCCACCGAACAGCTCGCCGAGCTCGGCCGGCGCGTGAAGCGCTGGGACCCCACGCGACCCATCACCTACGAGTCCGATGGCGACCCTCTGGGCGTGGCCGATGTGGTCGGGATCCACTATCCGCACGAGTATCCCGACTTCACCCAGTACCCGAATACCGGTTGGTGGCTTGAAGACGGAACCCGCGGAGTCGGGCAGTACGGGGGCAAGACGGACGGCCTGTGGCGCTGGGACCGGCTCAAGCCCCTGTACATCGGTGAGTTCCTGTGGGTCCCGTCGCCCGATCCTTCGTGGGACACGGTTTTCGTGGGCGATCAGGCCTACTCGGACCCGCCTCGGTACCACAACCTGGCCAAGGCTCAGGCCTGGTCGATGCAGATCGAGGCCTACCGCGACCAGGGCGTGAACGGCATCTGTCCATGGACGCTCGTGGAGGGAGGTGCTCTCGATGACACCAATCCACTCTATGTGGCTCAGCGGCAGGCCTTCCGCCCCATCGCCGCCTTCCCTCGTGAGTACAACGCCCGCTTCTACGCCGACGACGAGGTCGAACGGCTCCTGACCGTCTATAACGACATCCTCTCGCCCTCTACCCTGGTGCTCACATGGGAGCTCCTCCTCGACGGACAGCGCGCCGCCTCGGGGCACGAGCGCCTCAACATGGCGCCCGGCGAGCGCATGCACACGCGGATCCGATTCCGTGTGCCACGCGTCGCCGTCCGGACCCCGTTGGAGCTGGTGCTGAAGATCCATCGCGACGGTGAACTGCGCTTCGAGGAGCACCACCCGGGCACCGCATGGCCGCGCGGCGGCATCGCGGTTCCGAGGGGGTCCCGCGTCGTCGTATACGACCCCGCGGGCGGGCTCGACGGGGTCATCGGCCCCGACGTCCCGCGCATTGCGTCGCTCCAGTCGGTTCCCGCGCCACCCGCGGTGCTCGTGGTCGGCGCCGAGGCCTTCCCGCCGCCGCCCCAAGGCCGCCAGCGGCTGGGCGTCCTGAGTAACCGAGATCAGGCCATGGTCGAGTTCGTCCGCCAGGGCGGGCGCGTCATCGTGCTCCACCAACGGGCCTATCCAAGCTGGATCGGCACTGGCCGCCTCACGAGCCACGCCTCGACAATGACCTTCGCGCAGATGCCGGATCACCCCGCCCTGCGGGGCATCACTGACCGCGACCTCAAGTGGTGGGCCTCACCCCCCGGCGCGCCCGCCGATCACCTCGTCACGGGCCAGGAGTGTGCTCGTCCCGAGTCGGGGGCCTTCCGGGCCATCGTCGTGTCCGGCAGCGCCAGCGGCATCGCGCATGCACCGCTGCTCGAGCTGCCCTGCGGCCAGGGCACCGTGCTTCTGTGCCAGATGCTCGTCCAGGAGAAGAGCGCCTTCGAACCCGTGGCCGCCCAGCTGCTGACCAACCTGCTGGATTACGCAGCCAACTACTCGCCGGCGCCTCGCCAGGCCGTTCTGGTTGCCGGGTCGGACGAGGCCGCGGCGGCGCTGACCGACGCAGGCTTGCGCTACACAGACCAGCGTCTGAGCCGCCCACCCGCCGGCCTCGAGCGTCCCGGGCTGGCCATCGCGGACGGACCGACGGCCGATGGCGCGGCCCTGCACGCCCTGGCGGCTTCTGGCGGCACCGTCGTTCTCCACTGCCCCTCGCCCGAGCTGTTGGCCCAGACCGCCGGCGATGCCCTGGGGCCGTGGTCTTTCCGGCCGGCCTCTGGCCCACTGGCCCGGGTGTCCGAGGGTCATCTGGCTCAGCACCTGGCTCGGGAGGACCTCTACTGGCTGGGCCCGCATGTCGGTGCGAGCTACAGCCAGGCCCCACCGGCGCCGAACATCATCGACCAGGCCCTGGTGCCGACCTCTCGCGGGCGGAACCTGAACGCCATCGAGGCCGAGACGCTACCCGTGTCTGGCCCCATCGTCCAACTTATCGAGAATGGCAGCGCCGTGGGCATGTTCACCAACGGCGACCTCACTGCCGAGATCGACTTCGGCCCGGGCGGACCGCTCCTCATCGGCGGCCGATTGGGTGGCACGCCGGCGGGCGGCACCTGGCCCCAGTGCCGGATCTCCGTCGACGGGGCCGCCGCCGTCCAGATCTCGACTGCCGGCCAAGCCTACGACGACTACGTCGCCCTCATGCGCGTGCCCGGTGGCACCCACCGGGTGACGCTGAGCTTCGTCAACGACGGGTCTAGTGGCACCGAGGACCGCAACCTTTTCGTCGACAAGGTCCTGTGGGGAGCCTGCGAGCTCGGCGACGCGTCAATGGAAGCGATCACCGAGCCAGCAGGGGTCGCCGTCATACCCGTTGGTGCGGGACGCGTTGTGCTCGACTGTGTCCGCTGGGATGCGCCCGGCAGCAACCGCGTTCGTGCGCAGCGGTACCTCTGCGGGCTTCTTACCGCTCTCGATGCGGATATGGAGGCGCGGGCCGACGCGGAATCGGTCCAGCTTAGCGGACTGACCGTCGACCCCGGCGTGGCCTATGGCGGCACCGATGGCGGGACGCTGCACTTTGGCTCCTCGGGAGCGGCGTCGGGGGAGATCGAGGTCGTGCGGGCCGGCCGCTACGCGCTGGAGATCACCGGCTGGGGGACTCCCGCGGCCGGCGAGTTCCCCATCGTCGAGATCCTGCTCGACGATCGGCTCCTGGGCAGGGTGGCTGTGGCGAGCACGAGATTGTCCAGCCACACACTGGGCGAGGCCGAGCTGCCCGGGGGGATCCACAGGCTAGTCGTCCGGTTCGTGAATGACCTCTACAGCCCGCCCGAGGACCGCAACGTGTGGCTCGATGCTCTGAAGGCGTACCCGGCCAGGTAGTCGGCCAGTACCGACCCTATGGGGCTGACATCAGCCTGCCTCAAGCCGCCGAAGGAGCGACACGTGGTAGGCCGCTGCGCGAGCGGCGGGCGTGATGCGACAACCCCTTGCCGTAGCTCGCGGTCTCCGCGCCGGGGGGCCGCGCCAGCCCCCAACCCGCCGACCCTGAGCCGCCGCGTCCACGCGGCGTGACGAAGGGCGGCGGGAGCCGATGGCTCCTCGGGCCGGGTTCTGGGGCGGAACCCCCGGGGTGTCTGCTCGTCGGCCGGACCCAGGGAGGTCTTGCGCTCGACCGGCGCGCACAATGCCCTGCGCTACCCGTGCACTTGGAGGCGATGCGTGATGAGCGGCCCGGCGCAACTGACCTCGTTCGTACTTGCTCTGTCGGTCGTCCCGGGGTCGGCCCAGACGCTGCTCCCCTGGCAGGAGTGGGTCTACGAGCCCTCGACCACCGAGGTGCGCGATCTGGGCACCCTCACCAATCTCCCGTGGCAGAACTCGGGCGGCAAGGAAGGACGGCTTGGGGTCTCAGAGAGTCCGGGGCCTTGGGGCGGGCGGTTCCTCGACTTCCGAGTGGAGATCGATCACCTCGATGCCGGCGCATACCCCATGGGGTGGCCCTCATTCGAGCTCCGGCCCGACCCGCCGATGGACCTATCGGGCTACGATGCCCTGCAGTACTGGGTGCGCTGCGAGGGGACTACGGCCAAGCCCTTCACGCTGCGGTTCATCCTCTGGACGGATGGCGCGGGGCGAGTCAATCAGCCCATCGCGGGGCTGCGCCGAGGCGAGTGGGTTCAGGTGACGCAGAGGTTGGACGGCATCCCCCACATGGACCGGGTCGACCGAATCCACTTCTTCCTGTGCGAGAGCGACTATGCCCACGGCGACCAGCTCCGCTTCCAGGTCGGCGGCTTCCGCCTGTGCGACCTCGACCGCTCGGCCTCACGCCTTCCGCCCGGGCAGGCCGCCGCGGGGCTTTGGGTCGGCGAGCGCGCCGACACGGGCGACCAGGCCGTGATCATCGACCAGGGGACCGCCAGGATTCCCGGCCTGCTCGCAGTCGAGACCGGTAGCGCGGTCGCTTTTCGCGCGTCGGACGAGCTGGCTGTGCGTTACCACAGCGTGTTCTCGGGCGAGGACCGGACGGCCTCACTCCGGCTCGGCCAGGAGGTCGCGCCCGGGCAGATGGCCCGAGTCACCACCTCACTGCCGACGGCGGGTCTCGCTCCCGGCTACTATCTGGTGGTGGCCGACATCCGCCGCGGGGGCCGCTCGCTTCTCGG
>Ga0116184_10001053_pt1 | contig 28553 bp, 28 predicted proteins | sample AD_JPNNA5_MetaG_FD_89886 | JGI IMG/M metagenome (GOLD analysis project Ga0116184, IMG submission 89886) | Active sludge microbial communities of municipal wastewater-treating anaerobic digesters from Japan - AD_JPNNA5_MetaG | ecosystem: Engineered > Bioreactor > Anaerobic > Digestate | place... | reverse complement strand
TCCACGTCGGCATCGGTCATCAGGATGATATGGTGGTACCGCGCCCGATCCGGGTCGAGCTGCTCTCCGATCCCCGAGCCGATCGCCGCCATCAGGGTCTGGATCTCCGTGTTCTTGATCATCTTGTGCGCCGTGGCCTTCTCGACGTTCAGGATCTTGCCACGGAGCGGGAGGATCGCCTGGAACTTGCGGTCCCGGCCCTGCTTGGCCGAGCCCCCGGCAGAATCACCCTCCACGATATAGAGCTCGGACCTGGCCGGATTGCGTTCCTGGCAGTCGGCGAGCTTTCCGGGAAGGTGCGAGGACTCCAGCATCGTCTTGCGGCGCGTAAGGTCCCGCGCGTGCTTCGCGGCCTCCCGTGCCTTCGCCGCGAGGAGGGCCTTCTCGACGATCGACCTGAGGGTTGCCGGGTTCTCCTCGAAGTACTCCGAGAGGGAGGCGTAGACGAGCGAGTCGACGATCCCACGGACATTCGAGTTGCCGAGACGCATCTTGGTCTGCCCCTCGAACTGCGGGTTTGCCACCTTGACCGAGATGACCGCGGTGAGCCCCTCACGGATGTCCTCTCCACGGAGAGAGAGACCGTTGCTCTTGAAGAGGTTGTTCTTCTTCGCCGAGGTATTGATCGCCCGGGTGATCGCCGATCGGAACCCCTCGAGGTGCGTCCCCCCCTCCCGGGTGTTGACGCTGTTGACAAAGGTATACAGGGTCTCCGCGTAGGCCTGCGTATACTGCAGGGCGACCTCGACGTCGACCCGGTTCTCTGCATCGTACCGCTGGATATGGATGACGTCGGGGTGGATCGCCTCTTTATCCTCGTTCAGGTACGCAACGAACTCCGGCAGGCCCTTCTCGTACCGATAGACAGCAGCGTCGCCTGTTCGGCGGTCCTCGATCCGGAGCTCCAGGCCTTTGTTGAGGAAGGCGAGCTCGCGGAGGCGGCGGGCGAGGACATCATAGTCAAAGATCACCGTCTCGAAGATCGAGGCGTCGGGCTTGAAGGTGATCACCGTGCCGGAGAGAGCCTTCCCGTGTGCCTGGAGGAAGGTCTCCCGGGACGCGGTGCCGCTGCGTGCCCGCTCGCCGTACCACCGGGCGTATCGTTCGGCCATCTCCTCCTTCGACTCCTGCCGCGTCTGGAGCGGGCCCGGACGACTCTGTTCGAAGTGCATCTCGTAGACGTTGCCATCCCGGTACACGGTGGCATGAAGCCACATGGAGAGTGCGTTGACGACCGAGACACCGACCCCGTGAAGTCCGCCGGAGACCTGGTACATGTCCTTGTCGAACTTTCCACCCGCGTGGAGGACGGTGAGGACCGTCTCGAGTGCGGACTTTTTGGTCTTTTCCACCCTGTCGACCGGGATGCCCCGACCGTTGTCCTCCACCGAGACAGAACCGTCCTCGTGTAAGGTCACCTGGATGAGGGTGCATTCGCCGGCGAGGGCTTCGTCCACGGAGTTGTCGACGACCTCGTAGACGAGATGGTGAAGCCCGCGGGTATCCGTGGAGCCGATATACATGGCCGGTCTCATACGGACGGCTTCCAGGCCCTCCAGTACCGTAATGTGCGATGCTTGGTAAGAATCCGACATCAATTCCCCTCTGGTAAGAGCAAGAGAATGGCTGATCTCTTCGCAACTATATATTGTTCTCAAGACCACTTATAGATCCCGATCCCGGTACCCGGGTTGGGTGCGTACCGGGAGATTTTGAGAAAAAGAGGATATCTGGCGGTCTTTCAACCCGCCATCACTCGAACGATCCGACGGCGGCGTCCTCGATCCCGAGTTCCCGGTCCACGGTGACGCAGAGGCGCGCGAAGAGCCTTTTGATCTCGGGGAGTTCCTCGCGATCGACCGTGCCTGCCTGATGCCAGAGAATCCGTTTCCTGAAAAGGGTGAGGAGATCCTCAACCTCGGTGCCGCGGAACCGTTCCGGAAGGATCAGTTCGTCCAGGTGGTCGGCCAGACCGTAAAACGCCTGCTCGGGTGGCAGGCAGAGATGTCGCTCGATCTGCATCAGGTTGGTGACGAATCCACGTCCGAACTTCGACGCCATGAAGAGCATGTTCCCGCCCGCTTAAAATGGCTGCCGATGGAACCGATGGGCGATGGGACCGGCCCTTTTAAACCTTCCGGATTCGGGACCGGGGGGTTCGTCGATCACGACCACGGAGATATTGTCAAGCCCGCCCCGGGTATTCGCCCGTTGTACCAGTTCCCGGCAGCACTGCATCGGTTCGGTGTACCGGACGAGTATCGATTCGATCTCGGGGTCACCGAGCATGGTCGTCAGTCCGTCGGAACAGAGAAGGATGCGGTCACCGGGTCGTCGCCCGACGAACCGGAGCTCGGGGACTGCGCTTCCGGCATGACCCAGTGACCGTGTGATCACGTGCCTCTGCGGGTGATGGCGGGCAACCTCGACAGAGATCCGGCCGGCGTCGAGCAGTTCCTGGATCACCGAATGATCCCTCGTCAGGGCCTCCATTCTTCCGTCACGGAGCAGGTAGGCGCGGCTGTCGCCCACGTGGGCCACCAGGTACGGACCGGACTCGGGGACGAGGACGAGCACGACGGTCGTCGCCATCCCCGTGACCCCTGGATCGGAGGATGCGTGTAGCCTGATGGCGTCGCCGGCGCGGGCGATCGCAGTCCTCACCCGCTCCTCGGGGGTGCCATCCCCCTCGTCTCGGGAGAGTGCCTCGCCGATCCGCCTCGCCGCGATCCGGCTCGCGACATCGCCACCTGGAATTCCTCCCAGGCCATCGGCGACGACGAAGACTCCTCTCCGGGGGTCGGCGAAGATCGAGTCCTCGTTCTTCTCTCTCGACCGTCCCGGATCCGTCAGCCATCCCGCTCTCACCACCCCTGTCAAGCGCCTCTTCACTCCCTGGACAGGATTGGGAGAGGACCACATATGAACCTTGATACGGCGACTACACGGAGAGTGCGTGGATCGCCAGCGGGCAACCGATCACGACCACCATGCAGGCGAGAAGTGCCCCCCACTCGGAACGCGCGAGAGGCTTCTTCGGTACAAAGAGAAAGGCGTCCTTGCCGTATCCGCGGCAGAGCATCGCCATATAGGTCCGTTCTCCCTGTTCGTACGAGCGGATGAAGACCATACCGATCGTGTTGCCGAGCTGACGGATACGGTACCGGTACGGCAGGGAGCGGTCAAAGGGATCGAAGCACCGCGTGGAGAGCGCGTTCCTCACCCGGAGAAACAGCTGGCCGAAGACGAAGAGGTACCGGGTCATCATACCGAGGATCAGGGTAAACTCGGAGGGGAACCCGAGTCGGCGCGCACCCACGAGCAGGTCCTGGATCCTGGTCGTCGAGGAGAGCAGGACGATGAAACCGATACAGAGGACGAACCGGACACCGATCATCGATGCCTTGGAGAGGGCCTCCGCCGTGAGGGTCAACCCGAACGGGAGATCGGCGAGAACGGTGGTCGTCGGGAAGGCGACGGGCGGGAAGAGGAGCTGAAAGAGCAGGATCGAGAGTCCGAACGGAAGGATCACAAGGACCCTCTTGATGAAAGAGCGGAGCGGAACCCGGGATATCGCCAGGAGGAGACCGAGCAGAAGGGCAAAGATGAGGGAGACGTGGTAGATGGAAGAATGGACGGGGTATGCGACGAGGGCGATGATCGCCCCGAAGGTGACGAGCAGTTTGACCCGTGCATCGAGCCGATGGATCGGGCTGGTGCCGTAGGCAAGACGCTCCAGTTCGAAGAGGTCTTCGATCATGGTTTGGGAGGGAGAGCGAGTGCGGAAGCGAGGACCTCCTCCGCCTCCACCAGCGTGTATACCACCGGGATGCCGGCACCCCGCCGACGCAGGGAGCGGCAGAGTTTCGGGATCACGGGCAAATCAAGCCGGATCCGCTGGAGCATCTCCTCCTGCTCGAAGATCTCGGGGACCGTGCCCTGGGCAAGGATCCGCCCCTGGCTCATCACGTAGACGTAGTCTGCCATGCGGGAGACCAGGTCGAGCTCGTGAGTCGAGAAGATCACCGTGATGCCGTATCGGGACCAGAGTGAGTTTACGAACCGAACCAGGTCATCCCGCCCCCGGGGATCGAGTCCCGCCGTCGGCTCGTCCATCACGAGCACACCCGGTTCCATCGCTAGGACTCCGGCGATGGCAACCCGTTTCTTCTCTCCACCCGACAGGTGATGCGGGGCGCGGTGCCGCAGGTACTCGATGTCGAGCAGTCCCAGCGCCTCGTCGACACGGTGCATGACGGTCGCCTCGTCCAGACCGAGGTTCGTGGGGCCGAAGGCGATGTCCTGTTCCACCGTCGGAGCAAAGATCTGGTCGTCGGGGTTCTGGAAGACGACGCCGACGAATTTGCGCACCTCCTTGAGGTTCCGCTTCGAGATCGGCTCCCCGCGCACCAGCACCTGGCCGGATTGCGGTCTGATCACACCGTTCAGATGCCGGAAAAGGGTGGACTTGCCGGCTCCGTTGGGACCGATCACCGCGATCCGCAGATTCCGTGGAGCAACAAAGTTCACGTTCTCGAGCGCTCTGACGTTATCGCGATAGGCGTACGACAGGTTGATCGTTTCGATCAGGTGCATGATCCGGGCCGGTACTGATCTGGTAAGAAAAGGGGAAAAATTATGATGATCGGGTGCGCCCAAAGGCCTTCAGACCCTTCCCGAGCGCAAAGACGAGGATGAGGGCGATCAATGTGCCGACCACGAGCAGGGCGGCATCGGTGACCTTCGTTCCTCCCTCCAGGGTATAGTCGGGGAAGGGGGCCGAGTACTCAAACTTACCGGGGAGGGCCGACTCATCGATCTCGGCATCGGGTTTCGCCGGCTGGGTCAGTTCTTTCTGGCCCTGCACGACCAGGGCGGTGCTGTCCAGCCCGTCGGGATCGCCCGAAGCGAAGAAGACGGCGGCGATCCCGATGACGAGGGCAAGGACGATCCCGACGGCAAGAAACGTCCTGTTCGGGATCATGCGGGTATCCCTCCGGCGGACTCGAGGATATCAGGACGCGCGCTCGAGATGAGACCGAGCACCACCGCCGTGATGCCGCCCTCGATCAGGCCGATCACGGCATGGTAGATCCCCATGCTGATCATCCCCGGGACGAGCGGGAACGTCCCTGCGAGCGCCAGCTCAACCGAAGCGGCGAGCGCGGGGATGATGCAGGCGAGCCACGCGGCGCAGGCGGCGGAGGCATAGATGTTGCGGGTGACCGACAGGAGACCGTGGTACCCGTAGTATCCAACGAACCCGCCGATCACGCCCATGTTGATTATGTTTGCTCCCATGACGGTGATGCCGCCGTCACCGAACAGCACCCCCTGGACGATCAGGACGAGGGAGAGGACGAAGATCGCGGCGAAGGGCGAACCGAGGACGATCGCAACGAGTGCCCCTCCGACGAGGTGACCGCTCGTCCCCATGGTGACCGGGAGATTGAAGGCCTGGAGGGCAAAGACTCCCGCCGCGAGGACTGCGACGAGCGGGACCTTCTCCTCGCTCAACTCGTTCTTCACCCACCGGAGGGCCAGGGCGATGAAGATCAGGGCGATGATCCAGTAGACCGCCCCCTGGGTGATCGGCATGAATGAATCGGGAATGTGCATGATCTCACCAGTTCGTGTTACGTATCCATATTCTAATAACATCCAGTGCAAGAAAAAGATTCCTTATTATTATTCGGGCGGTTCAGCACCGACCGACGATCTCCGCGATGCCACGACGCATCAGGATGGGCAGGATCGGCCAGAGTGCGGGCATGCGACAGAGACGGGCGAGCAGTGCACTCGGGCGGTCCATGTCCCCGTCCTCGATGATCGCCCGGATCACCCCGGGGTGACCGAAGGCCCGGATGAGGCGGTCGATCTCGTCGGGTGTGACCCGGCGCCGGGCCATCTGAAGGCGATACCCGAGGAGGAGCTCGCGCCCGAAGTCCGCCTTCCAGCGGTTCTCGTAGGCAGCGAGCGCCTCGTCCGAGAGATCCCCCGCCTCGAGGCATGCAGCAGCCGTCTCTGCCGCGTATCGCCCGGAACGGACCCCGGTGTAGATACCTCCGCCTGAGGTGGGCTTGGCGAGTCCGGCCGCATCTCCGACAAAGAGCGTTCTTTTCCCGTAACTCCTCGGCATGGTTCCGAGGGGGATGGTCCCGGAGACCAGGTAGATGACCGATCCGGCCCAGCGGGACCGGAATGCCATGAAGAGATCGCGGACACCCGTCTCACCGCAGAGCCCGACCCTGACGAGCCGATCGGAGACGGGGATGCACCAGGCAAAGAACTCGGGCGCGGCATTCGGATAGATCTCGACGAGGCGGGGGTCGACCGACCCGGTGAGGAGGATGTCTGCCTGCACACCGCCCAGGTGGGTGGGGGACCGTGTAAAACCAAGTGAACGCGCGATGGTGCCCCTGGGGCCGTCCGCCGCGATCAGCACACCGAATGCGATCTCGGAGGCACAGGGTCCCCCCGTGACGACACGGTCACCCTCGACCCGCCGGACGGGGCTCCTGAGACGGAACTCTGCCCCGGCGCTGGCAGCGGCCCCCGCCATCTCCCGGTCGAGTTCCCCACGGTCCACCACGACTGCCCGGGTACATCCGGCATCGAAGGTGAGCTCGCTGCCCATATCGGAGACGATCCGCGCTCCCTGAACCCGGTTTCGAACCGGGCGATCGGAGACGAGGCATTCTGCGAAGGCTGCCGTCGAGAGGAGGCCCGCGCACTGCACCGGATGGCCGATGGTGCCGTGCTCCTCCAGCACCAGGGTCGAGAGTCCGAGCGATGCCGAGCGCTCCGCCGCCGCCGCCCCGACGGGTCCGGCACCCACCACCACGCAGTCATACCGCTCCATCTGCCTGATGGTTGGTGCTCAGTCCTCAATAACGATCCGCGACTCGGTCCGGCTTCCTTGTATACGAGAGATGCACGATGGATCCAGGAGGGGGGGCTAGCGCGAGACCTCGATCGTGCGTCCCTTGATCCGCCGGCGCGACATCACCTTCACCACCCGGTCGACCTCCTCTTCCGGAACCTCGATCGAGGACCGGTCCGCATCCACCTCGATCAGACCGAAGAGTTCCCCGGCGATACCGGTCTCTCCTGCAAAGGCCCCGAGGATGTCCCGCGGCCGGACACCCTGGTTCCTGCCGGCGTTGATATGGACGCGGATGGTCCCGGGGGTGCGGGGCCGACCGCCGATCTCCGTCTGACCGGTGACCTCGTCGCTCTGCAGGCGGAGGAGAGCGGCGGCGATCTCGAGGGAGGTATACCCCTCGAGCATCAACCGTTCGATCCGTGCGATCTGTCGTTCCAGCCCACCCGAGGCGATCGTGCGACGGAGCTGGTCTTCGAACATATGAGTGCGGACCTCCTCAACATCCGCGAGGCTGGGTACCTGCCGCTGGACGATCCGGGTCTGGGTGTACTTCATGATGTCGCGCAGTTTCCAGTGCTCGCGCCCGGTGACAAAGGTGAAGGCCCGGCCCGACCGTCCGGCCCGTCCTGTTCGGCCGATACGGTGGACATAATACTCCTCGTCCTGCGGGAGGTCGAAGTTAAAGACTGTCGTGATCTCCTCGACATCGATTCCCCGGGCGGCGACGTCGGTGGCGACGAGCAGGTCGATAACACCCTGGCGGAACCGTGCCATCACCCGGTCCCGCTGGTTCTGCTTCATGTCGCCATGCAGTCCCTCCGCCGAATACCCCCTGGCACGTAGCTGCGAGACGACCTCGTCGACGTTCCGTTTCGTGTTGCAGAAGACGAGTGCCCTGCCACCCTCGCTCAGGTCGAGCAGACGCGAGAGGGCCTCCAGTTTCTCGTTCTCCCGAACCTCGAAGTAGACCTGTTCGACCTGAGGCACGGTCAGCTCGCGGTGGACCGTCCGGACCTCCACCGGGTCGCGCAGGTATCGCTGGGCGAGTTCGCGGATCTCGGGTGAGAGGGTTGCGGAGAAGAGGAGCGTCTGCCGGGTGGCGGGAGTCCTGTCAAGGATCTCGGTGATATCGTCGCGAAAGCCCATGTCGAGCATCTCATCGGCCTCGTCCAGGACGGCGAACCGCACCGAACCGAGCGAGAGGGTTCCGCGGCGGATGTGATCCAGGACGCGCCCCGGGGTCCCGATCACCATCTGCGCACCCTTGCGAAGCGCTGTGATCTGGCGCTCGATCGGCTGTCCACCGTATATCGGAACGACCGTGAGCCCCCGGCGGTAGCGCGCAAGCCTGAAGAGCTCCTCTGCCACCTGCACGGCGAGCTCGCGGGTCGGACAGATGATCAGCGCCTGGACGTTGCGGTCGGCTGGATTCACCATCTCGACGAGTGGCATGCCGAAGGCGGCGGTCTTTCCGGTACCGGTCTGCGCCTGACCGATGACGTCGCGGCCGGAGAGGACCGCAGGGACCGCCTGCTGCTGAATCGGGGTTGGCTCCTCGAACCCGAGGGCGGCAACCGCCCTGACGATCGCGTCGGAGACGCCGAGCGCTGCGAATCGTTCGGTCATCCCCGAGACCGGAGCGGTCCCTTCGTCGCCCAGTCCCAGGGCCGTGTCGTTCATGTTCTATATCCTGGTGCCGAAGCTACTTCACGTTTTTGAGGGGAAAGAGACGTTCTCCGGGGTTCCCTGAGCGGAACCTTCTTCATCCTGCAGGAAGACCGTTTATCACATTCGAGGACTCGTCCGTTGCCCTGCAGGCACCGGTCAGGAGCCGAACATGATACGTCGCTGTCTGCCATTCATTCTCCTGTTGCTCTGCTGCACGGTCTCGATCGCCGCTGCCGGGGGCATGGCGAAGGTCTCTGTCTCTCCGTCGGAGGCGAACTGGAAGACGGGACAGTCGGTCGAGGTCAAGGTGATCTTCGACAACAACCTGAATCCGCTGGCCAGGGACATCTCGCTCTACTTCGACTGGAACCCGGAGATGCTCAAGTACGAGGGCTGCGACTTCAAGGTGGGCCGGAGCACCGTCGCAGGGCTTCTCTCTTCCCACGAGCTGAACATGATGCTCGGAGACTTTACCAACGGCTATCCCAAGGGGTCGTACCCCCTCGCTGTCCTGAAGTTCAAGGTGATCGGCCCGGGTGAGACACCGATCATGGTCCGTATCGCTCATATCAAGGACATGAACGATAAGATGGTCACCTTCGTTGCCAGCAAGGGGAGCTACACCATCACGGGGGAGACCGTGGCAAAACCGACCACCATTCCGACCACGGGGATGAGTACCTTCTCCCCCCCGGCAGGTCAGCCCACGGTGATCGTCGTCACCCCCGGCACGTTCACCCCGATCCCGACCGTTCCGCCATCGGTGATCCCTCCCCCGGTGATGCCGGCCACCACGGTGATCCCGACGACCAATCCGACCTCTGTCTTCGTCACGCCGGTTCAGCAGAACACCGTCGCGCCCGGCGGAATTCCCGCATGGCCCCAGCTGACGCCGGGCGCCACTCTTCCGACCCCCGTCCCGACGACGATCGAGATCACCACCCAGCCGACGACGATCCCGACACCGATGCCCACCACGGTCCTGACCACCGTCCCGACGACCCTGCCGCCACGGATCTTCACCACGCTGCCGACCCGGACGCAGGTGACCGTCCTGACGACGACCGTTCCGACCACCACGGTCTCCACCATTGCAACCACGCTCACGACGACGGAGACCCCCGAGATCACCTGGACGCCGATCCCGACGACGCCAGGCCAGATCGCCTACCAGACCGGACCCGCCCGGACGCCGACGCCCGAGGAGACGCCCGAAGAGACACCCGAGGAGACGCCTTCGCCTGACCGGACACTGCCCTCGCCCCTGGGCGGCGCTCCGAACTGGACGGACGACGAGAATGAGAACGCCGACTGGCCAGTCGATGAGACCCCGACCGTTGCGGGAGCCTTCGGCGGAAGGATGACCACAGCGCCCGTCGGGAACAACACGTCTGCCACGGTCGGGGCGGTATCTTCCATCTTCGGGGGTGCGTGGATGATGGTCCTCGCCGGTATCACCGGCATCGCCCTCGTCGCGCTCGGGATCGTTGCCGTGCGGCGGACGCGCGAGGACGAACTCTAATCTCCTTTTTTCCCCGGCCCGGTACAGCGGTTCACTCCCGTTCTCCGGTGAACGGACCCTACAGAATGGTAAGATCGGGAGAGGAGGGGATCGGGGTCGCCGTTCAGGGACGAGCGGGGACGGAAACCTCGGCGTTCGCGATCTTGGCGATCAGCCCCTCGAGGACCTGTTCCCGCATCCCCTCGACGAACTTGATCGACCCGACCACGAGATGACCGCCGCCGCTGATCCCACCGCCCGTGATCTCCGTCCGGAGCTCCCGGACCATGCGCGGGATGTTCATCAGCACTCCGCGGGACCGGAGCACGGCGAAGTCCGGGCCGAACCCGATCGTCACCACGGGTTCGCCGGGATGAAGCCTGCAGAGCCGGTCGTGGACCTCTCCGGAGGTCTTTCCCGGAGGCGGGAACGTGAACTTATGGGCATGGATCTCGACGTCCAGCAGAAAGAGCCGGGCCCCGTTCCCGAGGATTCGTTCGCGGACGTGGGGCATCGTCGCCTCCATCTGGTCGGCGATCATCGCGTTCGCACCCTCCACCAGGAGTCTGACGAATCTGACATGCCGGTCGTGATCGGGCCCGAGGTCGAGGATCTCTTTCACGATCTCGCGTCCGTCGTTGAAGCGGAGCCAGAACTGCTCGTAGTCCAGGGCAAGCGCCATCTCCTTGCATTCTTCCTCCGTGTACCGATCGGCGACCAGGTCGAGGTAGCGCTGACGTTCCGGCGCCTCGGATCGATCGCCGACCGCTGCAACGGCCGGCAGGTGCCGGATCATCTCATCGACGGCAGGGTTGATCATCCGCGCGAGCTCGGTGCCGAGCATCCCCGCCGTGATCCCGAAATCACCGCCGACATGGTACGGGTTGACATGCCCTGCCAGGTACTGGTCGATCACCGCGTCGGGATGGTGATGGTCGACGACGAGCACCTTCAGGCCGAAGACCTGCGCCTGCCTGAGTGCCGGCTCATCCTCCTCCGTGGAGCCGTTATCGGTCAGCAGGATGAGCGGCATCTTCTGCCCGTACCGGACCAGGTCCTTCGTCGCAAAGTCGAGATCCCGGGTGATGTCCTCGATCTCGTAGAAGGGAGCCTTCGACGGGGCACGCTTGAAAAGGAAGTAATCGGCATCGAAGTCCCCGCCCGATTCGCGGATCAGGGAGACGACGGCCTGCTCGATCGCGACGGCGGAGCAGATCCCATCAGCATCGGCGTGGTGGCGAAGGACGATCGGCTGGGAGACGAAGACCGCCTTTCGGATCTGCTTTGCAACCTCCCGGAGCTGCGGACGCAACAGGCTCATCACCTCCGACTCGACGAGGAGCGGGATCTCGGGGGGTTCAGCGCGCCGTTCCAGGGCCTCCTCGATCTGGCGACGGACGGTATCCGCCTCCTCTCCCGAGAGCACCGTGAGTGAGGCGATCTCGATCTGGACCTGGGAGTTGCGCTGCATCACCTGACCGTAGACCTGGACGATATCGCCGAGGTCGGCCTCTGGATACGCCCGCACGCCCGCCTCGACGAATGCGGCCCCGTTCTCGGTGCCGCTCTCGTCGACCAGTGTGAAGATGGTTGGACCGCTGGTCTGCTTGATCTGGGCGATCTCGGCCATGACCGTCACGGTTCGGCCTATCCGGCCGGCGAGGTCGGCCAGGCGTGTCGAGACGATCTTCCGTACCACATCCTTTATCTCGTACGAAGGGAGGATCACCTCTTCGAGGTCGATGTTGCCGTTCGGACGGATCTGCTTGACCCGGACCAGTATCTCGTCCCGCTCGTCGTGGTCGGTCCTGACGTTCGACTTATGGACGAGGCCCTTGAGACGGTCGGTCAGCTGGACGAAGGTGCCGAAGGCGGCAAAACCCTGGACCCGTCCGACGTAGATCGCCCCGACCTCGACATCGGAGAGGTCACAGGCGGGACTGAGACGGTATACAATCACGTTTGACATGCGTATCTATCCGGCGAATGAGTGCGTATTCGGTATCCTTTCTGCGCGGTCGTTCAGGTATTGGATGGCGCGGTATATAGATGCCGTTGAAACGGCGGTGGCAGATCGGGTCGATCGGCCGTACTGGACAGAAGGTCGCGGATAGACCCCGGGCACCCGGTGGCGGGAGGTCTCCTGCCTGGAAGGAGCAAGACAGTGCTGGTCCTGCATGGGTCTCACACAAGGAACCCCTGTCACGCCGCAGGTCGACCGGTCCGGGGATTCATGGAACCGGCATGGTCCGCTGCGGTTCCATGGCAACACGGTCCATTCTGCCGCCCTGGGAGAGCAGGAATCCATGGACGTATCGGTGGTGCTGATCGGGAGCGAGTCACCGAAAAAAAAGAGATCAGGCCGCGGGGGCGGCGGTCTCGATCGTCAGGCGGAAGGGAGACGGGAGCTTGTATCCTCCGCGCTTCATCGCCTCCTTCGCCTTCTCGATGTGCTGTTCGTTGGTGTAGACGGTGAAGATCTTCTGGTGGGGTGCGACCCGTGCCGCCGTCCCGACCGCCTTGCCGAACGCAAGTCTCATCCCCTCCGAGACACGGTCGGCACCGGCACCCGTCGCCTGCTTGTTCTCGCGAAGGACGTGGTGAGGGTAGGTGCGGATCTTGAGGTGGAAGTTCTGGCGCCCGATCTCGCTCATCAGCTTCCGGTTGATGGAGATGCGGGCCGCCTCGAGCGCCGTGTGGCGGATCTGGCATGCCTCCTCGACCTCGAGCGAGAGCTGGACCGGAAAGTCCGCCGACAGGTTGCCCATCTCGAACTGAACGATCTTCGAGCCAGGAACGCCGCCCATGTATTCACGTCGTGTATATGCCTTCTTCGAGAGATTCCTGTACATCTTGCCGGGTTTTCGGACCATGGTATATACTCCTCGTCAGGGCTCCGTGCTCTATTAAAAAGAGATGCAGGCTATTAAACCTTCCTCACGTATCCGGACGTCCTTCGTCGATCAGCCCGAGCACGTACCGTCTCAGGGATGCGCCGGCGGTGCAGGTCCGGTCTCTCGGTCGAGCCTCGTTGACAGCGACGATCTCGCGGATCCGGCCGGGACGGGTGGTGAGCACCACGATCCGATCGGCGAGGAAGACCGCCTCGTCGACCGAGTGCGTGACAAAGAGCACGGTCTTCATCGTCTTCTCCCAGATCTCCAGGAGCTCCCGCTGCATCGCGTTCCGTGTCTGCGCATCCAGCGCTCCGAACGGTTCGTCCATCAGCACGACGGCCGGCTCGGTGGCGAGCGCGCGAGCGACGGCGACCCGCTGCCGCATCCCCCCGGAGAGTTCGTAGGGGTATGCGTCGGCAAACTCGTCGAGGCCGACGAGCTCGAGATACTCCCGTGCCCTCTCGGTTCGGGTCGCCTTTCCCACCCCGGCAAGCTCGAGGCCGAACGCGATGTTGTCGACCACCCGGCGCCACGGATAGAGCGAGTAGTCCTGGAAGATCATGCCGAGCCGGGGGGTCGGTCCTCTGACGGGCTCACCGTCGACGAGCACCGCACCCTCCGAGGGCGTGTCAAGGCCGGCGATGATGCGGAGGAGGGTCGTCTTGCCACACCCCGATGGCCCGAGGATACAGATGAACTCCCCCTCCTCCACCTCGAGCGTCACTCCCCTCAGGGCTTCCACCTCCTCGCCGGTATCGGTCTCGAAGGTCTTCGAGACACGGTCGACCACAAGTTTCTTCATCGCTCCAGCTCCCTCCACCGGAACTTCCGTTCCTCGAAACGGCGAAGTCCGGTGTCTATCCCGAGCCCGATCAGCCCGATGACGATCATGCCGGCGATGATCACCTGCACCTGGCTGAAGTTGTAGGCGTAGAGGATCAGGTAACCCAGTCCCGAGTTCGTGCCCGGCATCATCTCGGCGGCCACGACGCACATCCACGCGATGCCGAAGCCGACCCGCATCCCGGTCCAGATCGTGGGCAGAGCGCCGGGCAGGATCACCTTCGTGAGGACCTGGCGTTCGGTCGCACCAAGGGTCATCGCCGCCTCGATCCAGGTCCGTTTCACAGACCGGACACCGTCGAGGGTGTTCAGCAGGACGGGAAAGAAGGACCCGAGGGCGATGATGAAGACCATCGAGGCGAGCCCGATCTTGAACCATGCAAGCGCGAGGGGTACCCAGGCGAGGGGAGGAATCGGCCGGAAGACCTGGATGAGGGGATCGACGAGACGGTCGACGGTTGACCAGCGCCCCATCGCCACCCCGAGTGGGACGGCGAGGGCGGCACCGACGGCGAAGCCGACGACAACCCGCTGGAGCGAGTCGATTGCGTTGTCCACCAGGGACCCGGACCCGAGGATCGGGGAGAACGGGGTCGCAAGCACCACCGCCACGGACCCGAGGCGGGGCAGAATAAACTGGTTGTTGATGGCGATCGCCGCCATCTCCCAGACAACAAGGAAAAGGATGGGCATGACCGCCCAGTGGAAACCCCGGGGCGTACCCCGGAACCGACGGTTCTTCTGGACGTTCTCCCTCATTCTCCTCCGCGCGTCCTATCCGCTCATCCTTCGGTGACGGCGATCCCGGCGTCCCTGAGCGAGTATCGCAGCATGACGTCCTGGATGGAACCCTTGGATGGGGCTGCGATCTTCAGCGGTTTCCCCTCGGTCGACCGGGACTTCGCCCACGTCACGAAGGTGGACCAGTCCCTCGCAGGCGAACCCACAGTCGCGACGAGACCGGATCCCTCTGTATTGATGGGGTGGAGAACCTTAATAGGAGTTCCCCTGTCGATCGCGGCGATCGCGGGCGGGACACCGGCGAAGCCCATCTGGACGTTGTTGGTCGCCGCCATCTGCATCAGCTCGGGGCCGGCGTTCGCCGAGACGAGACGGACCTCGGCGACGGTCTCCCCGTTGACGACAAGGTCGCAGACTTCGGGTTTCGCATCGGCGACGTTCCTGGGCCTGAGCATGATGCCGTAGTTGTCGTTCATCCACTGGTACTTCTTGATCGCGACCAGCAGGCCTCCCGAGTGCATGTCTGCCTTGAGGTATCCGAGGGTGACCGGGCTTGAGAGGCGGGCGGGGGTGACGATCCTCTTCTGGGCGATCATCTGGCTGGCGGACTCGTACGGACCGAAGTCGAACAGGATCTCGTCGAGTTCGACCCCGCTCACGTTCGCCAGCCGGCCCTGGACGATCCCGAGTTCCTTCTGCGCGGCGACAAACCGCCGGGTGCCGTTCTTCCAGTCGTCGGTCGGCTCCGTCGTGTACTTCACGGTCCTGATCGCGTTCTGTATCACACCGACGGATCCGACGGAGACGTTGCCGTAGGTGAAGTTCGCCTTGCCGACAAGCCAGTCTGCGAGCAGATCGGCCGCTTCATCGGGGTGTTCGGTGACGTATGAATCGCCCAGGATCGTGATCGCCGAGATCGCGTTGACGAAGTCGGGGTTCGAGGCGAGCAGGTCGTCGCGCGCCGTGATGACGCAGCAGGGATGGTCGTTCCACATCCCGGCAGGAGGCATGTCACCCGAACTGGCAACAAGCTGACCGATCTGAGACTCGGTCGCGATCGAGACGAACGGCTGCCAGGCGATGTAGCCGTCCACCTGGCGGGTCGCGAGCAGGTTCGGCATCGGGCCGACGCCCTGGCTGTAGAGGATCGAGACGGTTCCGTTTCCAACCTGGCCCCCCCCGTTCTGGGAGGTGGTGCATCCGGCAGAGCAGAGGCCCGCGACGGCAAGCATGACCATCGCAAGCGTCAGGAAGCGAGTATCCATGCTGCTATCATGGAGAGGAGAGGATGATTAACGTTTCTCTCGATCCGAGAAAAATTTTCCAAAGAGGAAATATTAATTGTAAATATTATCCTTTTATACATTTTTTAGCGGTTCTCATGTCCATTCATCACCCAACCTGAGGCCCCCGGCAGGTGACGCCCCGGCTCTTTAGGTTCTCTCGTGGATCCGGTTCCCTCCGACACGCTCATCTCGCTGTGGGCCGACGTAGTAGGGAGCGGCATGGTTCGAGACGTGGTGCGGAACGGACGCCTCTCGGAGGAGCGCGATGAAGAGATCGCACGGTACCTCTCCTCCTCGTGGGCGGACCGGTGGATCGGAGAAGCGGACCTGCTCGTCGACATGGCACACGTGCTGATGCTACAAGAGCAGGGGATCATCGAAGCGTCCCATGCGCGGGCGCTCCTCCGGGAACTTGTCCGGTTGTACGAGGAAGGGCTGCCCGAGGCGGTCTTCGATCCCGACTTCGAGGACATCCATGCCGGGATAGAGTCGTACCTCACCGGTATGATCGGAACGGAGGCGGGGGGACGGCTCCATGTCGGTCGCTCGCGAAACGACGAGGTGGCCACCTGCCTGCGCCTCCGCCTCCGTGACGAGTTGCTGGCCCTCGCCGACGAAGTCGTCGGACTCCGCGAGGCCCTGATCTCGACCGCTTCCGACCACGTAACGAGCGTGATGCCCGGATTCACCCACATGCAGCATGCCCAGCCGACGACCCTCGCTCATCACCTCCTCGCCTACGCAGCGGCCTTCGAGCGCGACACCGCCCGGCTTTTTGATGCCTACGGGCGGGTGAACCGGTCGCCCCTCGGAGCCGCTGCCTTCGCGTCGACGGGGTACCCGATCAGTCGGGAGTCGACCGCCGTCCGCCTCGGGTTTTCGGGACTGCTCGTGAACTCGATGGACGCGGTCTCGGCACGCGACTTCGCCCTCGAGACCCTCGCCGCTCTCGCCGTCCTCATGACGACGGCGAGCCGGCTCGCCGAGGAGCTGGTCATCTGGTCCTCACCCCTCGTCGGATTCGTCGTGCTGGACGACCGGTACTGCTCCACCTCGTCCATCATGCCCCAGAAGAAGAACCCCGATACCCTCGAGCTCCTCCGGGCCCGGTCCGCATCGGTCTCGGGCGAGCTCGTCGCCGCACTCGGGATCGTCAAGGGGCTGCCACAGGCCTACAACCGCGACCTGCAGCAGCTCTCGCCCCATCTCTGGCGCGGTGTCGGCGAGACCCGGTCCTCGGTCCGGATCCTGAAGGGCGTGGTCGAAACCGCGCGGTTCATGACGGAGCGGATGGCGGCAGAGGCCGGGGGCGGGGGATCGACCGCGACCGAACTGGCGGACCGACTCGTTCGCGAGTTCGGACTGCCGTTCCGGACGGCCCACCACGTGGTCGCCCGTGCGGTGCGCGAAGGACGCTTGGACGCGGACGGGCTCGAAGAGGCAGGGCGCGAGACGGGCGGGCTGTCGCTCGCCTCCCGGGGGCTTGACCAGGGATGGGTGGAACAGGCCCTCGACCCCCTGGAGTCGGTCCTCGTCCGACGGAATCCGGGAGGGCCCGCTCCGGAGGCGGTGGAAGAGCAACGGGACGAACTCGCGTCCCGTGCGGCACGGGACCGGGACTTCCTGGCGCACGAACGCAGACGCGTCGATCGAGCGATCGGTGGCCTGATCCAGGCAGCCCGCGAGGTGACGGAGTGACAATGGGATTGATTCCGGGAGACCGGGTCGCCTGTACGGTTGGGACGACGGAGCTATCAGGCACCTACATCACCGACCGTGACGGTATGCACGTGGTCAAGCTGGACAGCGGGTACAATATCGGGGTCGATCCGCGCCGGGTGATCCTGCTCGAACGGGGCCGGCCCGCAGAACAACCGGACATGGATGTGGTCCAGGACCCGTCGCTCCCGGAACTCGCGATCATCTCGACCGGGGGGACGATCGCGAGCCGGATCGATTACCGCACGGGAGCGGTGACGAGCCAGTTCACGGCCGCCGACATTCTCCGGGCGATCCCGGGACTCGCCGAGATCGCCCGGTTCCGGACCCATGTCCTGGCGACGATCCTCTCCGAGAATATGACGCCGGCCCTCTGGCAGGAGATGGCGCGGGCGGTCCACGATGTGATCGCGGAGGGTGTTGCAGGCGTGATCGTGACCCATGGCACCGACACCATGTCGTATTCTGCTGCGGCGCTCGCGTTCATGCTCCAGTCCCCCGTCCCGGTCGTATTCGTCGGCTCGCAGCGGTCCGCTGACCGCCCGAGCTCGGACAACGTGATGAACGGCATCTGTGCCGCTGCCGCCGCAGTCTCGGAACTGGGGGAGGTCACCGTCGTGATGCACGGGACCCCGTCGGACGACCGTTGCGCAATCCACCGGGCGACCAGGGTACGGAAGCTCCATACCTCCCGGCGGGACGCCTTCCGTTCGGTGGAGTCCGCCCCGATCGGGTACGTGGACTACCCCTCCCGGACCGTCTCGCTCGCGGACGAGGCTGTTCGACGGGGAACCCGCCCCCTCTCCCTCGATGACCGGCTCGAGCCGGAGTGCGGCCTCCTCCAGTTCTATCCCGGGATGGATCCGGCCCTGATCGATGTCTTCTCAGGTTATGCGGGGCTCGTGGTCGCAGGCACCGGTCTCGGACATGTCTCGACCGCCTGCATCGAGCGGCTCGGTGCCCTCGTCGACGCGGGCACCACCGTCGTCATGACCTCGCAATGCCTCTACGGGCGCGTCTGCGACCGTGTCTACGACACGGGCCGCGACCTCCTCGCGGCGGGTGTGATCGAGGGAGCGACCATGCTCCCCGAGGTGGCGCTCGTCAAGCTGATGTGCGTCCTCGGTCGGACACGGAACCGCCATGAGGTCGTGCGACTCATGCAGGCCGACATGGCCGGAGAGATCCTCGGGAGGACCCCGCATGGACTTTGAGGAGATCGGACTGGTCGCAGGGCTGGAGATCCACCAGCAGCTCGACACCGCCTGCAAGCTCTTCTGCGGCTGTCCCACACGGATCAGGCCGGTCGAGGAGCACAACGGCGAGTTCTACCGGTATCTCAGGGCGACGGTCTCGGAGATGGGTACGATCGACCGGGCCGCCGAGGAGGAGATGAAGCACATCCGGCGGTTCCGGTACCTTGCCTACGACTCCACCTGCCTCGTCGAGAACGACGACGAGCCGCCGTTGCCCCTGAACGGGGAGGCCCTCGAGATCGCCCTGCAGATCTCCAGGAGCTTCGGGATGACCCCGATCGAACAGGTCCACGTGATGCGCAAGCTCGTCATCGACGGTTCCAACACGAGCGGGTTCCAGAGGACCGCCCTTGTCGCCGTCGGAGGCGTGCTTCCGAACGGCGGACGGGTGGAGTCGATCTGCCTGGAGGAGGAGGCAGCACAGCGGGTCGAGGATGCCTGCTTCTCCCTTGACCGCCTCGGGATTCCGCTCGTGGAGATCACCACGTCTCCCTGCCTGTATACCCCCGAGGCGGTCCAGGAGACCGCCGCCTACATCGGCATGGTGCTCCGGTCGACCGGCAGGGTGAAGCGTGGTATCGGCACAATCCGCCAGGATCTCAACGTCTCGATCCGTGATGGGGCCCGTGTGGAGATCAAGGGGGTCCAGGAGCTCGACCTCCTGGCGGAGGTGGTCCGGCGCGAGGTCCGACGGCAGCAGGAACTCCTCGCCATCCGCGACGAGCTCCGTTCCCGGCGGGCGTCGGTGGACGAGGAACCGATCGAGGTGACCGGCCTCTTCCGGGAGAGCGGATCGGCGATCCTGAAGCGGGCGAAGGTGGTCCTCGCCGTCCGTTTGCGCGGTTTTGCGGGCCTCGTCGGTCGGGAGATCCAGCCGGGGAGGAGGTTCGGTTCCGAGCTCTCCGACTATGCGAAGCGGTGCGGTGTCGGGGGGATCTTCCACACGGACGAACTGCCGGCCTACGGGGTGACGACCGAAGAGGTGCAGGCCCTGCGGGCTGCGGTCGCCGCAGGGGAGCAGGACGCGGTCGTCATCGTGGCAGCGGATTCAACAAAGGCGCTCTGTGCCATCCGGCAGGTGATACGTCGCGCACGGCTCGCGTTCGAGTGCGTGCCCGAGGAGACGAGACGGATGCTGGAGGGGGGTTCCAGCGCCTACATGCGTCCCCTCCCCGGAGCGGCCCGGATGTACCCCGAGACCGATGTCCTTTCCGTGACGATCACCCCGGAACGGTGGGCATCCGTACAGGCACCTGAACTCCTCGTGGACCGGGCAGAGCGGTATGTCCGGGAGTATGCCCTCTCCCCGGCAACGGCGGATCAGCTGGTCCACTCCAGCATGCTTCCGCTCTTCGACCGGGCGGTGGCAGCGGGAGTCCCTCCGGCGCTCGCAGCACGGACGGTGCTCTCAACCATGAAGGAGCTCTCCCGTGACGGGGTGGCGATCGAGGCAGTCGGCGAGGAACAGGTCCTCGCGGTCCTCGCCGGCGTCCGGGATGGCCGCGCGGCCAAAGAGGCGGTTCCCGACCTGCTCCAGGCGATCGCCGGCGGGGCAACCGTCGAGGAGGCTCTCGCCTCCCTTGCGCCTGTGGTGGACCCCGGCGACCTCAGGGCCCTGGTCGAGCGGGTCGTGCAGGAGCGGATCTCTTTCGTACAGGAGCGAAAGATGGGGGCGCTCGGGCCGCTGATGGGTGTCGTGATGGCCGAAGTGCGGGGTTCGGTCGACGGGAAGTACCTCTCGGAACTGCTCCGGAAGGCCCTCAGGGAGGCGCTTGAATGACGGGTACTTTTATCCTGCGGGGGACGCAATAGATAAAGGAGTTCGATTCATGGGAAAGACAGGCACGACCCAGTGGGTCCAGATCAAGGGGGCCAAGGGGCAGCTCCGGCTCGTCCCGGCCAAGGAGGGGGAGTTCAAGAAGCCCGGGCCGAACCAGCGGTTCAAGACCGGCATCAACCTCAAGAAGCTCGATGCCGCCGCTGATCCCCGGGGCGGACAGCGCCGGGGCGGGCGTGGCGGGCGCGGCGGATCCCGCGGTGGCCCGCGTGGAGGGCGCGGACGACCGGGCGAGGGTGAGGAGACCCTGGTCCGGTGTCGCGTCCAGCGTGCGAAGGTATCGGTCGTCGGCGCGAAGTCGCGTGCCACGCGTTAAACAACCTTTTTTACCAATCCTCGCATCCTATTGGGCATGGACCTGAAAGTGACCCTCACGTCGTACACGGAGGCCGAGCACCTCAAGAACTCCCTCATCACCATCTCCCAGCTCCTCGTGGCCGTACCGTCGTACCCCGAGAACGAGCGTCCCGGGGCGGCACGGATGCTCACCCACCTGCTCGGGGCCGTCCGGGGCGATGCCCAGCGAGCCTATACTGCGACCGGGGAGGTACCGTTTCAGCGTGCGGTGGAGAGCCTCTCCGAGGCGATCAGCCTGACGGAGAGCCGGGACTTCGTGCAGGCGTCAGACCGGGTCGGCCGGGCCGTCTCGCAGGCGACCACCGTCGCCCAGGGCGCGTGGGGACAGCTCTCCTCGAATGGACTCGTCTGAATTCTACCGGTTCCTCTCGACCCGGACATCGATCAGGTCGTACCGGGGAGAGGAGCTCGGGGGGGATCCCCTCGCATACATCCTTTCATGCGCCTCGACCGCCCCCAGCGCGGGGAATCTCGAGTCGTGGGACGTGGTGGTGGTGACGGACCCCGATCGACGGGGTCTGCTCGCGGAGGCCGCACTGGACCAGCCGCACGTCGCGCAGGCGCCGGCGGTCCTGGTCGTCTGCGCGAACTACGTCCGCGCGATGTCGCGTTACGGTGAGCGGGGGATTCTGTACGCCCTCTGCGACGCCTCGATCGCGGCCACCTACATGATGCTGGCCGCCCATGCCTTTGGACTCGGGTCGTGCTGGACCGGGGCGTTCGACGACGACGATGTCCGTTCGGGCCTGGGACTTCCCCAGCATGTCCGGCCGGTCGTACTGCTGACCGTGGGGCACGGTGAACAGACGAGCGGTATGACGGCCCGCCTCCCGGTCGAGGAGCACGTTCATCTCGATACCTGGTAGAGGAGTGAATGACAGACTACGTAATCACAATGGAGTCGGCCTGGATCATCCACGATGTCCGGTCCCTCGACGATGCGATCGCGATCGCGATCGGCGAGGCCGGCAAGCGCCTCAATCCGACGGCGAAATACGTGGAGATCGAGACCGGGCTGATGGGTTGCCCGTACTGTGACGAATCGCTGAACTGTGCGCTCGTCGTCGCGAATACCGCGCTGGTCGGACTCGTCCTGGAGATGAAGGTCTTCAAGGCGGAGTCCGAGGAGCACGCCCAGCGGATCGCGAAGTCCGTGATCGGGAAGGCCCTGCGCGACATCCCCCTCACGATCCTGGAGACGAGGGTGATCCCCGACTCCAGGCAGGGACCGGGGGTCCGTTCCGAACCGTCCGGGCGCCGTCATGCGCCACCGCGCGCCGAACACCGGTCCGAAACGAAGAAGGACCGGTCCGCCCCACCGAAGCAGGGCACGAAGGGGCAGTCCAGGCGGCGATGACCCGGATGATCACCGTCGTCGGCCACACGGCCGTCGACCATATCAGCCGGGTGACATCGCTCCCGGGACCGAACGGGTCGACCACGATCACCGACCGTCAGATCCTCTTCGGGGGCGGGGCGGCGAACATCGCCGCCGGTATCGCCCGGCTCGGCGGGGACGCCGAACTCCTCTCGGCGGTCGGGGGCGATTTCAGGGGGTCGGCCTACGAACGGTGGCTCGCCGAACTCGGCGTGCGGCCTCGTCTCTTTGTCGTCGAGGGGGCACATACCGCCACCGCGTTCATGTTCACCGACGAGACGACGGGGGCCCAGATGACGTTCTTCGAGTGGGGCGCTTCGGTCGCCTTCCAGCACGAGGAGGCCCCACCACTCGACTTCGTCCACATGGCGACGGCGGACCCGGCCTTCAATCGCCAGGTCGCCGAACGCGCCGGTTTCGCATCGTTCGATCCGGGCCAGGACCTGCACCGGTACACGGCGGAGGACCTGAATGTGATCCTGGACCATATCGACCTCCTCTTCGCCAACCAGCACGAGGTAGCCGGGATGTGTTCGCTCCTCGGGCTCTCCCGCGACGAGCTGAAGGCGCGGGTGCCGATCGCGGTCTTTACCGAGGGAAGCGGGGGATCCTGCCTTGTGACCGATGGACGGGAGGTCCGGATCCCGATCGTACCGGTCGGGATGGCGGACCCGACCGGCGCGGGAGACGCGTACCGGGCCGGGTTCCTCACCGCCTACGTCCGGGGGTATCCGCTCGAGACCTGTTGCCGGATCGGGACCGTGACGGCGTCGTTCGCGGTCGAGCGACCCGGTTGCCAGACGAACCTCCCTGGCTGGGAGGAGATGCGTGCGCGGTATGAACGGCACTTCGGTGCGCTCATGCCGTCCGTGTCGTGAGATACCGGGGAGGGACGTGATGGTCTACGCGGTACTCTCTTCAGGAGGCAAGGACTCGATACTTGCCTGCCAGAAGGCCCTGGACGCCGGGCTTGATGTCGGGTTCATGGTGGCCGTCAGGCCCCGGAACCCCGACTCCTACATGTTCCACTCGGCCAACCTGGACGCGGTGGCGGTGATCGCCAGCGCCGCGGGGATGAAATACGTGGAGATCCCCACGGAAGGTGAAAAGGAGGTCGAACTCGGCGATCTCGAGGAGGGCCTTTCGACACTCGGGTGCGACGGGATCGTCACCGGGGCGGTGGAGTCGGCCTACCAGCGCGACCGGCTCGCCGGTATCACCCGGCGTCTCGGGCTCGAACTGGTCGCTCCCCTCTGGCATATGGATCCACACGCCCTCCTCTGCGAGGTGGCGGAGAGGCTGCACGCGATCATCGTCGTCACTGCCGCGGACGGCCTGGACGCCTCGTTTCTCGGGGCGCGTATCGACGCCGCCCTGATCGGGCGTCTCCGGCGAGTGGCCGCCGTCCACCAGATCCACCTGGCCGGTGAGGGAGGGGAGTACGAGACTCTCACCCTCGACGCCCCGTTCTACCGTCACCCCGTCCGGTACGAATCCGCCGAGGTGATCGAGCGCCCGGGGCGGAGCGAACTCGTGCTGCGGGGATTCTCGTGACCGAGAAGGACGATGCGGCCGATGTGCGCCTCGCCGGCCTGACCCGGTTCGTCTTCTCCGCCCCCTCGTGGCGCCGATCCCTGGTGATCGCGTGCCTCCTCGGGTTCGCGGTCGACATCGGTTCGTACTCGCTATCGGGACCGGTCCGGTTCTTCGGGAGCGTTGCATTCACGATACCGGCCATCATCGCCTTCGCGCTGACGAAGCCGATCGTGGAGCTGGCCGAACGGCCGCTCACGTGGAACCGCTCTGCCCTGCTCGCCGCTGCCTGCATGGTCTTCATGGTGCTGATCACGGTCCCGGCGATGCTGCCTGCGCAGGACCTGGTGCCGCTGCTCTACGCCTGTTCGATCGGCTTCGTCTTCGGACTGAGGCTGCTCGTGCTCGTTGCGATCTCGGACTACCGCGTGCTGCACATGGTGGTGCCGGCCGCGGTGCAGCCCGCTGCGGGGGCGGCGATCGGGACGGTGCTCTACGGGCTCGCGTTCGTGCCACTCGCCCTCCTGTTGATGGGGATCTTTCTGCTCGGGTTCTGCATTCTGATCTGGTTGATCGAACGACCCCTGAACCGTGCCTTCGGAATCCGGGGCCTCTCTTTTCTGAACGCCTTCATCGCGCACCTGACCGACGGTTCCCGCGCGATGGAAGCGTTCTTCCGCGAGATCGGGGAGGCGGTGACGGTGCCGCAGGTGAGCCTCTTCTTCCGCCGCGAGGGCCGGCCGGACCTGGTCTTCACCATCCCGAACGTCCACCCCGGCCCGATGGGCGAGATCGGAGGCGGGAACCTCCCCGTTCGGTTCGTCGCAGCATTCGAGGAGTCGGTGATGGTACCGCACGGGTGCGCGACCCACGACTTCAACCTGGTCTCGGAGTCGGAGATCGAGCGATTGATCGCGGGCGTGGAGGCGACGAAGGGCGGACTCACCTTCGACGACCACGCATCGCGGGCGGTGCGGCTCAGGTGCGACACGGTCAACCTTCTCTGCCAGCGTTTCGGCGACGCGCTCCTGGTCGTCTCCACCCGCGCCCCGCTGACGACGGAGGACCTGGACTTCTCCTTCGCACCGACCTTCGAGGCGGAGGGACGCCGTCGCTTCGCCCACCTCGGGTTCGTCGACGCCCACAACTGCATGACCGAGCTCTCGACCCCCGTCCTGCCCGGCACCCCGCTCGGAGCCGAGTACCTCCGTTCGGTTCGCACCGCCGTGGACAGGATGGCGGACGAACCGACCGGCGATTTTTCGATCGGCTACAGCAGGAAGCCGATGCCGTTCACGCGGGGGCAGGGGTTCGGGGACCTCGGTGTCCAGGTGCTCGCGGTGGATGCCGGCGGACAGAGGACGGCCTATGTTCTCTTCGACGGGAACAACATGGTCGCCGGCGCACGGGAGTACCTGCTCGAGCGATGTGGCGAGGTCGTGGACGATGCTGAGGTGATGACGACGGACTCCCACGTGGTGAACACGGTGACCGGCAAGAACCCGATCGGGCTGCGGGTTCCGGTGACCGAGATCGCCCCCGTGGTCGAGCGGGCGATCCGGGCGGCACTGGCGGACCTCGCACCTGCCCGTGTCGCTGCGTCGACCGCCTGGTGCGAGGGGGTGGTGGTCTTCGGCTCGACACGGATCACGCAGCTCGCCTGCACGGTGAACGCGATGCTCGTCTTTGTCGCCCCCCTCTCGCTCGCGATCCTTTTACTCGCATTCGTCGTCTCGGTGGTCACGTACCTGCTGCTGATCTGAGCGGGTGAGACCTGACCCGCTCGTCTGCGCACGGTGAACTTTTTTTCACCTCTCCCACTACTGTAATTCCATGGAGATCCCGGGATACCAGGCAAAGCGATGGCGAAAACCGGTCGGACGGCAGGAGATACAGGCGTTCGTCGGGAGCCTGGAGGGGAGACGGGCGCGGAAGGGGGTCTTCATCACCACGTCGCAATTCACGAGAACTGCCGAGGAATACGTCCGGACGATCGAGAAGAAGGTCGTGCTGATCGACGGGAAGCGGCTTACCGGGTTGATGATCGACCATGGCATCGGGGTCACCGATCTGACCACCTATACCATCAAGAGGGTCGATACGGACTATTTCGCCGATTGAGAGAGTGGGCCACAACGGTTGAATACCGACCCCATATTTCCGCCGGCAATTGGGATACAAACGATTAACCGGGAACGATTGCAAAAAGAGTATCCGCGCGAAGGTATCCAAGCCCGGCCAACGGAGACGGACTTAAGATCCGTTCCTGAAGAGGTTCGCCGGTTCGAATCCGGCCCTTCGCATCGACCCCTGCATTCAGTCCGTCCTGTTGCCTCTCATGCCTGGTATTCAATTGTACTTTCAGTAGTTCATTATTATTCAGGAGACCACATAAGCCCACATTCCGCAGGTCCATTTTCACGCATAGTATTTTTCGTACTCCTCTCCTAGCAACCGGAGGATCTTCCAGAGTTCCTGGGTCATATTAGTCACCAGTACCTTCACTCCATCTCCCTCCCAAAACCGTAGTTCCCGGACTCCTCGGAACCGGAAGAACATCCATTCCAAGGCCGGCTTCCGGGTCTGTTTCTTCGTCTGGCTCGTCTCCGTTTCCCCCTTCTCCTGCAGACTCCGTCGCAGCCGGAACTCGGTCATCGCATAGATAAAGAGGCAGAACACCATGATCATCGCCAGTGCCTGGATCCGTGCCGGTTTCTTGAGATAGATCTCGGCCACCCGGAACGACGGGTCCTTGAGGAACCGGAACCCCCGCTCCACCGTCCCCTGCTCTTTGTATTTCGCCAGGAGTTCGTCCGGTGAGAGGTCGAGATCGTTCGTTGCCAGAACAAATCATCCGAGTTTCTGCTGCCTCTTTTCTACCGATCGGGGATCATACGCAAGCTCGGCGGCGATCGTGTAGACCGTCTCCACCGGCTCATCCACCTTCGGCCTGCCGCGTCCCTTCGGTATCTTCCTGATAACTGCTCGAAGTTCCATCGACGAGAAGCAGAACTGAGGGTGCTCCTGGAGCCACTGTTCGACGGCGACCCGGGCATCCGGCTCGCAGACGAACTCCCGTGCCCCGAGTTTCCGCAGTGATGTTACCGCCTTCTTTCGGTCGTTCTCCAGCCGTTGTGCAAACGTCTTCTCCTGTCGCTCCTGCATCGGTGCCGAGTGGAAGACGATTCATCGCTGGGGAATGCCGGCATACTCGGTCACCCGCTCTGCATATTGGTACCGATCGTCGGCGCACGGCCGGAAGGGGAGGTCGGCGGTCATGAGCTCCTTCACCTCCTTAAGGGTCGCCGGCACCCGGCTGATCCAGAACGTATGGGTGCCGAGCGTCGCGAGGTTGTCGGCCGTATAGAACGCGGCATCGGCGATATGGTAGACCGTGCCGGGGTGTTGCAGGGTGTCGGTGAGCTGGGTGATGATCGACAGCAGCGTCTTCTTGTCGGACGTGTTTCCGGAGAAGGTCTGCAGGAAGAGCGGGATGCCGTGCTGATCGGTTGCCATCCCGAGGACGAACTGCTTGAGGTCCCATCGACCGTCCTTGGGATGGCCGTAGGTGATGGTCATGATGCGAGAGTCGCACTCAGTGTCATAGTCCCCGCTCACGCTGAAGGCGGTGGTGTCCACGTAGAGGCAGTGGGTGCCGTAGTCGCTGGTGAGGAGACACTCGGCCACGATCGCATTGAAAAGCTCGGTCGGGCCATACGCGGCGATCGCGTCGAGCGTCCTGCCCAGGACGTCGTCGTTCAGGTGCGCCGGAATAACGCCATCGCCGAGAAGCCGGTCGACGGCGATCTCAGAAAGGAACTCGGGATAGAGATAGAGACACCGTTCGACGAAACCGAGGCCGTTGAGGGCCATGGCCTTGACGATCTCGCCGTGCGTGAGGTGGTGTCGACATGTCTTGGGGATAGCACGATCGATGACCTTCGCGATGCCCAGAGCGTCAAAGGCACCAGCAACGATACCGAGATGACCTATCGAGACGTTGGAACCTTCGATGAAATCGGCAGACGTGGGCACATTGGACGTTATTTCCGAAAGTACAAGGATCTTGCGGTTTGATTATTTCACAGGGGGGGATGGGCTCCTGCGAAAAGTGGGATTATGGGATCATGGCCCTGTTTCTCCTTTCTTCAAATATAGGTTGGATTCAGGGCCATTGAGAATTTACATAACTTTCGGCACACTACCGAGAGAAGCGTCAATACTCAATCCACTGATGAAAATTGGTCGCTATTTTTCCATCAAAAGCCATTTCCACAACGGGATGAGACTGATATCATCGCTGCCCTGCTCGGTGTCCTTCGTGAGAATGATCATCTTTTTTACCTTATCACCGAATTCACCCGCAAACTCCTGTAGACCGTCTTTCTCTCTTGCCGATATTGCATCGGTATAAGAGACGTTGATTGCAGTGAGAAGATTGTCGGGGCCTTTCACGACAAAGTCTACCTCTTTCTTCTTCTTCCAGTAGAAGGGAGTTGAACCGGATCGGAGCAATTCGATAAATACCAGGTTCTCGGCAAGTTTCCCCTCGTCTTCAGAGAAGCGGAAGGATACCGCGTTCCGGAGGCCGTTATCAATGCAGTAGATCTTCCGGTTCGGTCTCTTCTGTGCCTGCAGGGAATAGGCAAAG
>Ga0116184_10001043_pt1 | contig 28736 bp, 25 predicted proteins | sample AD_JPNNA5_MetaG_FD_89886 | JGI IMG/M metagenome (GOLD analysis project Ga0116184, IMG submission 89886) | Active sludge microbial communities of municipal wastewater-treating anaerobic digesters from Japan - AD_JPNNA5_MetaG | ecosystem: Engineered > Bioreactor > Anaerobic > Digestate | place... | reverse complement strand
GGGAATAACACCGTTACTCTCCCGACCACGACAGGCACATTGGCCCTTTTGAACAGCCCGTCGTTCACCACTCCTACTCTTGGGGCAGCACTGGCAACAAGCATTCAATTCGCCGATCAGAATGCCTCGCCCACAGTGGTCGGACAACTTCAGTACGATAATACAATTTCAGGCATCGATGACGGAGCATTCGTCTGGTACGACGATGATAGCATACAGACAATGGTGAGCCTCGACTCCGTAACCTCGTTTACGAGCGGGTCTGACGGCTACCAGGTGACGTACCATTACAATGACGGTGCGGGGTACTTCGACCTCCAGGCGGCTGGAAGTGGATCATCCCTCACACTCGGCGGTGACGGCACACCAGACGGGCAGATCCAGTACGCCAATGCGAACAATGACGGGTTGAGCGGAGAGGACGCCTTCTATTATGACGCCCCGAACGACACCCTTTATGTTGCGAATGTCTTCATCACCGGCAACCTCACAAGTGCAGCCGTAGATGATCCTTATGTCGATTTTAGGGACTTGGACGCACCTGGCAGCACGCAGGCCGAAAAGAGCATGGCAGAACTTCACGGTGCCTATGTCTCCGGTTCCGACAATGCAGAGTATGGAAGCCTGACTGCCAAGGTCATGGTCAACGGAACCATGACCACGATTGGGACGTTTAACAGCACGGGTCTTACACTCGGCGCTGGGATGGGGATCACGATACCGCAGGGTGAAGCTCCATCATACTCAAGATATTGGGAAGGAACGGACAACGGAGGAAATTATTACATTGACATTACCGCGCCAGATCTTTCATCAAATATTCAATTATATTGGCTGTCGTCCCTGCCCGAAAGCGGTACGGAGTATGTCACCATAACATCAGATGGTGTGTTTGGGCACACTGCCTCTTGTGATGTGACCTCATCCTCCAAGACCGTGTTCACCAATAAAACCTTAGATGCAAACGCCACTGGAAACGTACTCAAGGGGTACGGGTACATCACCTTCAGGCGCCCTAGTCAGATTGGTTCGGCAATGGGTGCAGTCGTCACGAATACGACTAGTTATTCCTATGGAATGCCGTCATTTTCGGGAACCGTAGAGACAGACAATTATATGACCTATATCGCTGAAGTCCCGCGAGACATTGATACCACAGTGGACCTGGTTGCGTATTTCAAGTTCAGGCTTTCCGCTGCTGATACTGGAGATCACGACTACTACGTCTCCATGATTTCCTTGGCTGACTCGGCTGACATGGTCACACAGGCTGCGTCTGTGGCCTACCCGATAAACCTTGCCTATACTGCGGACGGATCGGGAGCCTCGAATGATATTGAAACAGCCACATCCACGCTCACTGATTGGAAGGATCATGTCACGGCAGGTCAACTCTGGATCATCAGGGTGACTAGGGACGGGGATGATGGAACGAATGATTCTTCATCGGAGGTCAGCTATCCCGTAGAATTAACAATCCGCTATGGATTCACGCAGTAGGGGGTGCGCCATGAGAAAAGATATTCTCACTCTCTTTGCAGTCCTGATAATGATAATTCCCCGCCTCCTCCATGCGGGATTCGGCACGATCATGGAGGATGGTCTGCTCGTACCATCCTTTTTAGGATATCAGTGTTTTGAAGGAACCGGATATGACAGGGATGAGGTGTGGACGGAGGTTCTCGGATCAGGGGGAACCATTAACGAAGACTATACCGACACGGTTCTCCAGGGTTCGCAATCGCTCTATCTCGAAAGAAGCTCGGCAAGCAATTATATCCATAGGACCATTACAGCCTCTGGAACGGTCTATGTCAAGCTTCTCTGGAGGCCAGTTAGCCTCAGTACGAGCGGATCACATATCAATATAGTAGGTTTGTTTAATTCAGACTTGACTACTACTGGCGCTCTTTTTGGTGTAGTCTATAATACAGAAACATCCACCTTCCGCTGGCTCGCAAGTGACGGTACATCCTCGTTTATTAGTTCGGATGATCTAAATATCGCCACAGGGCACTATTTCACTATCTGGATTAAGTACGTCAAGGGAACAGGTGTGGATGGGGTCCTCACCATGTGGTATGCAAGGGATTCGACGAAATTCCCTGGTGATTCCGTCTATGTGGCCAGCACAATCTCCGGGGGCAACACTATTGACATCGAAAAAATATGGATTTCCAGCGGGGGCAGTTCGTCATGTATCATCGACATGATTGGAATAGCCTCCACCTTTGAGGGATTGCCGTGGTGAAAAAAATATTCCTCATCATATCGATATTATTATCGGTCACACCTTGCAGAGCCGCAGACTTCAGGATAGCCCTAATATCGGATATCCATAATGGAGATGATGAAACGTCTGGATCTCCTTATTTTATAGGGTATCGTACACAGTCCGTATCATGGCTTGGATCATTCACGACGAGAATGGCTACCTTTAACCCATCCCTCATAGGTTCTCTTGGGGATATGAGCACGGCAACAAGTTCAAGCAATAAGACCTCCCTCCTGACAGCCGTGGAGGGTGCACTCGATGATTCGGATGATTCAGATACAGACGTATTCTTTGCACTCGGGAACCACGACTTTGAATACGCATCCCTCGCAGAAGTGCTCACGGCACTCTCTGATTACACTTATTGGGAAACGGGCAAAGGCTATGGATCGTTTGACAAGGGCGATTTCCATATTGTTATCCTCGATACAAACTATGCAGACAGCACACCATATGCCCACTTCAATGCTAATGGGGGGTCGATAGGAGCACATGGATACATCCCCGATGGTACCGATGGCTCAGACGATCAACTTGGATGGCTTGAGGATGATCTGGCGGCTACGAGTAAAAACACCCTTGTATTCTGCCACGCCAGCCTTGAAGAGTACGATGGTTCAACATTTTATTCATCGCCATCGTCGGACTTTTCCAGGTACTCGGTTACGAACAGGGCGGCGGTCAGGTCCGTGCTTGAGAAATCGGGCAAGGTTGCGGCAGTCTTTGAGGGCCATCAGCACTTTGCGAGGCACACAAATATCAAAGGCATACCATATATTCAGATACCATCTTTCACTCTTTGGGGCGTGTATCCGAACAGGCTTCTACCTGACAATGATCAGGGCCAGTGGGCAGAGATCACCATCGACGATATTAATCATGAAATACAGATAGATTATTACGAGGACGATTCTGTTTCCGGGCCTCAGATCGCCTCGACCTGTAAAGAGTATTGGGGAACCCTTACACCATATAAAAATAATTACGGAGCTGGTATAGGTTCTGCGTCAACGGGCGGGACGGACTATTGTGGGGGTTCCCTAACCGAATGGACGGTAGTTACGGACACCGCGAATTATGCCCCCGTGGATTTCATAGTTGCCATGGGGAATCCGTCAGAGCCATCGGTTTCGGATAGTTGTTTGGTATTCAAGGGGGGGGCAACTTCAAAGGCTGGTTCCGCAACCAGGCGATTCTCATCTCAGGCAGGAAGATTCAAGTGCCATTTCTGGATTGAAAAGGAAGAGACTGATAAATCGGTGGGCATTAAATTGACCGATTCTTCTGGAACAATCGGCCCATACATCCTCTTCAATGCGAGTGGAAACATGGTCTATAATGACGGATCGCCCCACACCATACAGGCATATATGGCAGACACAGGGTATGATGTGCTGGTTGATATTGATGTTGCAACCGATACATTCACGGTATCCGTCAATCATGGCACTCCGTCGAGTGCTTACCCGTTTGCGAATACCCTGACATCGATAAGCAGGATGACTGTGGAAAGGCCGGCTTCGCAGGACTTCACGGTATATATGGATGATATTTATTTCGATTATAATCCAGCCTGCTGGTTCGGCTGCTCAGGTACAGCCTCGTGGCAATAGGAGACACTATGAAAAAACTAATATCACTAATTCTTATTCTCCTCTCCCCCTTAACCCTCATGGCCGGTCCCGGAATGCACGGGGTTGGGATGGGGTCGGGAACGGACGGGTGGAGGACACTCGGTAAGAGCGGAACCTGGACCGATGGAGGAGCGAATTAATGAAAAAATATCTTCTGTCCATCATCTTAACGCTTATTCCTCTTACGCTCTGTGCTTGGGGCGTCGGCATGTCGGGCGTGAGTCTCCTGAGTGGATCGGCGGCACCATCTGGTCCAGACACCTGGTACTATGCGGGGGGGTCGGATAATTATACAACATCTGGATCTCTCAACCTATACGATCAGGGTTTCATTGCGCCCATTTCTGTTACATCGGGATCACTCACTAAGGTGTCTGTGAAACTGGCAGCGACGACCGGAGACGTATTTAATGCGAGAATAGGTATATATACAGGCACATCGTCATCTCTCACCCTTCAGCAATGTGCCTCATTCCAGATTCCCGCAAGCACGGCAGCGGGGTGGTATGATTACACCCTGACTACTCCGATAAACGTATCCACGGGAACTGTGTATCTGTCACTGTTCGGGGCAGGATCAGATTACAGCGTGTATTATAACACCTCGGGAGGATATTGGATTTACGATACCTATACCAACGCCTGCCAGTCATCGGAATCATCCGATGGAGACGATTACCTTCCTGCTGTGAGGTGTTATGTTGACTAAAAATCTGTCACTCATCATTTTTGCCGTTCTTTTCCCCCTGACGGTTCTCGCTGCGCCGTCCATCTCCGGCTATACCGGAACCATGAGCAACGGCCAGAGCATTACAATATCAGGATCTGACTTCGGTAATACAGGGCCGAGTATCCTTGTTTTTGATGACTTTGAGCTTCAATCAAGCGGAGTAACGCTTTCGAGTCAGGTAAGAGCTGCGCAGGTCGGTTCATGGCGTTCCGTGGCGAATATGGAGGGAACGTATCCGACGTATTCAAATATTTTCGCTCATAGCGGGACTAATGCGGTACGGTTCAATTTTAATGACACGGTTGGGATACTCGACTGTGGATATTCAGGGACCGGATGGATAAGCCCTGTTTCGGGTTCGGTGTTTCAGAATATATACTTTTCTTTCTGGACATATTTGCCTGCTGGACAGAATGTCCCTGGAAATGGGGCATATTGTAGCGGGAGCCCGAACTGGAAGGTGTGGTGGCTTTCAACCAATGATACTTTTCAGAATGACTACTCCTCGGAAATAATCACAGATCCACCAACTGAAACATCTATCTGCTGGACGGACGGATCGACTAATAGGGCGTGTTGGGGATATGGGTCGTTCAGCTTCACGAAAGGGCGATGGCTCAGATGGGAAGGATACCTCTCGGCCAGCACAAGCTCCGGGTCTATTTATTTGTGGCATACTGATAGCGGACAAGCGAGGAATCTTGTCGGGAGTGATACGGGCAGGACGATAGACGATGGCACAACGGGCTGGCAGTACATCCATTTTCCTGGATACGGACGGCCAGACGCAAATTCAAACCTGTATTACGACGACATCTACATTGCAACCGGAACAGGGGCCAGGGCCAGGGTAGAGATAGGAAACAATGCGACATATACCTCATGCACCAACCTGGCTGTCTGCACTCCTACATCATGGGGTGATACTTCGATTACAGCCACGGTGAGGACGGGATCGTTCGGAACGACAGGGACAGCCTACCTATACGTTACCGATTCGGACGGAAGCACGAACAGCACGGGATATGAGGTCACGCTCGTTGTCTACAGGCATATAGGCGGTTCACCCCCACGATAAGCCCTGTTCCTGCCCCTGAGATGCGTCAGGTTGCGATTGAGGGGATGAGGCTGGAGCGGGGTTACGTATTAGGAGGTGATATATGATAAGTCCTACTAAAAAAGGGATCAGAGGAACTGACGGTTTTGGTAGTGGTTCTTATGGTGCGAGAAGAGGAGATCATATTCATAAAGGAGTAGACTATATATGCATTCCCGGTCAGATGGTAGTGATGCCTATAGCAGGAGTGATTCTGCGAGAAGCACGTCCTTATGCTAAAGACTCTAGGTGGTCTGGAGTTCTTATAAAAGGAAAGAATGCTGAGATAAAAATGTTCTATCTTTCTCCAGACAAGACACTCTTTGGTCAAAATTTGAACGAAGGGGCGATGATTGGGATAGCACAGGATATAAGTAAGAAATATCCTGGGATTACTCCTCACATTCATCTGGAAATAGTTTCTATAAACCCTGAGATTGTAAAGGATGTTCTTAAGTGATTGAAGAGACTATAGACATATCTGCTGACTTAGAGCTTTCTAGAATTCTAGGTCTTTGCGCACTTAACACTAAGTATTGTGCTAAGACGCTGTTTCCAGGTATGTTCTATTCTCCCTTCTCTAGTTTGCATAATGCTATTTTTGATGCGATAGATTCGAAGCATAATAAGGTAGTTATAGCTGCTCCTCGAGGTCTTGGGAAAACTTCTATTGCAAAAGCGGTAGCAATGAAGAGTATACTTTTTAGGGACTCTCATTTTATTCCTTATATAATGAACTCTGTTACAGTAGCTGCAATGCAGACTGAGAATATAAAGAGAGAGCTTATTACTAATAAGATGATAAGAGGATTCTTTGGAAATATAAAAGAGTCAGATTTTGAGTATTCCTTTGATGAGCAATTCTCTAAGGAGGCATGGGTAGCTTTTGGGAATACTCTTGTTCTTCCTCGAGGCCAGGGACAGCAGATTCGTGGACTGAACTGGAATAATTATAGGCCTGATATGTTTATCTTTGATGATCTTGAAGATAAGGATGAAGTGCAGAATAAGGAAAACAGAGATAAGCTTAAGGATTGGTTCTATTCTGATGCTGAGAAAGCAGTTGATTTTTATAGGAAGAATTTTAGACTGCTTTATATAGACACTGTTAAGCACGAAGACTCAATGCTTCAGGAGCTTCTGGATTCACCAGAATGGTATGGGATAAGGCTCTCTATCTGCGATGATGATTATAAGAGTCTTGACCCTAACTACATGACTGACGAAGAAATTCTTGCTGAAGTGAATGAGGCTAAGAGGCTTGGGAAACTTGATATCTTCTACATGGAACGTATGAATATCCCTGTTGCAAAAGAAGATGCTTCTTTTAAACAAGAATATTTTCATACTCATGTAGAGAGTGAGATGAATCTTAAACCCTGGCTTGAGAATGTAGTTATTATTGATCCTGCTAAAACAGTGAAAATGCAGAGTGCTGATTCTGCTATTGTGGGGTTAAGTATAAATGCTAAGGAAAGTAAGATTCATGTGAGAGATATAGTTTCCAGAAAGATGTATCCTGAGGAGATATATAAGGAAGGTTTCGAAATGGTTGATAGACTGAATGCTAGAGTTCTCGGAGTTGAAGTTACAGGCCTCGAGGAGTTTATCAAGCAGCCTATTACAAATGAGGCTATGATGAGAGGGTGTAGAGCTGAACTTGTATGGCTTAAGGCTCGAGGAGGAACTAATGATGAGAAAGGGAAGGTAGAGAGAATTAAGGGTCTTATTCCTTACTATCGTCAGGGGTATGTGACTCATAATCCTGCTTGTTGTGGGAAGTTAGAACAACAGTTGTTATCCTTTCCTAAATCAAAGCTCTGGGATGTAATGGATGCTGTGGCATATATAGTGGAGCTCATGGAACTCGGTGGACGCTACTTTGAAGGACCTGAGAATGAAGGCCCTCAAGATCCCTCTGAGGATGACTATGAAGGAATCACTGATGAACCTGAAATTAAAAATTGGAGGGTTGCTTAATGGAGATTGCAATTACTATTCTGAGCGGGCTTCTTCTTAGCGCAGTTACTTTTGAGATTGGTAATAGGCTTACAGGGAAGAATAAGGTTTCTGAGGAAACTTGTAAGGAAAGACGAGATAACTGTAATAATATAGTTTGTATAAAGATAGATGCTCTTCATGAAGAAATTAAGGAAATGAAGGACTCTGTTCAAAATTTGAACAAAGGGTAAGCAATGGCTCGGAGAAAGGTATATTTAGGAAGCTTTGGTCCTTATTTCTACGACGATGAAGTTCCTATAGTTGACCCTGACGGGGATTTTGTAGGATATAATCGTAGTGGAATTCTTACTGACGGTCCTGTAATTTATAGCGGTGGAGGGTCTACTGGTGGGGTTTCTGGAACATATACTGTTGTGTCTGATATAAGAAATAACAGTGGGACTATTGAGAAGAAGACTAGGACTATAACTATAGTTAGAGGTCATATTACAAGTGTGAGTGCTGAATCAGCATGGACTGCTATTTAGGAGAAGACTATGCCTTATGTAGTTAGTGGTGCAAGTTCTAATACAGTAACTCAGGCTCTGGTAGACATTGATAATGCTAAGTATGACTATGACTATCCTGATGGTTTGAAACTTAAGCCTGGTAGCGATCTTCATAATAAGATAGTTGACGAGGTACTTAGCAGAGCCAGAGAAAGCTATGAGGCTATTTCTTCTCGCCATCCTAGTTGGAGAAAGATGGATCAGGTTAGTACTTCTTATAAATATGTAGACGAGACTGAGGAGAAGATTCAGGATAAGGACGATAGAAAGCCTGTGTCGATTCTCTTTCCATATACCTATGCAGTGAAAGAAACCCTGCTTACATATCTTGTTACAGCATTCTTCCAGGATCCTATGTTCATTTATGAGGGTGTTGGAGATGATGATATTGTAGGTGCAAAGCTTCTTACACTTCTTGTAAGAATGCATTGTATGAGGAATAAGGTTCCTCTCGCACTTCATACGATGTATAGTGATTCTCTTTCATATGGAATAGCTCCTGTAAGTCCTGGATGGATTAGGAGAAGAGGAGCGAGAATAAAGGAAGTTACAGGGTCAGCTTTTGACCTTGGTGGTGTGGAAGTAGCTGGAGCTTCTACAAAGGAATTTGTGAGAGGAATAGTTTTCGAAGGGAATGACCTCGAGAATATAGATCCTTATCGTTATCTTCCAGATCCTAATGTGGCTTCTCACAGAATTCAGGACGGAGAGTATTTAGGATGGTGGAGACAGAGTGATTATATGAGGCTTCTTGCTGACGAGGCTACTGATGATGGATACTTTAATGTTAAGTATCTGAAGCATCTTAAGAATAAGCTTTCATTCCTTAGCGCCGATCCTTCTGATAGAAATAAGAAGGAGAACAGACCTGATCAGCGGAATAGTAAGAACACGAATAAGATAGATGTTATTCCTATGTATATAGATCTTATTCCTTCTGAGTGGGGATTAGGGAAAGGAGAATATCCTGAGAAGTGGTGGTTTGAGGTAGCCGCTGATGCGATAGTAATAAGAGCTGAGAAAATGGAACAGCATCATGGAATGTATCCTATTGCAGTTGCGTGTCCTGATTTTGATGGATATACTGCTACTCCAATATCCAGGCTTGAGACTCTCTACGGACTCCAGCATACAATGGATTGGCTGTTTAATTCTCATATAGCTAATGTTCGTAAGGCTATTAATGATATGATAGTATATGATCCTTGGATGATTAATACTAACGACGTGAAAGATCCTAAGGCTGGAAAGCTTATCAGGACTCGTAGACCTTCTTGGGGAAAAGGGAAGGTTACTGACTATATCTCACAGCTAGGGATTGTAGATATTACAAAAGGGAATTTAGCTGATTCTAACTATATCGCTGAATGGATGCAGAGACTTGTAGCAGCTGACGATTCTATGATGGGAATGACTAGAACGTCAGGCCCTGAGAGACTTACTGGACAAGAGTTCCAAGGAACAAGAGGAAGTGCTCTTTCAAGACTGCAGAGACTTTCTATGATGGTCTCTCTTCAGGCAATGCAGGATATAGGATTCTTCTTCGCATCTCACGCACAGCAGTATATAACAAGAGAGACTTATGTTCAGGTTATTGGGGATCTTCCTGAAAAACTCGCTGCTGAGTATGCAGGAGGGAAGTCCAGAATCAAAGTATCTCCGAGTGATCTTTATATCGAGTATGATGTTATTCCTCGGGATGGAAGTATTCCTGGTGGAAATTTCTCAGATGCGTGGATAAATCTTTTCAATATCGTAGCTAGTGATCCTGAGCTTAGACAGATGTTTGATGTACCTAGGATCTTTACTCATATAGCTAGAGAGCTTGGAGCAAAGAATGTAGAGGATTTCAGGAAGGCTGTAGCTCTCACACAGCCTAAGGTTGTTCCTGACGAGGTTATTGAGAAGGAAGTAGACAAAGGAAATATCATTCCTACAGGAGCTTAGTATGAAAGCGAAAGAACCAGATCTTAGTGATCTTATAAAAAGTAGTATAGGAACAATAGAGAACTTTGAACAAAGCACTCTGTGGGAGGATATTGTTAGGATTCTTGACGACTGGGATAATGGGTTGAAGGAGAACTATCGTAACGCTGAGACAATGGATGAGGTTCGGATGTATCAGGGAATCTCACAGTGTATAGAGTATGTAAAGAATCTTCCTATGGCTATGAAAGCTATAGTAAAGATGGAGGTGAAGAAATGAGTTTGAATGAAAAGTTACCTGCTGATGCAAGTTCTACACTAGCTAGTCTTAATGAGTTGCTTAGGGAAACAAGAGCTGCTGTGAATGCTAGTATATCTGCTATATCAGCACTCGGAGGAGTTATTACTTCTGATACTGATTTAGATATTCCTACTGGAACTACATATATTATAGTTGGAGAGGATATTTCTGACCAGGCTGTTGAAGTGATAAATCTTACTGCTGAAGGTGCCTGCTCTCTCGCTGAGATCAGGTCTGGAAGAGCTGGACAAGTAAAGATTATAAAGTTTGGCGATAGTAATGTTACTATTGTAAATAGTTTATCTAATATAGTTCTTAATAGAACTGGAAATCTTTCTTCTACTTCTGGTGTAATTCTTGCGTTATTCAATGTAGGAGGAGATGTTGACAGTAATATAGACGGTGTGTGGTATGAGTTAGGATGTTCAAAAGTTTTAGTAGATGATGGTACTATGGTTACTGCGTTTGCTAAAACTCTTCTTGACGATGCTAATGCTTTAGCAGTATTAACCACACTAGGCATACAGTCTATAAATGGTATAACTGCCACTGCAGCTAACATCAACGAGCAGATCTCTGCTCTTGTAGCTTCTTTAGTTTCTCAAGCAGACCTAACAAAACTTCATGCTATAACTTCTACAGCTGCTAGTATTGATTCTGCTACTACAGATGTTTCAGAAGCTACTTCTACTCCTACCGCAAATAAGCTAGTGAAGTATAGTTCTAATGGTATTGTAAAGGGAGCTGAGCTGAATATAACAGGTATGATATCTGCTGTTGGTGCTGTTAATGGAGGTGATGGATTAGCTACTTTAGACTTTGGGAATGTCTCTATAGGAGATGTACTTCATATAGAATGCAGTGGTTACATGACATTCTCTGAAGATCCTTCTTATGTATGGGTGAATATTCATCCTGGCTCTACAAGCACAGCAATTATACAATTCCTGACTGGTGAAGGTCCTTTTTCATACAATCCTATAAACTGTATGGGAAAGGTAGATGCAATTCACTATAGAGGCCACATATCTACAACTATTATAGTTGTAAAAGCTGGGTCTCTTAAAGTCATATGTTCTACACAGTCTATTGGAGGTACTTGCTCATATGGAGCCTCTTATGGAGGCGGATTCTTCCTTAAGAAAGCATAGAACATAGTCGCTATGTTCAAAATATAAACAAACGGGAGGTAACACAATGGGAAGTGAAGGGAAGGAATTAGATCTGAGTTTGGAAACTGAGGATATCAAGACTGATGATCTTGATATAGAAGATGGTTCAGGTGAGCTGGATGATAAAGGAGGAAAGGAAACAGAGCTCGATCCTGAAGAGTCTATTGATGTGATGAGGAAGAGTATCGAGGCTTCTTTTGAGGATTTAGATGAGAAGCCTAAGTCGAAGGAGAAGGAGAAGGAAACTCCTACTCTTGAGATCGGAGATGAGCAATTCTTCTCTGGAACCGAAGAGGATCTTGAGAATCTTGTAAGTGATCCTAAGGCATTTAACACTATGCTGAATAACATTTACAAGAAAGGGGTTGAGAAAGCTCATACTCTTGCAGTGGAGAATATTCTGCGGTCTGCTCCTGATATTATCAAGACTCAGATTGTACAGCAGATGACTCTGACAAGAGCTGTTACAAAGTTCTACGACGATAACAAAGATCTTGTTCCTTATAAGAAGACAGTAGCTTCGATAGCGAATCAGCTTGCGGCAAAGTATCCTGATGCACCACTGCCAAAGATTCTTGCTGCAACTGAACAGCTTGCTCGTAAGAGACTTCAGCTTAAGAAGACTGTTGAGAACAAAGATGAGGATAAGGGTGGTCGATTCCCTAAGAAACCTCAGGGAAGAAGACCTGGTGAGAGATCTACTGACGATCTCAAAGGTATAGACAAAGAACTTGACGAAATGTCAAAAGCACTAGGAATGTAGGAGGATAATTCTATGGAAAAGGGTTTTATGGAAAGCAACATTATCCCTCTCAGCAAGAAGGTAGTGAAAATCACTGCCGAGGCTGGAGGGACTTCGTATTCGCTGTCTGCATTGGAGCAGACCGTTCAGTGTATTGCTACTGCTGGATCATTGACTCTCACACTCCCGAACGTAACAGAGATGATGGGTAAGTTCGTAGCTATTCATTGTAAGGATCTTACTTCACCGTCGACTGTTGTTGTTCAGGACAATGATGAGTCCTTAGGATGGAGCGACATGACGCTCACAGCTGACAACGACTGCGCGTTGCTGTACTCTGACGGTCTCAAGTGGTGGAAAGTTGTCGATGTAACTACGTGATAAACTCTGAATACTAAACAGGAGGTGCAAAACTATGTTTTTAGGTATGCGTGGAACAGGCGACTGGGTAACTAACCAGAGGCCTGAAAACTGGCGTCAGCAGTTTTTTAAGTTATATCCGAATGGAGATGCACCGTTGACTGCAATCCTTTCGATGCTCGATGAAGAGCCAACTGATGATCCTCATTTCCACTGGTGGACTGAGGTGTTTGATGCTGTTGGCGGAGTTGTGAGTGGTAGGTATACTGATGCCGCTCTTTCGTCTGCTTACACAAGCGGCGGTGTGGCAGGGCAGACGCTCTACCTCGTTGTGGACTCTACGCTTTATGGTAGGGTTCGTGCAGGGCATCAGCTTCTTCTCAGGGACAATAGTAATCTTGACGTTGATGTTAATGCTAAGGTTACTGAGAAGTTCACGCTTGGAACTTCTTATGTCGTTGTGGTGAAGCTTCTGGAGAATGACGATAACTCCGCTTCCAACGATCTGAGCGACTGTGACTATGCAATGGTCATAGGTAACATCAATGCTGAAGGCGCTGAGATGCCGGATGCAATAGCTCACGATATTAGTGAGTACTATAACTACACTCAGATCTTCCGTACGTCTCTGGACATTACTCGTACTGCTCAGAAGACGAAGCTTCGCACTGGTGATGCTTATCAGAAAGCGAAAGCTGACTGTCTCGAGGATCACAACATCGAGCTGGAAATGGCTTTCCTCTTCGGGATCAGAACTCTCGGTACCGGTGCTAACGGGAAGCCTGAGAGAACCACCATGGGATTGATTCAGTTCCTCAAGACCTACGCAACTGCGAACAATAGTAACTATGTTACTCACGCAGATTACGCAGGTCAGAACTGGATCACTGGTGGTGAGGACTGGCTGAACAACCAGCTGGAAGTTATCTTCCGTTACGGATCTCGAGATAAGTTTGCGTTCTGTGGTTCTGGTGCTCTTCTCGGTCTGAACAGGCTTGCAAAGGCCGGAGCTGAGATGACCCTCACTCCGACCTCGAAGGCTTATGGTCTGCAGGTTACGGACTGGGTCACGCCTTTCGGAACGATCAGTCTGAAAACTCATCCGCTGTTTTCCTTCAACGCAGCGGACAGGAATAGGGTTGTTATCTTCGAACCCAAGAACCTCAAGTATCGCTTTGTGGACGATACTACCTACTATGCAGAGGGTGAGAAGCAGAACACTGGCCACAAGAGGATTGATGGTAAGGCTGAGGAGTATCTTACTGAAGCCGGTCTTGAGTTCCATCATCCGCAGACTGGTGCTATCCTTGATGGATTCAATCAGGACAACACTGTCGGTGCTTAAGCACTCAAAGGGAGGGGCTTCGGCCTCTCCCTCATAAGGAGCTAGGAATGAATCTCTTGCAGATACGAACACAGTTTATAAAACTGAGTGGAAGAAATGATCTGGTAGTTGATGTTACGAATTATGTAGATAATGGAGCAAACTACTACATCAACGCAGGTCAGAGGTTTCTTGATCGAAAATACCGCTTCCCGAAGGATGTAGGGATTTATCCTAGCGTTGTAGCTATAGGAGGATGGAATGTGATATTTCCATTCTGTAGAGCTATAAAAGAAGTCTGGGTTGCTGATGTAGAGAGTGGTAGGAGACAGCTTAAGAAAAAGAGCTGGCAGGATTTTCTTAGTGTTTATACAGAACCTTTTAATACTCTTGAGCGAGGGAGTACTTTGTATTACACTCCTTCTATTCTCAGAAGTATCCCTGAGTCAGACAGAGCAACTGCGAGTACTACTAGTGCTATAGTAGGATACATGCCTACAATGTCAGGTCCTCATTATGCGTACAACGGGATTCTTATAGGACCTCCGACAGATGTGCAGTTACATCTTGAGATTCACGGACTGTTTTATAGTCCAGAGTTAACAAGTGATACTGAGGAAAGCTACTGGTCTGTGAATCATCCAGAGACTCTTATAAGAGCTGCTCTTTATGAACTCGAAGTTGATTATAGAAATACACAAGGCGCAAACGACTGGATGGGTGCAATAGAGACTCATGCTATAGGAATTGACCAGGATGTTGTTGAAGAAGACATTGCAGAAGTAGATCAGATGGAGGGATAGAGATGAAAGATAATTCCTTTGTGAAAGGTGAGAACCACGAGAAAAAGTTTGAGAATATTGAGAGAGTTCTTAAGCGATTCTCTAGGAGACTTCAGAAGTCAGTAGTGTGTGCAGTTCCTCCTTCTGTTATTAGTAACTATACTTTCGAGCTTCCTGGAGATGGGGTTATTTTGAGATGTATATTTCCTTGTTCAGGAAAGGTGAGAGGAATAACACTTCATTATTCACTATTGAATAGAGACGACAAGCCTACTCTTGATGTGGTATTTACAGATGGGACAAAAACAGATGCTGTGAGTGTAAGAGCTCATAATCCTCAGATCGAGGAGATCTCTGTAAACCAGGGAACTCTTATGGCACTGAAGATTAATGGCCAGGTGGAAAATATCTGGGTCTCAGCTCTGTTTGTTCCTTCTATAAATGTTGCTGAGAAGGAAGCTATTGCGATAGAACAACTCGACGCTATTGCAGGTAAGACTGCTGAAGAGGAATGATATGAGAGAGTATTATCTCACTCTTGATGATTGTTTCAAGAATGGCTTGAGACCTACTAAGAGTATGCCTAAGAGTAGTCAGTTTATGAGTTACCTCCTTAATGCCAGACCCTCTGAAGTAGGTCTCGAGCCTTTTATTCCGACGATTAAGAATCTTTCATATACCTTTGCATGGCCTTTCCCTCAGATGTTCGTAACTAATAAGCATGTGTTAGTAGGAGATGGTACGAGTCTTTCTGAGGACGGAACAGCAGTGGTTGCAGATGTTTCCTCCGAACTCTGGGAAGTAATTAGCTACTATGATTTTGTAATCGCAGCGAGAGATGGGAAGGTTTTTAAGAGAGATCCTTCAACAGGAGTATATACGACTTATAGTACATACCAGTCTACATTCCCTATATTCAAGACTGGATGTGATTTTCGTGGCCAGACTGTTGTAGGGAATCTTACTCTCTGGCCTACAGCAGACGCTGAGGCAAAACCTAATTGGGTAGCAGCTTCAAATATTGGTGAGTTTGATTTCTCGCTTAGTAGGAAGAATGAATCTATGCTTCGCCCTTGTCATTGGGAGGGAGAAGTGTTTAATGTAAGACCTCTTAAGAAAGTAGTTATAGTTTATGGAGATGATGGAATTGCAGGGCTATATCCTTCCGAGCAATATCTGGGATATGAAGAGATAGCTAACTTTGGTATTCACTGTAAAGGAGCAGTTGGAGTAGGAACGAATAGACACGTATTTCTTGGAAGTGATATGAAGCTTAGGATGATTGATCAGCAGATGAATATGAAACTCTTGGGGTTTGAGGAGTCTATGTCATTGTTAGGGAATAAAGTTCTCATATCCAACGCAGGACATAATGATGACTTCTTCATCTGTGATGGAGTGAGGTGTTTTGTTCTGGCCGGTGAGAGGCTTTATGAATGTAGTCAGCTGATTACGTCTTGTAGATCATATGGAAGTGAGACACTCTCTATATATTACGATACGGGGATTGACTACTTCCTCGGAGTGACTGATACAATAGACTTCGGTTTGAGGACTATGAAGACTATAACTACGATAGAGCTTGGTATTGGAGCTGGAACATATTCAGTAGCTCTTGACTGGAGGAATGATTCTAATGCAGCATTCCAAAGAACTTCCTTTGTACCTGTTAATGCTAAAGGAGTTGCTACTATTTTCTGTACAGCAGTAGACTTTAGGGTTTGTATCAAGTGTGCAGATTATGAGGATCTTGATCTCTCTTATGCTACGGTTAGATACAAACTCTCAGACATGACTTCAATAAGAGGTGTTTATGCACCTCCACCAAGGGGGCAGGATGTTAGTTAAACTCTTATCAGATCAGATAGCGAACTATTGGAATGTTATAAGATATGCTATAGAGCAAGCACTTCCTCCTATAGCGAATGAAGAGTATAATAAGATGAACAGAATCTTGGAGTCTCTTCTGAATGGAAGTATGGACTGTTGGGTCTCTATGGATGAGGAGAACAAGAAGATAGAAGGAGTAATGGTTACTACTTTTTCTGAGGACTATTGTAGTGGAGTGAGAAATCTTCTTGTGTATTCAGTATTCGGATATAATGAGATCAGTAATAAGTCCTGGTCAGAAGGATTTGAGACTATCTCCAAATGGGCTAAGCATAATGGATGCTATAGAATTATAGCCTACACAGATGTAGAAAGGATAAAGGAAGTTGTAAAATCTCTTGGTGGAGAAGCAAGGTATACTCTCATTTCAATTCCTCTTCGTTCATAATTTGAACATAGGGAGAGACAAATGAAGATATATAGTAAAGTAGTTGTCAACATGGAGACTCTTCAGGTTGTTGAGGAAGAGAGTTTCGAGTACAGAGGTCCTATTGCTGAGTGTAAGGGAGGTGGTGGAGGCTCGAGTGGTCAGGTGGATTTTCCTCTCTATATGAAGAGGATTCATGAAGACTGGATGGACAGGACTGATAGAGATGATATAGAAACCAGTGTTACCGCAGTTATGAATACTGCTCTCGGATCTAGTCCATTCGCAAGCGCCGTAGCTTATGATCCTGATTCTGATCTCACAGCAATGGCAGGTCATGTGACGAAATTTCAGACCCTTGTGAATCTTCTAAGCTCTGGTACGACGTTAGATACTCTAGTAGCGAATGTTTTGAGTGATAGTACTATCTCTGATCTCTCAGACGCTTTCGATGATGATCTTTCAGATCAGTTAGACGCAAATGTCTATCCTCGTTTCGAGGCTGGAATGAGAGATATAAACTCAGTGATGAGTTCTACATTTGTGATAGGAAGAGCAGTTATTGAGGATGGTAGGGTCAGAGAGTCAGCAAAGTTTCTAGCGAACCTGAGATACAAGTTTGCTAGTGATGATGCCCTGAGACTCATAGGAATGAAGCTTCAGTATCAGCAGTCACTTACTCAGATGGGAATTGAGAACGGACGTATTAAGATAGTTGCGAAGTCTGAAGAAGAGATCCAGAATACAAAGTATGACGAAGCAGATGCGAAGTGGGACTTGGAAGTATTCCAGTTTGGGAGTAACGTTCTTGCTTCGATCTCTGGAGCTGCTCATTATGTTCCTGACAAAGCTGCGACTAATAAAACGCAGTCTGCTATTGGCGGAGCTTTGAGTGGTGCAGGTATGGGATTTTTGGCAGGAGGTCCTATGGGAGCTGCTATTGGTGGCGCTATAGGACTGGCTGGAGGACTATTAGGATCATAGGAGGAATACTATGTTTGAAGGTATGAGTATGGGTAATTTAGATCCAAATATGCTAGCGTATTTCATGGGAGCTATGGGGGGAGCTATCTCTCCAGAAGGGTCTTTTGGAAAGAATCTCTCTCCCGCAGTAATGGCCATGGCAGGAAATAAGATGCAAGAAGCGAATATGCAGAAGAGAACTAATAACTTTGCATCGTTACTCCAGAAAGCTCTTGCCGGTGGTGGAAAGATGTCCTTTGACTCTGAGGGGTTTACTCTCAAAGCCCCTAATACAATTCTGAAAACAGGACTTGATGAGGCTAAGGGAGGTAAAGGAAAGGGAAGCTTGTTTTCCCTAGGAATGACACAGATCTCAGAACCAGCAGAAATTCCTAGCGTGGCAGGGGGAGGTATGAATCTAGCATCCTCTTCTCAAAACTCAATGCTCCCTTTTTCCTCGGACTCTCAAGCGGATTTCCTAAGTAGTGCTAATCTTGAGGGTCTTACTCCGGAGGATATCTCCACTGCACTACAGATGAAAGAGAGAGTGAATAATAGAGGCTGGGAGCAGCTGAGAGATCTTGTGAATATGAAGTATATAGCTGCTCAGATAGAGAACATGGAGCAGGATAATATCCGTCAGTGGTATACGACTCTTAATAAAGATGATAGAACTGAGCTCCAGAAAAACTTCTCAGCATTCAATGATGATCTTATTGCTCACGGGAAAGCTCCTGTTTCTATGGAAAGGTATGTAATGATTACAGGGAATGACTCATGGAAAGACTATCAGCTTGCTAAAGGCGATCCTGCTTTCGGAGCTTTCATGATTGCTCAGAAGAAAGCAGGTGCGCCACAGATTAGTATAGGTGATAAAACCCGTGAACAAGAACTTGCGAGACAGGAAGCAGATCTCTACGCTCCTGATTATATGACTAAGCTTGAGAATCAGATTAAGGCAGACATAGAGGCTGAGAACAAAGTTGTGACTGCCAAGAAAGGAAAGCTTAGTGAGAGGAGAGAGAATAGGAACAAGACTCCTGAGCAGCTTAGAAGAGAGAATAGAGATAGGATTACTTTCAGAACTATCAAGAAGTACACAGAGGATCTCAAGAATAAATATGGTCCTGCGAATATAAAGATAGTTCAGAATAGTGATGGGTCTGTTTCTTGGTATAGAAGAGAGAGCGATGGATCTGGGACTTTAATAAGAACTTACGGAGGAAGGTAATGGCTTACGAAGATGATCTGAAAGCTTTTATTGAGAGTTCTAATAAAGGGACTAGTATTAAGATTAATGATACTGCCTCTAACATCCCGTTAACAGTACAGAACTTTGATACTCTCAACAGTGTTCCAGTTGAGAAGCTGGAATCACAGCTTTCAGATAGGTCTGGTAAGCCTCCTCTTCTTCCTAGAAATCCTAACGCAAGCAAGACCTTCAATCCAACAGCATCACAGCTTGCTAAGAGTGACGCTACTGGATTTTCTAATGGGCTTCTTTATGATGATAGAGAGCCGGGATTCCTTAGTGGATTCACTCCAGGACTTCCTGCTCCTTTAACAGGTCCATGGCTTGAAGGAGTAGTTATTGATACAAAGAAGTATAACTACTTCAAGTGGTCTGCAGAGCCTGAAGATCCAAAGAACGGATGGTTCAAGAATCTTCCTTTCAGTATCACAAAACTTCCTGGAAGGTTAATGATCTCTATGCTTCATGACTATCCAAAGGAGGTAGTGCAAGAGCTTGATAAGCAGGCTAAGATTATCAACTCGAAAGAGTACAAGAAAATGTCTGGCAGTGAGAAAGCTAAAGTCATGATAGAGAATGCTCAGAGAGGGCTTCATACAGGATTGAAACCTCTCGAGGATTTCTTTCATGGATTAGTAGCCTCTTCAGGGCTTTATGATATCTATGATGATACAGTAAATGGGAGAGTTCTTTATATAGAGAAGACTCCTATTGATCCTTCTAAGCCTATCGACGTTAGAGGAAATCCCAATAAGAAGTTTGAGGAGAGGATAGTATTCTCTCTCCCTACCTTTGATAGAATGAAAGAGATGTGGGAAGGTGATCCTGCTGGAACTGCAGCTCTTTATATGCCTTTTCTTATTCACTCACTTGCAAGAGGGGCAGCTGCTAATACAGCTGACAAAGCAAAGGCTGCAAAGCTAAATGCTATTGCGGATGATGCTCTTAATAAAGCCAGAGCTTCTCGAGAGCAAGGAGAGAATATTGTCAAGATGAAGAATGAGTCTATCGCAAGACAAGTGGAAGTTGCGAAAGACGAAGGATTCCTTGATACGGAAGGAATGATTGCTCCTCAGAAGGAAGGAGCTATTGATATTACAGGAGCTCCGGTAAAGAAGGGAAAGCGTGGTAAGAAGAGTAAGAAGAAGAAAGCTGTTGAGGAAAAACCGTCCGTTCAAAAAATGAACGAAGGGGAAGAAGGTACTCCTGTTCCCCCAACTCCTGAAGTTAAAACTCCTGAGCAGATAATAGATGATGTAAAGAATCATTCTACGGATAAAACTCTCGGCACAAAGGTAAAGCCTCTTAAGAATCCTGAGGAGTCTGAGTTCTTCCAGGATGAAAGGTCTACTTTTGATAAGACTGAGCTAATGAAGGAATATCAGGATGAGATTATGGAAGATCCTGATCTTTATCTTTCAAGTCTTATCAATGAGGTTAATAGGTGGTATCACGGTCATGAGGGAGCAGATATTAATTTAGCAAGAAGGAGGCTCTCTGAATTATCAGCTAAGATAGACGGGATGAAAGATATGTTCCGCGAGCTGGATATGGATGCTCTTGAGGTGCTGGCAGATGAGAGAGGAGTTTCTCCTGAAGGTCTTATAGAGGACTATGATTATAGTTCAAGGTTTGAGGACTTTAAGGCGACAGTGCAGAAAGCAGCTCAGTGGTCGAAGAGGCTGCAACAAAAAGGAGATGTAAATAAGACTGCTGAGAGAGATTTAACTACTGGAGAGAAACCGAAATATGGTACTGTGGGAGATATAAAGTTTTTTACTGAAATTCCTATAGATAGAGTCTGGGATCCTATTAGAAAACTGTGGGTTATTAATAAAGATTCTAGATTTAATGAGCCTGATATAAAACCAGGAACTCTCTTTAAAGTAAAGTACACTATTATACTTGATGGAGAAGATGTAGGAGGTATTTCTGAGAAAGTACTTGACTGGTTGGATAATGTTCCTAAGAGAGAGCCTACTAAAAATGAATGGAAAGGTCTTATAGATGAAATTAGAAGTACTCTTCCTTCTAAAGAAGCACTTACTACATTTAATAGATATTGTGCTGAATTAGATGTTACTAAAGACTATTATAATATACTAAGTATAGTAGAGGCTTTAAATAGAAAAGGTTTAATAACTGATGAGATGATGAAGAATCCTCTTAAACTGGATAAAGTATTTAAGAGTAGTAATGTTACTAAACTTTACAGCGGAGTCGATCCTACCGAAGCCTTCAAGAAAATAGGAGACTGGTTTGCTGCTGTTCGTAAGGCTAAAGAAGAATCCTTCAAAGCAGATAAGTCTGCCAAAGTTGCTAAGTGGTTCAGGAGGCAGAAGCGTCATTGGGTGAGTCAGAGTGCTAATATTAAGACTGCTCTTATGGGACCTGTTCATGCAGACACCTGGGGATATGAGACGCTTCAGAGTATGAACCTTGCTACGAGTGCTACGAGTAGATCTGCAGCTCTAGCGGATCAGTATAAGAATGAGATCCTAGGTGATCTCTCTCCTCTTCAAAGAGAAGCTCTTGATGAAGTAGTCTTTGCAAGAAGGACTAGGACGATTATAGATCGTGATGAGTTCAAGCAGAGGACTGATCCAAAATATAAAGCTCATAAAAATCCTGGAGGGTTTGGTAGAGAGTACTGGCAGGCTTATATTGATAGTATAGGAATGAAAGGACTCTCCGAAGCTGAGGTTGCTGAGGTATATCGTCGCGCTGACATGCTCTTTGATATTGCTAAGGATCAGTTGAAACAGCTTCATGAAGAAGGACTTATCACGACTGAAGTATATGATGATCTTAAGCACCTCGACTATCAGCGAAGGCAGATGATTGATATAGTAGATCCTCCTCAGACTCTTGGAGGTAAGAAGATAGATGTTAGGGAGAGCGGAATTCAGGAGCTTTCTGTTGGTCATGAGAAGCAGTTGTTAGAGACTGATTCTATAAAGCTTATGGAAGAGCTTGTGATTAGAACGCAGAACAGGATCATGGCTAATAGAGCAGCGAAGGATCTTTATAAGCTTGCAGAGTCGAATCCTGAAAGTCCTCTTGTAAGATTGAAGAGACCTGATGGAGGATGGGAAGCTGTTCATTGTTTTATAGAAGGACAGAAGAAAGCTATTTATATGCCAAAGGAGTTCGCTCAGGAATGGGTGACGAAGAATAGGGAAGTCTCCTATGAATTCGGAAAGTTCGGAAGGCTTGTGAGTGGATCTAGTATTGTTAGGTCTCTCGCTACTGGAATAAATATAGGCTTTGCTATTAAGAACTTATTCAGGGACTTTGCCTTTATGTGGATAGCATCACAGCATTATACTCCTGGAGCAGGGTGGACTTCTACATATTCAACTCTAGCCCCGAAGGCAATAGGACAGATGGCCCTTGATATAAAAGATGTTTATAAAGATGTCTTTTATAAAGAAGGTATCTATAAAGACATGGTTGAAGATGGAGTGCTTCTTGATTTCCTTTCTAATAAAGATAGAATAATGAAAGCGAGGATTGGGAAGGAAGGGAATAAGAATGTTAATGCTATTATCGATGCACTTCACTGGGCTTCTACTTATAGCGAGTTGATAGGTCGAGCTGCTATTTATAAGAGAGCTCTCAAGAAAGGCCTGTCGAGAAAAGAAGCTGCTTTTCTTTCCAGAGACTATATGTTCTTTGGGGATTATGGGACTTATACAAAGGCAGTAGACGCATGGATTCCTTACTTTGGTGCTACAATAAAAGCGACTGAAGGGATTGTAAGATCATGGCAGAGGAATCCAAAGGAAGCAGCGCTTAAGGCGATACAGGCTATGCTTGCTGGAGCAACACTTTATATGGTTAATAATTATATCTTCGGAGAGGATTATGAAAAGTTTAGTAAGACCGATAGAGAAAATAATGTTATACTTCCAGTGAAGATTCCTTATAAAGGAACAGACGGAAAGCAGCACTATCTCGCACCGAAACTTCCTAAGGACGCTAGTCAAGCTTTCTTCATGATGGCTGGAGAGAACTTTGCGAAAGTCCTTCTTGGGAAAGAAGTAGATACCAGTGCTATGGTAGCGTCGCTTAAGGGGCTTTCTCCTATCCAAGGAGTTCCAGCTCCTCCTTCACTTGATGCGTTGTATACTTATCTTACCAATACAGATACCTATACCCTCGAAAAGATCTGGCATGGTGAGGATGTAGGAACAGGGATGTTTGATCGTGGAGCTGAGAGAATAACTTCAGGTCCTGGTAAGACTCATCCAGTAGCTACTGCTGTAGGTGATGCAACAGGACTTTCTCCAGTACGTCTGAGCAAGGCTCTTGAGTCTATGGTTCCTAGGAATTATATTACAGATGCTTTCTCAGGACTAACAAGGACTATATTTGACAGAGCTCCTGCTGATGTAAGGGAAGGAGTGGTTGCAGAGATGTTAGCAACTGACGCTACATTTAGAGGGTTGCTGGCTTCTACAGACGACATGAACGGAACGAGAGATGAAGCAGATAAGCTTCAGGCAAAAGAGACTGCTGATCGAGTAATGCATAATGGGAAGATTAGTAGTCTTGTTGAAGAGATTTATAAGTACAAGAGTAAGTCAGAGAAAGAACTCTATGACTACATTGACAGCATCGAGGATGAGGGAGAAGCTGAAAGGCTTGAGAAAAGAGCAGACCTTGAGAGAGAAATTCTTGAGCTCCCACATAGATCATACCTCAAAAGACTTCATATGATGGATCCTGAAGCTGGTGCGAAGTCTATGTTTCTTTTCAAGAGAAGAGCCAGTGACCAGGAGTGGGTAGATTTCCTTGATGAGTTTGATACCTTTGATAGTGTAGAGCCTTTCTCTGAAAGATTCATTGATGAGTTTGATAGGCTTGAGGAGGAGTATCAGAATAAAACTTCAAAGGAGATCATGAGTGAATAAGCAAAAGAGAAAGAAAGGGAAGGGCTGTTAGCCCTTCTCCTCTTCGTTCAAATTTTGAACACAGGATAATCCGTCTATGAAGGTGATGTTTTTTCCTACTACTCTCACGGCGTTAGAAAGTTCAAGAGTTCGAACTATGCGTTTCATCTCTATCTCATCAGAGTCATAGTAGAAGGTCTTGAGTAGAGCTTCGAATGTTGTAGTCTTTTGACGCTGAATATATGTAAGTACCTGAGGAAGCGTCTCAGCGATCTGAGATTTTCCAACTCCAGTAAACACTCGAGGCATTTTCCTCTCAGCCCATTCAAGAATTCGGATAGCCCTTTCAAGATCTTTGTCTGAGATAATCATAGACCCTGTTCTTGAAGCACTCATTATCATACAAAGTTTCATGATATGAGTGGCTCTTCGTCCTGTATATCCCTTGAATCTTGGATCGCTGAATTTGTTTTCGAGAGGCCCTTCCTTCACATACCACTCAGTCCAGAGGTCTATGAATTCAGGAGTGAACTTAAATCGTCCGACCATAGAGTTTATTTTCTCTAGGTCTTCATAGAGTTTATCCCTGAGATCGAGTTCGTGTTTGGAGAGGAAGTGAACCGGTACAATTTTACCGATTCTATCCTCGCAAACAAATATAATACGAGAAGTGAGACCACTACCGATGGCATCAGGAGGCAACGAAGCGGCAATGAGATCTGGAGTCGTTGCCCCGATGATATTAACCCACACCCCGATAATTTCCTCGGTCTGTCTTGAGATAGTTTCATACTTCCATCTCCTTTCACAATCATACCAGTCACAAAGGTCACTCATAAGCTCTCGGTTGTGATAGCCGAGGAATACTGTGAACTCCTTTGAGAATACAGTAAGCGAAGAATGAAACTCCATCTTCCCTTCCTCATTCAATTCACTTTGTGTAGAGTTCTTCATCCTACTTATAAGTGCTTGTCGAGAGGTCGCTTGTGCCGCTAATGTCACACCAAGATCCATAAGCAGATCATACCCTGGCCCCATTGCAGTTCCCTTACGGGAAGCAGAAGGACCGACCAAGATGATGTACATATTAGGATACCATGTTATATGCCCCCAGGAGATTTTTACCTTTCTTTGTAACGCTGCTGCAATAACACTAATAGCAGTCCAGAGCCTGAATGAATCAGGAGGCTCTGACTCCTTAGTGAATTCCATGAATGAATCAATCCAGTCATCGAGTTTCCTCTCGTTCACTTGAGCCTCCAAAGAATTTTTCGTGTAAGTCGAAGAAGAAGTCTGGCATACAGGAGCAGAAGTCATTGAGTAAAGGAAGCATTAGTTCACGCATCTGTGGATGAGCAGGGCGGTCACAGCGAAGGCTAAAGATGTGACGCCATTCACGGAGGTTAGTGGTCATAACGAGTTCTGTTTTGAGTGAGTTAGGGAGGACAGAGCGGGCTTGTTGGGGAGACCATCCATCTCTCAAAAGTTCTCTATAGAAGTTTTCTGCGAATGCCATAGCAGCAAGCCACTTAAGTTCGTTGTCATTATAGAACAGTATTCCCTGATACATTGTAGACTCTTCATTTATATCCAAAGTTGACTGTCCTTCTGATAACTCTGTCCAGCAAGGAATTATAAAACTTATATGATCACTCCCATAATTACAGTACCTCGTACTCTCCTGTGAGAACGAAGCAATTCTATGTCTCACCAGCTCATGACTTACTCCACGATCACAGATGAATAACACAGTAGCATTCACATGCTCAAGAACACTCTCATGCCCGTCCTTTATTCTTGCTCTTACAAACTTACTCCACTTCTGAGGATCACCGTTAGACTCAGATTTATAGCATACTCTTCCACAGTGATCTATAAATTTCACAGGTACAGAATGACTTACATTAATCAGTGTTGCACTTGGTTTCAATAATCTCATGGTAGCCCTCCTCTAGCATTTTGGCAAACTTTTCCACGTCGTTAGGAACTTTTTTACTCTTGAAGTCTTTCATCTTATCTTTGCACATATTGAGACCCATAGCGATATCGGCAGGGACAATGAACTCTCTTCCGTGAGCGACTAATGGAGTCTCAAGAGATTTCTTTATACGAAGAAGTATTTCAGCATGAACAGTCCAGGGAACAGATAGAGGAATCTGAAAGAAAATAGCGTCATGGATCTGAGCAAGAAGTTCAACAGGCTTGAACCATTGCTGATTATAGTACACAAAGTTGAGACCTCTCTCATTGATTACATCAGCAACAGTGCTCTGAGGAATTTGTGCGTAGGCTTCTTTGAAAGTACTATCATTGAGGTCTCCTAAAAATACTCTACTCCGTCCCATAAGATTAACAATAGTCCTATTGGTATAGAGACTTGATTTTACAAGCTGATGGAATCCTTCTCTTACTCCTGGGTAAGCAGAGTGATATTTGTCAACTATCCATTTAGCTTCATTCTCAGGCATCTCATATCGGAGTGCGAAGTTTCTAAATCCCAATCCATAGTTGAGACCGTGATTAGCTTTTTTTCCCCAGAATCGTTCACTATGAGAACCGTCACCAAGATCACAGGAGTAGTCCTCAGTGGTTATATCAGAGATTGATTTATCAAAGATGAGTGATGCAGTGAGGCTATGAAGGTCTATTCCATCTTCAAACGCCTGAATCATCGAAAGGACTTTCCCCACATAAGCAACGATACGATTCTCGATTTGAGAAAGGTCAATATCATAAACGACATAGCCAGGATCAGCAATATAATACTCCAGTATCCAATGAGGAATATTCTGTTGATTTCCTCCGGTCTCCGTGATAATGTTTTCAGAGGAGCTAAGTCTTCCTGTCTCGCCTCCAACAGGATTATAGTACGACCTGAACCTACCATCAGCGTCGATCTTTTCAAGATCCAGATACGTCCCGAGCACTTTATTCTTGAGGTTTCGAAGTTTGCTGATGATAGTAGCTTCACGATAGCCTTTCCTTGCAAGTCTCTTAAGAGCGTCAACATCGACAGACTCCTTCCATTCTCCCTTGGAGTTTTTCTTCTTGTATGGAGGTTCGCCTTTCTCGACATAAAAGAATTCTTTCATTTGCTGCGGGGAATTCCAGTTGATAGGTCTGCCAGCGAGAGTGAAGAGTTCTTTCTCGAGTTCATTGAGTTTAGTTTTGGAATCATCTATTGCACTCTTCATTCCCTCAAGGTCGATCTTTATTCCTTTCATAGACATATAGATGAGAGGATAGAGAATCTTTCTCTGACGATTGTAGGTCTCTACATTATTCTGCTTGATGAGATCAGCTACTTGTTGAGGATGAGCAGCTGCTGTGGATATAGTATCCATCCCGTTGTACTGCCAGAATTTTTCAATAGGACCACCGACTTTGAAGTATTTCTTTCCCTCAGCTTTGTAGTAAGGAATGTCAGTGTGAATGGAAGTGATGAAGTCAAGGCCAACAGGAAAGTCAGGCATTGTGATTTTCTGCGAGATCATAGTATCGTGAAGGTCACCCTGCATTATGATTCCGTAGCGCCAGAACATAAAAGAGGAGTCGAAGGCAAAGTTCTGTCCACGCTTTGAGATGAAGGAATCCTCGAGGATCATAGCTACCAAACGCATGATAGTAGCTTCCTGGTCAATGGTGAAGTAGTCATTGAATCCGTCTGTGAATGGGATGCAGATAGATTCTGTAGCAGACCAAGCAAAGGAGAGACATGAGAGCTCTCCACGTACAACCTCAATGTCGAAGTCTATGATCTGTCCACGATGACCGAGTTCCTGAATCATTTCAAGAGTAGCAAGAACATCGTAGTAGTTAGGTTTAATCTTTACATTCCTCTCAACAATATCAATAGATCGAGTCCCTGAATGCTCACGAGCACGAATGAGGTCATTCTGGATAAGGTATTTATTGAGATACTGATTCTTTGGAGGGATGATTGTGGCAGGATGAAGAGTAGGAATAACCTTCAGACCTTTGACGAGGGAGGCCTCGATGATGGACCCTCTCCATTTAGTAATGCCAGTGCGCCCAGTAAGAGCATAAAGAGCAACACCGCCCACTGCCACTGCGACGTAAGGTCTGACATACTCGAGCTCCTCCTTGAGGAATGAAGTATACTCACTCCACTGCGGACCAGTGACAGGTCCTCTGTTTGTGAATTCTATGTAGTGTTTTAAAGGAGCGTTCAAATCCTTAATTGTGTTGGTAAGATAACAAGAGGTTCGTGGAATACCTGCTGCTCTGAGGAGATTGTTTAATTCCCTTCCTGCAGGTCCTACGAAACACTCTCTTGAGATTACTTCTTGCTTCCCTGGCTGCTCTCCGATGAGAGCTATTGGAGCCTCAAGAGGTCCGTGACCAGGAATAGCTCCTTTGGGTAAGGGCATGACTTATCTCCTTTGTTCAAATTTTGAACGAAGATTACCGTCCATTCAAGTATTCATTAAGTGATACTATAAAGCCGTCTTTATATGCAGGGTTTATATCCGTTGCGGTAGCGGACATTTTGCACT
>Ga0116184_10001039_pt1 | contig 28819 bp, 21 predicted proteins | sample AD_JPNNA5_MetaG_FD_89886 | JGI IMG/M metagenome (GOLD analysis project Ga0116184, IMG submission 89886) | Active sludge microbial communities of municipal wastewater-treating anaerobic digesters from Japan - AD_JPNNA5_MetaG | ecosystem: Engineered > Bioreactor > Anaerobic > Digestate | place... | reverse complement strand
CGAACCTGAATGTTCACTCCCCGCCTGGTAAGAGTGTGCCGTACCATCAAGTGTTATCGTCAGTGCAGCACACGCCGCTGTGGCATCTGACCCCGCTGATGCTCCTGCCGGATCTTCATTGAAATCTATTACAACATCATCCTGAGTCTGACAGGCTCCGTTAACTAATGTCCATCTGAAAGTATAAGTACCATAATAGTCAACAGCAATTGAAGATGTAGCACTGTTAATATTCCCATATGTCGGAGAGGGATCGGGACCACTAACAAGGGACCAGGTACCGGTTCCCTTTGCAGGGACATTACCTGCAAATACTGATGTCAGAGCTCCGCAGATATTCTGGTCTGGTCCTGCATTTGCTATCTGATTCTCATAAACATTTACAGTAAAATTCTTGGCAGTCGAAACACATCCATTGCCGTTTTTTACAGTTATTATAAACTGATAGTTATTTTCAGCTATGCCTGTTGGGATTGTTACAGTTATCGGCGATCCTGAAAGAACGGCATCAGTTACTGGTGAAAATCCCGGCATAGCCGGAGTGCCTGTTGTAATTGAATAAGTTGTGGGGTTATTGGCAGTACCCGAATATGGCAGATTGAAGCTGTTTACTGTGTTACAGACCGCTGATACCGGATCAAGGGTAATTGTCGGGGCGGGATTGACAGTCAATGAAGCGGAGTTACTTTGCCGGGTATTCCCGTTTCCGTCTGTTACAATGCAATAATAACTTCCTGCATCACCAATACCTACAGGTGAAATAGTTAAACTATTAGTAGATACTCCACTGAACTGACCTCCGTTAACGAGGAGTGTCGCCGGAGCTTTGTACCATTGATATGTCAGTGTTCCATAACCGGTAGCTGTGATTGAAAAAACAGTTGTACCATTTTCACATACTATCTGATCAACAGGTTGGGTTATTATTCTGGGTTTTGGCCTTCCTGCTCCGAATTGCGTTCCTGCAGCTGCACCCGATATTCCCTTGGTCAGTCCATTTCTTTTTATTACAGTCCCTGTCGCATCAGAGTGATTACCATCTATTTCCCATGGTCCGGTTCCTGTGCGTGTAATTACTCTTGTCCAGGTATCTATTGAATAAGGACCGAATCCTGCAGCTTCCAGATTAATCCTGTAATTTGAGGTAGCCAGGGAATTTTTTGCCTGAGCTGTCCAATAACCTGTTGTATACTGTTCACCGATCTCAGAACCGTCATTATCAACAAGTGGTAAACCAGTATTGCCAGGATCATTTTGGGTGTAGTTAACAAGAAGCGAGCCGGAGGTCAGGTTCTGGAACCTTATTGTCAAAGAATGGATCTGAGCGGCAATACCAACCGGGAAAAGATAATCCAGTATTGTCTGATTGATAAATCTTTCAAAATTTCCGACTATTATCCCGGAAGAATAGCTCAGTGATGCAGCGGAGGAATTATTAAGTAAAAGTGTATTTGCTCCCGTAACAATATTTCCTGCGGTCATAGTCAGGGTTCCGTTAACTGACGTATTTCCCAGAAGAGTTTTCGTACCACCGCCTGATGTAATGAGGTTAAAGTAAGTTACATCTCTAATATTCTGACCTGTTGTTCTTGTGTAGTTAACTGTATTGGAATTAGCGGAGACATTAAAAGTCCCTGATAACATTGGAGCTGTTGCGTTATCATAATTAAGAACAGAACCGTTACTGTTGGTCCATGTACCGTTACCTCCAAGAATTCCATTAATTGTCGTTGTATTGGAATTGTTCAATGTTGAACTCACGGTAACAGGTCCGTCGAAAGTAATCGCAGTTGTACCGTTAAGGGTCTGCGTATTTGTTGTAAAACTGTAGGTTCCTGTACCTGAAAGAAAACTTGTACCACTGTTTGTAAGGCCGCCTCTGAATGTAATATCTTCATTGGCACTGTTATTCCAGGTTCCGTTGTTTGTAACAAGCCCTGTAAAGATTTTTATGCCATTATTATCGTTAAAAGTAAGTGAGCGTGTTGCAGAAATAGTTGTCGCCCCTGTAACATTCAGGTTCACTCTTCCGATTGTTCCACTGCCGGACGATGCAGCTAAAGTGCCGCTTATATTTACAGTTCCTGTATTTGTCGTACTACCTATAAGACCTGTTGTTCCGGAGAAACTGACATTAATAAGGCTGGCGGTTCCTGAGACATTGTTTGTAGATAGCCTGCCCGCAATTGTAGTGGAGCCGGTAACAATAAGATCGCTGCCGTTTGTTTCGTATGTGCCTTGTTGAATATATAAGCTCCCACCATTATATGCCCGGACATCCTGAGCATCATTAACCGGTTGAACAACACCTCCGGTTTTATTTACGGTAATATTATAGAAATCTTCAGGGGAAAAAGCTGAAGTAATTGTCTGTGTATTGGAACCAGTGAATATTACGGTACCCTGTCTTTCCTCGAATGTTCCCTGATGGGCCCAGTTACCGTAAAGTGTTATTGTATAGTTATTTCCGGAACTTACATCGAGAGTTGAACCAGTACCAATAAGTAAATTCCCGTTTATGGTAATATTCCCCTGCAGGGTTTTTGATCCGGATGTGGCAGTTATAAGGTTTCCATAGCTTGTTACATTTGAAACAGGCTGGTTCGTATTGGCCTGATAAATTACTGTACTGTTTGCATTTAATGTATAGGCGGAGAAATTTGTCGGAAAAGCCACAGAAGTAGCTACAGAAGTATTACCAAGAGTGAGTGTCGCACCTGAAGCAATGTTCAACGTTCCTGAGCCATCACCGGTTATACTGTTTACGCTCGTAGCAAGAGTACCTGCCTGAATATCCAGTATTGTCCTTACAGTAATATTATCGAGTAGTGTTACTTCATTTGAACTTTTATTTATAGTAAGGTAATAAAATGTTTCCGGAGCAGTAGTTATATTAATAGTCTGCGAGTTACCTCCGCTGAATGTAACTGTCCCCAGCCGCTCATTAAATGATCCCTGATTATCCCAGTTTCCCAGAATAGTGATTGAATAGTTTGAGGCGGTTACATCAAGTATTGTTCCACTTCCAATTGTAAGATCACCATTTATAGTTGTATTACCTCTGAGTGATTTAGTTCCGGAATTCGAAGTAGTGAGATTATAGTAAGTTGTTGATGGCAATTTTATACTTTGCGCCCCGGCTCCATTATACTCAATTGTATTTCCCGCAGATGACGCATTCAGGATACCATTAGTCCCCATTAATAAATCTGTAGTGCCCGCATAAAACAGTTCCCCTTCATTTATCAATGTTGCATTAAAAGTGTTGTTTGAATTGAGACCTATACCAATAGTTATTTTTGTCTGATTGGTAACAGTATAATTATTCTGAAACTCAAAATATTCAGATATGTCTATATCGCCCGAACCTGATAATGTCACATTTGAATAGACCCTGACTCTTGTTAATGATACATTAGTGCTGTTATTAATAATATTCGCATATAACCTCAGACGATCGTTATTTCCAGCAGCTGAATTCCAGATTCCGGAATTACTAACAGTAATATTCCCATAGAAGATAACCGTGCCATTGGGATCAGTGTCACTAAATGTACCGAAAATATTTGTTGTACCGTTAACAGTTAAATTATAGCTTGATAATTCAAGAGTGCCAGTGTTAATATATAGATTTCCCAGGGGATTTGCCGGACTAACATTCAGGTTGATATTATTGTTAATATCAATCCTTCCCGGAATACCATTCTGACCCGGATAACCTTGTCCTGCATCAGGAATGAGCCAGGCACCTCCTGAATACCGTTGCCAATTTGCCAAGGTAGTCCAGCTGCCATCTGCAACAGATCTGTAGTCTCCGTTTGTCTGTGCCGATAGTGAGGAGTTAACCAACAGCCAGCAACCAGCAACAAGTAACAATAGTCTAAATGTCTGCCTAATCAACCTGTTGAATAACAACTTGATCCTCAATCTAATATTTCCGACAGACAATCTCAATTAAATGCTTCGTTAAAATAAAAAAATATACTTCCGACCCTAATAACTATTTTAAAGCCGGTTGCAATTCTGTCTTATATATAATGCCCGTTCATCAAAAATCAACGGACTTATCATTGTCTCTTTCAAGACATACTCCCTTCCAAAATGGTTGCACCCATGCAACCGCGTTTAATATACATCTAAAAATATAAATTATTTCAGGTTTCAAACAGGTATTTTATCACCAGACAAAGAATAATCATTAACAACGATTGTGTAACGAAAAAAACCGGATGATTGTTTCACCCGGTCAACATATTATGGGCCTGCAGGTGCCCCGTGTCTTTTTAGATAACTTTTTTAATGGATCCTATGACCTGAACAGTTAATCAGCCTTTAGCATTTTTCCCGTTGCACCGTTACACCGTTGCACCGTCGCACCGTTGCACCGTTCTTTTCATAATACCAGCATAGCATCACCATAAGTCCCGAACCTGTACTTGTCTTTCACCGCCACCTTATATGCCTCAAAAAGTAACTCATACCCTGCAAAAGCAGCCACCATCATCAGTAAAGTCGAGTAGGGAAGATGGAAATTACTGATCATCATATCAGGAACCTTAAAGTCGTAAGGAGGAAAAATGAATTTATTTGTCCAGCCGTCGAATGGCTTAAGATAGCCACTTGTCGAGACAGAACTTTCCAGGGTCCTGACAACAGTGGTACCAACAGCACAGATCCTGTTTTTATTATCTTTTGCTTTGTTCACAATCTCGGCGGCTTCTTCGGTGATCCTTATCCTCTCTGAATCAACTTTATGTTTTGTCAGGTCCTCAACATCAACACTACGGAAATTACCAAGACCTACGTGTAAAGTTATCTCAGCAAAATCAACTCCTATGATCTCCAGCTTTTTAAGCAGCTCCCGGCTGAAATGCAATCCTGCAGTAGGTGCAGCAACAGCTCCTTCATATTTTGCAAAAATAGTCTGGTAGCGTTCGTTATCTTCCGGTTCTACAGGTCTGTTAATGAATTTGGGCAACGGAGTCTCACCAAGACTATACAGGGTTTGTTTAAATTCATCATAGGTTCCGTCGAAAAGGAATCTTAAGGTCCGGCCACGTGAGGTAGTATTGTCTATAACTTCGGCGACGAGAAGATCATCTTCGCCAAAATACAACTTATTGCCTATTCTTATTTTCCTTGCCGGATCAACAAGGACATCCCATAAACGCTGTTCCCTGTTCAGCTCCCTGAGCAGAAATACCTCTATTTCTGCACCCGTTTTCTCCTTATTGCCATATAACCTTGCCGGAAAAACTTTCGTATTATTGAATACAAGAACATCTTTTTCGTTGAAATATTCCGTGATCTCTTTGAAAATCCTGTGCTCAATCTTCTTTGTCTTTCTGTTAACAACCATCAATCTTGATTCATCTCTGTTTTCGGCAGGATATAAAGCAATTAACTCCTGAGGCAGGTTGTACCTGAATTGTGATAATTTCATTTTTTATTATTTAAGAATTCCTTTATACGTATTATTTCCCGTTTTGTTTCATCTGATCAAGAAATTCAGCAAATTTTTCTATCGTGTACGCTTCTGCTAAGTTGAAAGACCCTATTGCTGTTCTCTCAAGCCCGGAAAGATAACATCCGCTTTTTAAAGCCACTCCCAGATCCCTGGCAAAAGACCTGACATAAGTCCCTCTGCTGCAAAGAAGTCTTATGGTAGTCTCAGGAATCCCAAAAGAAAGCAGTTCCACTTCCCTGTAAAAAATATCAACAGGATTTAGTTCTTTCATCACCCCCTTTCTTGCATATTCATATGCTCTTTTACCATCAATGAATTTTGCTGAGTGTAATGGCGGCACCTGTTTCTGCTTACCTTCAAATTTTTTCAGTACATCTCTTACCAGATCGCCGGTGATATGGTCTGTGGGATATCTCCCGTCTACCTCAGTCTCAAGATCAAAGGATGATGTTGTCGCTCCTATGTGAACTGTTGCTATATATTCTTTATCAAGATCCTTAAACTCTTCAATCCTTTTAGTGGCTTTCCCGGTGCATATTATCATAAGTCCCGTAGCCAGAGGATCAAGTGTCCCGGCATGTCCGACTTTGATTTTTTTCAACCCTGTTGCACTCCTTATCATGATCCTTATCTTGTTAACAAGATCAAAGGATGTCCAGTACAGGGGTTTGTTAAACAGCAGGATCCTGCCTTCTTCCAAAATATTTGTTACTCCTGCCTCCATGTTAACCAAGAAATATTGAAAGCATTCCGATAATCAGGCAATATATTGAAAACCAGATAAGTTTACTTTTCTTTACCAACCCGATCATCCACCGGCAGGCCAGATATCCTGAAATAAATGCTGCCAAAAATCCTATTAGTATTATACCCGCACTGCTGCTTCCGGGGTTAACCTCACCAGACATAATCTCAAGAATATTCGCTCCTATAATTGGTGCAAGAACCATTAAAAATGAGAAACGGGCTATCTTATCTTTGGAATTGCCTATGACCAGCCCTGCAGATATTGTCGCTCCTGATCTTGATATACCCGGGATGACCGCTATGGCCTGAGCTATACCAATAACCAAAGCATCAAGATAACCTATCTCCCTGTCTTTCTTCCTGATAAAATGAGCTGAGGCAAGAAGTGCGGAAGTAACAAGAAGCATAAACCCTACAAATATGATATTCCCATTGAACAGTTTTTCTATCGGATCCTTCAGCAGAAGCCCTGCTATCCCTACGGGTATCATAGAAACTATAAGCTTCAGGACATATGATGTTTCATCGTTCATTTTAAACTTCAATGTACCGGTTATAAGTTCAATTATCTCTTTCCAGAAAACAACAATTGTACTCAGGACAGTTGCGCCATGAACCGCAATCGTAAAATAGAAGTTGGTTTCGGGATCTATTCCGAACAATGATTTTGTTATTTCCAGATGTCCCGAACTGCTGATAGGTAAAAATTCTGTTAACCCCTGGATTAGTCCAAGAGCAATCGCTTCGAACCAGTTCATAAATAAAAGTTATGAGTGCCTGGAGTGCCTAAAGTACTTAGAGTTATCAGGTACTATGGTAAGCATTTCAGACAATTAATAAATTTATCAATCCTCTTTTGGCTTTTTCATTATAGCCCAGATCTCAAACACAAATCCGGCCAGAACCACAATTGGTGCAAGTGTTATTCTTCTGAAGCTGAAAATCTTATCACTGAATACATTGGGATCATCCGACTTGCCTCCAAGCATTAATAGAAATCCGGCAACTATTATTGCAAATCCGATTGCAAGCAGCTTATAATTTTCACGGCCAAGAGCAAAATTCAGTTTCTGTTTTTCATCAATCTTTTTAGCCATATTTTCAATAGTAAAGTTTATCTTCGGAAATACTTAAATACCTGTTAACCGAAAACCAGGTCGATATAATATTTATCAGTATACCTATAGATATTATCGCTGCACCAAGAAGAATCAGCAGCTCGGTATTCTGAAAAGTGAACATCATAAAAAATTCTTTTTCAATAAGATATAACAAAGCAAGCAGAAGCATAATTGCTATCAGGGCTGCAAGAAACCCGTGAAATGCACTCTGGACAACGAAAGGTTTCCTTATGAAAGCACGGGTTGCCCCAACCAGCTGCATTGTGCGGATAAGGAACCTTTTTGAATATACCGACAGCCTGATAGTATTGTTTATTATAGTAAGAGAGATCAGAAGGAGAAATGAACTGATAACCAGAAGAAAGAGGCTGATCTTTTTTACATTTTCATTTATCAGGAATAACAGGGATTCAGGGATAAGTACTTCCTTGACAAAAGGATATTGAAGGATGTATTTTTCTATTTTCGATACACTGTCAGGTATTGTATATGAAGAGATGAGATAAACATCTATAGAGGGAGGGAGTGGATTGTCACCAAGAAAACTAATAAAATCCTCTCCAAGTTCTTCCTTCATTTTTTCAGCAGCCTCATCTTTGGAAATATATTCTGTCGATTTTACATAATGCTTTGCATCCAGATCTTTTTGTAACATCCTGATATCAGCCTCTTTGGTATCATCCTTAAGCCAGACGCTGAAAGAGAGACTTTCCCTGAAGTAATCCGAAAGCTCTTTTGCATTAATCAGAACCAGACCAAGGATGCCGAGAAGGAACAAAACGAGCGAAACACTTACAACAAGAGTCAGGTATGAACTCCTGAGTTTAGCTTTTGATGCACCGTTTTCGTTCCTGCTCATTCTGTTAATGTAAAATAGCCCATCAGAATAACCGGCAATTTATGTTTACCATTTTTCTGATATCCTGTAATCATGTCTTTATTTTACTTCAGTCATCCAACCGAATTCATCAGGTTCATCACCATTCTGGATACCTACAAGCTTATTGTAAAGTTTCATCGTTGCCACGCCCGGTTTACCATCTTTACAGTATTCATATGTGACATTCTTTTCAGGATCAAATATCTTTCTTATCGGACTTATTACTGCTGCAGTTCCGCAGGCTCCGGCTTCGGCAAAAGTTGAAAGCTCCTCAACCGGGACACGCCTCCTTTCAGTTTTCATCCCAAGTTTTTCAGCAAGAGTGATAAGGCTCATATTGGTGATGGATTTCAGGATGGATTCTAATTTAGGGGTTATATAAGTATTATCCTTTATCCCAAAGAAATTTGCCGGCCCGCATTCATCGATATACTTCTTCTCTTTTGCGTCAAGGAAAATTGATGTTGAGTAACCGCCTTCCTTTGCGGCAATCTGGGCACGAAGACTTGCAGCATAATTGCCACCCACCTTAAAAATACCTGTTCCGAGTGGTGCAGCTCTGTCAACATCACGGCAGATAAGCATATCAACCGGCTTAACTCCTCCTTTAAAATAAGGTCCTACAGGTGTAACAAACACAATAAAGGTATATTCAGTTGCTGGTTTTACTCCAACTTCTGCTCCGCTGCCGTAGAGAAGAGGCCTGATATATAATGTTGCTCCTGAACCATATGGCGGAACAAATTTCTTATTGAGCGTAACAGCTTTAAATACTGCGTCTTTGAACAGATCGACCGGGACGGGAGCCATTTTTATGCCTTCAGCAGAGAACATCATTCTCTTTGCATTTTCTTCCCAGCGGAATAACCTTATCTTTCCATCCCTGCACATATAGGCTTTAAGACCCTCAAAGGCTTCCTGACCGTAGTGTAATCCTGTTGCAGCAATATGTACCTTAATATATTCCGAAGATGATACTTTTAATTTCCCCCATTTGCCATCTTTATAATGGCAACGAACATTATAATCTGTCCTGATATAACCGAAGGGCAAATTTTTCCAGTCTGTTGTTTCCATAAACACCTGATGTTATTTACGACGTAAAAGTACATTTTTAAAATATATTCACCGCAGTTAAATCAATGAATCACTTTTAAAGTGCACTTCCGACAAGAGATGAGATCTGATCTTCCAGAGGTATACTCCTTAGAAGTTTTGCAGTGTTGGTAATAAATTCATGATCTATAAGCAGCTGTCTCTGAATCTCAATCCATTGTTTCCTCTCGTGAATTCTTCCGTATTCGGCTTCCTCCTTGAATAATTTTTCAGATAATTTCAGGAAGTCCACCCGCCCAAGATAATCATATCTTGCATCGTGGAGAATATTATCTGAAGCTGTTATCTGTACATTATTGTAAGAATTCTGAATTAATTCTTTCACTCCCTCTGTTGTTGCCTGATCAAAGCCATATTTCGGAAGGATCTCATCAACTGCCAGTAGCGAGGCTCTCATAGGATTATCATAATCATAATCAGAAATATAACCTGAAAAAAGAAAGACTGATGCAAGCTTCAGTTTAATAAACTCCTCTTCAGAGAGCTGTTCTGAATTACTTAATAATTCAACCTGATTGCTTATGCTCTTTACAAGAGACGAATTATGGAAATAAAGATTCGGCGGCGCTTCGTTGTCAAACATCCTGGTGATAAGCTCTTCAATATCCTGAAGCTTTATCAGCTGGACTTTCAGAGTGAATTTCTTGTTTGGCCTGCCGTTTTCATCTCTCAGTTCAGGAACTATGCCGTTTACAAAATACATCTCAAGCTCTCCCTTGTACTTAACCGGCATCTTGCCCCTGTGCTCACAAATAAAGAAATCCTTGACAAACTCATAAGTGGTACCAGAGATGTTAATTTTTCCGGGTTCTCCGGAGGACTCCATCCTGCTTGCAGTATTTACTGTATCTCCCCATATATCATAGGAAAGCTTCTTGTGCCCCACAACACCTGCTATAATTGTTCCCGTATGTATCCCGATCCTGATATCCCAGAATTTCATTCCTGCCACTTCCGACGTTTCCTTCAGTTTACTCATATAATCCTGCATCTCAAGTGCAGCAAGGATAACCTCAACAGGATTAGTCCTGTTCTTTTCCGGGATACCTCCGGCACACATGTATGCATCCCCAATTGTTTTTATCTTCTCAATCCCATATCTTTCCACAACTGAATCAAAGTGAAAAAAGAATTTATCAAGTTCATCAATAAGTATTTCCGGATTTGTCTCTTCTGCTATCTTTGTAAAGCCTTGTATATCTGAGAATAAAACTGTCACAAAATTATATTTTATCTTGGTTGCCTTCCCCTTTTCCATAATTTCACTGGCTGTATTTTTAGGAAGGACATTTGCCAGCAAATTTTCAGTCTTCTCTTTTTCTATGATAAGATCCTCTGTTCTTTTATTTATTATTTGTTCCAGCATATGCTGAGTCCTCGCAAACCTTAATCTCAGTGTCGCGTATAAAAACCATATTACAAGTGCTGCTAAAAGAATGTAAAGAATAATTGCAACTATCGAAGAATACCACCTGGGCAGAACTTTAAAAACAAGAACCGACAATTCTCCGGCAGAGCTCTGCTCATCAGTGTATCTAACCCTGAGATTATATTTACCTGCAGGCAGGTTGGTATACTCTTTAAAACCATATCTGGTCCATTCGGTCCATTTGTTATCAAAACCATCAAGATAATACTGGTATACCAGGGTATCAGATGAACTTAATTCAAAAACCAGGTTGTTTCTTTTGTTGCTGAATACCAACTCACCGGAAGGAGAATTAATAACAGAATCACCATTAATTACGATACGGGAAAGAATTGGTTCATTATCCTGATCTGATGCAGCATAGATATTACTCACTGACACCAGGATAATTGTCAATAATAAATATATGGATTTAATTTTCAGATTCATTCTGAAAAACATATCTACGCAGAAATAAATATTATCAAAAGTAATACTTAATAAAGACCGGCCAAAAGGAAATATCATTTTTAAGTATTTTTGCCAGACAAGAAGTTCATGAAATATGGAGATCGTATTTGCTACAAATAATGTTAACAAGATAAAAGAGATCCGTCACATCCTGGGTGACAGCTTTAAACTTCTCAGTCTTCATGATCTTGGGATATTTGAGGATATCCCTGAAAATGAGCCTACACTCGAAGGTAATGCAATGTATAAAGCCCGTGTGGTGAACCGTATGCTTAATTTAAATGTATTTGCCGATGATACCGGCCTTGAGATCGAAGCATTGAATGGACAACCCGGTGTTCATTCAGCGCGTTTTGCAGGTGAAAATAAAGACTCTGATGCCAATATTGAGAAAGCATTATTAATGATGGGTGAATCGGAAAACAGGAATGCCAGATTCAGAACTGTCATAGCCTTGATCCTTAATGGAAAGGAATATCTTTTTGAAGGAATTGTTGATGGCCGGATCATAAAAGAGAAGCGGGGGAAAGCAGGATTCGGATATGACCCCATATTCATCCCTGAAGGTATGAACTTAACTTTTGCTGAAATGTCTCTGGATGAAAAGAATAAGATCTCACATCGTGCACGGGCATTTGAAAAATTAAAAGAGTTCCTGATCGATTACGGTCACAATAAAGATTCAGTTTAATTGTTCTTTCTCTGATGAGGAAACTAATATCTGTTGCATTTATACTTTCTGCCTTTATAATTGTCCGGGGGCAAACGCCTGTTGGTTCCTGGAGCGATCATCTCCGATATAACAGTTTCATCAATGTAGCTGCAGGATCAAAAGAAGTTTTTGCATCAAACGGATCATCTTTGATGGTTTTCGATAAAGAATCGATCCAGCTGAGAAAACTATCCAGAATAAATGGCCTGGCTGAAACAGGCATTAGTACAATTGCGTGGTCAGAAGAATATAACTGCCTTGTCATTGCATATACAAGCACGAATGTTGATCTGATAAGGGACTATACAATTTTTAATATCCCTGATATCAGCAGGAAATACATTGCGGGAAGAAAGGAGATAAACAGGATCAGGATCAGTGGCAAATATGCTTACCTGGCCTGCAGTTTTGGAATTGTTGTGATAGATATTGTTAAAAGGGAGATCTACGATACCTGGAAGCCTGGAACTGATTCTGAAAATAATGAAGTCTGGGATATTGCCTTCGGGAACGGTAATATTTATACTGCCACTGATGAAGGCGTATTTTATTCAGATCCCGGAAGGTCAGGCTTATCATATTTCGGTAACTGGCAGAAAATGAACTCACTCCCTGAACCCATTAAAAAGTATTCCGGGGTGGTTTTCTCAGGAAATAAGGTCTATGCAAACTATTCCGGGGTAACCGGCGATTCTTTATTTTCAATTGGTCCAGGCATTTCACTGTTCACTTACAGTCCCGGTCAATTCAACAGATCGTTAGATCCCGCACCTGATGGTTTTATTGTTTCAAGTGGAATTATAAGGTATTTTGATGAAAACGGAAACCTCAGAAAATCCATTTCTCATTATGGATTCGGAGATCCTGACAGCTATCAGACAGCAGCAGATAACAGTGACCTTTATATTGCCGATCTGTCATGGGGTTTGGTCCAGGTCAGGAATATGACCAATTCCAGGGCTCTGACTCTTGCAGGGCCTGTCTCAAATAATGCCATAAACATTTCATCAGTCAGTGGAAAAACAATTATCTGCTCCGGAGGTGTTGACGCTTCCTGGAACAACCTTTGGAATCCTCTTAACTTATCAGTGTTTGAAGATAATAAATGGACCCTCTTCAGCACTGATTCTCTGTCTGACCCGATGAGGTCGGTTATTGACCCGGTTGATAAAAATCATTTCTTTGTTTCCACATGGGGCAAAGGCCTGCTTGAATTCCGGAATGATGCTGTTGTAAATCAGTTCACCGAAAAAAACTCCCCATTACAGACAATAATCCCCGGCCAACCGTTCGTCCGGATCTGCGGGATGGCAATGGACAGGGACAGAAATCTTTGGATAACCCAGACTGAAGTGCCTGGCAGCATCAAGATCCTTAAGCCTGATGGCACCTGGATTGTAAATCCGGTTACTATCAATGCACCAACAATCGGAGACATTATTATCACCCGTACTGATAAGAAATGGATTGTCCTGCCCAGGGGGCAGGGGTTGTTCGTTCTTGATGATAAAAAAACACCTGAATATTTTGATGACGATGTATATAAAAAGATAACTGTTACTACTTCTGATAATGAAATAATATCTTATGTCTCCTGCATTGCTGAAGATCTTGATGGGAATATATGGGTAGGAACCGACCAGGGCCCGGTCATTTATTATAATCCTGATAAAATATTTGATTCTGATATAAAAGCCTTCAGGATTAAGATACCACGCAATGATGGATCGGGGCTTGCTGATTTCATGCTTGGTACGGAAACGATTACCTCCATTGCCGTCGATGGTGCTAACAGAAAATGGGTAGGTACGCTTAGCTCGGGATCTTACCTGCTTACTCAGGATGGTACTGCCCAGATAACAAGTTTCAATGAAAATAACAGTCCCATCTTCAGTAATTCTGTTGTTTCCGTGGCTGTTGATGGTAAAACGGGGGATGTATGGTTTGCCACAACCAGGGGTGTCATCTCATACAGGGGTGAAGCTATAAGCGGGTTGGAAAGGTTTACTGATGTGTATGCATTCCCAAATCCTGTAAGGGAAGATTTTACAGGGAATGTCACAATCACAGGTCTGATGAAAGATACCAGGATAAAAATTACCGATATAAGCGGTAATCTTGTTTACAGCACAGTATCCGACGGCGGGCAGGCTACATGGGATCTTACTACCTATAACGGCCGCAGAGTGGCAACAGGAGTTTATCTCGCTTTCTGCGCCAGCAGCAACGGTTCCAGTTCATGCGTGATAAAAATACTTGTAGTTAATTAAAGAGTCTCACTTATGTGAAAACCGGGCATCTCTTTAACGAACAGATAACTCACGCTTACTGATCAGTGATCAGGCTCTGTATCCTTTCTATCTGCAGTTGTTTATTTACCTCCCTGAGGCTCCTTGCTGTTTTTGTGAAGTACTGATGGCCGGAAATGAATTTGACCTGGATCTTGTTCCAGTCATTTAGTGACTTCATTTTATCCTGTGCCTTCAGCTCCTCAAAAAGGGTGTTGGATACAGGTATGAAATCGCTCCGGCCGAGGTAATCAAGATCGGAGTCACAGATTATTTCTTCAAGCAGGTTATTCGGTTTAGGAGGTAATTTGGTTGACATTATTATAGAACAAATTTTTTCTATTTGCTCCGTCGTGTAACCGTATCCCGGAAGCATCTCCCTGGCGATCAGGGTACCATGATATTCATGATTATCATAGGCAACAGTATACCCTGAATCATGGAACAGTGCTGCAGTCTTAAGCAACAGTATATCCTCATCACTGCATCCTTCAGCCCAGCCAATAAGCTCGACTTCAGTCACAACATCGACAGTATGTTTTACATTATGATAAAAAAGAAAAGCCGGCAGCTCTTTTTCAAGTTTGTCGAGAATGATCTCCTGGATATCGGTAAACTGAATGAGTCCGAATTTTATCCTGAAAGCATCGTTCGGGATGAGCCCTTTGCCATCCACCGAAAATTCCGGCTTGAGCCCTTTTACTATATACATCTGAAGATCATCCTTGTATTTTACAGGAAGCTTGCCAAAATACTCGCAATCAAAGAACTCCTTAATCAGCTCATAAGTCATAACTGAAATGAGAATACTCCCTTTTTGAGAAACAGATTCAATACGGCTTGTTGTATTTACAGTATCACCTTTTATATCGTAGCTGATTTTTTTCTTCCCGGTTACCGTTGCTGTTACAGGTCCGGTATGTATCCCGATCTGCAGATCCCAGATCCGCTTGCTTTCGCCCCGCTTCTTTATTTCAAACTCTCTGAGGAAATTTTTCATTTCGATTGCAGCCATCACTACTTCAACCGGATTGGTGATGTTTTTAACCGGTATACCACCGGCACACATATATGTATCACCAATGGTCTTTATCTTTTCTATCTTGTATTTTGCGGAGATCCTGTCAAACTCATAGATTATTTCATCAAGTTCATCCATTACCGCAGAAGAATCAAGGTCCGCGCCAAGCCCTGAAAACCCATGAATCTCCGAGAAAAGAACCGTCGCCATGTTGAATTTAAGCGACTCTTCCTTCTTTTCTGCATCTCCGGTTCCTTTGACAGCAGCGGGAGAAACCTTCTCATAAAGAGCCTTGATCCTTTCATAATCCTTTGAAAGCTTTTCGTTCTGCTTCAGCAGTTTCTTGATCTGATCTTCGAGTTCCTGATTCTGCCTTGCAAGTCTGGCTATTCTCTTTACAAGATCCTCATTATTAACAGTAACCATTTTTAAGAATATTCGGGTGAAGTAAAAATAATAAATTCAAATAAATAATTGTACATAAGTTTCTCGTTACCTGTTGGAATTGGTTATTATTCCGGGTCAATTTTGAAATTTAGGATTTATCTTTGTCCTGCTTTACCAAAGAGATGATAGAAAAGACAAAGGGCATAGTACTTCACCAGATAAAATATTCCGACTCTGGTATTATTGTCCAGTTGTATACAAGCACTTTTGGCAGGCAGTCACTTCTTGTTAAAGGACTGAGAAATAAGAAATCCGGCAGGCACAACATACTTTTTCAGCCCCTCACAATTCTGGATGCCGTAATATATTATAAGGAATCCCGCGGGATGCCGGTTTTAAAGGAATTTTCAGTGTTCTATTCACCGGCAATGATATATTCCGATATAAGAAAAACAAGCATGGCTATGTTTCTCGGGGAGGCACTTACCACGATCCTCAGAGAAGAAACTCCTAATAATTCCCTTTTCACTTTTCTGGAGGAATCCATAATTTATTTTGACAAGTGCCCTGAAAGCTTTGCCAATTTCCATATTGCATTTCTGGCGGGTTTGAGCAGCTATCTCGGCTTTGAGCCTGCACCCTGCAACAAAGCTCAGGATGTTTATTTTGACCTGCTCAATGGTATTTTTGTCCCATCTCCTCCCATGCATTCAAATTATTCAGATCCTGATATTTCCGGAGTACTGGCAAGGTTTTTTTCTACCTCTTATGATAATAGCAGGGATATAAATCTTACAGGTGCTGTAAGGAATGAAGTACTGGAGACATTAATAAAATATTATTCCACCCACCTTCCGGGATTGAGAAGGATCAAATCGCTGGAGATACTGAAGGAGGTTTTCAGATGATACCTGCATAAACAGCCTGATATTTTATCTATATTTGAATCCAACAAATCCTTCTGATGCAGCTGATTTCATCTTTAATAAAAAGACTTCATTCCGGCCGGATCAAAAAGCTTGATTTATTAAAAAAATACCCGGTTGACATTCAGGAAGAATCTTTTTTTAACATGATCATAAGGGCTTCAGCAACAGAATGGGGGAAGTATTATGATTATTCTTCAGTAAAATCTGTGAGAGAATACCAGTCAAGGGTTCCCGTCCAGACCTATGAACAACTTATACCTTATATAGAGAGACTCGGAAATGGAGAGAGAGATCTTTTGTGGCCTGGTGAAATAAAATGGTTTGCGAAATCATCAGGAACCACCTCAACAAAAAGCAAATATATTCCTGTGACAGAAGAATCTCTGAATGATTGTCATTTTAAAGCTGCCAAAGATGTGATCCTTATTTACCTGATGAATAATCCTGGTACCCAGATATTTTCAGGAAAAGCTTTGACGCTTGGGGGAAGCCACAGAATAGGACAATTCAGCAATAATGCCCTGTATGGAGATCTCTCTGCAATTTTAATTGAGAATACACCATTTTATGCTGAACTGGTACGCACACCTGAACGTAAAATCGCCTTAACTGAAGATTTTGAAAAAAAGCTGGAGCTGATAGCTCAAACCACTGTAAAACAGAATGTGACAAGCCTTGCAGGTGTGCCTTCCTGGTTCCTGACTCTTATTAAGTATATTCTGGAATCGGAAAAAAAGACAAGTTTACTTGATATATGGCCAAACCTCGAGGTCTTTTTCCATGGTGGAATAAGTTTTACTCCCTACCGCGAACTGTATAAAAAACTGATCCCGGATGAAAACATGCATTACATGGAAACCTATAATGCATCAGAGGGTTTTTTTGGCATACAGGATGATCTTTCTGACCCTGAAATGCTTCTTATGCCGGACTACGGGATCTTTTATGAATTTATAGAGGCTGACAAGATAAATGACGCCTCAGCCCCGTCATATACTCTTGGAGAAATAAAAAAGGATGTCAATTATGCTATAATAATTTCAACTAATAGCGGCTTATGGAGATATATGATAGGTGATACCGTAATTTTCTCGGATCTTGAACCATACAAATTTCATATTACAGGCCGGACCAAGCATTTCATAAATGCATTTGGTGAAGAGCTTGTTGTCGAAAATGCCGACAGGGCCCTGGAAAAGGCGTGCAGACTAACTGATTCAATTATATTGGAATACACCGCCGGTCCGGTCTTCATGGGAGAATTTTCAAAAGGTACCCATGAATGGCTTATTGAATTTGAAAAAGAACCCTCTGATCTGAATAAATTTACTATAATCCTCGACGATACACTGAAATCCCTTAACTCTGATTACGAAGCCAAGAGATTTAAAGATCTTAACCTTGTAATGCCTGTGATCAGGAGTGTACCCCCGGGAACTTTTCACAGATGGCTGAAGTCAAAGAACAAGCTGGGCGGACAGAACAAGGTGCCGAGGCTTTCCAATAACAGGGAGTATATTGAGGAGATATATATTGCTGCAGGGATAAGAAGTGCCTATAGTGCCTAAAGTACTTAAAGTACTTAGAGTTATTTTTTAACTTTAGGCACTCCAAACTTTAGTCGCTTCAAACTTTTTTATAATTTTATCGAAATATTTATCGACTATGCATATTGCAATCGCTGGGAATATCGGATCTGGAAAAACAACACTGGCAGGACTTCTTGCAAAACACTATGGATGGATACCTCATTATGAAGATGTAGATGACAATCCATATCTTAATGATTTCTACGAAGACATGCTTCGCTGGTCATTTAACCTCCAGATCTATTTTCTGAACTCAAGGTTCAGTCAGATACTTGAAATAAGAAAATCCGATAAGAATATCGTTCAGGACAGGACGATATATGAAGATGCTTATATTTTTGCTCCAAATCTTCATTCAATGGGCCTTATGTCGACCCGTGACTTTGAGAATTATTCATCGCTTTTTAAAATGATGAGCTCACTGATCCAGCCGCCTGACCTTCTCCTGTATCTCCGGGCATCCGTTCCCACACTGGTCAGCCAGATCCAGAACAGAGGCCGTGAATATGAGAGCTCTATCCGGATAGATTACCTTAAAAGACTTAATGAAAGATATGAGGCATGGATCGAGACTTACAATCTTGGCAAACTTCTGATTATTGAGGCTGATCATTACAATTTCCCTAATAATAAAGATCATCTGAGTGAAGTTATCGATAAAATAAATGCCGAACTTCATGGTTTGTTCTGAATTGTTTTAATTCTCTGACTTTAATTACTTAATTTTACATATGTATCAGATTTAATCTGATTGTTTTGCGTTGTTCTGCAAAAAGAAACTCTATCTGTATGAGACCAGAAAAACTAATTACCCTGCTGATCGTCGCTCTTTTTCTAACAGGAAACCTATCAGGGCAGTATGATCTTAATAGCTTTGCTCCTGCTGATCCTGAAATAAGAACAGGAAAACTTCAAAACGGGTTGACTTATTATATCAGAAAAAACAAAGAACCCGAAAAGAGAGCCAGCTTCTATTTAATCCAGAATGTAGGAGCTATCCTTGAAAATGATGACCAGAATGGACTTGCACATTTTCTTGAGCATATGGCTTTCAACGGAACAAAAAATTTTCCCGGGAAAGCGATTATCAGCGGCCTGGAAAAACATGGAGTTAAATTCGGCGCCAATATAAATGCCTATACCTGGTTTGATGAAACTGTCTATAACCTTTCAAATGTCCCGGTTGACAAGAGGCCGGACCTTATAGATACATCACTCCTTATCCTGCACGACTGGTCTGACTATATATCTCTTACAGAAAAAGAAATTGATCTGGAACGGGGCGTGATCAATGAGGAATGGCGGACTTATAAAGATGCCAGTGCCAGGATGTTCACAAAGGTTATCGGTGAGGTTCTTAAAGGCTCTAAATACGCAGTAAGGGATGTGATAGGATCAATGGATGTCATCAGGAATTTCCCTTACAGCACACTGAGGAATTTTTATCACGACTGGTACAGAACTGACCTTCAGGCCGTTGCTGTCGTCGGCGATATTAATGTCGATGATGTGGAAGCCAGGATAATCAAATATTTCTCGGAAATACCTGCAGTTGAAAATCCATTGCCAAGGTATTATTCGGACATACCCTGGCATAAGGAAACTTATTATGTTCTTGCTACTGATAAGGAGGCGCCACAGACGCAGGTTTCAGTCGTTGCTCTTCATAAAGATACGCCAGCTGACCAGAAGAATCTCAGGTATCTGCGGGAGACTTACATAATCTCACTTATGAACTCAATGATCAATACCCGGATAAATGAACTTCTGCAAAAAGGGAATCCTCCCTTTGCCAATGGATCAATCTCATACGGTTCATATTATCCAAGGGGATATAACGCATTTACAATATCTGCCACAGCCAGAAAGAATGAAGAACCCCAGGCGCTGGAAGCTGTTTACACGGAAGCGGAAAGAGCCAGAAGACACGGGTTCACCCCTGGGGAACTTGAAAGGGCAAAAGCCAGGATGCTTACTGAAACAGAAAATACATTAAAGCAGAAGGACAAGATCAGCAATGATACATATGTCAGCTGGATCCAGGATCATTTCCTACTTGGAGAACCCCTGACATCAATTGATTTTGATTATGAATATCTGAAACAAGTGATCGGAGGAATAACTGCAGAGGAAGTATCTGAAAAATTCAGGGAATTAATGATCGAGGAAAACAGGACAATAATTGTCCAGGGAATAGAAGGTGATGGAATTACTCATATCTCTGAACAGGAAGCAATTTCAATTCTTAACAGGATTAAGACATCTCCTGTCGATCCTTATGTCGATAGTGTTTCAGGTGAATCGCTTATAAAAAAAGAACTGTATGGTTCTGTGATAATTAAAACCGCTGATTTGCCAATGTTCAATGCTACAGAATGGACACTCTCAAATAATGTTAAAGTCGTTTACAGAAAAGCTGATTATGAAAAGGATAATGTTCTGCTGACTGCATTCAGCTTCGGAGGTATATCGAAAGTAGATGATGATTATGTACTTGCCGCTAATCTTTTACCTACCTTCATCAGTTTCTATGGAGCCGGCGACTATGATAATGTGACCCTTCAGAAAATGCTGTCAGGGAAAAAAGCTTCATTGACCATGGGTCTTTCCGAAACAGTTGATCAGATAAGCGGTTCATCAACCCCCCGTGATTTTGAGACACTCCTGCAGCTTCTTTATCTGCGCCTGGCTGAACCACGTTTCGACAAAGAGGCCCACCAGGCTGTTATTACAAGATATTCTGCCCTTCTTGAAAACATGGAAAAAAATCCCGATAAGATGATGAGTGACAGTATATCCCTGATAACTACGGGATATAATCGCAGGACTCCGGTTCTTAATAAAGAGTCAATTGGTAAAATCTCAATGGAAGAGGTGCAGAAGATCTATAATGACAGATTTTCTTCAGCGGATGAATTCATTTTCTTCATCGTGGGAAATATTGCTCAGGATACTGTCTTACAACTGGTTAAAAAGTATATCGGATCTCTTCCTGTCAAAGGAAGAACCGAGACGTGGGTCAACCGTGGGATTGAAATGCCAGATGGGAAGCTGACCCGTGAAATAGCTTTCCCGCTTACAATACCAAAATCGACAGTATATATCTTTTTCGAGAAAGAGAACTTTAAATATGAACCCTACACCTATATTGGTTTGTCAGTTATTAAAGGTATCCTCGACCTTGTCTACACTGAGAAAGTAAGGGAAGAGGAAGGAGGAACATATTCGGTTGGAGTTACTTTTTCCGGGCAGTTACGACCAAGAGAAATCGGCGAGGGTTATATATCTTTCGATTGTGATCCTACCCGTGTATCCGAACTTAAAAAGATCATTTACAACGAATTGAATAACATTGTCAAAAGAGGGCCGAACAGGGAAAACCTCGAAAAAGCAGTTAAAAACATTCTCAAAACCAGGGAAGAGAGCAAACTCCATAATAATTACTGGTTGAGTACCCTAACGCGGTATTACAGTTATGGAATTAATTCCGATGACCCCGCAAATTATGAGGATATCCTGAATTCATACACTGTAAAGGATATAAAGAAAATTGCCGGTATGTTTTTTAAAAAAGCTGATATAATTGATCTTGTTTTTAAACCTGAATAATATGTCATCTTCACGAAGAGAGTTCATTAAAACCGCATCAGTTATTGCAGCAGGCTCTGTTATTCATCTGAACGGACTGGCAGCTAAAGGAAAACGCGTTGCACCGAATGACAGAATAAATGTTGCCATGATTGGCGGTAACGGTATGGGCTGGTCAGATCTTGAGTCATTCCTGAAGAATCCTGAAGTGGAGTGCCCAGCATTATGTGATGTTGACCGTAATATTCTTAACAAGAGGACTGATGATCTGGTAAAACTGGGCCGCCCAAAACCCAGGTTATATGTCGATTACCGAAATATGCTTGAGAACAAGGATATTGACGTTGTTATCATAGGGACTCCCGATCATTGGCATTGTCTTATCCTTTGTGACTCACTTGAGGCAGGGAAAAGTGCTTATGTCGAAAAACCGATTGGAAACTCTATTGCTGAAATCAATATTATGCAGAATGCCGTGAAAAAACACGGCAGAATCGTACAGGTAGGACAATGGCAGCGAAGTCAGCCTCATTTTGCAGACGCAATGAACTACCTGAGATCAGGTAAACTCGGACGTATTCGTATCTGCAAAGCCTGGTCATATATTGACTGGAAAAGTGCCGTTCCAAAAGTGCCTGATTCACCGGTTCCTCAGGGTGTGGATTACAAAATGTGGCTGGGCCCTGCTCCGATGCGTCCCTTTAACAAGAACCGTTTTCACCATAACTGGCGATGGTACTGGGAGTACGCCGGAGGCGAATTATCAGACTGGGGAGTGCACCTCATTGATTATATATTATACGGAATGGGAAAATCTGTTCCGGATTCAGTTATGGCTATTGGTGGGAAATATGCCTTCCCCGATGATGATATGGTCACACCCGATACAATGACTGCCGTGTATGATTTCAAAGACTTTTCGATGATATGGGAACATACAATAGGCATCGGACTGGGAAACTGGCAAAGACCTCATGGGATGGCCTATACCGGCGAAAACGGAACGCTTGTCCTTGACCGCAACGGATGGCAGGTCTTCCCTGAAAAACAAAAGATCGAAGCAGTACCTCTTCAGAAAAATACCGGAGTCGGCCTCGATCTTCATGTAAGGAACTTCCTGGACTGCCTGAAAAACAATACCCCAAATAAACTTAATGCCGACATAAACATCGGGCGTAATGTGGCACTGGTTGCTCAAATGGGGAATATCGCTTATCGGACGGGCGAAAGAGTTTTCTGGAATAATGAAAAACAGAGGTTTACTACCGAACCAGCAAACAAACTGATAACACCATTGTACAATAATGGTTATAAACTGCCAAAATATTAAAGACTTCCGGGCTCCCTGAAATTGAAAACAGATGTATTTTTCATCTTTTCTTCATCTTAATCTTATAATTTTGCAACAGAAGCAGAAAATATTCATCAGATATATTGGCGATGAAGAATTCCGCGAAGTGATATATTATACCCACGGCGATGAAAGTTTTTAAATTATCACAGATATTAATTTTAAGCATCTTTCTGGTTATAGCCGGAAAGAATTGTTATGCTCAGTCTGTTTCCGCTCAGTCTGATACGGTAAAGGTAAGTATGCAGAATGCTGGCCAGAATGATGCAGGACAAAACAGGAACAACAATGCTGAAAGAGGAAACCAGAACAGAAAAGCTGAGAACAAAGGTGCTTCAGAAGGTGTTAAGCAGGTTAAAAGTGCAAAACCCGATATGAGCAGGGCAAGGGGTGCACGTCCAAACATAGTAAGACCATCCGGATCGGGAATTCCCAAAGGAGTCGGAAAACCAGCCGGAGCCGGTCGGCCGGGAGGAAGATAATAATATGGCTGAGTATCATGAAAAAGCCATTCAGACAAATCCCGTTTATAGTAATTTTAAGCATCGTATTCTTTATTAATCCGTTGAATTCTGTCTCACAGATCCCGGATAAAACATTAACGTCAGAAGCTGATTCTGCACAAGCGGACGCTTCCCTGCATTCTCTTTTCGGAGGCGCCGGATACGGAAGTAATATGATCTACCTGGGTTCAACAATCTCCCATGACCAGCCATACTCTTACGCGGCTTTATCATATGGTTATAAGGATAGTTTTTATGCAACCGTTTCTTCGGTACATCTTGCGGATATGAATCCTTTTTTTGCTGTCAATATGGCAACAATCACTTATAATCATGTTTTTAACTCATGGTTCGATATTGCTTCAGGGATCTCATATTACAATGTTGCTCCATCCCTGGTAGATTCTCTTTTCAGCAGCTTCGTTTTCGGGAACCTGACTGCAGGACTTGACTGGAAACTTTTATATACGAAATTTTCAATAGGCGGTCTGTTTTCTGAAGATAACAGTGCATTTTTTCAGTTCCGTAATTCAAGATATTTCCAGACACCTGATTTTACATCAAAGAAATTATTCTTTTCGATTGACCCATATGTAAATCTCATTTGCGGCCCCCTGACTACTGCCGAGACAATTGAAGGAAGTACAATAAAGCTTTCACCTCCGTATGGTAAGGGTGGGAAAAACGGTCAGTTCTCGTCCAGTACTCAGATTTCGACAAAATTCAGTTTACTCGAAATTGATTTCGGCATCCCTGTTGCACTGAATTCCGATCGCTTCATATTGGAAGCTGAACCCGGTTATATCCTGCCTCTCTACGAAAATGATTTTTCGCAAGAGACTAAAGGATTCCTGTTCTCACTCAGTTTTTACTTCAGGATATTATAGTTTTGTAATAATGAATGTACTCATTGTCGAAGATGAAAAAAGCCTTGCATCGGAAATAGCCGATTTCCTTCGATCGGAGAATTTTCTTTGCGATGTGGCTTTTACAGGGAAAGATGCCTCTGAAAAAATAGCTGTGAATCTCTATGATTTTGTTCTGCTGGATCTTGGTCTGCCAGATTATAACGGATTGGAGCTGATAAATGAAGCCTGGAAGTATAACAGCGAGGCTTCATTTATAATAATAACTGCCCGTGGTGCTATCGAAGATAAAGTTAAAGGCCTTGACCTTGGTGCTGATGATTACCTGGCAAAACCATTTGCTCTTGTTGAACTGCTGGCAAGAATAAATGCAGTCGCCAGAAGAAAATTCAAAGTGGATACAAATAATATTATTCTTGGAAATTTTGAGATGCAGTTATCTTCAAGGAAACTGATATGCAGAAGTGATGAGGTTGATCTTACCAAAAAGGAATTTGACCTCCTTTCTTATCTTGTTCTGAACCGGAATAAAGTTCTGACCCGCACTCAGCTTTATGAACATATCTGGGGTAACATCCTTGATGATCAATACGACAGCAATTTTATTGATGTACATATTAAAAACCTCCGGAAAAAACTAAATACTCATGCCCCTACTCCATGGCTGGAAACAGTGAGGGGCGTCGGGTACAGGATAAGTTACGGAGAATAAAACCGCCGGGACAGGGGACCATGATGCAACTGAGGACCAAGCTATCACTCTTTAACCTGCTTTCGAAGGTCGTCTTCGCAGGTATGTTCCTCATATTAATGCCTTATATCATTCAAGGAATCAACCTGAGGCAGGTGGATAACAACCTTATCCAAAAAAGGGAACAGGTTATCGCTCAGATCTCTGATATAGGAATTGAACCGTTTATCCAATCGGATTCCTCCGATGCATTTGGAAGCTATAATATCCTTAAGGAAGAATTTATCAGCCTCGAGAGAATTGATAATGTTGAAGATCTGAATTATATAGATGTCGCTCCAAGACTGATTGAGGGCGAAGAGATCGAATACCGGGTACTTAATTATTCATTCGTCATAAACGATCAGAAATATCTGCTTGAAATTGGCAAAAGTCTTGAAAGCATCCGTTACACTGAGAAGAATACCAGGAGGGTAATGTGGGTATTTCTGATATTTATAATAATACTGACTTTTATAACAGATCTTGAATATACCAACCTGCTTTTAAAACCTCTTGAAAAGATCAAGAATAAGCTGAAACGCATCTCTGATCCTTCTCATTTTGACAACAGCCGCGTTAAAACCTCAACATACGATTTTCAACGCCTTGACAGTGCATTGAATGAACTTATGGATCATATAAATGCTCTTTTTAAAAAAGAAAAAGAGATAACTGTCAATATTTCACATGAACTTATGACTCCGGTTTCAGTTATGAGGAGCAAGCTGGAAAATATTTTACTTAAAAAAGATCTCGATCCCGAAACAGAAGTCAAGATAGAAGAGTCCCTTAAAATCCTTCATCGCCTGCAGAGTCTCATTAGTTCTCTACTGCTTATTGCCCGAATCGAAAGTCATCAGTATCTGAGGGATGAATCCTTCTCGCTTAATGATTTATTACTTGAAATCACAGGAGAGATCAAACCGGTGGCTGCTGATGCGGGTGTTGATTTGACTTCAGAATTGCCTGAAGATTTCATTTTTAAATCTGCCAACAGATCACTTATTTTTTCAATGCTTTTTAACATCGTGAACAATGCAGTAAAGAACACTCCAAAGGGAGGAGTTGTGAAAGTAAGAGGCATCCTCCGCGAAAACGGTTATCTTCTAAGTATTTCCGATACGGGCAGGGGTTTAAGTGAAGTACAGAAACAATCTTTGTTTGAACGTTTCAAAATGAGGGATCCTGCGAGCCGTGAAGGGACTGGCATAGGATTGGCTATTTCCAAAACAATCGCTGATTTTCATAATATAGAGGTCTCGGTTTCTTCCGAATCCGGAAAAGGAACTGTTTTTTCTTTCCTTTTTCCTGCAAATTCATAATTTCTTCATCTTCGTGATCTTAGATTTGACTTTTAAACGTATTAAAATTATAGATCTTATGAAAAAGTCAATTCTTATAGTTTTAGCAGCAATCCTGATAATCCTTATCCCGGGTTGTAATAAATCTTCTGAGAACTATGGAACCGGAAGGATGACGATAAAAATAACTGATGCTCCCTTTCCGATCGAGAAAATTGAATCTGCATGGGTCACAATAACAAAAGTCGAGATGAGAAAAGCCGGTGACGGCATCCCTGATGGCAACCCATTTATCACTATCACAGAAGATACAACTGTTTTTGACCTGATTGATCTGAGGAATGGAGTTACAGCTGATCTTGCCGATGATATTGAGATCCCTGCCGGTAAATATAACCTTGTAAGGTTGTACGTTAATGAAGCGGGGCTTGTTACCAAAGACGGGGTTTCACATAAAGTGAAAGTTCCGAGTGGAGGACAGACGGGGATAAAGATCTTCATCAGACCTGAAATAACTGTTGAAGGCGGCCTCACTTCAGAGCTTCTCATCGACTTCGATTTATCAAGATCTTTTATTTTAAGAGGTAATCCGGATAAACCAGCCGGAATAAACGGATTTATTTTCAAACCTGTTATCAGGGCTGTCAATAATACAACCACCGGAAGAATAGAAGGGGTGGTTACTGATACTGTCAATGCTCCAATAAATGAAGCTGAAATCTGGCTGGAACAGGATACAATCGTTTCCACCACATTCTCAGACGCCTCAGGACATTATGCTTTCCTGGGAGTCCCTGCCGGAACTTACTCCCTTTCTGCAGTCAAGGAAAACTATGATACTTTAACGTATTCAGGGATAAAAGTGACAGAAGGAAACAGAACGATCAGGGATTTTATACTAAAAATCAAATAGTCCACGTCTCCTTAATCAAGTACTGGGGGTGTTATAGAAATATTTCACCCCTCTTTTATTATTCACCGTGAAACACAGTCTGTTAATCTTTCTTTCTGAATATAGCTGATACCTCTTTCTTTATTTCAGGCCATCTGTCCTTGTCAATCCGGGCACCAATCGTCTCGATGACCCTGCCGGCCAGCAATGCACTTAAAAGACCGCATTTCTCAAGAGACAAACCGTGCGCATAACCATAAAGGAATCCTGATGCATACAGGTCACCGGCACCGGTTGTGTCCTTACAGTTAACAGGCAGGGAACCTATTCTGATTATTTCTTCCCCGCGTTTTATCAGTGAACCTTTTTCCCCGGTTTTTATTACGGTAATCCTGCATTTCTTTCCGATTTCTTCAAGGGCTTCCATTGGAGCAAGTCCCGTAAGGGATGTCGCCTCGTCTTCGTTCCCGAAGATAATATCGGTATAATTGTCTATTATTTCCCTGAAAATTTTAATATTGGCTTCTACCACATTAAAGCTTGCCAGATCCAGGGCTATTTCCATCCTGTTCTCTTTTGCAATACTGCATACTTTCTGTACGAGCTGGTGATCGTTTGTCAGATAACCCTCGAGATAAAGAATATTGTAATTCCTGAAAAAGTCAGGCTTGATATCGTCCGCTTCCAGTTCCACAGCAGCTCCAAGGTGAGTGGCGAAAGTCCTCTGGGTATCAGGTGAAATAAAAGCTTTAGCTATTCCTGTTTCAGTTATCCGTCTGAACAACATTGTTTCCACCCCGGCCTCTCTCATATCACTCTCAAAAAGATCACCCGTCTCGTCCCTGCCTATTGAACCGATAAATCCTGTTTCAGCACCGAGCATGGCGAGACCGTGAATTGTATTGGCAGCTGATCCTCCCGATCTCCTGGTGCTCTCAAAGCGGGATGTTTCCTTTTGTATTTTTGCTGATCTTTCATCATCAACAAGTTGCATGCTGCCCTTAGGCAGAGAAAGATATTCAAGTATCTTGTCGTTATCTATCGGGGTCATAATATCGACCAGAGCGTTCCCAATGCCAAGAATTCGTTTCATTCAGATTTTTTTGTTAAAGATATTGTATAATTCACTAAAAGCCCTTACTTTTGCCACGCTCAATTAAAAAGCAAAATAAAATTCCTCAGTAGCTCAGTTGGTTAGAGCAATCCCGAGAAATCGGGATTAATCCGTGGAGCTAATGAGGAAAAAGGAAAGTATAAAATTCCTCAGTAGCTCAGTTGGTTAGAGCAATCCCGAAGAATCGGGATTAATCCGTGGAGCTAATGAGGAAAAAGAAAAATATAAAATTCCTCAGTAGCTCAGTTGGTTAGAGCAATCCCGAGAAATCGGGATTAATCCGTGGAGCTAATGAGGAAAAAGGAAAGTATAAAATTCCTCAGTAGCTCAGTTGG
>Ga0116184_10001033_pt1 | contig 28904 bp, 26 predicted proteins | sample AD_JPNNA5_MetaG_FD_89886 | JGI IMG/M metagenome (GOLD analysis project Ga0116184, IMG submission 89886) | Active sludge microbial communities of municipal wastewater-treating anaerobic digesters from Japan - AD_JPNNA5_MetaG | ecosystem: Engineered > Bioreactor > Anaerobic > Digestate | place... | reverse complement strand
TTTCCATGTCAATGGCCATGGCCCTGGTTTTTACAAGATATTTCTTGAAGCGGTCATCATACTCCCATACCCGCCTGTTTGTGGTATAAACGGTTCCGGTCCAGTATTCAAGGTTGTTTCTGACTATGGCGGCAGAGACGGCGCTCTGCAACTTGAAGGCCGGCAATGCCGGTATCTCAAGCGGAAGATAGTCATTAGAGGTACCATCGCTCCTGATGGCAGCTATCGGAAGGATCAGGTCTCCGAGAGTGTTTTTCTTCTTCAGTCCTCCGCACTTTCCAAGGAACAGTACCGCCTTTGGCATTACTGCGCTCAGAAGGTCCATTACCGTGGCGGCATTCGGACTTCCCATGCCGAAGTTGATGATTGTTATGCCGTCAGCAGTGGCACTGGGCCAGTTCTTGTCCTTTCCTTCAACGGGGACATTGTTCCACCTGGCGAAGGTTTCAACGTAATGGGTAAAGTTTGTAAGAAGAATGAATTCACTGAAGGAGGCGAGCTCCTTTCCCGTGTAGCGGGGCAGCCAGTTGTTTACTATATCTTCCTTGGTTCTCATGTTCTCAAAAGCTGTTTGTTTATATTTGCCCTGCTTAAGGGTAATCAAAAATACAACAAAAGTTGAAACCGCTGAAACTGCCCCCCTGTTCACTGCGCATTAAAGAGGAGCAGGGCACAAGACTCATATATGACCCTCTGCGAAGGAAATATGTGGCTCTGACACCTGAGGAGTGGGTGAGGCAGCACTTTGTCAGTTACCTGACAGGCTGGCTCGGGTATCCTCCCGGGCTGATACGGATTGAAGGTTCATTCAGGCTCAATTCAATGCTTCGCCGTGCAGATATACTGGTCCATGACAGGGTCGGGGAGCCGGTGCTCATCGTTGAGTGCAAGGCGCCGGAGGTGAAAATCACACAGGAGGTCTTTGACCAGGTGATAAACTACAATTTCAATTACGGGGTGGGGTACCTGGTGGTTACCAATGGCATAACACACTTCGCTGGGAAAATTGACATCGCAGGGCGAAGCTTTATACTTCTGGATCATATTCCTGATTACAAAACCATTACGCAATCCCAGCCATGATAGATGTAACCTGTGCTGTGATACGCAACGATGAAGGACTCGTCCTGGCCGTACGAAGGGGGCCGGCGATGGGCAATGCAGGAAAGTGGGAGTTTCCCGGAGGAAAGACCCGGGAGGGGGAGGATCATGAGGATTGCATCATCAGGGAGATAGATGAGGAACTGGGGATGGATATTGTAATCTGCGGAAGGCTCGATGCCGTTGTACATGATTACGGTGATAAGAAGATAAGGCTGATACCGTTCCTGTGTGACACTCTCTCATCAAAACCGGTTTTGCGCGAGCATGACAGTTACCTGTGGATGAAGCCGGCAGAGCTGCTGACGCTTGATATGACTGCAGCAGACATTCCCGTTGCCGGGCAGTATGCTGCAGGACACAGCTGCGAACCGGGACAAGACACAGGGCAGGAGATACAGCAGCTTACAGCCCAGGCAGGAGTGGAGCTGGCAAGGATGATGGGGAGGGTCAGCAGCGTGGAGGAGATAACTATGGTTGCCCAGTCAGCCGTCAGCGATTCCGTATTGTTGTCACAGCTGGTAGCTCTCTCCTCAAGCACTGAACCAAGGGTAGGATTCATGTCCTCATGGGCTCTTTCCAAAGTGGTGGATGTTGATGCGAAGGTGATGGCTCCGTTCCTTCCGCTGATAGTTGAGGCACTCCCCTCCGCGCCAAATGAGAGCGTACAGAGGTCGTTCATGAGGGTGCTGACGAAGAGCGACCTGAATGACATACCGCAGTCACATCATGCCAGGCTGATCGATTACTGCATGGCGGCCATGAGAGAGCCGGGTGAGCCGGTGGCACCCAAAGCATATGGCATGGAGATACTGGCGTCGTTCTGCACGTTATATCCCGAGATGTCCAACGAGGTCATCGGAGCAGTGCAACTTATCATCAATGATGCCTCAGGAGGAATGAAGGCTGCAGGGCGGAAGATCATACACAGATTAGGCAACAGGCAATAGGCATTAGGCAATAGTGTTGACATTATTCATTCAGAGACTGCAGTGAAGACTTTTTTTCACTACTGCCTTCCCGACCCGCAATCTGGGGGGTACTGGATAAATTGCCTACTGCCTACTGCCTAATGCCTCATTTAACAGTTTTCCTTATCCAGGAGGCAATCAGCTCCATCGCCGCAGGCGAGAAGGTCTCCTCGATTTTCACATACTCATCAGGTGTCCCCTTTTCTGCTGTCTGGAAGAGATGATTCAGTCCCGGAAGGACAACAGTCTTTACCTTGCGGTTGCCTCCCCTGCGAAGTGCAGCCTTGATGGCGGGAAGGTTCATCCCCTGGTCTACCTGCAGATCCTTATCGCCGTTCAGGGCAAGCACGGGGCACTTCACTTCCGACCAGAACTGTGCCGGGTCAGTGGCAATGAAATATCGCATCCACGGATTATTCAGTGATACCAGACCCTGGGTGAATTCTGACATCTTCGTCTTTCGTTCTTCCGCCCCAAGGCCCTTCCTGTCAAGTTCCTTCCCGTACCATTCCATGGCATCCTTCGCAAATTTCCGAAGGTCCGGCTCCTCAACCACCATCCGGTAGAGTTGGCTGTTGCTTGCCAGCGTCTCATCTATCTCTGCCTGAGAGGTACCGCTTGCTGCCAGGATATCCTGCGTCTGTTTGAGAAGAACTTCATATCCCTTTACACCGGGACCGGCGAGTGAGACAATGAATGAAACATTCCTGTTCCGTGACGCAACTATAGGGGCTATGAGCCCTCCCTCGCTGTGGCCGGCCAGCCCGATCTTCCTGCTGTCTATCTCCGGGCGCTGCAAAAGGTATGTCAGTGCAGCTTCAGCATCATCGGCAAAGGTGAGTGAGGTGGCATCATTGGTTCTGCCCTTCGATTTGCCCATACCCCTGTCGTCATACCTGAGTACAGCTATTCCGTTCCGGGTCAGATAATCCGCAAGTACAAGAAAAGGTTTATGGAGGAAAATAGTTTCATCCCGGTCCTGCTGGCCTGAACCTGATATCAGGATAACCGCCGGAAAGGGTCCGTCGCCCTCAGGGATCGTCAGCGTTCCTGCCAGGCTGAAGTTCTCAACAGGATTCATGAAGGTGACCTCCTCCTCGCGGTACGGATATGGCGGCTTTGGTTCCTGGGGACGGTTATGTACAATCGGTTTAGCCCCCTTTTTCATGATGAGGTCACTGGAGCGACCAAGCTGTGTCCATTTTCCGGTGATAAGCGAATCACCGCTCATTCCTCCCCGGTAGTACCCTTTTACCATGGGGATATCGACCATCACAGTGTCACCTGCGAGAGTGACCCTCCCGCAGGGAATACCTAATGCTGCCTGGTCCGGAGAATCAAGGGTGGCGCTGATTGTATCTGCCTCAGTCATTTTGAAATGAAGCACCAGGTTCAGTTCGCCGGCCAGGGTCTTCAGTACCCCTGACCATGACCCTTCAAGTTTCCCCGCAGTGTTCTGGGCTGAAAGTGTCATCCCGATGATGAGCAACAGTCCGGAAAGTGAGATTATTCTTTTCATTTGTTTATGGTTATTGATTCACAATCAGAGCAAAAACTTCATGTTGTTTTCAACCAGGTTCATCCCGTATACAAAGATACATCCTTTATACCCTGGTACATTCCGCATACCCGGGTTCATCCTGCATATCGGGTTCATCCTCCATATCCGGCTTCATCCTGACCACCCTGATATATACTGGTTTCATGGCTTCAATTCAGATGAAACTCAAAAGTAGCCATTTCTGGTTATCTTTGAAGCTATTTAAGAGCATATGAAAACTGTAGATACAAGAGGGCTTTCATGCCCGGCCCCTCTGATAAAGACCAGGCAGGGACTCAATGAAGCAGCACCGGGTGAGGATGTGCAGGTGATAATTGACAACCCGACATCACTAAGCAATGTTAAGAGATACCTGTCTGACAACAGGCTGGAATTCAGCGTCAGGGAAGAAGGAGGAGTATCATTTGTGACGGTTGCAAGAGGTGAAGGGACTGAGCTGAGCGCCAACGAAACCGAATACTGCACCACAGATGCCGGAACGGTGCCCCGCGGCCACAGAACGACGGTGGTTGCTGTAACATCTGAACGGATGGGCAGCGGCGACGATGAGCTCGGGACGAAGCTGATGGTCTCATTCTTCAGGACACTCGTGCTGCTTGAACCGGTACCCTCGGCAGTGGTATTCTACAATGCAGGAGTGAAACTGGGGCTGGAAGATTCCACGGTTATCGAACATATCAGGGAGCTTGCTGAAAAGGGAGCCTCCATTTACCTGTGCACCACATGCATAAACCATTTCGGTATAAGGGACCGTCTTCCTGTAGGGAGCTTCAGTGATATGTACCAGATACTGAATGTGCTTAAGGATGCAGACCATATAATCCGCCCGTGAGAGATCAGGATCCGGCGGACAAGCCATTTTAATTCAACTGGGATTTTGCCTTTATGGGAGAAGCGCGGCAGGCAGGCAAGGATAAAAACAGGGGGTATGGTACCTGATACGGAGAATAAGCAGCTATAGAATTGAACATGAGTACTGGTAACCACAAAGAAGCTGATTATGTCATTTGATCTTCTTACCACGGTAGAGACGGGGGGCTGCTCGGCAAAGATACCTCCCCGTCAGCTTGAGGAACTGCTGAAGGATCTTCCGCTTCCTTCTGATCCGGCGATACTGGTTGATATCTCTACCCATGACGATGCCGGAGTCTACAAAATAAATGACGAGACTGCCCTGGTGATCACCACCGACTTCTTTCCGCCGATGGTCAGTGACGGCTATGAGTTTGGACTTGTTGCTGCAACCAATTCAATAAGTGATGTTTACGCCATGGGCGGAACGCCACTTGTAGCCCTGAACATCATGATGTTCCCCTCATCGCGGATACCTATGGAGGTATACCGGGATATATTGCGGGGAGGAAATGACAAGGCACTGGAGGCTGGTGTCAGCATCATCGGCGGACATACCATTGACGACTATCCCCCTAAGTACGGCCTTGCCGTAATCGGCACCGTTCATCCTGAAAAGATTATTACCAATGCCGGGGTGAAGGAGGGCGATGATCTTATCCTTACCAAACCGATCGGTACCGGAATAATCCTGGCGGGTCACAGGATGCAGATGACTGCGCCTTCACAGCTTGAGGCGGCTGTCATGGCCATGAAACAGCTTAATGCCGCCGGATGTATGCTGATGCAGAAGTACGGAGTGAGGGGAGCCACTGACATCACCGGTTTCGGCCTTGCAGGCCATGCCCTCAAGATGGCAAGGGCATCAGGGGTGACAATCTCCCTTGACCTGCAGAGTGTGCCCCTTCTCGAAGGGACCTGGAACCTGGCTGACCAGGGGTGTATCCCGGGGGCCTCATTCCGGAACCTTGACTATACCGAGAGGGAAACCCGCCTCACAGATGGCCTCGATTACAATCTTAAGATGATTGCACATGATGCCCAGACATCAGGCGGATTGCTGATGGCGGTGGAGCCGGGGAAAAGCAGCGAACTGCTGAAAGAGCTGCAGGAGGCAGGTCACCCGGAGGCTGCAATAATAGGAAGGGCAGTCAGCAGGGAAGATATGGCCCTGGTGCTGGGATGACAGGGCAGTCAGGCAGGTAATGAAAAGATGAACTCCACACCGCCACCGGGCCGGGTGCGGACTGAGATCTCTCCCCTGTGCAGCAGCACAGCATTCTTCACAATTGCCAGTCCGAGTCCGGTGCCACCGCTCTTGCGTGAACGGCCGTCGTCAATCCTGTAGAACCTCTCGAAAATCCTATCCTGGTGCTCCTCAGGGATACCTACCCCGTTGTCTGCAAATGAGAAGGCACGGAAACCGGGCTCACCGGGGAGGCTCCTTACTGTTACAGTGACCCTTTCACCGGCATAGGTTATTGCGTTTTCAAGCAGGTTCTGGAATATTGATACTATGAGTGACCTGTTGGCGTTGACCGTTGTACCAGGTTCAATAGCCATCTCCACGGTCATGTGCTTCCTGGTGAGGTCTGTAATCAGGTTGTCACGCACTTCTTTCATGACGCCCTCAATATCAACCTCTTCAAAGGGGAAGTTGCTGCCTGTTTCATCAAGTTTATTGAGGGTGACGATGTCATTGATGAGATCGGTCAGGCGGGTTGACTGTGCAAGAGCCTTCTCCAGAAAATGGTTCCGTTTTTCGTCATCGATCTCCCTGTTGACGATCAATGTCTCAAGATAGCCCCTGACGGAGGCTATTGGTGTTTTCAGCTCATGTGCAATGTTAGATGTCATCTGCTGACGCATGGCCTTGTTCTGCTCGGTGCGTGTGATATCCGTGATAACCACCTCAAAGCTGTTGTCCTGGAATAGTATGCACCTCACGGAGAAATATCTGCCTCCCTTCTCCAGCCTAAGCTCGGTGGATGGGGTCTCCTGTTTTCTTGTTGCGTGATCCTGGTTGTTGTCGAGAAATTTCCTTATTCCGTTGAAGAGCTGATGGTCAATGAATCCTTCAGGTGTGAGGGAATGTTCACCTGTAAGGGCATTAAGAAAAACCATAAAATGGCTGTTGGAGAGTGTCACTTTACGGTCGGGGGAAAAGAAAGCCACCCCCTCATTGAGTACGTGGAGATGCCTGAAAAGCTTCTCCTTCTGCAGGGTCAGTTCTGCCGTGTTGACTGCCAGGCTGTTGTAGATCCTTACAATCTCCTTGCCGGTCTCCCCGATTTCATTCTTCGGGAAAATTATTGAAGGGTCATTGCCTTCGCCCCGTCTCATCCTGGCGGCAAAGTCGCGAAGCATCGTAATGCTTTTTCCCATCCGGCGTGTTACAGCTGCCAGCAGGGCCCAGATTCCTGCAAAGACCACTGCCATGAAAAGGAGAAAACCCTGTTCACGCTTGAGGAATCCCTTGATATTGATGTTGTACTCCTCGGCCAGCCTGACATAGTAACTGTTGAAGTACCTGGAAAAATAGTAGTAATCTTTGCCGGTTGATTCTGAATGACGTACTGCCGTACCGTAAGGAGAAAAGAGCGATTTCCCCACCTCGGGCCTGTTGAGGTGATTCTCCATTGTAGACCAGTCTTCCACGGAGCTGTCATACAGCACCTTGCCGTCAATGGCAATGACTGTGATACGGAGGTCCGGAACGGGTATAAGGTTGAATATTGAATCAATGAGCCTGAAGTTTCCGGAATCGCTCAGGGCATTGACCCTGATATAGTTGTCTACCAGCTGAGACATATCATCAAGCCTGGAGTCAAGAGCATCGATCCTTATGGCCTTTTCACGGTGATACTGGAAGGCGAGCATAAGCACCGTGAAGAGAAGTATGATACTGAAATAGTACAGGAACAGTTTACGTCTGAAGCTTCTGGATTCTTTCATGGGACTCATTTTTCATTCGCCTAAATAGTAACCGTAACCTGACTTGTTTTTTATCATGGAACCCCTGTCGCCAAGCTTCTTCCGGATGCGTGCTATCGTCACGTCAACGGTCCGGTCGGTGACAATTACATCGTTACCCCAGACGCGTGCAAGAATCTCATGCCTGGGGAAGATCTTGCCCTCATTGCGGATTAACAATGAAAGGATATCATATTCCTTGCGGGTCAGTTCAAGAGGCCTGCCGTCAGTCATTATCAGGCTGTTCTCATTATCAACAGTGAAAGCACCGGCAACGGTCTGCATAGTCACCCTTGAAGGTGCCGAACGGCGGAGGATTGCCTTTACCCGTGCAGACAGCTCCCTTACGCTGAAAGGTTTGGCAAGATAATCATCGGCTCCCAGGTTAAAGCCGGTGATACGGTCATTTTCACTATCCCTGGCTGTAAGGAAGATTATGGGAGCGGTAAGGTTGAACTCTTTCCTCATTTTCTCTGCCAGCCGGAACCCCGACATATGACCCATCATCACATCAAGGATGAAGAGGTCATAGGAGGGAAGGTTTTTACGAAGGGCCTCCTCGGCGGAGAGACAGGTGTCAACGGCATATCCTTCTCCTTCAAGATTGAAAGAGAGAATCTCGAGGATGGGTTCCTCATCATCAACTGCCAGTATTTTTTTCCTTTCGTTCAAATCTCAAATCAAAACGTTTCTTCCTTCCCGATCCCCGTATGCCTTATATCCGTTCCCTGCAACGAGTAGATGGCTGCTTCAGCAATATTTGTGGCATGATCGGCTATCCGCTCGATATTTGAGATCATATCCTTCAGCTCGATATAGCTCTGCACCATTGACCTGGTTTTATCGTCAATATTCTCCCTGCGCAGGTGGCCCAGCAGAAGCTTGTGGTTCATCTCATCAACCACCGTGTCATTCTTGATTGTCCAGATTGCGTAATCAGGGTCTGAATTGGTGAAGGAGAGCAGTGCCTTTTCCACCATTATGCTTCCTGAGGCAAGCATATTCCCGATCAGTGATGAGGTGGAGGCATATTCGGTTGTGTTCCTGATGGTGCCAATGATCCTGCAGAGGTTATGAATACGGTCTCCGATCCGTTCAAGGTTTACGGTCATCCTGTATATTGCCACAAGTCTCCGGACATCGGATGCCACCGGCTGGAAGAGGACGATGGTGCTGGTGAACTGTTCACCTATAACGACCTCTAGGTTGTCAATGCGGTTTTCTGCAACGTCCATCTCACTGATGAGGCTGTTGAAGGTGTCTTCATCACCGGTGCCCATCAGCTTCTCAAGCAGGGTGAGCTGGCGTAGTACAAGGCCTGCCATCTCGCTGAAGCTGTTTTTTATCTCATTCAGTGCCTGTTCTTTCTTTTCACTCATAATCAGGTGTTTTGACAAATGTATGAAATTAGCTGTGAAATCAACCGAATTTACCGGTGAGGTAAGCTTCCGTGCGCGGGTCTTTCGGGGTTGTGAAGAGGGTATTGGTGTGGCCCGATTCCACCAGTTCGCCCAGGTACATAAACATTGAGTCGTCAGAGATACGCGCTGCCTGTGACATATTATGTGTCACCAGTACCAGTGTGTATTTCTTCTTCAGCTCACCCAGCAGGTCTTCGATCTTGGATGTAGCAATGGGATCAAGTGCCGATGTGGGCTCGTCAAGGAGCAGCACCTCGGGATTGAAGGCTATGGCCCTTGCAACGCAGAGCCTTTGCTGCTGACCCCCGGAAAGAAATGTACCCTTCCTGTAGAGCGACTCCTTCACCTCGTCCGACAGAGCCACGTTGCGGAGCGCATTTTCCACTATATCATCGCGCTGACTCTTTTTAAGCCTTATGTCATTCAGGCTGAAACCGGCCACCACGTTTTCATAGATGGTCATATTGGGGAAAGGGTTGGGGCGCTGAAAGACCATACCCACTTTTCGGCGGAGCTCTATCACTGACATTGAAAAGATGCTTTGGCCGTCAAGAAGAATGTCTCCTTTTGTTTCTATGTTCGGGTAGAGTTCATGCATGCGGTTCATGGCGCGCAACAGGGTGCTCTTGCCACATCCCGAAGGACCCATTATGGCAGTGATGCTGTTGCGCCTGACATGGGCTGATACGTCCTTAACAGCATACCGTCCCGGTTCATAGGCTATAAACAGGTCCCTTATTTCAAGTACATTTTCGCTTTGCGGGGTATTGTTCATCCGGTTCAGATATATTTATGTTTTGACGCCACACTGCGGGCGAGCAGGTTCATTGAAAGGACAAAGACCATGAGGAATAAAGATGCGCTCCATACGAGGCTGACCATGTTGGGGTCATTGTAAAAGTCCCAGATAAGCAGCGGTACGGCACTTACGGGCCTTGTAACGTCAAAGCTGACGGCCGGACTTCCGAGGGCAGTGAGCATCAGCGGAGCCGTCTCTCCGAGTATCCTCGAGAGTGCCAGCAGCACACCTGTGGCCAGGCCGCTGAAGCTGACAGGGATAAGTATCTTGTAGATCATCTTGTAGTAAGGTGTGCCCGGGGCAAATGCAGCTTCACGTATGGCTATCGGAATCATCCGCATGGTCTCCTCTGTGGAGCGGATGATAAGGGGAAGCATCATGATGGCGAGTGAGACACTGCCGGCCAGGGCTGAATATCCCCTGGTAATATTCTTTACTACCCACAGGTAGGCAATGATGCCAAGTATGATCGAAGGCACCCCCTGCAGTATTTCCGTGAGGCTCCTGATGAACCTGGCGTATCTTCTGGTTCCGTTTTCATAGACAAATATGCCGGTCATCAGTCCCAGCGGGATGGCAATGAACGAAGCCAGCAGCACCATAAGCAGTGATCCTGTCAGTCCGTTGGCTATCCCTCCCGGGATGATCTCCCCGGAGGCTGCAGCCATCATGGCCTGGAAGGTATCAGGTGCCGGTTTGGTAAAGAAGGCAAGATTGATCTGGCGGTACCCTTTCACTGCAAGATTGCCTACAATAAGGAAGATAGGTATAACGGTGATGACTGAACCGGCAATCACCAGGTACCTGAACCTGCCGTTTGTCCGGGTTCGCCTTCCAATGTTGTCAGTCAATTCCGGATGCATCTCTCAGGCAAATCGTTTGATGATAAGTTTTCCCAGGGCATTGACAAGTGCCGTGATAAGGAACAGCAACAGCCCTACGGCTATCAGTGCGCTGAGTTTCAGCCCGGAGGCTTCACCGAACTGGTTGGCAATGACTGAAGCCATGGTATTCCCCGGGGCGAAGAGTCCTTTGGGGATGACGTTGGCATTGCCGATCAGCATTGTTACTGCCATGGTCTCACCCAGGGCTCTTCCCAGGGCCAGGATGAAGCTGGCGATGATGCCGGACCGTGCTGACGGGATAACCACGCTGAATATCACCTCACGGCGCGTTGCACCAAGGGAATAGGCTGCCTCCTTCAGCTCTGCAGGAACCATGGAGATGATCTCGGCGCTGAGAGATGTGGCATATGGCACAATCATAATTGCCAGCACCAGCGAGGCAGTGAATACCCCGAATCCCTGGTCGCTAAGACCTGTTGCCACCAGCAGCGGGCGGAGGGCATAGAATCCCCAGAAGCCGTAGACTATTGAAGGTATACCGGCCAGCAGGTCAACAAGACTGCGAAGTATGGAAGAGGTACGGGTGCCGTTATAGTACTCGGCTATAAACAGCGATGTGGAGAAGGCCATCGGGATACAGATGATCAGCGCCAGTATGGAGGTGATGACTGTTCCGGCAATGAAAGAGAGTGCACCATACTCCTCGCTGCCTGTAGTGGGATTCCAGGCAGGGGAGACGATGAACTTCAGGCCAAACTCCCTGAATGCAGGGATAGCCCCTCCGAAAAGGGAGATTACTATCCCTGCACCCAGAAGAAGGATTGTCAGTGAGGAGATGAAAAGCAGTGCCTTTGTTATCCTGTCGCCTGACATCAGGTTATTTCAGAATGGGTTCGCCCTGATATGTAATGCCCTTCAGAAGGGTGGCTGCCTGAAGGGCAGCGTTCTGCGGTAGCGAAGCATAGTGTACACTGGTGGCAATTGCCTGGGCCTCCTCACCGGTGAGCCATTTGACCGTATTGACGGTGGCTTCGGCAGCTTCACGACTGTGATTGCCGTATGCCAGATCACTGTACAGTATTATCCAGGTGAAGCTGGTGATGGGGTAGGCGGCGGGGTTTGATGAGTTGGTGATCATTACCCTTGTGTCTTCAGGCATCTCTGATGCAGCCGCTGCCGAGAATGAATCAAGGGTTGGTTCTATATAGAATCCGGCACTGTTCATCAGCCTGGCCATGGGAATCTTCTGGGCAAAGGCATATTCAAAGCCTATGTAACCAATAGAGCCCTGGGTCTGGCTGAGCGTTCCGGCCACACCCGGATTTCCCTTGGCTCCTATGCCAGCAGGCCAGTTGAGCGCCTTTCCGGTGCCAAGCTGTGCATTCCATACCGGGCTGACCTTCGACATGTAATCGCTGAAGATATGTGTGGTACCGCTGCCGTCAGAACGGTATACAACGGTTATCTCCATGTCAGGCATAACCAGTCCGGGGTTAACCGCCAGCAGCTTCGGATCATTCCACATTTTGATATTCCCGAGGAAAATGCCTTCAAGCAGTTCCGGGGTGAGCTTCAGTTCAGTCACGCCGGGCAGGTTGAAGGCTATTACCACTGCACCTATACATGTGGGAATATGCACCACATTACCCGGCATCTCTGCCAGTTCGGCGTCAGAGAGAAATGCGTCAGTGGCTGCAAAGTCAACAATCTGGTCACGGAGACTCTTGATACCTCCTCCGGAACCTATGCCTCCGTAGTTGATGAGCGGACCGCCTGCTTCATTGTACTTTTTGAATGCGAGGTTGTAGAAGGGCTGCGGGAAGGTAGCCCCGGCAGCAGAGAGGGTGACCTGCTTCTGTTTGCCTGCCTGTGACCCTCCTCCACCGCATGATGCGAGGATGAGTGCCACTGCGACCATAAGGAAAATGACTCTGTTCTTCATTTTTGTATTGTTACGGGTTATTAAATTTATGCATTTAAATTCAAATTATGGTCTCCCTCCCGCTGCCGTCACTGTCAGAATCTGGCCTCTATGTTCAGACCGATGGTGCTGACATTGTCTCTGCCATCATCTGCGGGGAGATAACCTGTGAAATTCGGTGAAATTCTTACATTCCTTGCAGGAGAAAAATCAATACCTGCAAATATATAGGAACCATCCTTGCTTATGTTCCATGGATCTTCATCACCATCTATAGTTACCGAACTGATCATGTCATACCTGGCGAAGAATCTTACCTTGCCGGAAAGTGGCACCTTTGTGAAGATGCTTATCCCCGAGTAGTTGCGACCTTCAGTCATAGAGGCGTTGTCCTGCCTGAAGTATTCAGCTCCTGCATTGAACTTCGGACCCATCCAGGCTGCTGTTATGCTGGCGGTGCACTGCATACTGCCCGAAGGCCCCATCAGGTCATAGTAGCCCCTTACCATAATATTGTCTGCAGGCCTGAGGGTAAAACCAGTGGAAAGCCTGTAGGTTCCGTTGGAGGTGATATCCTTGAATCCGCGTCCGTTGGTTATGGAGAGGTCAATGTCTATGATTTTCCCTGCGCTTACTTTGGTCATCACTCCAAGATCAGCCGACTGGATCATTCCAGAGTAGTCAATGGGTGGCTTGGTGATGAAACGGTATCCCCAGATTTTGTCCATCATTGAGATCTGCTCGGCGCCTATAAGACCGCCGCGCAACAATAACCTGCCGTTGTCATATTGAAGGTAAGCGTTGCGCAGGTAACCTGAATAGATCGTTTTTCCGTTGATGACCTCTGTTGTGCCGTCATACATTATGCGGCTTGATATCTCATTGGAAAAGCTGTAATCATAACCGAAATATGATCGGGTTATTTCAAAAGCCGAACTGTTCTCCCCACCCGAAAATGTGGAGTGGTAATTTGCAAAAAGCAGTCCGAAGAACTTGCCTGAAGGCTTGAAATCATCACTTTCCTGGGCGGCCACGGGTACTGCCGTCAGCACCACTATGCTGAGAACGACAGGTAAAAACTTCATTTTCATTAAATTAATAATTGAAGGTTTGACAATACAAAAATCTCTCTCATTTGTTACATCCGTGTTACACAAATGTGACAAAGTTGTTACAAACATAATATTCCGCCTGTTCGCGGGAGTGAGTAAAAAGACTGAAAATCATCTTGGTGTAAATCATTAACTTTACGGTATGATAATTGCACAAATGCCGGTTGAGATGAGAAAGACAGTAATGATTACAATCATGGCGGCAGTTTTTTGTACCGCCGCAGGGCAGAGCGTGGAGAGCCCGAACTACGGTTTAAAGTCGCCACTGACTGCCGAGCTGATAAGGGTCGATTTCAATCAGGATGCCACAGTGGTCTGGTTTACCATTATGAGTGACATCAACAATGCATGGTTCTGCATTGACAGGAACACTTACCTTGTCAGGCCTGACGGGATGAAAATGAAACTTACTGACCTGAAAGGGCTTCCCTATTGTCCGGCAACACATAAGTTCAAACGGCCCGGTGAAAAGGCCACCTTCTCGCTTACCTTTCCTCCCACGGGGGTGCTGCCGTGGTTTTCAGTGGTGGAGGAGTGCATGGGAGGTTGCCTGTCATTCAGGGGTATTGTAACCGATCCCGTACTCAACAGCCGACTGAATGAGGCATATTCTCTTTCAGGCAGCAACGGGCTGGCGGCATACAGTATTTACGAGGAGATAATTGGCGAAATTGACAGTATGAACCTTGGTATTGAGGGGTCAGTCTATTCCGCACTGATAATTCTGGACCGAAATCTGGGCCGACCCGTATCGGCAAAAAAATGGTACAACAGGATGCTTACTTCCGATACCCCCGACCTGAAATTCTACCTTGAGAACCTGAAGAAACAGGGGGCTGAATACTGATCAGTTGGTCCAGCCAGTACGAGGAAGCAGACCCATATTGTATATTACTGAAAGAACCCGTGCAGGGCTCTTTGCATATCATGAAAAAGAGGCTGTCCCTGGTGAGACAGCCTCCGTTTCATTTACTGGTAAGGTTCACAGTTTCTAGAAGTGGAAATCGAGGCCGATGGCAACCACCCAGGTTTTGTTGTTGTAAGTATTTTTTGCTGGAGCACTGAGGATGTCTGGGATCAGCCAATGCGTATAATTCTCACTTGCTTTCTGGTAGATTGTATATGAACCACCAAGGTTGATATCAATCATGTCATTGATTTTGAATCCCAATCCACCGCCAAATGTGTTGGTATTCAGACTGTATTTCAGATCACTCTGGAAGTTGTCATTCACACCGGTCATGGTTGTCAGCCATCCTACACTTGCAAATAGCCTGTCTGTAATGCCAACCTGAATGCCGAGACCAGCTTCGATAAAGTTCTTATCGATCAAAACTGAATCCACATCCGGCTGACCATCATAATCGACGTTCTTGTCGAAATAATAATTGAAGCTACCTGATATCAAAAATCTATCTGAAGGTTTCACGTCAGCACCGACTGAAAGCATTGCAGGCATATCCTTTATGGCTACAGAGTCCTGGATGAAGAGTCCAGCAGTCTTGTTATCATAGACTGTAGTTTTGAGATCAAGCTTGGTCTTGAATTCATATTTAACTGCGATATTCAGGAGGTCACCCACCGGTGAGAAGTTTGCTGACAGGATGGGGGTATAGCCGGTTCCCTTCATCACCGCATCGGCATAGGTATTTGAAGTCTTGGCTGCATTGGCCGGCTGTCCTATGGAAGTAAAGAAGCTAGGAGCTGAAATCATTGCGCCGGTTGGATTGCCTGGATAAACGGGATTAATCATAATATTTACGATCGAACCTTCATACTTATCGCTGGCAAAAACTACCCTCAGACCTGCTGCAATAGATAATACTTGATTTATTTCATATGAAAGGTTCACCTGGGGGCCCATGTAAATCGACGAGCCGCTGAAAGAGAGGGTATCAACAGAATAATTCGTCGTTTGTAATCCTTGTAACGATAGAAGGGGTTTCAGGTCTGATATGCTCATTTCAAACATGGCAAGGCCATTTTCATAATCTGCGCCACCTCCGCCACCCACCGGGTTGAAGCCCAATGAAAGCGCAAGCTTTCCAGTCTTGTAAGCTGCATAGATACCAGGAAAGAAAGGAGCGCGAACCTTGCCTATATATTCCTTCGGATTACCGCTGAGGTGTGGATAATCGGTGGTAATAGTTTTCGTCTGACCGATAGTCTGGTTGTTGAGAGAAAGGTGAAAGCCGTCAGACAGTTTGGTAAGACCAGCAGGGTTATAGTAAACAGCGTCAATGCCTGTTGAGGCATTGCGGCTCTGCAGCCGTGTGTAAAGTGCACTCTGGTTGGTGTTTGTGACGAGGCCGCCCGCAAGGAGTGAACCTGTTACAGCAAGTGCGGATACTACTGAAATGATTTTTTTCATGAGCTTCTGTTTTAATTACACATTTTGGAGTTAATTGTGCATCTTATGCTTAAGGTTTATTATAATTCGACCAGTGGTAAAGATACGAAATGTTTAAATGATGCTTTTTTATGACCGCTTTATTCCATGTCTGGGTTAAAAGCGGCGTAAAAGTATGAAAAAAAATGAAATATGAAAATTCCGGGGCCACAATATGTGTTACCTGGTTTTAAATAACCATATACCGGGCGGGAGACGGGGTTCTGAGCATTCGCGTCCACTGTGCCTGTTCACTCCTTAACCCTTTCCTTCCCGGTAGAGTCGCGTACAATCAGGTCAGTCCTGAGAACGATGGTTTCCGAGGCTATGTTTACGTCGCGCTCCTCAATCTGCCTTATCAGCATGCGGGCGGCAGTCTTCCCCATCTCTGCGGCACGGTCATCAATGGTGGTCAGCGCCGGCTCTATGATTGTTGAGACGGGGTAGTTGCTGAATCCGGCCACGGCAATATCATCCGGGATTTTAAGATTAGCCTTTTTTATTACCTGGATTGCGCCGATGGCTGTATAGTCATTGGCACAGAAAATTCCGTCAGGCATTGCCGCCAGTCTGATGAGTTTCCTTGCGCACCTGGCACCCTCCTCATAGCTGAGGTCATTGGCACAGCAGACCAGGTTGGGGTCAAAGGGGAGGTTGTTCCTTTGCAGGGCCGCCTTGTATCCCTCAAGCCTGTCGGCAAAGATTGAGGTGGTCTGGCAGCCGGCAATATGGGCAATCCGCCTGCATCCTGTATTAATAAGGTGTTGTGTAACCCTGGAAGCCGCGTCAAAGTCGTCAATAATCACTTTGCTAGCCTCCAGCTCATTGCTTACCCTGTCATAGAATACCAGGGGGACCTTGAGGTTATTGAACCTTGCAAAATGGCTGCAGTCGCGCGTCTCAAGGGCCAGACAGGCAATTATCCCCGCCACCATGTTTGTCTGGAGGATGGTGGTGATGGCTACTTCACGTTCGTAGGAGTCGCGACTCTGGTAGATGGTTACGTTGTAACCCATTTTGTATGCTATCTCCTCCACGCCGCTGATAACGTGTGAGTGGAAGGCGATATCAATGCGGGGCACAATGACTCCTATCATATTGGTTTTTCTCCGCCGCAGGTTGGATGCCACCGAATTGGGAAAATATCCGAGCTGTTCCGCGAGCTTCCAGACTTCACGTGTGGTCTTCTCGCCGATGCTTGGATTGTTGTGCAGGGCCCTGGAGATGGTTGAAACCGACAGGTTCATCCTCTTTGCCAGATCCTTTATTGTCACTCTTGAGCCGGGCATGGCATAAAGTTAATACAATGGTTCAAGTGCAAACGTTTGATCAATATGCGAAATTATGCATTAATTCATTATCTTGAACTACGATTGACATTAAAACTCAGTAAAATAGTGAAATATGTATGACATCCTATCCGGGACCAGCTCTTGAAACACATGTCATAATACCCCTTAATGTTAAAATAGTTCACGATATGTTAATTTTTTACGCAAACGTTTGCTTTTTTAATTTTGTTGTTATAAATTTGATCTGTGAGAAACCTCCTGAATTATTATTCAATTGATAATCAATAATATGAATTAACAATAAAAAACCGCTCCCGGTAACATTCTGCGGATGATACCCGGGAGCAGTCGTTTGTCAGGATTTATCCAAAAACCCTAAACTCTCAAAATTATGAAAAAAAAGCAACTGAACGTACTCTTCCGCCCCGAAAGGAGCTGGAAGAAGGCGGTACTGCTGCCAGGGTTCATGATCATGCTGTCAGTGCTGATGATTTTCAGCGCTGCCGCTGCTTCAACCCTGAACCTGCAGCAGAAAAGAGTCACCGGGACTGTCACCGATGCAACAACGGGTGAAGTGCTTCCGGGCGTGACAATTGTTATCAAAGGTACAACCACCGGCGTTGCATCAGACCTTGACGGAACATTTGCAATTGATGTCCCGTCAAACAACAGCGTGCTGGTGTTTACCTCCGTGGGTTATGCCCCGCAGGAAGTTACAGTGGGAGCACGCCAGGTACTGAACATAGGAATGCAGAGTGACGTGACCATGATTGAAGAGCTCGTGGTAATAGGCTACGGCTTCAAGAAAAAGAGGGATCTTACCGGTTCAATCTCATCAATAAGTGCTTCCAATATAGAAGACACACCTGTCAAGGATGTGCTTTCAGCCCTTCAGGGCCGGGCACCGGGTGTATTCGTAACAGCAAACTCAGGAGCTCCGGGCGCCGGCATCACAGTCAGGGTGAGAGGGTATTCCTCCCTCAACTCCGGCAATGATCCGCTTTATGTTATCGACGGTGTGCCCGTGGAATCAAACACCCTCAGCACCCTGAACGGCTATGACCTGCACGGTCTGAACCCTCTGGCTGACATTAACCCCGGTGACATCGAATCAATAGAAGTCCTCAAGGATGCTGCCTCAACCGCCATCTATGGCTCCAGGGCTGCAAACGGTGTTGTGCTGATAACAACCAAAAGAGGAAAGGAAGGAAAGGCCAGGGTAAGTCTCAACTACTTCAGCGGTGTAAGTGAAATCACCCGCCACCTGGGCGTCCTCAACGCTCAGCAGTGGCGTGAGATAATCATTGATACCTATAAAAACCTTGACAGGTACAACAATGCAACCACACCCTCTGAACCTCACTGGACTGCCATTGACTCACTCAACCCGATGAACAACGGTGATGTTGACTGGCAGAGCGTGATGTACAGAAAGGCATGGCAGCACCAGGTTGACCTGGGTGTCCAGGGCGGAACCGAAGCGGCACGATATGCCTTCAGTACATCCTACCTTGACCAGGATGGTATCTTCCTTGCTTCAAACTACAAGAGAATAACATCAAGGCTCAATACTGACTTCAAGGTATCTGACAGGGTTACCATTGGCCAGAACATATCTTTCACCAACGGCCGCAACAACAGGATCAATGCCGGCGGTACAGGCAACCTCAGCCTCGTCCAGTCTATCCTCGTAAGACCTCCCATTTATTCCCTTACATACCCTGACGGATCACCTATAAATTATTTCAACGGTAAAAGGAACCCTGTAGGAATGGCAGAGGAGTGTACACACCTGAATGTCACCAACAGGATCATCGGGAACCAGTACCTCGAGTACAATATATTAAAGAACCTGATGTTCAGGACCAGCGTCAGCATCGACTTCATTTCAATGAAGGAGGATGAGTTCTATCCCACAACGGTTGACTACCGTGCCGGGTACAACTGGGGTGCAGTAAGGTCAAGGACCAACATGACCTGGGCCAACGAAAACTATCTTACCTACAATGCAACCATCGGGGAAGGGCATGAACTGGGGGCTATGGCCGGTTTCAGCATGCAGGACTGGAAGATGGAGACCACCGGTCTTGACGGCCTCTATTTTGCCAGTGACAATATCCGCACACTCAATGGTGCAGGTACCATATCAAACCAGGCGGTGAACAGGACTGATGAGCACTCAATGCTTTCCTACTTCGGAAGGATCTCCTACAATTATAAGGGCAGGTACCTTGCCGAAGCCAACATCAGGGCTGACGGATCTTCAAGGTTCGGTGCCGAGAACAGGTTCGGTTACTTCCCTTCAGCATCTGCCGCATGGAGGTTCTCCGATGAATCATTCGCCGATGGCCTCGGGTTCCTCGATGACGGAAAACTCAGGCTCAGCATAGGCCAGACCGGAAACGAGGCAATCCCCAACTATGTCTCGGGAGGTGAATTTGCAATAGGTACCAACTACCTCACCTATTCGGGAGCATCTCCTACCGTCATGCCAAACCAGGGGCTAAGGTGGGAGGTAACCACCCAGTACAACCTGGGGTTTGACCTCGCAATGTTCAATAACCGCGTGAGCTTCGTGGGCGACTTCTACATCAAGAATACCTCAGACCTTCTCTTTGCGGTTCCTATTCCTGAGACCACCGGGTTTGGGTATATCACACGCAACATAGGTGATATTTCAAACAGGGGGATGGAGTTTGCCATCAACACCCACAACATAAACCGTGAATTCCAGTGGTCAAGCAGCTTCAACATAGGATTCAACCGGAACGAGGTTGTGGATCTCCCTGATGAAGTGCTGACCAACGGCTATATCCAGAACGGAACATATCATATCCTGCAGGAAGGGCAGCCAATCGGAACATTCTACGGCTGGAAGTTCCTCGGTGTATATGCCCGTGATGAAGACAACGTGAACCAGGTAAGGTTCGGATCAGCCACCGGCAAGCCATTCATCGGCGGTGACCCGATCTGGGATGACCTGAATGGTGACAATATCATCAATGACGAAGACAAGCAGATAATCGGTGATGCCCAGCCTCTTTTTGCAGGCGGCTTCAACAACGACTTCTCATACAAGAACTTCTCACTTAATGTCTTCCTTCAGTTCTGCTACGGCAATGACATCTACAGCCATCTGAACAACATGAGGAACTGGGTTTTTGCCTACAACAACGTATCAACAGATGCACTCAACAGGTGGAGGGAGCAGGGTGACGTGACTGACTATCCCGCTCCGGTCCGCAATGACCCGAAGAGGAATGAATACCTGAGGGTTTCAGACAGGTGGGTGGAAGACGGTTCTTACCTCAGGTTAAAGAATGTAACATTCTCATATACCCTGCCAAAAGCCATAACTTCCAAAGCCGGAATCAGCAGGGTCCGTGCCTATGTCACGGGTGAGAATCTTCTGACCTTCACACATTATACGGGCTATGACCCGGAGGTGAACTCTTATGAGGGGCTGCAGGTAGGTGTTGACGAGGGAGCATATCCCCAGAGCCGTACCCTGATCTTTGGTCTCAATGTGGAATTCTAAAATACAGAGAATTATGAAATTGAAATATATAAAAACAGCTATAGCGGTCATACTGCTTATGCAGGTGACTGCCTGTACCGACATCCTTGACAAGGATCCCGTGAGCAGCTTCTCCGCGTCAGGGTTTTACAAGACCACTGCGGATGCGCAGGCCGGTGTATACGGTATCTATGATGCTGCCCAGTCAGTATTCAGCTATAACTTCTGTTACTGGGGCGAAGGAAGGGCTGACAATGTGCAGACTGCACAGACAGGCGAATCACTCACCCTGCTTTCGAACAACCTCACCAATACAGCCTCGTCGGCTGACTGGACTGCCCTCTATCGTATGGTAAGCAGGGCAAACTATGCCATTGCATACATTCCCGGAGTATATGAGGATGATGATCCTGCCGGCATGCAACTGGTAGGTCAGGCCCGGGCACTGAGGGCCCTTGCCTACTTCTACCTTGTAAGGGTATGGGGTAACGTACCATTCATCACTGAGCCTTATACCTCAATTGACCAGGATATTTTCATCGGAAAAACCGATAAGGAAATTATTCTTGACCAGGTGGAGGAAGACTTCAAATATGCTGCTGAAAACTGCATTGAAAAATTCAACAGCAACAATGACAGGATAATGTTTACCAAAGGTTCAGCCAATGCATTTCTGACACAGGTCTATATGTGGAGACACAAGTACACCGAAGCACTGGCAACGTCATCACTCGTCATGTCAAATACCCTGTATTCGCTGGTTCCGATAGCTGACTGGGGTAAGATGTTCTCCAACAGCTATTCCAAGGAAAGTATTTTCGAGGTCGGTTACAATGATACTGAGACAAACGGACTGAGGATCCTTTATGCCATCGGTTCATATGCAATCTACACTCCTTCCGTCAAATGGAAAGCTTCCATTGAAGATGGTGATCTCAGGGAGGACTTCGTGTATGACATGGTTCCGGCTGATCCCAAGGCTATATGGAAATACCTTGGACGCGGTGTCAGTGATGAGATCTCGACACCCGCAAAACAGAATATCATTCTGACAAGGCTTGCTGACATTATGTTGCTCAGGGCCGAGGCTCTCAACAAGATTGGTGGCGCCGCCAACAAGACGGAAGCGCTCTCACTGCTGAACGCAATCAGAACCCGTGCCGGCCTGCCCTCATTTGCCACCGAGGCTGATGCCATTGCAATGTACGGCGACCTTGAATCGGCTATACTCCAGGAAAGGTCAGTGGAGCTCTGTTTTGAAGGACACCGCTGGTTTGACCTTGTCCGTACCGGTAAGGCCATCTCAACAATGGGTCCGATAAACGGACTCAGCAATGAGGCCAACATCGTATGGCCAATACATCAGAACTCTCTCAACAAGAATCCGAATCTTGAACAGAACCCGTTCTATCAATAGAGCTGAGTTGTCAATCATCAAAGACTAATGACATGGAAAATATAAAAACCAGGAATAGAAAAATGCAGCTTCTGAGGATGCTGCTTGCACCGGTTGCCCTTGCAGCACTGCTTGTTTCATGTGAGATACAGCCGGATTACGAATATGAATATGGCAATCCCGGCGGTAAGGTAAACATGAACGCATGGGAGTTCATACAGACTACCGACTCACTCTCACTGATGGAAGAGGCAATAGTCGCCACAGGTCTTCAGAGCCTCTACTCCGGAACCACGGAAAGGACCTTCATTGCCCCCAGAAACAGTGCTTTCAGGACTTACATGAAGACGAACAGTTATGCAAATATCCAGGCAATACCTGTCGCCACCCTTGAATCGGTACTCAAGTATCACATTGTCAACGCACGGGTGATATTTACCGATCCGGAACTGCTTCCGAGCAATAACCCAATTGCATATCCCACTGAGAGCGGTTCGGTAATGTACCTCTCACACAATACAAGTTACCAGGGGGTTATCAACCAGGGAACGAAAAAGAGCTGGACAATAATCACCTCAAACATTGAACCTAACAACGGGGTGATTCATGTTACGGCGGACGTCGTTTACCTCTCGCTCTGAAATTCGGTTTCAATTTATGGCAGGTTAGTTTAAGGTGAAAGATCAGATGGGGATTTCCAGAGGTTGATTGGGTAATTAGGGTATAATCACCCATCTGATTCTTTCAAACCAAACCCGCCGGTTGTCTTAACTATTTTACCTGTGACCCGATGTTTAATGCCGGGTCGTGAACCAAGGCTTAATTGCAATGAAGATTAACAGATATAAACACCTCAACGTAAATGTCTTCCCTACAAGAGACGAAATGGGTCTCGCGGCAGGAAGGGATATTGAGGCCCGGGTGGCCGGGCTGCTGAAAGGCAGGGATGAAATAAGGATGGTGTTTGCTGCAGCTCCCTCACAGAACGAGGTTCTTGATTACCTTGCATCGTCTGCTCTGATTGACTGGGGAAGGGTAACCGCCTTTCACATGGACGAATACATAGGTCTTAATGGCAGTTCAGATCAGCTATTCTCAAGGTACCTCCAAAGGCGACTCTTCAACAGGGTCAGCATGAAGAAGGTATGGCTTCTTGACGGCAATGCTGACCCGGTGAGGGAGGCGGCAAGGTATAGTGAACTGATAAGTGAGGCACCCATCGATGTAATATGCCTCGGGATAGGGGAGAACGGACATATAGCCTTCAATGATCCTCCGGTTGCTGATTTCGATGACCCTCTGACAGTCAAGAAAGTCTCACTTGACCGCTCATGCCGCATGCAGCAGGTCAATGAAGGGTGTTTTGCCACCCTTGATGAGGTGCCCGAAGTAGCACTTACACTTACAATACCGGTTATTTTCGGTGCATCACACCTGTTCTGTGTTGTACCCGGCCTCAGCAAAAGAGAGGCGGTGAACAACACTGTCAACGGTCCTGTAACCACTGCATGCCCTGCATCGGTGCTGCAGAGGCACCCCGACTGCAGTTTCTATTTCGACACCGATTCATTCGGAGAGCTTTAAATATTGTGTAAGTTTATGGGATGAGCAGAGGCAGAAGGCAATTCATAAAAAAGATCTGTGCAGGCACTGCCGGGGTGGCACTGGGGGGACTGACCATAAACGCCATCCCGGCAGGTGCCTTCGCATTTCCCCGTTACGGCCGCGCCAGGGGTGATTCCCCTGTATTTCCCTTTACCGGATATGCCGGCCGATATAACATAGGTGATTATATCCCTAAGGACCAGGGCGGAAAGTTCATCCAGATGACTCTCCTGGGTACCGAGGATGATGCCGGGATAGTTGAAGCAATCCGTGGCGGTGTTCTCAGCAGGGTATATGGTGAACCCGTGGAATGGCAGAGGTATGAGCGGAGCGAGATAGAAAAGAGTGTCTGGCTTAACAGATTCTACTTCCTCCCTTCCTTCGCCAGGATGTACCACCTGACAGGTGACCGGTCGTATCTTGATGATATGATGCGCATCATCAGCACCTGGATAACTGACAACCCGCGCATGCCTGACTCACACCGTACCACCTATAACTGGCGTGATATGCAGGTGGCATGGAGATCAATACATTTTTCATGGTGTTATTATCTGGGTGATAAGGGACTTACATCAGAGGAAAAACAGCTTATTGTTGACTCTCTCAGGGAGCATGCCCATATACTGCTTACCGGGTTCGGCCAGGCTAAACTGAACGAGTTCAACCACCAGTCACACGGAGGACTGGCTATGATCTATCTCGGCGTGCTTTTTCCGATGCTGGATGATTCAACCGAGCTGCTCCGCAGGGGAATGATAATACTTAATCACCACCTGGCGAATGCATTCTATCCCGACGGAGGTAACGTGGAGCAGATGTTCGGGTACTATCCCTTCCAGTCACACCTCTTCAGGGATGCCTTCCTGCTCTGCACGGCAAACGGTATCGAGCCGCCGGTGAACTCCCTTCCAATGCTCCGCAGGATGGCTCATTATCTAGCTTCCGTGGAGAGACCTGATGGTACCGTGCCCCAGGTGAATGACTCATACGAGATGCCAGTAAGACCAATCCTTGATACGATCAATGATATCCCTGGCGCAGAAGCAGTCTCAGGCCCGCAGGGCTCAGTTCTCTTTCCTGACACCCAGGTTGCAGTGATGAGACGCGGCGGTGAGGAAGGCTGGTACCTCCTTGCCAACCCGGCTTCGGTGATAGGGGCACATGCACATGCCGGCAGGCTGGGATTCGAGTTGTGGAATGGCGGAATGCCATTGCTCATTGAGAGCGGGTGCTGCAACTATGATGATCCGGCCCTGGTTTCATGGTATCGTACCACCAGGGCGCACAACAGCGTGGTTATAGACGGTATGACAGAGGCCGCAACATCATCACAGCTGCTGTGGGTTCCGCGGAGAGAGACCCCGAACAGGATCACTGAATGGAACCCGAATAATGAGTTGCCATCGCTGACCATGGTCTCACCTCCCGGGGAAACCACAAACGCCGGTGTCCGCTGGAGCAGGAAAATAACACTGGTCAACCGTAGAATGGCAATAATAAGTGACAGCTTCACGGCCGAAGGAGAACACAACTACGAGTTACTGCTTCATTTTCCACCATCGGATGTGAATGTCTTAACCGCCGGGAAAGAAATTATTGTTAATAAGGTCAGCGGGACCGGGACGCCTGTCGTTGCCCCGGCCGCTAATGTCACCTCTTCCCCAGCCGGTACAGGTGCCGTCTCGCCCGCAGGGGCTGTTGCCACCTATCCAACCGGTTCCGGTGCCGGCTCGCCCGCAGGAATTCCTCCTGTTGCCCCGGCCACGATTCATGCTATTGCTCCTGATAGCAAGGGCAGTTTTACTGTTTCAACCGGACTGGTAAGCGTCAGGGCTGTCTCAACCGAAGCACCTATGGCATCATTCAGCTTCAGGGCTGCCGGGAACACATACTCTCACCTGTTGGTTATCGCTGCTGATGAAAGGAACGGAATTCCGGGAGTCAGCACCAGAACAAGGAAGGGAGTTACTGCCATTACCGTCAGGGATACCGGCGGTACTGTAACCAGGATCAGAATTTCTGGTGACAGTGTGACCCTTACCTGAATAAATTAATTATACAGAGATGAAAAACAGGCCAATGACAGACAGCATCAGGAATATTCTTCTGCCTGTATTCGTGGTGCTGGCACTTTTACCCGGATGCAGCAACAGCACCCCGCAGCCGCAACTGCAGGAAAGCCTTGCCGAGGCACCGGAGAACCAGTTTGCAGTGAGAGGATTCCATGTTGACCTGAGGATACAGGTCATGACCATGGAGGCCCTGAAAGCACTGGCCGACGAACTGGCTGGTTTCGGTCTTAACACCCTGGTGATGGAATGGGAGGCATCATACCCATACCTGAACAATGCCACAATATCAAATGAACTGGCCTACACACGTGAGGAGGTGAAGGAATTCATCGCTTACTGTGAGGGACTCGGGATTGATGTTATACCACTTCAGCAGTGCTTCGGTCATGTTGAATATATCCTCAGGCACGACAGGTACAGCGAACTGAAGGAAGACAGGAAAGAGATATCACAGCTTTGCCCCCTGAAGGAAGAGGCTGACAGCCTGCTGTTTGCAGACCTGTTCGCAGATATGGCATCGATGCACAATTCTGACTATATCCATATCGGGGGAGACGAAACTTACCTCCTGGGCCACTGTCCGGCATGTTCGCTCAAGGCTGCCGCGGAAGGGAAGTCGAAGCTCTTCGTCGATTATATGAAGATGATGTGCAATATAGTCATTGACCTCGGAAAGAAGCCGGTCATGTGGGCTGATATCCTGCTCAAATACCCGGAGGCAGCTTCCGAACTGCCAAAGGAAACCATCTTCATTGACTGGAACTACGGGTGGAAGACCAATTACTTCGGCGACATAGCTGCCCTGCAGGAACAGGGAATGGAATTCTGGGGATCACCGGCGATAAGGAGTCACCCGGATAATTCATACGTCACATGCTGGGAAAAGCATTTCAACAACCAGCGTGACTTTATCCCCTATGCCAGGGAAGCAGGTTATACAGGAATCATAATGACCTCATGGTCCACTTCAGGCCTGTACGGATTCACCTGGGACGTGAACTACGAGGTGACGGATATGGAGCAGATAAGGAATACTTACCCGCTTTCGGGATTCAGGATACTGCTTGCATCATATGCTGAAGCTTTGAAGATCAGTGATCCTCTTGACCCTGAGGTGTTTGTTACAAGGTATGCTGCTGATCGCTTCGGACTGACAGAGGCTGAAGGCAAACTTCTCCGGGAGATACTCACCATACCGCCTGAACTGGTTGTGAACGGTAAACCGGCAACATCTGCTTCCTTCGCCGAAATGCGGAGACCGGTGGAGGAAGCCATGGCAAAGATGAAGAGCCTGAAGCCTCTTTACAACAGGGATGAATTTGAGCACTTCAGGCTGATGCTGGATATCAGGGATCATTACCTGAGATTCAGGGAGGCTGAGGCAAGGTTCAATTCCCCGGAGTTTGGAGCCGATGACAGGGATGCCCTTGCGGCTGACCTGGAAGGGCTGATCAGGGAGACGAAGGAGCTCGACAGGCGCTTTGCGAGGCTGCAGAAGGGGTTTCTGCATGAGAGTGAGATTGCACAGCAGAATATGATCAGAAACCGCAAGCTGATGCTTCTTCACCGGAGACTCACGGGTAACAGAGAGGTGTGACCATGAGGCTGGCGTGGAGGGTTTTGACAGTGTTGGCGCTGATTATGTGTGCCAGGGTGGCATCGGCACAGGATGAGCGCACCAGGTTTTTTCCACGTGTCACCGTGTATCCGGGGGAGATGCCTCCGCCTGAAAAGGTGTGGCTATTCGTTCTGGCAGGCCAGTCAAATATGGCAGGCCGGGGTCTTGTGGAGCCATCTGACACGGTTCCGGATCACCGGATATTTTTCGTAACTCCTGATATGAAGTGGGCAGTGGCGAAAGAACCGCTGCAACTGTACCAGCCGGCACTTACCGGCCTCGGGCCGGGACTCGCATTTGCCAGGACACTGCTGGAAAAGGTGAATGAGGATATTTATATCGGACTGATTCCCTGTGCCGTCGGTGGAAGCTCAACGGCAAACTGGCGCACCGATTCACTTTACAATGGTGTCAGGCTGAAAAGCAACCTGACGGAGAAACTGAAATGGGCCATGAATTATGGAACGGTAAAGGGAATAATATGGCATCAGGGTGAATCAGACGCAACAGTGGAGAAAATACCTCAATTCAGGGAGAACACCGAAGCCCTGTTTGAATATTTCCGAAGTGTGGCAGGTGATCCGGATCTGCCTGTGGTGGCAGGTGAACTTGGCCTCTTTCAGGGAGTCGAAAAAAACAGGGTTGAGTATCTTCAGATCAATGACATCCTCTCCTCAATTGCATCAGATGACCCGAATACCGTACTGGTACGCTCTTTCGGCACAACCCCGAAGGCAGATATGGTACACTTTGACGGCCCCTCACAGAGGATGCTGGGCAGACGCTATGCACTGGCCTGGCTCTCACTCATTCAACATAAAAACAGGTAAAACAAACTGATATGCAACTTATTGACTGGATTGTCCTGACACTCTACTTTCTTCTGCTTATTTCTATTGGATTCTGGGCTTATATGAGGGTCAAAAACTCAGCCGACTTCTTTACAGCAGGAGGCAGGCTGCCATGGTGGCTCTCGGGCGTCTCTCACCATGTGTCAGGCTACAGCGGAGCAGTATTTGTTGCATATGCAGGGATAGCCTATACCCATGGCCTGACAATATACATATGGTGGGCCTGTGCGGTAGCGGCAGCAACATTCCTGGGGGCTCGTCTGATCGCTCCCCGGTGGGCGAGGCTCAGGATTGCAACCGGGATACAGTCGCCTACGGAATACCTTCTTACCAGGTATAATCTCAATACCCAGCAGCTGATAGCCTGGTCAGGAGTGATCATAAAGATATTTGACGTGGGAGCCAAATAGGCTGCCATTGCCGTTCTTCTTAACATCTTTGCCGGTACTTCATTTCTTACGGGCATCCTGCTGGCCGGGTCAGTCTCCCTTATCTACAGCACCCTGGGAGGTCTGTGGGCTGATGTGGTGAACGACTTTGCCCAGTTCCTGGTACAGCTGGTTGCAGGTATAACGATGTTCGTAATTGTACTGATCAACCTCGGT
>Ga0116184_10001032_pt1 | contig 28912 bp, 24 predicted proteins | sample AD_JPNNA5_MetaG_FD_89886 | JGI IMG/M metagenome (GOLD analysis project Ga0116184, IMG submission 89886) | Active sludge microbial communities of municipal wastewater-treating anaerobic digesters from Japan - AD_JPNNA5_MetaG | ecosystem: Engineered > Bioreactor > Anaerobic > Digestate | place... | reverse complement strand
TCCCAACTGTTCCAGCGCAGGAAGCGCCCTACGTAGACGCCAAAGCCGGCCATGCCCATTGCCCCCAGCGAAAAGACCAGCCGAACCCAGCGGCCAAAGCGCGTCGCAACCGCTTGCTCCATCCAGAACACCGTGGTCAAACCGATCACCAGTCCGCTCAACCCCAAGCTGAACAGCAAGAGCCCATCATAGAGCAAGGGAATCTGACCACTCGGACGGAGGTGGATCAGGTCCGTGATCAAATAGGGCGAGTTGGGCAAAAAGACCAGCCAGCCCACCGCAGCCCAGGCTCGAACCCACAGCGGCGTGCTCGCCGGACGCGCGGCAACCCAGGCCAGCAGGACCGGCACCCAGGCCAGGAACAGGTTCCATAGCACGTGCGCGTAGGTCAGATGACCGGTGTAGGCAACCCTGCCGAGCCACAGGAGACAGGGCAGCAGGCTCAGGGCTGCCAGGCTGGCGGCAGTCCTCGCGAAAGCGGTTGGATTCTGTCTCTGACCCGGGACATCACCCATGTTACTCTCCCACATACCTGCTGAGCAGTGTGAAACCCGTCCAACGCGACAGGTGGTAGGACTGCCACCTGCGCCACTCCTCATCCTGCTTCCTCGTGCTGAGACGTGCTCTGAGGTCCTTGTCCAGCACGTCGTGCACTTCACCCGTTGTTGAATTGGCCAGCTCGATCAGCGCCGGAACGGCGTCATCCGACAGGCGTGTCAGGTAGTTCACGTCGATCTTTTCCTCAACGTATTGGGAGGAGATGGAAGGGAGCAGCCCCTGGTAGCGCTGTGCGTTCTGCCTGACGATGAGCGCGTCGGGATTGAGCAAATCGAGTGTTAGCACAAAGCCAAGCACGACAACGATCAGGCCCGTGCCAAAGTTGGCGCCTGGCCGCCACAGAGTCAGTCCGAACCAGGTCAGAAGCAGGCCGAGCCACACCATAAAGACGTGTACATAGATCCTGAGTTCCGTAAAGCCATAGGCCGTCTCGTAGAGCAACAGCCGCCGGAACGCAGAGACGAGCATGACGCAGGTCAGGCCCACCAGAATGGTCGCGGATACCTTGAAAGCGAGGCTCGTTTTCGGGCTGTCGAGGCGCGAGATGTCGCGCAGCACATAGACCAGGCCCAACGTGAGCAGGGCCACCAGCACCAGCTCGGCGAAACCGCGACGGGCGTACTCGGCATAGGTGAACCCCGAGGAGGTGATGTTGGCCAGGCCGCCGAACAGGTAGGTCAACTGCAAGCCGACAAAGATAGCGAACAAGATGTTGACCGAGTTGATGACCACGAGCCCTTCCGTTGCGCCGATGAACCTGGGCGGCGTCAACCAGGCGGCGCCGGTGGCCGAGCCCGCTTTGCGCGCGCGTGCGGTGTAGGCCAGAGCGCCGGCCACTGGCACACCGATCAGCAGGATGACCAGACCGTGCCTCACCCAGCTCCAGAGCATGGCCAGGATATCCAGGTCAAGCAGGGCTTGGACCCACTCGGCAAAGATCAGGTCGGCTGATGTCAGCAGGGCGATGAACACCACCAGCACCGGCAAGGCCAGCAGCAGGCCACGCAAGACCGGCAGCACTCTCCCACGCGACTCTCGTGGCACCGCGACCAGGTCGCTGCGCCGCGCCTGACCCATGACGCGGATGCTGTGGTAGAGGGCCAGCCCCAGCGCCTGCAGGGGGGCCAGGATTACCTCAGGCAGCAGGAGCCGAGTCGTTGTCCTCTGAGTGAGGTACACTGCAATGAGCGACAGCAGACCAAGACACACGCACATATTGAGCAAGATCAGAAAGCCGTTGGCCCGTATCGCGGTCATTGCTGCAAACAGCAGCAGGGCCGCGGGCAGCCAGAGGTTCGACCCGATGGCACCGGCCGCCTCCCAGCGCAGCGTCAGCGCGACGCCGAGCACCAGAAGCAGGGCGAACAGGGGCACAGAGACGCCGGGCATTTTGCCATTGAACAGCAGGTCGAAAGCGAATCCCAGGAACAATCCCAGTAACAGCAGGCGTGTGGGCTGGCGCAACTGCATAACGGCCTCCTCGAGCTCAGGATGGCTGTAGCATAGATCAATCGCTGGGCGGAATCAAGCACTCGGGACCGGCTGGCCGGGCACTTGAGTGCTTGACATAGCCCGGTAGATTGGGCACAATGAGTTGATGGTCGAGCTCACACGCTTGTTGGTAGCCGAAGACAACGCCCGATTGCGTCCTGCTCTGTGCGAGGGGCTCGAAGCTACTGGCGCGGTACAGGTGGTCTTTTCCTGTGCCAGCGGCGAAGAGGCCCTCGAATACTCGCTGGCTCAGCCGGTTCAGGCGTTGCTGCTGGATGTGCAGTTGGCCGGCAAGCTCAATGGCATCGAGACGGCCACGGCGATCCGGCGTGAACTCCCCCGTCTGCCGGTGGTTTTCTACTCCATTCAGGACGACGACAACTACTACCGCGACTTTCAGCGCTCGGGAATCCTGACCCATTTTGCCTACGTGCGCAAGTCCAACTTTCTTCTGCCGACCATGCTGGTGCCGCTGATTCGCGACGCAGTGGCGGGTCGCAGCTACATCGACCCGGACATCGCCTCGCGTGTCTCGGAGGTGCGCCGCAAGGACGCGCAGGACCCAATGGCTCTGTTGGAGCCGGTGGAGCAGGCGGTCGCGCGTATGCTGGCGCAGGGCAAGACCAACGAGCAGATCGCAGCCGTGCTCGGCTTTCGTGACAAACGTACTATCAGCAGGGTGAACGGCCAGATCTATGCCGCATGGGGCTTGAGCGAGAGCACCACCGACGAAAAGGTGGCGCGCACCAGAGCGTCGATCATTGCTCAGCGTGGCCGGATGCTGCGCTGGGACGAGGATGGCACACCCCGCGTGCTGAACGAGCGCGAGGAGTGGGTGCCCTGGATGGAATAGTGTGATTCAAGAGACGCTGCTTCTCTGGGCACTGGTAAGCGTGTCTCTGTTCAATACGATCCTGTTGCTGTGGCTGGGGCTCACGCTCTGGCTCACGGCGGACCGGCGCAGCCCGGGAGTAGTGATCACCAGTATTGGCTTTTTCCTCGGCAGCGCTTCTTTCATCAGCCACGCCGCCTTGCTGCTGAGCCCCGGCTTGCAGCTCACGCGCAGTACGACCCTCTGGCTCGCTGCAGGAATGACCCCGGTGGTGCTGTTGCCTTACGTCTGGTACATCGTCCTGCTCTGGTACAATGGATTCTGGACCGCGCCGGCCGGCGAGCTGCGCCGAAGGCAGCTGCCCTGGCTATGGGTCGCTTCAGGGGTGATGATCGCCGGACTAGTCTGCCTGGGTCTGCTGGGAGTGCCGTTTGTACCTGTCCTCAGAGAGCTGACGCCTCTCCTCTGGCCCTTGCGCGAGTTCATCAAGACCCCGCTTCTTGGCGTTCCGCTAGTGGCGCTCGGGTTCTCGCTCTACGTGCTGCTCTGCGTGGTCCTGTCTCTCGATGCTACCTGGCACCCCGGGGGCTCGGGGCGCGTTCTGGGCGAAGTGGGTCGGGAGCGTGCTCGGCCCTGGCTGATTGTGGCTACTCTTCTGCTGCTCGTCGTAGGAGTGCTGGTGGCGGTGGTAGTGCTCTGGACGGTGACTCACACCAAGGTGGGTGGATACTACATTCTGACGCCGAACAGGATGGACGTTATCGGCCGATTCGACCTGGCCGTCTCCCTGCTTATCGGTGGTGTGACCGTGTTGCTCGGGCAGGCCATGACCGCCTACGAACTGTTCACCGGCAAGGCGCTGCCGCGTCAGGGTCTGTCCAGGCAGTGGCAGCGGGCTGCCGGGCTGGCAGCCAGCTATGGCTTGCTGATGGGCGGTGCCCTGGTCTGGGGACTGGATGAAGTCTACGCCATCCTGCTGACCGCTGTGCTGATGACGGCGTTCTTTGCCCTTCAGGCCTGGCGCTCGTTTGCCGAGTGGGAGCACGGCATGAGGCAACTGCGGCCGTTTGTGGTCAGCCAGCGCTGGTATGAGTCTCTGGTCAACCGCGATGCGGTGGCTCTCGACACCGCCGATCCATTTGAGGCCCTCTGCTCGAGCGTGCTCAATGCTTCGGTGGCCTATCTCATTCCCCAGGGAGCAACGGCGGCTCTCGTGGCGCCAATGGCCTTCCCAGGCGGTTCGACCGCAAACCTGCCCAGTCTGTCGGGACTCGCCGCAGCGGATAACCCTCTGGTCGTGGCGGTGGACTCCAACACGCACTCTGGAGCGTCCTGGGCAGTTCCGCTGTGGAGCGCCAGAGGGCTGATTGGTGTGCTGCTGCTGGGGCAGCGCAAGGATGGCAGTCTGTACACGCAGGAAGAGGTGGAGATCGCGCGCGCTACGGGCGAGCGGATCATCGATACGGCCTCCAGTCTGGCTGTGTCGCAAAAGTTGATGCAGTTGCAGCGCGAGCGTATGGCCAGTGCCCAGTTGCTGGACCAGCGCACCAGGCGCTCGCTTCATGACGAAGTTCTGCCGTCAGTTCATGCGGCGATGCTCGCCCTCAATGCGGGACGAGATTCGAGCGGTATCGTTCAGCAGTTGTCGGAGGTCCATCAGAAGCTGGCAGAGCTGCTTCACGAGCTGCCACCAACCGTGGCCCCGGAGATTACGCGCCTGGGCCTGATCGCGGCCCTGCGCCGGTCGGTGCAGGTCGAGTTCGGGCAGTTCTTCCAGGATGTGCAGTGGGACGTAGAGCCGGGTGCTGAAGAGCAGACCGGCGCCCTGTCGCCAGCGGCGGCGGAGGTGGTCTACTTTGCCGCACGCGAGCTGGTGCGCAATGCGGCCAAGCACTCCCGCCCAGAGGCCGGGCCGGAGAATCGACGGCTGAGAATCGCTGCTCGAGTGACCGATGGTTCGCTGCGAATCATCGTGGAGGACAACGGCGCCACCTGGCCGGCCGAGCCGAGCGGCGTTGGTCAAGGACTGTCGCTCCACGGCACCATGATGGCTGTGGTGGGTGGGACGCTCTCTATCGAGCGCGACCTGTCGGCCACGCGGGGGATCCTCTCCATTCCGCTCCAGGTATCGTGACGCGCTGAGAAGCTTTGACTCCCCCTTGCCCCTCGGCTATACTGGCGTAGCCGATCTCCAGCGCACAAAGAGGGGCGCATGACCACGCCAGTTCGCAGCCAGTATCTGCGCATCAAGAAACGTTTCCCCGATACCATCGTGTTTTTCCGCCTGGGCGACTTTTACGAGACCTTTGACGATGACGCCCGCCTGGTGTCAGAGGTCTGCGAAATCGTCCTGACCTCGCGACCCGTGGGCAAGGGCGAGCGGGTGCCCCTGGCCGGTGTTCCCTATCATGCCGTCGACAGCTATCTGGCCAGGCTGATCTCGGCCGGGTACAAAGTGGCCATCGTCGAGCAGACGGAGGAACAGGAAGAGAAGCGGCTCATGGCGCGCGAGGTGGTGCGAGTGGTCACACCGGGCACGGTGCTCGAGCCAGCGCTGCTGGAGGAAAAGCGCAACAACTATCTCGCGGCGCTGGTGAACGAAGGAGGCCGAATCGGGCTGGCCTTTGTCGACATCACCACGGGCGAGTTCCGCACCACGCAGTTTGATGGCTCCGATGCCATTCAGGAGTGCGAGCAGGAGCTGGCCAGGCTCGCCCCGGCCGAAGTGCTGGTTGACGAAAAGGCAGTCCTCCCGCCGCGGTGGGCCGAAGCACACCACTGGACCGCATACCCGCGATGGCATTTTGACCAGGACAACGCCGAACGTGCCCTGCTGAGCCACTTTGGCGTCAGCTCTCTCCAGGGCTATGGTTGTGCCTCGGCGCCGTTCGCCGTGGCGGCTGCGGGCGCGATCGTGCAGTACCTGGAGGAAACGCAAAAGGCCGCCCTGCAGCAGCTCGTGACGCTTTCGACCTATTCAACGCAATCCTTCATGACCCTCGATGCAGCCACGAGACGCAACCTGGAACTCACCTCCACCATCCGTGGTGGGTCGCCCCGGGGCTCGCTGTTGGGCGTGCTGGACGATACGCGTACCGCGATGGGCGCACGCCTGCTGCGTCAGTGGGTCAGCCAGCCTTTGCTGGAAGTTTCGGCTCTCGTGGCCCGGCAGACTGGCGTACAGGCTTTGGTGGACGATGTCGCCCGACGCACTGCCCTGCGCAGCCAGCTCAAGGAAGTGGGCGACCTGGAAAGGCTCATCAGTCGCACCGTGCAGAAAGTGGCAGGCCCACGCGAGTTGATGGCTTTGCGCGACTCGCTGGCCGCGGTTGAGCACATCATCGTTGGTCTGCAAGGGCTGGAGCCATCAGGGGCGCAAGCCTTGCCCATCCAGAAGCTGGATGCCTGCCCCGAGGCGGCGAGCGTCATCACGCAGGCCATCGTGGCCGACCCGCCGACGACCCTGGCCGCCGGCGGGGTGATCGCTCCCGGGTTCTCGGCCGAGCTGGATGCTGTGCTGGGTGCCTCGAACGGGGCCAAGAGCTGGGTAGCGGGACTGGAACGTCAGGAACGCGAGCGGACGGGAATCCGCACGCTCAAGGTGGGCTACAACAAGGTCTTTGGCTACTACATCGAGGTGACCAAACCGAACCTGGATGCCGTGCCCAAAGACTATGTGCGCAAGCAGACGTTGGTCAACGCGGAGCGTTTCATCACGCCGGAGCTGAAGGAGCAAGAGTCGCTCATTCTGAACGCCGAGGAGCGTCGGGATGAACTGGAACGGCAGATCTACGGCCAGGTGCTGACGCAGGTTTCGTCGTATGCCGGGCGTATCGCGGCCACAGCTCAAGCCATCGCTGCCATCGACGTGTCCGCCGCGCTGGCCGAGGTGGCCCAGCGCAATCGCTACGTCCGTCCGACGCTGAACGACAGCGAGACCGTGCGCATCGTCGGTGGCCGGCATCCGGTGGTGGAGCTCATGCTCCACGATGAGCCCTTTGTACCCAATGACACCCTGCTGTCGCCGCAAGAGACCATCCTGGTCATTACTGGTCCGAACATGTCCGGCAAGAGCACCTACCTGCGGCAGGTCGCCCTGATTGTGCTGATGGCGCAGATCGGCTCCTTCGTGCCCGCGACGTCAGCCGAGATTGGTCTGGTCGACCGCATCTTTACGCGGGTGGGTGCCCAGGACGAGATCAGTGCCGGCCAGAGCACCTTTATGGTCGAAATGGTCGAGACGGCCAACATCCTCAATCATGCCACCGGCAAGAGCCTGCTCATCCTGGACGAAATCGGCCGCGGGACGAGCACCTACGACGGGATTTCTATTGCCTGGGCGGTGGTGGAGTACATCCACAATCACCCTCGTCTCCAGGCCAAAACCCTCTTTGCGACGCACTACCACGAGCTGATCGAGCTGGCGCGCTTCCTGCCGCGTATCCGCAACTTTAACGTGGCTGTGGCTGAGGAAGGGGACAGGGTCGTCTTCCTGCGTCGGATTGTGCCCGGCGGGGCGGACCGCAGCTATGGTATCCATGTGGCGCAGATGGCCGGGCTGCCCAGGACGGTAGTGCATAGGGCCGAGGAGATCCTGCACAATCTGGAGCAGGAGCTGCAGCGGTCTCCGGCCGGGAGTCTACCCCGACGAGTGAGTGAGGCCCAGCAGTTGCCGCTGTTCGAAACGGGGAGCCCTGCGCTGGAGGAACTGCGCGAACTGGATGTGAGCGCAATGTCGCCGCTGGAGGCCATCAACAAGCTGTTTGAGTTGCAGGGCCTGGCCAAGCGCCAGCAATCTCGATAGGATGTAGAGGAGAGACAGGTGATCGATGCTCTGACGAGGTGCGGGCCGGTACTGGCCGCACTGCTGGCCACGCTTTTCACTTGGGGGCTCACGGCGCTCGGTGCTGCGGCGGTGTTTGTCGCCCGTGATTTCTCCAAGCGCACCATGGACACAATGCTCGGCTTTGCGGCAGGGGTGATGATCGCCGCGTCCTACTGGTCCCTGCTGGCCCCGGCCATCGAGATGTCGCAGGGCGGCAGCGTCCCCGCCTGGTTTCCCGCACTGGTGGGCTTCATCGCGGGCGGCGTGTTTCTGCGAGGGATCGACCTGGTGCTGCCGCACCTTCACCCTGGTGCGCCGGAATGTGAGGCGGAGGGCCTACCCAGTACGTTCAAGCGTATCACGCTGCTAGTGCTGGCCATTACAATGCACAACTTTCCCGAGGGGCTGGCGGTTGGCGTGGCGTTTGGCGCTACCGCAGCGGGACTGCCCTCAGCCAACATGGCGGGGGCCATAGCGTTGGCCCTCGGCATTGGCATCCAGAACTTTCCAGAGGGCATGGCGGTATCCATGCCGCTGCGGCGCGAAGGGATGTCACCGGTCAAGAGCTTTTGGTACGGCCAGCTCTCTGCCGTCGTGGAGCCAATCGCGGCGGTCATCGGGGCAGCGGCGGTGCTGGTGGCACAGCCCATCCTGCCCTATGCTCTGGCCTTTGCCGCCGGGGCGATGATCTTTGTCGTGGTCGAAGAGCTGATACCCGAGTCGCAGCGCGGCGGAAACACTGACTGGGCGACGATGGGCGCCATGCTCGGTTTTGCGGCAATGATGGTGCTGGACGTGGGTCTGGGCTGACCGGAGACGATGAAGGTTACTTGGCCAGAGCGTCGGCCAGCTTGAGAAGACTCAAGTCTAGGCACTTCTTGGTCGCCGCGACCTCAGCCAGCGGCGTGGCCTGGATCTCGCCGTGCAGCAAGCCCATCAGGATACCGTGTTCGCCAGCGGCGAGCCGTTGCACAGCCGCCGCGCCAAGGCGGGTGGCCAGCAGTCTATCGTAAGCTCCGGGCGCGCCGCCCCGTTGCACGTGCCCCAACGTGGTGGCCCTCAGCTCAAACCCCAGTCTCTCCCGATGAACCTTAAAGTACTCCAGCAAGCCCTCGGCGTTGTATTTGGCTCCTTCGGCGACAACGATGATGGCGTGTGACTTGCCCCGGCGATAGCTGTCGCGCAGCTCGGTGGCGATCGCCTCGGGATCGCTTTCTACCTCGGGGATGACCACGGCTTCGGCGCCGCCAGCGATGGCCGACATCAAGGCCAGATAGCCGCAGTCTCGGCCCATCACCTCGACGATGAACGCCCGCTGATGTGAGGAGGCGGTCACCTTGAGCCGGTCAATCGCCTCCAGAGCGATGTTGAGGGCGGTGTCCACGCCGATGGTGATCTCTGACCCGTACAGGTCGTTGTCGATGGTAGACGCCACTCCCACTACGGGAAAGCCCATCTCTGAAAGGGCGTTGGCGCCGGCCTGCGAGCCGTTGCCGCCGATCACTACCAGGGCGTCAACGTCGTGTTGAGCAAGCGCTCGCAGCGCCCGCTCGCGGCCTTCGATGGTGCGGAACTCGGGGCAGCGGGCGCTGCCCAGGATGGTGCCGCCCTGCTGGATGATGCCGCTGACACTGCGGGCGCTGAAGGGTTCGATGTCGCCCGCGATCAGCCCGGCATAGCCCTGCGCCACCGCGGAGACACGCAGATTCAGGGCCAGCCCGGTGCGGGTGACCGAGCGGATGGCGGCATTCATGCCCGGAGCGTCGCCACCACTGGTCAAGACAGCAATATGGTTCATCATGCCCTCCGTACGGTCGCCGGCGCTGAAGGCGAGTCGCAGCGACCGCTGCCAACGGCGAGTATAGCCGCGTGTGGCTGCGGGGTCAACCAGCCTTGGGTCTTCGGCCTGCGATGGGCTATAATCGTCTATCTTCGCGGTGCTAGAGAGGCAGGTTCCAGCAATGGAAGTAGGCATCGTCAGACAAGTTGACATAGAACACGAGATGAGAACGGCGTACCTGGATTACGCTATGAGCGTAATCACCGCCCGTGCTCTTCCCGATGTTCGTGACGGTCTGAAGCCCGTGCAGCGGCGAATCCTCTACGCCATGGAGGATATGGGCCTGCAGCACGACAAGCCGTACAAGAAAAGCGCCCGCATTGTTGGTGAGGTGTTGGGGAAGTACCACCCGCACGGCGATATGGCGGTCTATGACGCCATGACGCGGTTGGCGCAGGACTTTACGATGCGTTATCCCCTCGTCGACGGCCAGGGCAACTTTGGCTCGGTCGACGGAGACAACCCGGCGGCCATGCGCTACACCGAGGCAAGGTTGTCGGCCGTTGCGGCCGAGTTGCTGGCGGATCTCGACAAGGACACGGTCGACTTTACGGACAACTTTGACGGTACGCTGAAGGAACCGACGGTGCTTCCGGCCCGTCTGCCGAACCTGCTGCTCAACGGGGCTTCGGGCATCGCGGTAGGGATGGCCACCAATGTGCCACCGCACAACCTGAGCGAGCTGGCGGACGCTATTGCCTACCTGGTTGACAACTGGCGTCGGGTAGAGTCGGTGGCGGTTGATGAGCTGCTTGACCTGGTGAAGGGCCCCGACTTTCCTACCGGCGGCACGATCCTTGGCCTGGAGGGTATCCGCGGCGCTTATGCCACCGGGGCAGGCAATGTCGTGGTGCGGGCCAAAGCGCACTTTGAGGACGCTGGCGGAGGCAAGTCGCTGATCATCGTCACCGAGCTGCCCTATCAGGTAGGCAAGGCGGCCCTGATCGAAAAGATCGCCGAGCTGGTGCGCGAGAAAAAGATCGATACGATCTCGGACCTGCGCGACGAGTCGGACCGCCAGGGCATGCGAATGGTGGTCGAGTTGAAGCGGGGGGCAGAACCCAGACCGACGCTGATGGATCTCTACCGCTACACGCCGATGCAGAGCACCTTCAATGCCAACATGCTGGCGCTGGTCGATGGCGAGCCGCGGGTCCTGTCGCTGCGCCGCGCTCTGCAGTTGTTCATCGAGCACCGCCAGGAGGTTATCACCCGGCGCACGCGCTTCGAGCTGGAGCGGGCCAGGATGCACGCTCACATTCTGGAAGGCTTGACCAAGGCCCTCGACCACCTGGATGCCGTGATCAAGACCATCCGCGAGTCTCAGACGGCCGACACGGCGCGACAGAATCTGATGACCAGGTTCAAGTTTAGCGAGATTCAAGCCCAGGCCATTCTCGACCTGCAACTGCGCCGGCTGGCAGCGCTCGAGCGGAAAAAGATCGAGCAGGAGTATGCCGACACACTGAAGCGAATCGAGTATCTGGAGAACCTGCTGGCCAACCCCAAGAAGATCCTGGGGCTGGTCAAGTCCGAGGCCCTGGAGCTAAAAGAGCGCTACGGCGATGCACGTCGCACGCGCATCTCGGCCAAAGAGGCAGAACAGATCCAGGTCCAGGACCTGATTCCCGAGCAAGACACCTACGTGGGGATCACCCAGAAGGGGCAGATTCGCCGCGCGTCGGAAGCTGGCGAGTTCTTCTCGGCGACCGGACGCGATGCCACGGTCGGACTTGCTGTCACGAACACCCTGCACAGCGTGCTGCTCTGCACCGACAAGGGACGTTGCTTCACCCTGCAGGTGCATCAAGTACCCGAGTCGCAAACCGGCGGAGTACCGCTGGCGAACGTGCTGAACCTCGAGCCAGATGAGTCGGTGCGGGCGCTTGTCGCCGCGCCGTCGTTTGCCGAGGGTGCTTTTCTGACCCTTTGTACCAGCCTCGGGCGCGTGAAGCGCATCGCCATCAGCGAGTTTGCCTCGGTCAGGGCCGGAGGGCTCATCGCGATTGGCCTAGAGCCGGGCGACGAGCTCAGGTTCGCTCTCGTAACCTCCGGCGGCCAGGAATTGACCATCGTGACTGCGGGGGGCCAGGCGCTGCGCTTTGGCGAGGATGAGGTGCGCCCGATGGGCCGCGGAGCCGGCGGCGTGAACGGGATCAAACTCGACGAGGGCGATGAAGTGGTCGCCCTGAACCTGGTCAAGCCCGGAGCGGCCCTCGCTGTGGTGAGCGAAAAGGGCTGGGCGAAGCGGACGCCACTGGCCGAGTACCCACTGCAGGGCAGATATGGCAAGGGAGTGGTGGCGCTGCCAGCCAAGTACCTTGCGCAGACCGGCAAACTTGTAGCGGCCACGGTGGTGGCTGAGGGGGATGATCTCGGCGTGGCTACCTCCAGTGGAGCAACCATACGAATGGCTGCCGGCACAGTCGGTGTGGCCGGGCGGGCTCTGCGCGGGTCGCCTCTGCGCGGCCTGCGCTCCTCAGAGCGAGTGATAGCGGTGGTGTCAGTGCCAGGACGTGCCCAGACCGCTGGCGCTTCTCCAGCCACCAAGGCCAAACCCGAGCCGGCCACCAGGGTGAAAAAGGCCTCCACTACCAGTCGGCCCAGGCCCAAGGCGCCGGCGAATACAGCGTCAACGGCCGCGTCGAAGAGGATGCGGAAGAGCCGCTAGCGGTTTGCTTGGCAAGTCGCGTCGACAGCGGGCAGCCGGGCGAGCGCAGGGGCGAGGTGACAGAGGCAGCCATGAATGTCCGAGAACTGATCAGGAGAGGTCCCGGCCAACTGCTCGAGTTCTTTCTTGACCCGGAGGCTGAGACGCTGGCGGAAACGTTGGTGTCGCTGGCCAATGCCGACGGCGGGACAATCCTCGTCGGGCTTGATGCCAGCGGAGAACAACAGCGGGATCTGGCTCCGGAGCACCTGGAGGCAGTGCTCACTCACGCCCAGGGCCTCTGCCGGCCAATCGTAGCCTGCGACTGGCAACCATTGGAAGCTGACGGCAATCCGGTCACGGCGATCATCGTCCCTCGGAGCCCGGACCTGCACAGCCTCAGCGACGGAAGGGTTCTTCTGCGATCAGGAAGCAGAAATCGCCCCCTCAGCGGAGAAGAAATCCGGCATCTGGCGTCAGCCAAGGGGACGGGCGATTTCGAGCAACAGTTGAGTTCGGCCTCACTGGCTGACCTCGATGAGCAGCTCATCGCCGACTTTGCCGGCCGGCGCAGGCAGCGTGGGGCCCGCGGAGAAAAGCTCGAGGGCTCGGCACTGCTCGAAGACAGCGGAGCCATCGGACCCGGCGCCACGCCCACCATGGCCGGGCTGCTGCTCTTTGGCCGCGAGCCGCAGCGCTTTCTCCCACAGGCCGGGGCAGTGCTGGTGCACTTTGCCGGCACTTCAGCGGGCAGCCGAGATGGCCAGCCAGGATACTCCAGGCGAGAAGAGGTCGATGGTCCTATGGGGCGCGTCATTGAGCGCCTGTGGGAGCTCATTCAGGAAGAGATGAGGCACGCCTCGGTCATCAACGGGCTGCGCCGTGAAGAGCAGCCAGAGTATCCGCTGCCCGCCGTGCGCGAAGCGGTGGTGAACGCTGTAGCCCATCGCGACTATCGGCTGGCCGGCCGGCGCATTGAAGTGCGCATGTTTGACGACCGGCTGGAGATCATCAGCCCTGGCGGGCTGCCTGGCCACATCACTCTGGACAACATCGTCGAGGAGCATTTCTCCCGCAACCCTCGACTGGTGAAGGGGCTGTACTACTGGGGTTTTATCGAAGAGCTGGGGCTGGGTATCGACCGGATGATCGACGAGATGTTGCAGGCCGGCCACCCCGCACCGCAGTTCGAGGCTACGCCGTTCACCTTCAAAGTGACCCTGTACAACGCCCGCGAGCGTGCGGCGAGCAAATGGGAGACACTGCTCTCGGAGCGACAGCTCAAGGCGCTCCACTACCTCCGCGACCACGACCGCATCACGAATCGCGAGTACCACGAGCTGTGCCCGGACGTCAGCGCCGAAACCTTGCGCCTTGATCTGGTCGATATGGTTGAGCGAGGCGTTCTCTTGCGAATTGGAGACAAGAAGGGCACCTACTACATCCTCAAGTAGAGAGCCATTTTTCCCAAACGATATCCCAAGTATCCCAAGAGAGGGCCCCCCCTCAGGATTTTGCACTGGTGACAAACGGCTTATAATTGCCGTCCTGAACCGCTGCTGGCCACGGGAAGATGACCAGCATCAACTACCAGAACCACGCGAAAAGTGCGAGGAGGACTCGATGTCGCTTCTTTCCATCCCAGTAGCAGGTGGCTTGGTTTCCATTGCCGCCGCTGTCTTGCTCTATTTGCGGCTCAAGAAGGCGAGCATCAGCTCCGCCAGGATGGCGGAAATCGCTAACGATATCTCCACCGGCGTGCAAGCCTATCTCACCAGGCAAACCAGGACGATCCTGACCGTAATGCCTTTTCTGGCCGTGCTACTGGGGCTGTGGCTCGGGTGGGGGGTAGCGATCACCTTTGTTCTGGGCGTTGTCGCCTCTTTGGCGACCAGTCTGCTGGGAATGAACGCAGCAGTGCGAGCTAACGTCAAGACGGCTCAGGACGCATCCAAATCGGCCACGGGGGCCTTCCTGACTGCCGTCTATGGCGGTTCGATTATGGGCTTTTCCATCACTGGCCTCAGCCTGGTGGTGCTGTCCATCCTGTACCTCGTCTTCCGTGACCCTGAGCCGATGGTAGGCTTTGGGTTTGGGGCCAGCCTGGCTGCCCTCTTTGCCCAGATTGGCGGCGGCATCTTTACCAAGTCGGCTGATGTCGGCGCCGATCTGGTGGGCAAAATCGAAAAGAACATCCCGGAAGATGACCCGCGAAACCCGGCGGTGGTGGCCGACCTGGTGGGCGACAATGTCGGCGACTGTGCCGGGCGAGGCTCAGACCTCTTTCAGACGTTCAGCGATGACATCATTACCGGCATGATCGTGGCCCTCGTCTATGAGCCCAAGTACGGGCCTCTGGTGGTGTTCCTCCCGTTCTTGCTGCAGTGTGCGGGGATCATCTCCTCCCTGATCGGCGTTCTGTCCATTCGCTGGTTCAAGCAGCGCAAGCCAGAATCGGCGTTCAACATGGGCATGGCCGTGACCACCGTGATTGCTATGGCGACGTCGCTAGCCGTATGCCAGTTCCTTCTGCACGACCTGCGCATCTGGGTGGCGGTGTTCCTTGGCATCGTGGTGACTCTGGTAGCCTCCATTTCGACGCGCTACTATGCGGGGTCTCACAGCCGACCAGTGCATGAGATTGCGGAGGCTTCCAAGCGCGGTGTGGCTCTGAACATCATCACTGGCCTGGCCTACGGGCTGCAGAGCCCGCTGGCCTCGATCGTGATGATTGTTGCTGCCGTTGCCGGTTCCTATGCGCTGTCGGGGAACCTGCTGTTGGCCGTTGTGGCGGTGAACATCGGTACGGATTTGCTTATCGGCTACATCATGACCGCGGATGCGTATGGCCCGATCATGGACAATGCTTCGGGCATCGCCGAGATGTCGGGGGCAGAAGAAGGGGTGGTCCGTTCGCTTTCGTCGCTGGATGCCGTAGGCAACACGATGAAAGCCACGACCAAGGCCTATGCCATGTCCTCGGGGACGGTGACCTCCTTCGTGTTGTTCGCTACTTTCTTCCGCCTGATCAAGCTGGACAGCATCAACGTGTCGGCGCCCTACGCCATCGCCTTCCTGTTCCTGGGCATCTCGATTCCCTACCTGATTTCGTCGCTGCTGATCGGGTCGGTGGCGCGGACGGCGATGCAGATGGTGGATGAAGTCCGCCGCCAGTTCGCTACCATCAAAGGCATTATGGAGCGGGTGGCCAAGCCAGACTATGCTGCCTGCGTCGACATTGCCACCAGGAATGCCCTGCGCGAGATGACGCTGCCGGGTCTGATCAGCATCGTCGTTCCGGTAGCCGTAGGCCTGGCCTTTGGCGGCCCGGCCCTGGGAGCGCTGTTGATCGGTTCAGTGACCAGTGCGGCGCTGCTGGGCCCCTTCTTTAACAACGTCGGGACTGCGTGGGACAATGCAAAGAAGATCATCGAGGTACAAGGGGACAAGGGCAGCCCTGCCCACCAGGCGGCGGTCTCGGCTGACACCATCGGCGACCCGCTCAAGGACGTGGCCGGGCCTTCGCTGCTAATCTTCATGAAGCTGGTCGGTATGGCTGCATTGCTGATTGCCGAGGCAATGCACTAGCTCCACAAATGTCAAGCCCCCGCTCAGGTTGAGCGGGGGCTTTTTCTTGCCTCGGCCACAAAGCGCTCGAGGATGCGCCTGTGTCTTGCGTCGCGGCCGGCCAGCTCTTCGGGGTGCCATTGCACGCCGAGCACAAAGCAACCGGGAGCCTCCGCTGCCTCGATGAGCCCGTCCGGCGAATAGGCACCGGGCCGCAACTCCGCTGCCAGGTCGTCGATGCACTGGTGATGCAGGCTGTTCACTTCCAGGGGGCCCCTGCCGACGATGCTGCTCAGCAGCGTGTCGGGGCAAACCTCGACCGTATGGGCGGGGTAGTCTCTGGGGTAACTGCGTCGCAGCTCGTGGCGGACTGGGGAGGGTCTCTGACGTGGAATGTCCTGAACCAGAGTGCCGCCCATGGCGACATTGAGGACCTGCAGCCCGCGGCAGATGGCAAGAATGGGCAGACCGATAGCGAGGGCCTTGCGGGTGAGAAAGAGCTCCACGGTATCTCTAGAGCGGTCGCTGCTGCCGGGGCTGTCGATTCGCTCCCGTCCGTAATGTCTGGGATCCACGTCGTCGCCGCCCGAGAGCAAAAGACCATCGAGGTGGGAGAGGATTGACTCGAGTGCCTCCTCCTGCTCGAGCAACGGGATCAGGACTGGTGCTGCTCCCGCCAGACCGAGGGCCCGGCAGTACTGCTGCCCCACGGCATATCGCTGGTACCCGCTGTGGGTGCGTGCGTTCCCGGAACAGGGCAGGCCAATCAGTGGTTGCATGAGCTCCCTCTTGGTCGGTTTACTGCGCGCGATGCGGCCAGGCAGGCAACTATGCCTCGGCGGCTACCGTTGATGAGCTCTGGACAGCAAGCTGGCCAGACCGACCAGACATCCTGGCGGCGACGGATGAGGCGACGGCCCGGGCTGCGATGGGGTTCCCTGGTACGCAGAGACCGCATCAGCTCGCCCGCTGCCCTGGGCGTTCTCATCCTGTCCCAGTTTGACGGCGGTGGTCATCAGGCGTTGCTTGAGCTGGGCAGGGCTCAATTCGGGAAAGGCCTGCAGCAGAATTGCCGCCAGGCCGGCCGCGTGAGGGGTGGCCATACTGGTCCCCGATGCGCGAGTGTAGAGTGCGTCGACCGGCGTACCCATGGTTGTGCCCTGAGCCCGACAGGAGGCGATGTTGACGCCTGGCAGAAGGACGTCCGGTTTGACTCGGCCGTCCGCGGTCGGACCTCTGGCGGAGAAGCTGGCAATCGAATCGTCGTTCCCGCTGGCGCCGACGGTCAGCACTCGCCTGGCGCAGCCGGGAGGGCCGACCGAGGATGCGGTGGGGCCGTAATTCCCAGCGGCAACGCAGACCATGAGGCCTGCGTCTATGGCAGCATCACAGGCTGTGGAAAGGGCGTCGGTGCCATCGCAGGGCCCGACACCACCCAGCGACAGATTCACTACCTTGACGTGTTGCTGCACGGCCCATTCGAGGCCGGCGATGACCTCACTCATATAGCCAGAGCCGTCACCATGCAGCACTTTGGCGATGTAGAGCAGCGCCCTGGGCGCGACACCGCGATAGCGACTGCCGGACCCGGCGAGGATCCCCGCAACGTGAGTCCCGTGGCCGTGGTTGTCATTTGGCCCTTCGCCAGTGAGGTCCTCCATCGCCGCGATGCGCCCGGCAAAGTCAGGATGGCTGGGGTCGATGCCCGTATCGATGACGGCGACGGGCACGTTCTCGCCAGCGTAGCCGGCCGCCCAGACCTGCGGCGCGCGGATGTGCGGGACGGAAAGGTCGAGGCAGGTGTGCACGATCAGGTCCGGCCAGATCGTTTCCACGGCCGGATCAGCCGCCAGGAGGCGTGCCTGCTCTGAAGAGACGCACATCGCTGACGCAGACAGGAGCGAAAAGTGCCTGGCTCTGATGGAGCCCAGCAGGGGCCGGCTGGTTATGGCCAGGTCGGGTTTGTAGCGAACGATCACCCGGTGTTCTGGCGGAGATGCAGGGTTGGACATTGCGGCCAAGAGGGCACCATTGATCTTACCGTCCGTCATTGCGGCTCCCTTCCGATGGACGTCGCTGTGTCGAGACCTTGCGGTCCGGCTCCACCGATACCACCCACCCTTCCCTGCGGATTCGCTCGGCCGTTTCGGCCGATGCAGATACAACCAGCGCGTTGATCAACGCCAGGCGCCTGATTACCGTAGCCTTGAGAGAGGCAACGCGCTCGGCTGCACTGCCCAGGTCGCCTCGGACACGCACGATCATTCTGCCGGACTCACCGGTCGATTTCGCTGGCATTCTCCGGGTCCCTTTCTCTGAGCGGCACGATTGACTCTGCAGCGTCAGGCACAGAAGTGGCAACCACCATGGCTACCGCGTTGTCTCGGGAGTGTGAGAGGCTGATGGCGAACTCGTGCAGGCCCAGGCAGGCCGCACGCCGGGCAGCGCGCCCGTGCAGGAGCACCAGGGGCTTGCCGAGTGGATCGGCGAGGATCTCCATCTCGCGCCAGGATACTCCGAACAGGCCGGTTCCGAGGGCCTTGGAGACGGCCTCCTTGCCGGCGAAGCGGGCGGCGAGCTCTGGTACGCGTCCCCGGCACAGCAAGAGCTCCGCGTCGGTATAGATATGAGCCAAGAAGCGCCCGTTCCAACGAGCGATGGCCCGAGCGATGCGTTCTATCTCGATCAGGTCTACTCCGGTGCTCACGTTCACCTGAGGTCACCCTGTCTGCAGAGTCTGGTGCCCGGAGTATACCAGCGGAGTGGCAGCTTGCCAAGAGGACTGGAGTGTGCTACCCTCTCACTAGTGGCTGGAAGGAGCTGGGGATGGACAAAGAGAGGGTGGGCTTTATCGGGCTGGGCATTATGGGCGGGCCGATGGCGACACATCTCGCCACGGCTGGCTATCCGCTGACGGTCTATAACCGCACGGCAGCCAGGATGGAGCCATTGCTTGCTCTGGGGGCCAAGCCGGCGTGCTCCTGCCAGGAGTTGGCCGCTCAGTCGGACATTGTGGTGTCGATGGTCTCGGACTCGCCGGATGTCGAAGAGGTGTACCTGGGACCGAGAGGTGTGCTGAGAGGCGCCAGACGGGGCAGCCTGCTCATTGACATGTCTACCATTTCGCCGCGGGTGGCAATCAAGATCTCAAAGAGCGCAGCAGAGGCCGGGTGCGCTATGCTCGACGCTCCAGTGTCAGGCGGAGATGTGGGTGCTCGCAACGCAACCCTGTCCATCATGGTGGGGGGAGAGAGCAGCGACCTGGAACGCGCCCGCCCCGTTCTCGAGTGTATGGGCAAGCCCACGCTTTGCGGACCGGCCGGGGCGGGACAGACGGTCAAGGCCTGCAACCAGATCGCGACGGCGCTTCACCTGGTGGCTATGTCCGAGGCGCTGGTTCTGGCTCGAAAGGCGGGCGTCGATCCGGAAGTAGTGCTGAAGGTCCTCGGCGCCGGTTACGCACAGTCCCGGGTGATGGATGTGCGCGGCCCCAGGGTGATCAAGGGCGACTTTGCGCCAGGATTCAAGGCCAGGCTGCATGCCAAAGACCTCAACATCGTCCGCGAGACAGCGCGTGAGCTGGGGTGTGCATTGCCGGCCACCGCCCTGGCGCACGAGCTGCTTACCGCTGTCGTCGCGAACGGCCTGGGTGAGCTAGACCATTCCGCGGTAATCCGGGTGCTGCAGTCTTTGGCCGGAGTGCAACCGGAAGCGAAAGCCTGAGGGCGGCTCCTGTGGTATAATCGTGAGGAGTGGGGAGCACTGAGCCGGGAGGGCATATGCAGTTCGCTACAGCGGCAGCCACGATTGAGCAAGAGGTCGCACGGACGCTTTCTACCGTTCAGGAGGCCGAGGTTCAGGCCTTTCTGCGGGCAATTCAGAATGCTCGCAGCATCTTTGTGTTCGGTGCGGGCAGGGTAAGCATGGTTGCGCAGACCTTTGCCATGAGGTTGTCGCAGCTTGGCCTCAGGTCGGTGTGGGTGGGTGACGCAACGATGCCGCCGATTGGTCCGGGTGATCTGCTGCTGGTCTGCTCAGGATCAGGCGAGACGGTTACAGTGCGGGTCGTGGCCGAGCTGGCCGTCAAGCGAGGAGCGGAGGTGGCCACGGTGACGCGCGAGCCCCAGGCGTCGATCGGGCGCTTGTGCAAGGTCGTGGTGACCCTGGGAGGAAAGACGCCCACGGGAGGAAATCCGCCGCCCTCGCAGCAGCCTCTGGTGAGCCTGTGGGAGCAGAGCCTGCTGGTGCTCCTGGATGCAATCGTGATGATGCTGATGGAGCGGCTGAGTCAAACCTCAGCGACGATGAAGCAACGCAGTATGAATCTCGAGTAGCTTCAGACCTGGCACCGGAAGAGACAAGACCCGACCTCTGGTAGAGGCCGGGTCTTGTTTTGGTCACTGCGATTGCCCTGCGGCGGAGCTAGAAGGCGACTGCCTTGGAGCTCTCCCACAGTCCGTGAATGTTGCACATCGCGACGGCAAGCACGGTGCCCGGAGCGTTGACCTTCATCGAGAAGGCGGCCTCGGGGTGCGTGTACACGGGGCCCTGATTGGCGCCCTTGACCGCTTCGCCATGAGCGTTGAACTCGAAGCGGCCGACGTGGTACACGAACTTGTCTCCGTCGGGCTGGAAGTAGACGTCGATCCAGCTAATGTGGTGTTCGGTGGTGTTCGGGTGGGGGATTTCCTTGCCGACGGCCACCTTGACCAGGAACATCTTGTCCGCCTCGACCTTATCGGGGCAGTCGATCACGGGGACGTGCTTTTCGGCCTTCCAATCGGCAGTCTGGATGCGCTCACCAAGTCTCATTTCACCCTCCTTGTCATAACTGCAGTGAAAGGTAACGCGCTAGTCGACCGGCTCGAACATGTCCTTGCCAACACCGCACTCGGGGCATACCCAGTCGGCTGGCAGGTCTTCGAAAGCGGTGCCGGGCTTGATACCGTGCTTCGGGTCTCCCTTGGCGGGGTCGTAGACATAGCCACAAACGGTGCACTCGTACTTTTTCATCTCTTGTCTCCTCCTTGAATTCGGACATTCCCGCGGCTATTATCACGGTACAGGGTCAAGTTGTCAAGGCATCCGAAGAACTCGGTAGGGCGGCAAACCCGAGGACGTGCTTGAAACGTCGCAGGACGCGGAGCAGCGGTGCGCCGAGGAAGAGGACCAGTCCCGCATTGCCCGCGGCGCGCCAAAAGTCCCACCACAGGGATGTGGTTGCATAGAAGGCGCCATAGCGACGCAGGCCCTCGATGAATCTCAGCCCTGGCTCCCAGTTCTGTCCCGGATTGGCCTGCATGGCCGAGACATAAGGCCAGAACCAGAGATTCATAATGGCGCCGAAGGCGAATCCCCACAGCGTCACCCACGCCGCGAGCATCACCAGTTCCATTCGGCGCCAACGCCGCAAACTCGGCAGCCATCCGGAGGACAACCCAATCCAGCCGGTGGCCAGCATCTGGTAGGGCAGCCAGGGCCCAACCCCGCCGCCGATCAGAGCAGAGACCAGCAGCGAAAGCACACCCATCAGGAAGCCAAAGGTGCTGCCATAGACATAGCCACACAGGGCCAGCAGGAAGAAGATGGCCGAGAAGCCAGCAGGTCCCGGAACGGCCCGCAGAACGGCATTCACTGCGCTGAGCACGCCCAGGACGGCGATGGTGCGAGCGCTCATCTGACGGCTGGTGAGGTTGGCCACGACGATGACCGTGCAGAGCAGCGTCAGAACGAGCGTCACCAGCGGTGCATCGTCGGCGTGAGCCGCGGCAGTAGGACCGGGCTGGATGCCAGAGCTGAAGAACGGGTAGGCAAAGGCAGCAATGCCAACCAGCGTGGCCAGAATTAAGACGAGGGCGTTGGCCCAACGCTCAATCCGCATGGGCATAAGCCTCGAGTACATCGGACACGGTGAGCAGGCCCGAGTCAAACAGCCTGGCTACCTGAGTAGCGAACGCTGGCGCTTCAGCCATGGCCTCCGCCGGTGGCGCGTCGACCACAATGCGGCCCTCGCTCATGATGACAATGCGCCCGGCACACTCAGCGGCCAGCTCGGTGTCGTGGGTCACCAGGATGACCGTTCTGCCAGAAGCGGTTTGTGCTTTGAGAAAGCGAGCAAGGGTCTGTTTCTCGAGTGGATCCAATCCCCTGGTGGGTTCGTCGAGGAGCAGCGTGTCCGGTTCCGCCACCAGAATGGCCGCCAGAGCCGCTCTCTGGCGCTCGCCAACACTGAGAGAGCGCGGGTAGCGGTCGCCCAGCCGGGATAGGCCAAGCTGGTTCAGCCATTGGTTCGTATCGGCTGGAGGCAGCCGGTGCGCTTTGCGGGTGAACTCGAGTTCCTCTCTGACCGAGTCGGCAAAGAGCAGGCTGCCCGGGTCCTGCGGGACGTAGCCCACATGTCGAATCAGCTCATCCAGTTGGGTCCGCGACGTGTCCATGCCGTGCACGAGGACGGAGCCCATCTGGGGGGTGATCAGACCGACCAGATGTTTGAGTAGAGTGGTCTTGCCCGAACCGTTGCGACCCATCAGCGCGATCAGCTCGCCCTGACGTGCCTGAAAGTCGATGCCCTTGAGCGCGGCAGAGGTCATGTCTTTGAATGTCCCGTTCGAGTTGTAGCTGTGGTACAGCCCCTGGACCTGGAGGACCACCGGAGCCGGCGAGCCAACGAGGGTCTGGTGGGCCACGTAGGCTTTGGGCAGGGGACCCAGGCGTGAGCGGAATGGCTCGGCTTCTTCAACGGTAGTTGGAACCGGACGCCAATCGAAAGCCTTTGCCAGTTGGGTCAAAGGGGGAGAGTAGGGCATTCCCATCAACACCTGTTCTGGCGGACCCAACACTGGCCTGGCGCCCAGGTCAGACAGGTACAGGATACGGTCGGCGTAGGGAACAACTCGCTCCAGGCGATGTTCCGAGCATATGACCGTCAGCCCAAGGTCGGCGTTCAGGCACCGAAGGGTTGACAGCACTTCATCGGCGGAGCGCGGATCGAGCTGCGAGGTGGGCTCATCGAGCACCAGCAGGCGCGGCCTCAGCGTGAGCACCGAGCCGATAGCCACGCGTTGCTTCTCACCTGCCGACAGAGCGCTGATGCGGCGCTTTCTGAGGTGCACGATGCCCAACTGCTGCAGTACCTCTTCGACCCGGCCGCGCATCACTGCTGGAGCGATACCCTGGTTTTCCATGCCAAAGGCAAGCTCATCTTCGACCGTATCCACTACGAATTGCGATTCCGGGTCTTGCTGCACCAGGCCAACCAGTGTGCTCATCTCGTGCGGGCCAGCCGCCACCGGATCCTTGCCTGCCACTCGTACCTGTCCGGAGAACCGTCCGCCACTAAAGTGGGGTACAAGCCCGTTCAGGGTGCGCAGCAGCGTTGACTTGCCACAGCCGGAGGGCCCGACCACCAGGAGGAACTCGCCCTCACGAATGTCGATGGTGAGCCGATCCAGCGCGGGGCGCTGGCTGTCCGGGTAGGTGAAAGTAACAGACTGCAGCTCGGCGATGGTCCGCTCGGTCATGGCAGCCCTTGAGGCACTTGCTCCACGTGGTCGGGAGCAAGTCGGTTCGGCTGTCTGGTATCCCTTTGCCACCACAGTATCGGGGCAGCGAGGAGACTGGTAGCCAGACCTACCCATGGCGAGAACCCCGGCCAGGGACTGGAGGGTGGATAGGGGTAGTAGTACAGCAGCGATGGCGCGCGCCACTGAATCAGGCCCAGCGCGACCAGCGAGGCCAATGACAGCGCAGCCACGTAGGTGTCACCGGGGCGCCACGCTTCAAAGCGGTAGTGAGAGCGCTGGAAGCCACGCCCCTGCACATAGAGCGCAGCCAGAAGTGCAATTGTGCCGCCGAAGAGAAGAATAGTAGTGACAGTGAGCGCCTGGCTAACGATGGCCCGCATCAGGAGGCCGGTCAGCAGCGCGACAAGTCCCACGATGGTCAGGGGCGTGGCCAGAGAGCGGCTCGAGGCAGTCCTGCCGGCCTCACTCGACTGCGGCGCGATCCCGCCAAAGCCACGTGCCTCCATCGACTCAGCCAGGGTAAGGGAGCGTTCGAGAGCCGTGGTGATCAAGGGAACGAACAGAGGGATCCAATCGCGGAGGCCGCGGAACTGGTGTCCGCGCACCCGCTGAGCTTCGCGAATCTCCTGAAAGCTGGACATGAGTTGGGGGATGAAGGACAGGGCAATGGAGACTACCAGGCCGGCCTGGAAGAGGCCCGACGGAAGCCACCGCAAGAGGCGATGCGAGTCCAGTGCCAGGTTGAACGTGGCAAACACCAGCAGCACAGCGAACAGGCTCGCACCATTGGACAACCCGTACAGCAGTGCCTCCAGTGTGATGGGCCCGCCGATAAGCGGCCAGTTGCGAGGCAGGGTGAAAAGGATCACCCGGCCGGCGTGGGCAAAGAGCAGGTTGAAAATGGTGGCGACAGCCCATACCCACAGTCCCAGGCGCAGAAAGGTGCCCCAGCCGGCGGCAGTGTGCCTGCCGGCGCCGCTGCTTTCGCCGCCCGTGCTGGCCTTGCTGGCTACGGTAAAGACCGTTCCCACCGTCAGGATCAGCAGCACCGTCTGCAGCGGCTGACTGTTGACCAGTGCCGCAAAGGCCGCGGCACACAGCCATGCCAACCAGGTCAGCGTGTGGTAGGTCATCGTGGTCCGCTTGTGGTTCTGCGCCTGGTCAGCCAGAAGCCACCCAACAGGGCGAGAGCCATACCGGCAAACAGCAGATACTGACCAATGGGCGGCGCATCCACCGTGTCAGTGGATGTTGAGGGTGCCGGTTCGGGGGTGGAATCGGGGGGACAGACCTCTGCGAAGCTGATTGTGTCCGGCGGCGTTTCGGCATTGCCCCACATCCAGGCCTCAACGGAGCCATCGACGACGCCATGATCCGCCGAGCCGATGGCCGAGTACATCCAGCGGTTGTCCTTCCAATACCAGTAGCTCCAATAGCTGCACGGGGGTCTCAGGCACTGGCAGAAGCACGGTTCTGAAGGGTACTGACATCCGGTCTGCTCGATCCGGCACACGGCGCCGCCCCACGTCACCACCTTGAGCCCGGAGCGTGCCAGGAGCTCCAGGCCGCTGATGCTGGTCTCGGAGAAGCTAATGCAGCGCGTGATCCTGGCCGCTGACGGGTCGGCCTGGTCCCCAATGGGTGCTGTCTGGATCACCAGCGCTGCCCGGGAAGGGCGCTGCGCGGAGAGGCTCGGGCCGGAGCCGGTGACAAGCAGCACCATCCCCGTCGCGAGTATCAACGCTATTGACAGGAAGCGGTAACGCAACATCGCAACACTCCGGCGCGGGGCCAGCGGCCGCGGCCGCTGGCCCCGGCGCAGTCAGCTACTTGGAACCCAGCGGCAGGAACTTGCCCTCAAGCGCTGGAATGGCCTGCACTGTGGCCATAACCGGGCTGCCAATTCCAGGCTGGAACTCGACCTTGCCGTCGGCTGTCTGCAGCTTGAGCAGAGCAGTGAGCGGGTCGCCATCAGGCTTTTTCCACTTGCCGGCAGAGGGATCTTCTCCCACAGCGTACAGGGCCATGACCACATTAGCAGTGGAGTTGGCATTTGTGTCAGTGCCCCACTCGGACGGTTTGATCGCGGGAAAGCCGCCATCGTCGTTCTGTTGGGTCTCAAAGAAGGCCAGAGCCTTCTGGATGGACGCTGCGTTCTTGGCTTCGCCGCCCGCTACGAGGGCCTGCAGCACGATGGCCACCGTATCGTTGTCTGGCCCAAAGGCAGAATCCCAGGCGCCAGAGTCCAGTTGGTAGCTCTCGAGAACGGCCACCGCCTCGACCGGCACAGGTTCTCCCGCTGCCTTGAGCGCCAGGATGGCCCAGGCCTGACCGACCGCGCCTGCGTCGTACGTTCCCTTGGTCTGCGCGAAGGATTGGAGCACAGCCAGCCAATCCTTGCCGCCAAAGGTCCTGGGGTCCTGCTTGGCGGCGGCGATGGTCACGATCAGCTTGGCGGTGGTGGCGGCATCCGTGGCGTACTCACCGGCGGTCGTGGAGAGGTACTCGGTCAGAGAAGGCTGGCCTGCCTCCTTGCGCCACGATGAGGCGTCGCCGCCGCTGGCAACGATAGCGAGGACTGCATCGCAGGTGACGCCGGCAGGGTGGCCAAAGCCGGTGTTCAGACTGCCATCGTCCTGTTGCTGTGAGCGCAGCCACTCCACTGCTTTGAGTGCTGGTGTCGCCGGCACCTCAGTAGGCGTGGGCGCCGGGGTGGGCGGAATCGCCGTCGGTGGCACCGCTGTTGGCGGCACCTTCGTGGGAGGCACTGCGGTAGGGGTTGGCTTGGGAGCACAGGCAGCGACCAGAGCGATCACCAGCAGAGCCAAGAGAAGCGGTGCTTGTTTGCGAATGAAGGTTCCGGACATTGCTTATCCTTTCGTTCGATGATGCGAAAATAAAAGACCCCGTGCCGCTTCGGCCGGGGTCTATGCTGTGGAGCTTGAGTTCTCTCCCACCCCCTTTCTCGCGAAGGGTACTCTAGGAGCCGCGCAGAGGCGGGGTTTCTGGCTCCCTCGGCTGGGCCGAGGATACAGTTGCGGGACAGCGCCGGACTTGCCGGTCTTCCCCCTTTGATCGCCTGGCTTCCGAGCCCGCGGCGACCTCTGCGATGCCAATGTTCAGTTGGCTGAAGTATAGATACCGTGAGGAAATTGTCAAATCGCGCCAGTCTGGTTGCGGCTGGAGGCGTTCTGCACTAGAATCACTGGCATCGCGATGGGAGGTAGTGGAGGAGCATGGACGAGAAAACGGTGCGTCTGGTTCGCTCGGCTCTGCAGCGGTTCGTCGAGCTGACGGTGATCATCATCATTTTCACTCTCTGGAATACGCCCTCTTCTGGAGCGCTCAACCTGGCTCGCGCGGCTGGTTTGATTGCCTATATCGCCCTCTTCCTGGCGATTCTGTCCTTCGAGTTCGTGACGGAGATGACCCAGCTCTACGGAAGACCGTACCTGGCGGTCCATCACTGGCTAGCCTTCGCCGGCCTGGGACTGGCGCTGCTGCACGCCCTGGCGATGGCCGGGATAGAGAGGGACAGTTCGGTTCTTGTCCCGCGTTTCGGTTCGCTGCGGACCTTCTTGACCTTCGGTGGGCCGCCGGCGCTGTACCTGCTTCTCATTGCAGCAGCGGCGGGGTTTCTGCGCGGACGTATCGGATCATCCTGGAAGTACATCCACTGGCTGAACTATGCGGCCTTCTTATTGATCCTGGCCCACTCCTGGCTGCGGAGAACCAACGTGCCCCAGGGGATACTGAGCGTTCTGTGGCCGGCGATGGCGCTCATTGTGCTCGTTGTGTTTGTGCACAAGCACTTGTTGCAGAAAGGGCAACCGGCTCGCTGAACCGTAGCGGACAAACCACTCGTCCAGCTGACGGCGGAATGGGGGCCTGTGGCGGCCGGCTGACGCAGAAAACGAAACAGGGAGGCTTGCAGAGGCCTCCCTGTTCTCTGTGCTTAGGCCGCGTCGCGGATGGCGCGGGCAAAAGCGGCTGCCAGGTCCTCCGCTTTGGACAGATCCTCAGGCGTCGGCGCACCGCGGAACTCGAGCGACTCGGACAGCTCCCACTTGAGCTCCTCAGCAACGGTTTCGAACTCCTTCTGGGCCCCTCCGGACCAACCGAAAGAGCCGAAATGGAAGGCTTTCCTGCCGGTCATTCTCTTGCGCGCGATGCTGTCGAGAACCTGAGCCATAGGTGGAAACATCTTGACCTCATAGGTTGGAGCACCGACGATGATCCCCTTGTTCTTGAATACGGAAGCAAGAATGTAAGAGTGGTCCGCCAGTGGTACCTCGAAGACTTCCATCGGCACTCCTTCGCGGGCCACGCCGCGCATCACGGCATCGGTCACGGCCTTGGTATTGCCATACATGCTGCTCCACAGCAGGGTGATGCCCTTTTCGCACTGACCGCCAGAGTAACCGGCGAACCTGAGGTAGCGCTGGACGACCTCCCCCGGATCAGATCGCCACACCAGCCCGTGCGACGGAGCGATCACCGACACGGGGATGCCCTTGAGCTTGTCGATGGCGCGCTGCACGGGTTTGGCAAAGTTGGCGACGATGTTGGCATAGTAGCGCAGCATTTCGCGGTAATAGAAATCCTGGTCTTCGGGCAGGACCTCATCGTCGTAGAGAATGCCCTTGAGGGCGCCAAATCCGCCAAAGGCATCGCACGAGAACAGAACCTGGCTGTTTGGTTCGTAGGTCACCATCGTGTCCGGCCAGTGAACGAATGGGATATGGGCGAACACCAGCTTTTTGCCTGCGCCCAGGTCCAGTTCCTCGCCGTCGGCCACGGCACGTGCTCCTTCGGTGACCCCGCAGAGGGCCTGCGCTAGCTCAATCCCCTTGGGCGAGGCCAGGATCTCTGCCCTGGGGGCAAGCCGGCGAAAGTTGCGCAAGAACTCGGAGTGATCAGGTTCCAGGTGGTTGGCCACAATATAGTCGACCTCCGCAGGCGTTATGCCGGCTGTCTCTAGCTGCTGCAGCAAGTTACTGGAGCTGCCGCTCCACTCCCTCACCAGGTCGATGATGGCGATCTTGTCACCTTTGACGATGTACGAGTTCAGCGACACGCCGTCAGGGATGGGCCATAGCCCCTCGAACAGGTCGTGGGAACGGACGTTGACACCGACCCACCAGATGCCGGGTTTCATTTCGATTGCGGGCATGAGAGTTGTGCTCCTTTCGCGATAGATGCGGGGTCCGGGGCGGTCGAGCAATACGGCCGATTATAGCTGGAGCCTCGCGGAGGGTCAATCAGAGTCACGGTTGTGTGCCTTCATCTCCGCCAAGGCGCTCGGAGAGTAGGATGCGTCTCTCCCAGACCTTGAAGAAAGGCAGCCAGACAATGGCCGGGATTACGAGCCAGGTCGCGATGGAGAGGGCCAGGGCCCTGACGTCGTAGCCGGTGGAGAGCCAGGCGGACAACGGCGCGGGCAGTGCCCGGGGCAAATAGATGTAAGCCGGCGTAACCCAGCCCAGGGCGTGAGCCACATAAGCAACGGTGGCATTCAGGCCGGTTACCACCATGAACGGCACAGCGAGCAGCGGGTTGAAAATGATCGGCGTGTCAAAGATGAGGCTCTCGTTGCGGTTGAAGAACCCCGCGCGCAGGTTCTCGC
>Ga0116184_10001026_pt1 | contig 29041 bp, 20 predicted proteins | sample AD_JPNNA5_MetaG_FD_89886 | JGI IMG/M metagenome (GOLD analysis project Ga0116184, IMG submission 89886) | Active sludge microbial communities of municipal wastewater-treating anaerobic digesters from Japan - AD_JPNNA5_MetaG | ecosystem: Engineered > Bioreactor > Anaerobic > Digestate | place... | reverse complement strand
TGGGCGGCCGATGAGCGCAAGCAATATATATTTTGGGCTGCGAGGTTGATGATTGAGCGCTTTATCCGCGAAAAACAATACGAATCGAAATGGCGACGCGCCTGATTCCCGCTACCCGGCGGCGAAGCACGGAATGCCGGCCGCTTGGGATGATGTTATCCTGACAGCATCGGACGAAGAACAGGCCGTTTTTTACCGCAACCAAATTCGTTTCAGGCTCTCAAAAGGCTTGCTTTCGCCCGAAACAAGGTTTGCGGTCGTGCCGGACCTTGAGGGGCAGCGAATCGGCTCGGGCGGCGCGTTTTTCAATGTGCTTAAGCATTTATGGGAGTTAAACGGCGGGCCCGACAGGTTTGAAAACAGGCGTGTCCTGCTCATCAACAGCGGCGGCGACAGCGTTCGGGTGCCGCAGTATTCTGTTTGCGGCAAACTGTTCGCGCCTGTCCCGCGCGAGTTGTCCGGCGGCGCGCCGGCGGCGCTCTTTGACGAAATCATGCAATCGCTTGCATGGCTTCCGGCACAACTGCCGCCGGGCATCCTGACCGTGAGCGGAGACATCCTTATCCTGTCCCAATCGCCTGCATTCAATTGCGAAGGTTGCGGCGCCGCTGCTTTGTCTGTCAGGGACAGTGTTTTCAAAGGCGTCGGCCACGGCGTTTTTGTAACCGACGAGCACGGCGTCGTCGTTCGCTTTCTACATAAACGCTCCGCCGAAGAGCAGCGGCAGGCCGGCGCTGTCGACGGCACGGGCATGGTGCTGATCGATACCGGTGCTATATGGCTGGGTACTGCCGTTGTGCGGGATTTAGCCGGCCTCATCAGCGCAGCCGGCAAACTTGACGCCGATCAATTCGGCGTTTATGTTAACGGCGAGACGCGTCTTTCTTTCTACACGGACATTGTCTATCCCATGGCGCGGGCATCCCGTCTTGAAGAATATTATTCGGAGCAGCCCGAAAACGGCTATACCGACGAACTTCGTTATTGCAGGGAGCGGCTTTGGGGCATATTGCGCAAATATCAAATGAAAATGATTGAATTGTCGCCGGCTTCTTTTCTCCATTTCGGCACGACGGCGCAGGCGCTTGATGCGATGACCGGCGATATTGAAAAATATTCCGCGCTCGGTTGGCGGAACCGAGTTCTTTCGGATATCGCGGTCAGAGGCGGCTTCAATGCGCTTTGCTCTTTTGTCGATGCCAATTCCCGCGTCGGCGAAGGCGCTTATCTCGAAAACAGCGTCGTCATTGGCTCGAAAATCGGCCGCCGCTGTGTCGTTTCCAATATCCGCCTCGACGGTGTCGAAATCCCCGACAACACGGCCGTTCACTGTCTCAGGCAAAAGGACGGGAACTTTGTCGTCAGGATATATGGAGTTGACGACGATCCGAAACGCGGCCTATGCGACAACGGCACGTTTCTCAATAGGCCGCTGACCGAATATATGAAAGCGCGCGGTCTTGCGGCGGAAGATTTATGGCCCCGCGAACCTTACGACTTATGGAATGCGAGACTCTACTTATCATGCCCGTGCGCCGAAGCGTCTTTAAGCCATGCCCTCGGCTTGTTTGGACGGCCGTCCGGGATTGCCGCGAACGGTCCGCTCTTGAGCATGAAAGAAAGCGCCGACAACGCCGATAAATCGCTGTTTTTTTAATGATATATGATTTGTCATAAAAAACCGGCGGCCTCTATCCATTCATTGAAGGAAGGGGGCCGCCGCGATATTTCGGCAACAAAAGGTTATCCGCCGGCAATATGGTAAACGTACCGGTTGAAATAATTTTCAATCAATTCTGCCGTCGCTTCCTTATCTTTGATAAAAGAGAAAATATCGGTTGCCGCGGCGGAAAAGGTCAAAGCGTTCATGACGATTAAAACGGCCGGCAAAATCAGCGGATGCTCTTCAAAGAATCCGCCGACCTTTTCGGCTGCAGAGGTCACCGTTTTTTCCCGCGCGTAAATGAAATAGAAGATTAGGATAAACTGGCCGTTGACCGCTGCCGCCCAGTAGCGGTCCCAGTCGTTGGCCGCCAGGGCGGCGGGGATGAAAACAAGAGGCGCCGCGGCGCACATCACAAATATCAGCCGCAAAAATTTGCTTGTAGAACGCCTGAGTGCGCGGTACCATATATAGACAAAGACGGCGATCAGCGGAACGCTGGAAACCAGGTAGAACATCCCGAGAGGCAAAGCGTAACTCGCGGTAAAAGGCAGGGTATATTCGAAAAGCCACTCTTTGGCCGGAGCGAAAAAGCCGACATGGAGCATCGGGGCGGAGGCGGCAAAATCCGCTCTTTGCGAAAGATGGGCTGCCAGTTCGGCCGCGCTGCCGAAAGGAAAATGCGAAGGAGCAAATTGAAAATATGCGAACAGAAGTATCATGACAAGGCAGTTGATGCCGAATAAAAGATAATTGCGAAAGCGGCGCGGATTTTGATAGACCTCATACAGCATCGGGATAGCCAGCGCCGGCATGTACGTGCTCATGAAACCCTGGTGAATACACAAGGCGGCCGCGCACAGCAGCGGGACGGTCCAGCGCAGCACGGGCTTCCTTAATATAGAAAGCGCCAGCAGCGTGAGGATAATCCAGTAGACATCCAGGCGCTGCATATGCATGCCCAGCAGATAGGTTACCGACAGGGGAGAAGCCAAAAACAGCAAAGCGATTGCGGCGGTTGACTGCCGCGCGGTATGGCCGCTTTTCCTGATCAGGTATCCGAGAAGCAGTGAAATCTGTGCGGCCATCAGAAGGAAGGATATGACCGAGACAATAAAAATCATTCGGCTGGTAACGATATCGGTGAATAAATAGAGAATGGAACCTGCAAACGCTTGAGGGCCGAAACCAAACTCGTAACTGAGCAGGTAAGCCGTCCTTGTGTTGGTGTCGGATACATTGTTGCCGACCAGGAAAAAAAATTCCAGCAGCAGGAAAGCGAATATAGCGCCCTCATAGACGCCGAAACGCCCGCGCGTTTGCTCAACCAAACGGCTTGTTGAAGGTTTGTCCAAGCATGTCACCTTTCTGATTATTGTTGCCATCGAGTTTACAGGGAAAAGTCGTAATTCGGCAATACTTTCGCGAAAAAGTCCTGCCAAATACTCTTGTCAAGCACATCAAGTGTAAAAGACGTGATATTTGACAGCATCAGCGTTCCGGAAAAAACGAGAATACACAGCAAAACCAGTGTGTGACGGCCGAAATAATCATAAACCTTGCGGATGGAACTCCGGACAGGTGAATCTTTGTTGCTGAGCAGGTAGAACAAGAGTATAAACTGGCAGTTTAGAGCGGCAACCCACCACCGTTCCCAGTCTTGAGCGAACAGGGCCGCGGGAATAAACGCGAGCGGCGCTGCCGCGCAAAGGATGTAAATAATTCTGGATAAGCGGTCGTTTCCCAGACGGAAACTGCTGCGCCATACTGCGGCGAAGACGGCTATCAGCGGGATACTGAAAGCAAAAAGTACAAACAGGCTGGGTAAAGCAATATTTTTTGCCATGGGGATTTCAAGTCCCCAGAAAATATCGGGCTTTGACGGATTGTCCAAATGCGGGCTGATGTATTCCAGATAGAGGACAGGGTTGGATATTTTCATATCGGTTCGGGCGGCAAGTTCGCGCCCGAATGCTTCCGCATCCTTGAAAGGTACGGCAGGTGACAGGAATTGGAAATAAATAAAAGCACCGAGTATCACTGCGCCGGAAACGGTAAAAAGAGCAATGCTTGAGCGGGAATATTTGCTTCGGTGTACCTCGTAAAGAAGCGGAATCGCCAATGCGGGCAGATAGGTAACCACATAGCCGGGATGTGTCGCGACTGCCATAACACCCAAAAAAGGAACCAGCCACCTCAGTCGCGGCGATCTCAGGCATAAAAGTCCCAGGAGCGTCCACAAGAGCAAAAATATATCCAAACGCCCAAAGTGGCGCTCCACAAGATAAGTATGGGAAAGCGGTGCAGTTGCAAGCAATAAGAGGAACAGGTACATTGACGGTTTTTCTTCCGCGGGTAAACGGCTGGCTATTTTACCAAGCATCAGGGAGGCCAGCCCGAGGGTGAACAAGACTGTTACGGTTATGATTAACATTAATGTGTCACGTGTCAGATAACCGGTGAAAAGCGAAATAAGCCAGCCGATAAAAGCACGCGGAATCGGCCCGTATTCGTAGGTTAGGGTATAATAAACAGCGACAGCGGGAGAGAAAAAGAATTGCCGGTTGCGCGCGTAAATGAAAAACCTGAGAAGGAAAAAAACAAAAAGCAGGGCGCCGGGTATAAAGGCGGTTGAAACAGACCCGTTTGTCAGCAGCGGATTATTCCGGTTGCTTTTCATTGTTTCACATCCTTTCCAGGAATGATTTGACTATCAGTTGAGATAATCATGGCTACGATGCCTGCCTTATGCCGTGACAGCAGGGGAATGCTTCAAACAAAATCACATTCCCAAACCTCAATGCCCCGGCCGGGGAACGATTCTTTGAGGCGGTCGTTGAGCTGCTGTCTGCTGAAACCTTCGCGCAGAATGATTTGGATAAAGCCGCCGCCGCCAGCCCCGCAGATCATTCTGCCCGCCGTCATATCAGCGCAGGCGCGAAAAATCTTCTCGAGGTCTTCGTCAGCGAAGCCTGTGTCGAGCGTCTTCGTCAGTTGTGTCTGGCGGTTGAGGTTGGCGATGAACCCGTCCATATTGCCGGCTTCGATGTTCTTTTTTGCCTCCAGGGCGAGTTCACGCGTCTGCCGAAGGCTCTCGACAAACAGGGCGTCCGATTGGATATATCCGCTCATAATTTGCCGGAGTATGGTTCTGCCGAGTCTTCTCCTTCCGCTGTAAACCAGGCAGAAACGCTTGCGCAGTTCTTCCATGAACATCGGCGGAGCCAGCAACTGTTCGCTGCGCACTTCCTGCCTGTTGCCGCGTTCCGCCCGTACCAGTTTGATGCCGCCGGCCAGGCCGCCCATCTGATCCTGCCAGCCTCCGCCCGTACCCATGAGTTGTTCCGCCAGCAGAACGCGGCGGCAGATTTCCGCGTCGGAAGCGTCGATTCCCTGAAAAGCCAAAAGCCCCTTGACGCAGGCCGCGAGAAGGATGCTGCTGGTCCCCAGGCCGGACCCTTTTGGTATGTCGACAACCCCAGTCGACAGATGTAGGCCGCCCGAAAGGCACTCGAAAAGATTCCATCTTTCTTCCCGCCCCGGAAAAGCGACAAGACCGCAGACCATCAGAGCGGCTTGAAGCAGCGGAAAAGGGTTTTGCTCGATGGAAAAATCGGACAGCTGTTTTGTTTCGCGGAACTCGCCGATATCGCCCGAGTCAAAATATTCCAGTACAATTTTCGGTTCGCTTATTTTTTCTGCCAGAACCCTGACCGGCAGCCGGCCTTTAATTTTGACGGCGACGTTCACCACGGCGCCGCCATTCTCCAGGCAATAGGGCGGGGTATCCGTCCACCCTCCGCACCAGTTTACGCGAAGCGGCAATTCAAGATGTACGCTGTCGTTTTTTGCGGCCGGTTTGGGGAAATCGACGCCGCCCGGGAAAGTGCCTTGCTGTACCATTTCGCGGACGCAGCGGAAACTTTTATCCTCCAGCCGTGCACGGATTTCTCCCGCCGCAATATATGAAGCATAACTATATGCCCGCATTTGTTCTTCCAGCGGAAGACATTGAACTGCCCGGCTAAGCATTTCGGCTGTTATACGGTCGATTCCGCCATGTTCGAAATGGCCCGCAGCGATCTTAACCGGAGTTCCGATCTTTATTGAAGACAAGAACAAATCAATGTCTGTTGCCCGGTCTTTCTTTATTGAATATCATTCCTTTCGGTTTGATGCATCGTCAAAATTTCAGGCAACATAGCTCATCAGGGCCTCAAACACATCCGCATTTTGATATGCTATGCTGAGCACCAAGGCTGAAGCTTTTGAAAATGTCAGGGAATTGGAAAAAATCAGCAGCAAAGCCAGCATTAATAAATGTTCGTTAAAAAAATCTCCAACTTCACGAATCGCATCGATTACTGATTTCTCCTTTGAAAAGATAAAATAGAAGATGATAATAAATTGATTATTGATAACAGCCGCCCACCATCTGTCCCAATCGGTTCCGAGAGCAGCTACCAAAACAAAAAGGGATGGCGCCAAGGCGCACAATAAAAAAATAAATTTCAGGAATTTGTTATCCGTTTCCCTCAAACACTGTTTCCAGATAGAACCGAAAATGATAATCAGCGGGATGCTGAAGGTTAGAAGTGTCAGGCCCACCGGAAGAGCAAGGTATGCCAGCAAAGGATAAACCACATGGATTTGCCACTGCGGAAAGGGACAGTAATACTCCAAATAAACCATCTGCTGGTCGGGAACGAAATCGACATTTTTTGCTATCTGTTTTACAAAATCAGCAGCGTTATCATAAGGGAGATTTTTTTGCGCAAACGTGAAAAATATTAGGATGCATAGCATTGAAACACAGCTTAAGCCAAAAATGACGATGGATTTCTTTGAATATCTGCTTTTATAGATTTCGTAAAACACCGGTATGAGCAAAGCCGGCATGTATGTAAACAGATATCCCTGGTGAATCATAACAGCGGCGGCGCACAGCAGGGGAATCGCCCATCTTAAAATGCGGTTTTTCAGACAAAAAAGTGAAACAAGGGTGATAATCAGCCAGTACATATCCAGCCTGGCAAAATATCCTCCGAGCATATATGTAACGGACAAAGGCGACGCAAGGAAAAGGACTGCAAATATCTTTAAGGCCGGTTTTATATCCGAGTCGCTTTTTCTGATTAATCTTCCGAGCGCAATTGAAATTTGGGAGATTAAGATCATAAAGGAAATGATGCTCATGATATATACTGCTTGTGATGTTACTTTATTTGAGAACAATGAAATCAATGAACCGATTAAAGCCCGGGGTATTAGGCCGAACTGATAAGTAAACGCATAATGCGTAAGAACAAATCTATCGAGATATTTCTCGGAGACCATAAAAATGAACTCGAAGAAAAGAAACAAGAAAACAGCAATTTCATATCTTTCCTGAAAGGAGGGTTTTGTTATGTGAATTTGTTTAGAATGATTGATTTTCACATAATTCCCTCCATTCGAAGAAAAGTAAATGAGTTTCACACCATGTCAGGGTAATTGAAACTGTTTAATATGACAAACAGATAAAAGGTTGATTGGTTGTTATCAAGGAATAATAAAGAACAGATCCGTTGAACACTATCGGCAAGCTGAAGCAGCATTGTATCAAAAGCTGCCGTAATAAGCACCGATATAATCACAAAGCGGCATCCGGAAAAACAATCCCCCGGCGTTTAAGGGCCCGGACAGCCGGGGACTGTTTTTGGGTGTTGTACAAAGGCGTTAAAACGAAAATATCACGAATAAACAGCACGCCGCACAACGCGGCGGCTGCAGGATGAAGAATTTGTCCGGCAATGGCACTGTGCGGCACGTGTTCAATAAGGCAGTTTGGAGAAAATATCCTGGAAAGGTTTGGCCAGGTATGCGGAGGTGACGTTCGACAGCGAGGCCATAGCAATAATCACGATATAGAACGCAAAACGGTGCTCGGCCACATAATCGCCGAATTCACGAACCGCTTTAAGCGCCGCAGGGCTGTTTTGCGACACGCTGTAAAATAATGCCGCAAACGAGGACACAACAAGGAAAGGAATCAAAATTATATAGTAATTACGATAGGCAAGTACGAGCATCAGCACGGCCGCCAGAGCCGCCGCTTTCCAAACACCGGCGTACAAGCCGGACTTTGCCGCCTTATACAGCACAGCGCAGATGCCTGCCAAAGCCGGCGCCGCTATCACCAGCGCCACTAATAAATACCAGTCATACTTCTGGTCCGAAGAATAACGCATTTCAAAAAATACTTTTCCGCGAATCAAAGTATAGGCATACGAAGCGGCGGCAACCGCCGTACTGACGATGAAAAGCGCAGGCGACGGCGGACGTCCTTCGTTTTTCTTTGCCGCGCTTTTTTTTGAGCCGGGTTTGAGGCGCGTTTTCATCGTCGAGAGGAACAGCAGCATCAGGATGAGCGGCACATAGAGGATAGCGGCTTTGCGCAATGCCTCGAAAAATACTTCTTCGGTATGAACGGCGGGTACAAAAAATAGAATGCAGATGACCGGCACGTACCACTGTATACCCGGTTTGTCAAAAACCAGGACGGCAAGCAAGAAAACAGCGAAGGGGTACAGCAGCATGGTGCCGCTGATCCCGTTTGGGTCAAATAAAAATGGAAGTGAAACGGGGCAGGCAAAAAAGAGGGCAATCAGGAATATCAGCGGTTTTTCCGATTCTTCACCGGCGCCCCTGATCAGTTTCCCGAACAGCGCGGCTGTGCATAAGACCACCGCGACAAGAACAACAGTCCCAAGGGTGACGGACGGCACAGCGGACAACCCGAAAACAGGCTTCTGAGTGAAGAACGCTTGATAGCCGAGAATGTTTTTGAAAAAGAAGCGCAACAGAAGAAAAGCGGACAAAACAATTTCCGCTTCATACCGTTTTAACCGCTCGGCCAAAACAGTTTTGCCGCCGTCTGCTTTTGCCAATGCAACCACAGCCTTTCAAAATTGATTGTTTAATAAGAAAGAGTAACAAACAAAGAAGAACTTTTGAAAAAAGCACTTTTATCAGTTACTGCCGGTAGAGCAAGCGCGGCTACTGTTCGCATGAACATTAAAGAACCTGTCTTTATATAATAGAATATCTTCGATATTTATTCAAGCACCGGACGGCCATATAACGCCGTTGTCGCCCGGACAGGGCTTTATTGACAAGCCAGACCAACAAATATAGAATATGTTTGTTATATTATTTGAATATTACCGTGATCGCAATATGTTGCTGATTTCCCGCCTGCTTCTCCCGCGAATCATGGCGAACGCTGCCAGAGGAGAACAACCCCGTGAAAAAGGAATGCATGGAAATTTTTGTTCCCGGCCGGCTCTGCCTGTTCGGCGAACACAGCGACTGGGCAGGCGCGCAGCGCATTTTTAATTCGGCCATCGTTCCCGGTGAAGCGATTGTCACCGGCATCGAACAGGGCATCCGGGCAAAAGTGAATAAGCATGAACGCTTTATTATCTATTCGAGTCTGCCCGGCGAAGAGCAAATGCGGCTGGAATGTCCCATGTCAGCTCCTCAGCTTCGCGAGATTGCCCGCGAGGGGGGCTATTATTCCTATGTCGCCGGTGTGGCTTCCTATGTTTATGACAACTATTCCGTCCAAGGGCTTGAAATATGTATCACAGAGAGAACGCTTCCCGTCAAACGCGGCCTTTCATCCAGCGCAGCTATCTGCGTCCTTGTGGCGAAAGCGTTCAATCGCCTGTACGACCTGCACATGAGCATCAAAGGTGAAATGCAGGTTGCCTATTACGGCGAGCAGCGCACTCCTTCACGCTGCGGGCGCTTGGACCAGGCTTGCGCGTTCGGGATTCGGCCGGTCCATATGATATTTGACGGCAACGAGATAGACGCTTCGAGCCTGCCCTCGAAGGCCGAATTGCATATTGTATTTGCCGATTTGATGGCTCAGAAGGACACCATTAAAATTCTTGCCGACCTCAACAAAAGTTATCCTTACCCGCAAACACCGCTCGATCGCAGCCTTCATGACGCATTGGGTAAGGATAATCATGAAATAGTAGCCCGCGCGGTCGAACTCATCGCGCGGGGGGATACGCCTGCGCTCGGCGCGCTGATGACAAAAGCGCAGCGGCTCTTTGACGAAAAAGTCGCGCCTGCCTGCCCGGATCAGCTCAGTGCCCCTATTTTGCACAGCGTCCTTAACGACCCGATGGTCAAAAGCTTGACTTATGGAGGGAAAGGCGTCGGTTCCCAGGGCGACGGGGTAGTGCAGCTGCTTGCAAAAGACAAGTCCTGCCAGGGAAAGCTGGCGCTTTATCTTCGCGAAGAACGGCATATGGACTCCTATCAACTGACCCTTTTACCCCGGCACAGCGTACGAAAAGCCATTATACCCGTCGCAGGTTATGGAACAAGAATGTATCCCGCCACAAGGTTTTATAAAAAGGAGTTTTTCCCCGTGGTGGACAGGGACCATCTTGCCAAGCCGGTCATCCTTGTTCTGTTGGAAGAACTTGACCGTGCCGGCATTGAAGAGTTCTGTCTGGTCATCAATGGTGATGAGGACCGCGAGCAGTACCAAAAGTTTTTTAACGATTTTCTGGCCGGCGATTATCTGGATAAAATACCCGCACAATTAAGGTATTACGAACAGCTGATCCACCGCATCGGCAGCCATATCGAATATGTGATACAGCATGAGAAACGCGGTTTCGGCCATGCCGTTTACCAGGGCCGCGCTTTCGCGGGGAACCAGCCTGTTCTCCTTGCGCTGGGCGACACCATATACCGCAGCGAAAACGAGGACAACTGCACGGCCCAATTGCTGGAAGCGTTTGAAAAAATCCAAAAAACGACAATTTCCATCCATACGATTCAAGCGGAAAGCGTTGCCCATTACGGCGTGCTGACCGGTACATGGGACGAGCGTTTTGCCGCCCAACGCATTCTGAGAATCCGGCGCATGATGGAAAAACCCTCCGTCCGGCAGGCGGAAGAATTATTAAAAATGCCCGGCGATACGCGGGGAGACAAGTTTTTCTCCGTCTTTGGCGAATATGTGCTGACGCCGGAGGTTTTTGAGATCCTTGGGAGGAATATTGACGAAAACAAATGTACCCATGGCGAAATACAGCTAACCGACGCTCTTGAAGAATTGAGGGCGGACGGCGAACTTTACGGTTTTGCCGTGGACGGTTCGATGTTCGATGTCGGTATTCCGCAGGCGTATGTCGAAACCGTTGCCCGATACAACCGGTAGCAGGGGTCAAAAATCTGTTTGAATGCGGGAACAAACAAAACAGAGTGATGTAATGAACAAAAGGCTTTATATCGTAATTCCCTGTTATAACGAGCAGGATGTACTGCGCGAGACAGCCGAACGCCTTCGGCAAAAAGTGGAAGGCATGATAGCGAACGGCCTTATTGCACCGGACAGCAGGGTTCTGTTTGTGGATGACGGCTCCAAAGACGCCACGTGGGCTATCATCAGGCAGCTCAACGGCGAAAATAGACTTTTCACCGGTTTCCGGCTATCGCGAAATGTCGGCCAGCAGAAGTCCCTTTTCGCAGGGATGGTTGCGGTCAAGGACCTGGCGGACATGGCTGTTTCTATGGATGCCGATTTGCAGGATGACATTGATGTCATGGAGCAAATGATTCAGGCTTATTACCGTGGGGACGATATTGTTTTCGGCGTGCGCTCTTCGCGCAAAAAAGACTCACTCATCAGGAAACTCGCCTCCGAAGGTTTTTATCTTTTCACCAGGATGCTGGGCATCCGCATCGTGCCTGACCACGCCCATTACCGGTTGATGAGCCGCCGTGCAATTGAGGCGCTCGCCCAGTACAGCGAAGTCAACCTGTTTTTGCCTTTCCTTGTCCCCCAATTGGGTTTCCGGCATTCCATCGTCTATTACGAAAGAAACAAGCGGTTCGCCGGCAAAACAAAATATTCGCTTCGCAAACTTTTTTCCATGGCCGTCGACGGTATTACCTCTTTCAGCACAAAGCCGATTGAATTAATCAGCATTCCGGTATTTCTTTCCTTTTTGGCAGCTTTTGGCGGATGCATCGCCATGCTTGCCTTAAAGGCGCGGCACGATACCATCCCTGAATGGCTGCCTGTTTTTTCTTCTCTATGGTTCGTCGCAGCTTTTCAACTGCTGGCCATCAGAATTATCGGGGAATATATAGGCAAGACATTTAAGGAAACAAAGAGGAGGCCAAGGTATTTCATCGCTGAAAAACTGCTGGACGATATAAAACACGATGGTTCCTGATCAATCAGACAACGGCCGGACATATTGCCCGGCCGTTGTCTTGTGATAATCAATATATATATATCCGCAAAAATAATCAAAATCATACAAGGGCCGATAGAGGCTAAACAACTATTTTGAACTTGACGCCGTTTGCGAGTTTTATACATATCGCGATAGACTTATTTATACGGTGTGCCTGATGGAGTCTCATTCCAGCATATACTCGAAATCACGCAGAGCTGTTCCAAAGAAATCGTAGTAAAGATTTTTATCCCAAAAATTCAGAAACAACGTCCCCAGATTGGAGAGCATCGCCAAACCTGCAAAAAGAAGGATGAACAACAAGACCAGCGAATGTTTTTCAAAAAAGTCAGCTAAGTGTTTCAACGAGTCCGTAACGGCATGTTCGTGTGAAACGATGAAATAGAATAAATAGATGAATTGGCAATGAATCAACGGCGCCCACTGACGGTCCCAGTCGTGGCCGAAGAACGCTGAGACAAAAAACATGAGAGGAGTAAACGAGCAGAGCAGAAAGATAAACTTGAGAAATTTGTCTTTGGCGTTTCGGATGCTGTTTTTCCAGACAACCGCGAAGATGACGATAAGCGGAAGGCTTACCGTCAGCAGCGCGATGCCGACCTCCGGCAAATTCATGCTCAGGGATTCCGGGATAACCCATTTCGTAATCCAGTCGGGAAAAGGCGCGAAATACTCCAGATACAGCATCGGCAAGCCGATTTTCATATCGGTATGCTGCGAAAGGAATCGGCCCATTTCCTCTGCTGTTGAAAAATCCAGCTGTTTGCGTGAAAACAACTGGAAATAAAAGAAAAGACCGAGCAAAATTAAGCAGCTGGAAGAAAAGATAGCGACGCTTTTTTTTGAACATCTGCTGCGGTATACCTCATAAAGCATAGGTATCGCAAGCCCCGGCATAAAGGTGACCAAGTATCCCGGATGGGTCGCTACGGCTGCAAAGCAAATAACAGGAACAAACCATTTCAGGACCGGATTCCTCAGGCAGACAAGCCCTATCAAAGTCAAAAGCAGCATGTAAACGTCAAACCTGCCGAAATGCGCCTCAAACATGTAGGTCAAAGAAACAGGCGCTGAAACGAATAAAAACACAAATATAATAACCGTATTTTTTAATTCCTTGCTAATTCCCGCAATGACCTTACCGATTAGATAAGAAATCAGAGCAATCAGAGCCAGCGTTGCCGTGAAAGCGATTATCTTGAATTGTTTGAGCGTTAAATCATCCGTGAATAAAGCAATGACGGAACCGACAAAGGCCCGCGCAATAAATCCCGATTGATAATTGATGACATAGGGAGTCGTTATCCAGGTTGAGAAAGTGTTTCTGCCCAGGAACGAAATTAAAAACCTGGTGAAAAAAAACAGGAAAATCAGTATGCCGCAGCACAAGCCGGAGAGCCGGTTTTGCTTAACGGGAGAATGGTTGTTCGCGATTTTTATCAACGATACACCCCCTCTTTTTTGCCTGATTTACGGCATTCTAATCTTCGCTAAAAAACAGCGGCTTGCTTTTATTTTTTCAAAATGTCATCCTTTTTCATCAGCCTGACATGGAAAACGGTTTTAAAATAGGTGAAATATTTGAAAAATGATATGACCGACGTTCCTTCTGTCCTGGCGTTCCAGGTAGCGGGTACTTCGATAAAATCAACACCCAGCCGCAGCGGTTTCAGGCAGGATTCAAGCGCGAACGGGTGCTTTGCTTCTTCCCATCGTATGGATTGCACCAGTTCCGTGGGATAAAGGCGGTAACCGTAGGTGACATCCGTCAATTTTGTCATAAAAAGTACGCGGATCATTTGCTGGAAGACATAGTTTAAACCCAGCATAAATTTTTTATATCCGTTGAAGCCGCCTCCGGGCATCCAGCGCGAAGCGGCGATGATGCTTTCCGGGCTGCTTTTGCTTTTTTCGATGAACTTGCTTAGAGCGTAAGGGTCCATGTCCATATCCGCCGCCACCGTAACGACATGGGAACCTTTGGCCAGGAAAAAAGCTTCGCGCAACGCGTTGCCGAAATGCGGCTCCTTCTGATAATAAACCGAAATCGGATAATCGCTGTAATCGGCCTTGAGCTGTTCCGCGGTTTGGACACACGCTGAGGTTGTCCTGTCGCAGAGGACAAAAATCAATTCCTCGATATCCTCTTTATTGCACGTGCCCAGCATGATGTCGACCGTTTGGCGAAACAAATACGTTTCGTTTAAAGCAGGTATGATCAGTGTGACCGATTTGAATTCTTTCATGCTATCCGCCATTTCGATTGATTTGGCCTTGTCAGCGTTTCCCGTTCGCCTTCAGTCCGTATTTCCTCAATATTTTCGGGAACGTCAGCGCATAAAAAGCGACGCCGATGAATTCCCTTACCGCGGCGAAAACTTTGCGTAAGGACCGCGGCGTTCTCCGCCGCAGGTTCTCAACAGTCTGGCCGAGAGCTTTTTTTGCGTATACTCTTGAACGGCCGGCATAATTGCGGTAATTCCCGAAGATGCTCTGCCATAGAAACCACGAACAGACAACCTTCAATTCCCTGTCGGGTACCTGCGAAAAATTCATGGTCAATCGATTGAGTTTCGGGTACCGCATCCATTCGCGAATCGTTCCGGGTGCCTTGAAACATCCGCTTGCGACGAGTTGCGCGAATAATTCGGAGTTCGGCACGGGATAGAAGTAGAACGCGAGCTTTACGTCGGACTGAAGCCGGCAGATATAGCTAACAGTTTCTTTAAGCTCAGCCTCGGTTTCTCCGGGGAAACCGATGATGAAGGAGGTGGTCGTTACAATGCCGATTTCTCTGCACGCGTTAACAGTCTCTTCTGCCTTTTGCAAATCCGTCATTTTTCGGATTTTTTTCTGCCTTTCCGGCGAGCCGCTTTCAATGCCGAAAAAAATCCAGCGGCATCCGGCGTCGTACATCATTTGCAGGTCTTCGCGCGACCAACGGTCGACCCGCAGGTCGCAGCCCCATACAAAACGGAGCCCGCTAAGGGAAATCGCTTTAAACAATTCGTGCAGCCGGGCTGCGCTCGGGCTGAGCAAATCGTCCGCAAAGAAGACACCGTCGATGCCGTGGTTTTCAACGAGATACTGAATTTCCTTCATCACATATTCAATCGGCCGCGCGCGCCATGTGCACGCCGAATAATTCGGGCTGTAGCAGTAGGCGCACTTGCCCGGGCAGCCTTTTGAAGAGTAAACGTGAAGCGTCTTGGCGCTGCTGAAGTTTTGAATGAAATACTTTTCGAGGCCGACGTAACGCCAGTCGATAACCGGCAGTTGAGCCAAATCGGCAAAAGCGCGCGGTTTATTCGTCTTAACAACGCCGTTTTCCCTGTACGCCAGCCCGTTGACATCACCCAGTGGACCTTTGCCGCCAAGCGCGTCAAGCAAAGTCATCATCGTTATTTCACCTTCGCCGATAACCACAAAATCTACCGCAGGATTTTGCAGGACCACTTGCGGAATCAGCGAGGGCATTTGCCCGCCCCAAACGACGGGAATATTTCTCTTCTTCAGGGCTTTTGACACCCTGAAGGCGTCGGGGAAACTTTCGATGCCGATGGCCGAAATACCCGCCGCATCCGGTTTGAATCGTTTAAGGTGTTTGTGAAGACTGCCGCCTTCAACGACTCTGTCATAAATTTCAACCGTATGGCCATGATCGTTGAGATAGGCGGCGATGGAAAGCAGCCCGAGAGGCACGGCTGCCTTCTGTTCGACATGGACGGCGTCGGCATTGATTAACAGGATTTTCAAAGAATCACTCCGTCGTCTGCTGTTCGGCAGGGGATAGGTGCTTTTTTCTACGGTTGATCTTTTCCGGCGCTGCCCGGACAAACTGAATTCCATCAACGATTTTTCGGCGTAAAATAAACGTTACTGCTGAGATGAACGGTTGATTTTATTAAACATTAATCCCGAATACCCGCTCAATTCCGGGTATGTTTTCGGCAACATATCTCACGATAATCATAATCAATTCCCCGCCTTTTCGAAAATCATCCAGGGAAATATTAAGCACCAAAGAGGACGCTTTCGAAAATGTAAGCGAATTTGTGAAAATCAGCATTAATGAAAGTATCAATAAATGATGATGCAAAAAATTCCCGACTCTTTTTACTGCATTCGTGACCGGTTTTTCTTTGGAAAAAATGAAATAGAAAATGAATATAAACTGGTTATTCATAACGGCCGCCCACCATCGGTCCAAGTCCGCCGCGAACAATGCCGCCGCCGCAAAAATACACGGAGCCGCGGCGCACAGAAAAAAGACAAATTTCAAAAACTTGCTTTCCGCAGTCTTGAACGATTGCTTCCAAATATAAAAGAAAATTATCAGCAGCGGCGCGCTGAACACGAGCATAAGCGACACAACCGTGGGTCCGATGATTGACAGTGTCGGAAGTATCACATTCTGCGACCAGTCCTTTGCAGAACAGAAATATTCCGAATAAATCAATGCAATTTCGGGAGCGAACGCCGCTCTTTTTGCAAGATGATTTAAGAATTCGACGGGATTATCGAACGGGATATGATTGACCGAATATTGCAAATACAGGAATACGCTTATCATTGAAAAACAACTCAAAGCGAAAACCGCGATGCTGCTTTTTGAATATTTGTTCCTGCACACCTCATATAGCAGCGCTATTGCCAAAGCCGGCATGTATGTTACCATAAATCCCTGGTGTATCATCACCGCAACTGCGCATAACAAAGGGACTGCCCATCTGAAGGCGGGCTTTTTTAAAAAAACAAGCGAAAGCAACGTGATGATGACCCAGTACAAATCGAACCGGCCGAAATAACCGCCGAGCAAATAGGTTACGGAAAAAGGCGATGCCAAAAAAAGAAGCGCGAAAATCTTAATGGACGGCTTCATATCGGTTTCGCTTGTTTTTATGGCGTTCCCCAGTAGAAGCGATATCTGCGCAATCAAAAAAGTGAACGATACGATGGAAACAGCATATACCAGGTTATATGTAATATTATTTGCGAACAATGAAAGCAGTGAACCGATAAATCCTCGCGGGACCAACCCGAATTCATAAGTGATTAAATAATGCGTAAGAAGCCATGGGTCAAGAGTTTGCTCCGATATCATCAGGACAAATTCAAAAAGAAGGAACAGAAAAATAACCATTCCGTATTTTTCTCTTAACGAGTCTTTTGATATCAGTGGATGACTTAACCTGTAGTTTTTCAAAAAAATTTCCCCTGAATGCTGAATTTGACATTCAAATTATTATCTTGAGTTGCTTCACTTGCGCCGAGCATTTTTGGGTATTGTTAAGACAAATATGCGTGATCGCAAAAAAGTTTTCTTCTCATTCTTTTTCCGTGTATTTATTTGTATCGGGCAATTCTTCCGCGATGAAATACCTCGGCCTTTGCTTGGCTTCCAAATAGGTTTTCCCAACATATTCGCCTGCAACACCAACCGATAAAAGTAATATTCCCCCGACAGCCCACACGGACGCCAGCACAAGCAGCCATCCTTTGAACGTGCCGGCAAATGCGGTAAAAATATCGTAGACAGCTATTCCGCCGAAAATAAGCAGACAAAGCATTGCGGCGAGATTGATGAGGCGAAGCGGCTTCAAACTGAAAGAAGTGATGGCTTCCATTGCAAGTAAGAACAGTTTTTTAATGGAATACTTGGTCTTCCCTGCAAACCGTTCGTTTTGTTTATAATGGACAACGGAACTGCTGAAACCCAACAGATGCACAAGGGCAGGCAAGAAGATATTGACTTCGCTGTATCCCGAGAGCGCGTCCATTGCCCGGGAACCCATCAGCCTGCAGGAAGAATGATGCGAGACCATGTCGACGCCAATGATTTGAATGAACCGGTAAAAACCGTCGGCCAGCAGTCTGCGGTGTATCTTTTCATTGTGAATGGGCGCTTTGACGCCATAAACGATTTCGCTGCCATTTTGACGCTCCGCCAGCATCATGTCTATCACGTCAAGATCGTCCTGCAGGTCCGCATCGACTGAAACAGTGATATCGGCATATTCCCTGGCCTGCATCAGCCCGGCCAAAAGCGCGTTCTGCTGCCCGCAGTTGTGCGACAGCCGGATGCCGGAATAAATAACATTATCACGGCAAATGCCGCTGATGATTTCCCAGGTGCGGTCCGTGGACCCGTCGTCAACAAAAAAAACCCGGCTCTTCTGCGAAACCATGCCGCTGCTGATCAGGGCGGTCAGCTTTTCGGCGGTTCTGACCGCTGTCTCGCGAAGAACTTCTTCTTCATTATAACAGGGGACGATAAGATACAGAGTTTCCACGGCCTGCCCGCCATTCGTTGTTTACTCAGGCGAAAATACCGGCGATGTACCGCGCCGTGTTTTTCACCGTTTCGATGTCGCCGAAATATTTCATTTCAATAGAAACATAACCGGAATAGTCGAATGCTTTTATTTTCCTGTGGACCGCGCGTTTTTTCAGGACGGCCAGCATCGGTTCGGAAATGTGGATGTGATGGACCATAGCGATGTTCTTTTTTACTTCTTCGATTTTTTCATTATTAAAAATAGCGGTGCCGAGGTCATAATTGACCCGGAAGCCTTCACTGGCGACTTTTCTGCAAAAAGCAAATGCCTCCGGGGTTGTATTGATCAGGTTGGTCCCGTAATAGAAGGGGATGGGCTCAAACGCTATAACGGCGCCGTGTTTGTATGCGAAATCGCCGATTTCGCGGAAAAACGCTTCCGCAACCGGCAGATATTCAACCGAGGGCATGTTTCTGTTTTTGGGAGAACCGAAAACAAGATTCCGGCACCGGACGGCTTCTGCAAATAAGACCGCTTTCTTCAGATAGTCGAGCAGTCTTTTCCGCTGTTCGGGCGAGGCGAAAATATTCTCATCTCTGCCGAATAACAGCGACTGGACGGATGAAATCTCCAGTCCGTATTCAGACCTCAGTTCTTTTGCGAATATAGCGGCTTCGGTTATGCGGCTGTACGGCTTGTCGGGAAAAAGCCGCGTCGGCGCGATTTCAACGCCGTTGTAACCGATTTCCGATAAAAAACGGTACATTTCGCCGTCGTGCGAGACCGGCCATGCAATGTTGGAGATGGACAGTTTCATTTATTCACCCTGCAATTGTTGTTGCGCCCGGACGAACGCGCATATCTCCCGCGTGGATTGTTCTTTGTCGAAAATATACCCGTTTTGTCCGCCGAAAAGCTTATCGTAGATGGTTTTGATATTATATGACGGCACCGGCTTCTCCATTTCGTTATAAAAGGTTTTTCCCGTGACAGCGCGGTAGATTTCCGCTGCGCCAACCGGTTCGACGGCCAGGTTGAGCAGTCGTATGCCGTTCGCGGCGGCCAATTCGATATGTTCCCAAAGATAAGCGAGATTGAAAAATTGAAATTTCGCGCGGCTGTCGGTGAAATGGAGAGCGGAGAAACCGGCCCTTTCAAATGCCTGCTTGAGCAATTCTCTTTCGTTTTTATCCCGGTATTCACAGCGGTAAAAACCGTCTCCGCGGTTATGGTAACACTGAGCGATGAGCGCTTCTCTGCGTGCCAGTTCTTCATATTTCGACGCCGTCAGCATAGAGGGCAAAACATGAATCAAATCATATAAAAAGTTCTTTTTAAGGTTTTCGCCGAACAACCCGGGCAAACGGATGATATGATAGTCGGGCACATTGCCGCGGACCCATTCTTCGAGATAAAAACGGTTCTTTCCGTAAGGCTGAAGCGTATCGGAATCGATGACGGTGTTTTCGTCGACCTCACGCGGGTCGGCATAAACATCTGCGGTGGAGATCAGAACCATTTTTTTTGGTTTGATTTTTTCAATATTCTCTTCAGCGCCACGGATAGCTTCCAAGTCCTTTTCGGGCGCCGCGTTGGCAAGGAACTTCTCGGCCCTGACGCCGCTGTATACGCATAAATCGGGAGCCAGGCCGAAGGCTTGTTCGATGTTGGTTGAATTGAAAAGCCGGTCAAAACACCGTGCTTTTAAAATGTTGGAACCGACGAAGCCGGTATAGCCTACCAAAATGTCCATATCAGCCCGCACCGCCTTATAAAAAGCCTTCTTTAAGAAATTATTATACCATAATGGCCACGACAATAATTCGTATATCGGGAAATAAGGCTTATGCCGTGCCGTTAAGCGCCGCGGCAGCGAAGGGGCGGCTTGCAGGCAAAAGGGGACGGCATCAAGAGAACGAAACAACCCGGCTTGATAAACCGGGCGCTCATCCGTTGTCTGCGGGTAATCAAAATGCGCTTGTTGTCAATTCCGGTGCAGGCCGTATTTTTTACGGATTCCGGGAAAAAATAAAAAATAGTACAGATAAGTCAGGAAGGTTTTTGCCGATAATACAAAATTTTTAAAAAACATCACAAATCCGTCGTTGGCCATATCGAGGAATTGTTCGCGTAGCATTTTTAAAGCAAAACTGAAAGGCTTTGCGGATTCGGATGTTTTTTTTCTAAAAAGGGTGGATATCATAAAATAGGAATAGACGACATTCAAATCCCGGGTGCTGATTTTTGAAAAATTCTTTACGATGCGGCCGCCCAAGGTTTCAATCACCGCCAAATCATTTAAGGTTGCGGGTAATTGGTATCGTCCCTCATTGATCAGCGATAAAAAGAGTTCTGAACCTGGGTCGGGAAAAAAGTGATTAAAACTGCGCATAGCAAAAGGCAGTTTTTGAGCCATTTCGGCGGTCTGGCGGAGTTCTTCTTCCGTTTCATCGGGGAATCCGACAATAAAAGCGGCTATCACCACAATGCCGGCGTTATAGCAATTAGAAACGGTTTCCGCAATCTTATCATAAGCGATTCCTTTTTTGATCTTCGACAGCCGTTCCCTGGAACCGCTTTCAATTCCGAAAAATATCCAACGGCAACCGGAGTCATATAAATATTTAAAATCTTCTTCTGCGAATCCGTTGATTCTGGTTTGGCAGCCCCAAACAAAATCGAGGCCTGAATTTTTGATTTGTTCACATACAGCGCGCATCTCGCTTTTTGTTCCCAAAAAGTTCTCGTCGGAAAAATAAACGCCATCCAATCCGTGATGACGAATAAGATAATCGATTTCCTTCAGTACATATTCTATCGGGCGCTTTCGATAAGTACATCGGTGATACTCTTTGTTGAAGCAAAAGGTGCACTGGTTGGGGCAGCCTTTGCCTGCATACAGATACAGCATTTTTTTGCACCCAAAATACGCGCGGAAATATTTCGCCGGCTCTGCCAACGACCAGTCAATGACAGGAAGACTCGCGAGATCGGAGAAATCCCTCGCCTTGTTGATCACAATCTTGCCGTTTTCGATAAATGCTAAACCGTCAACATGACTCAGCGGGAGGTTATTGGAGATTGCTTGAATCAACTCGAGCATGGTAATCTCGCCCTCGTTGATGACAACGTAATCCACAACTCCGCTCGATAATACAAGTTCAGGCAGTAAAGATGAAAGCGTTCCGCCGCAGGCAACGGGAATATTGTGCGCTTTGGCCGTTTTGCATATTTTCAAAACGTCTTGAATTGTTTTGGCCGACATCATTGAAACCCCAATGATATCGGGTTGAAAATCTTTTATAACATTTTCGATATCGCATTTACATATGGTCCTGTCGATAAACTTCACATTGTATCCGTTTCCATTGAGATATGTGGCAACCGATAGAATGCCCAATGGTGCCGATAAGCTTCTTATCGATATTTCCACTTTGGGCGATATCAGCAGGACATTCATTGGCCGTTTCAACTCCCGGGCTCTGCGTGACTTTTAATTCAGATTAACACTAATGCGATTCATTGTCAATTTTACCGGAATTCAGGTTTCACGGTTTTTCAACCCTTGAGGATAAAAAATGAAAGATTATTTCTATAAAAATCAATTATCCGGCGACGCCTTGTTGAGTGCCCGCCGAACAAAAAATCGCAGCCGTTGCTATAATCGTTCGGCGTTCTTCATTTGGTTTTTTACATAGATACGACTTAATATAACACTTCGCCTTTGCGTGTTTATGCCGCAAATGCGAAGTGCGTTTATGAATTGACCGCCAGCGGAAAATAGCCCGGTTTGCAGCCTGAAATAGTTGCGGGCGAATGGAAACGACAAGAAGTCAATTCAATCCTTGGCGTTTGAATATAAGCCGTATTTTTTGCGTATTTTGGGGAAGCAAAAGTAATAATAAAGATAAGTCAAAAACACGTTTGCTGTTTTAACGAAATTGATAAAGAACGCAGCAAGCCCCCCTTTTGCAATATCGCTCAACTGTTCTTTTACTATTTTTATTGCAAAACTGAAAGGTTTTGCGGATTTGTCTGTTCTTTTCCTTGCAAAGGTGGATATCATGAAATAGGACCAAACGACATTCAATTCTTTGGTGGGGATTTTCGAAAAGTTTTTGATGATTTTGTCTGCCGGCGAAATCCTGGTCATTTCGCTTAAATCGGACGGTAATTCGTATTTCCCATCAGCAATCAGCGAATAATAGAGTTCGGAACCCGGAACGGGGATAAAATGATGAAACGCCCACATCGTGAACGGCATCTTTTTAGCCAGTTCAATGGTTTGGCGGAGTTCCTGTTCGTCTTCGTCGGGGAAACCGATAATGAAGCCGGAGATGGCAACGATCCCGGCGTTATAACAATTGGTTACCGTTTCCATGATTTTATCGTATGCGATGCCTTTTTTAACCGCCGCCAGCCTCTCCTTAGAACCGCTTTCGATGCCGAAATAAATCCAACGGCAGCCGGCGTCGTACATATATTTAAAATCCTCTTCGAGAAAACCGTTGATTCTCGTTTGGCATCCCCAAACGAAATGGAGGCCGGTCGCCTTGATGCTGTCACAAAAATCATGCATTTCTCGCCTGGTTCCGCAACAGTTTTCATCCGAAAAGTAAACTCCGTCCAAACCGCAATTCGTGACCAGATACTCGATTTCCTTCAACACATAGGCCATAGGGCGTTTTCTGTAGGTGCAGCGGTGATACTCCTTGTTCATGCAGAAGGTACACTGCCCCGGACAGCCCTTGCTGCCGTAAAGATAAATCATCTTCTTGCAGCCGAAATAAGCGCGGAAGTATTTTTCGGGGTCGACGAGAGACCAGTCAATGATCGGAAAATCGGCAAGGTCGGCGAATTCCCTTGGGTTGTTGTAGATGATTTTACCGTCTTTGATAAAAGCCAGGCCGTCGACTTTATCCAAAGGCATTGCGCCGCTTAGTGAGCCGATGAGCTCGAGCATGGTGACTTCGCCTTCTCCGATGGCGACGAAATCCACTTTGCCGCTTTTCAGAACGAGTTCGGCAATTAACGAGGTGAAGGTACCGCCCCATACGACAGGTATCTTTAAATAACGCGCTTTTTCGCTGATGGCGAGCGCATCCGGAATGGCCTTGGTCGACATGACTGCGATTCCGACCAAAGCGGGCTGAAATTCCCTGATGATTTTATCGACATTATAGGGATATACTTCCCGGTCGATAAACCGGACATTGTGTCCTTTTTCTTTAAGATATGTCGCGATCGAAAGGATGCCCAGAGGGGCCGAATCGGTCCGGGTCGATATTTTCGGCTTTGGGCAAATCAGCAGAACATTCAAAGTAATTCCTCTTGCATGGATTATATTAAGTCTAATTTTCAGTCTAACATTCGCGCGGGGGGTTGTCAAATATCGGCGCAGGCGAAAAACCGCTGCGGTCCAATCCCCGCAACAGCATATAAAAAACCGGCGGCGCGCAACACTGCCGCTAAAGCTTTTTTATGATTCTTTTCGTTACTCTGGTATAAAGCCGGTATTTTTTTCGGATATGAGGGAAGCAAAGAATATCGGCAAGCAGAGACAAAAACAGAATAAAAGTCTTTGCAAAATTGGGGAAAAACATCCAAAAACCGTCGCGCGACATATCACGGAACTGCTCCCTGAGGACTTTTGAAACAAGGACGAAAGGCTTGGTCTCTTTCGACGGCTTTTTTCTGAATAAATCCGCGAACAGGAAAAATGCGCGAATCACTCTCAAATCTCTGGAAGGAACATTCGAAAAGTTCTGGAACACCTGCTCAAAGGGCGTCAGGGACGCCACTTCCTCTAAACTTTTGGGTGGTTTTAATTTACCTTCGTTCTTAAGTTCTTGATACAATTCGGAGCCGGGCAGCGGGGTGAAAATATTGATGACGTGCATCGCTCCGGGCATTTGGAAAGCCAAATCAACAGTTTCGCGCAGTTGTTGTTCGGTTTCGCCCGGAAAGCCGGCGATGAAAGCGGTGATTGCCACAATACCGGCCTTAAGGCAGTTTTCGACGGTTTCGACAATCAGGTCGTAAGCGATTCCTTTTTTAATTTTCGCCAGCATTTCTTTCGAACCGCTTTCGATTCCGAAAAACAGCCAGCGGCACCCCGCATCGTACATATAACGAAAATCTTCCACGGTAAAACCGTTGATTTTTGTTGTTGCGCCCCAGACGAAAGGGAGCTGAATGCTCTTGAGACTGTCGCAGAATTCGAACATTTCGTCTGGTGTCTTACAGCAGTATTCGTCAGTGAAATAGACACCGTCCATGCCGTGCGCCTGAACAAGATGGGTGATTTCCCTTGTTACATATTCTAACGGCCTTTTTCTGCATATGGCTCGATGATAGTCTTTGTTCGTGCAGTAAGTACACTGACACGGGCAGCCCTTGCTGGCATATAAATACAGCATTCTATTGCAGGCGAAAAAGGATGAAAAATATCGGGAGGGGTCCGTGAAAGACCAGTCAATCACCGGAAGGTCTGCGAGGTCCGCCAATTCCCTTGGCTCGTTCACCACCGGTTCGCCGTTGTCTATATAAGAAAGCCCTTTGATTTCCGAGAACGGGGCGCCGGTTTTCAACGCATCGATCAGGGCGAGCATGGTGACTTCGCCCTCGCCTTTAATCACAAAATCCATGTATCCGCTTTTAAGGAAAAAAGCAGGATCGGATACCAGCGTGCCTCCCCATACGACCGGAATCTGGTGAGCGCGCAGCGTTTCGCTGACAAGCCGGGCATCCCGAATCGCCTTTGTTGTCATCAGCGACAGTCCGGCGATATCCGGTTTGAATTTGCTGATTAACGTTTCCAGTTTTTCAACACGCACCGACCGGTCGGTAAATTGAACGGTGTGTCCGTGCTCCCGCAGATAGGTGGCCACCGATAAGATTCCAAGCGGAACATAAACGGACCTTGTCGAAATCTCCGGTTTCGGGCAGATGAGCAAAACATTCATCGATGAGCCCCCGGTCATTAAGGCGGCTTTTCCTGACGACGTTAAAAGGGAAAACCGGTGTAATCGTAGAAATCAATGCGCGCGATTGCTTATATAATATAATAAAAATGAAATATTGTCAATTTGCCTTGGTTATGGCTTTGCATTTGCCGCACGTTTCCGTACTGCAAATACAAAAGCTTTTATTTTAAACAGTTCGGCGTCTGAATAGATATAACAAACATTGATTACGTTCACGCTATTGTTTATTCGCGACTGTCGGCGGCACATTGGCCCGGGACGGAGCGCTCGTGCAACCCGTATTTTTTGACAATACCCGGATAAGCTTTTGCATACCAAAGAACGGTAAAAAACCATTTTGCGGAAGCGATTGCCCCGGGAATAACGTAAAGCGGCCCGTTGCGAAAGATTTTAATGAACGCATCGCTGATCATTTTTTTTGCGATGCCGTAAGAGTCGTTATTGATCGAACCTTTGTCCGCAAAGGCAGACCATTGAGTATAATGATGAATCACTTTGAGTTCCCTGTCCGGGACATTGGAAAGGTTGACGTTGAGTTTCTCGAGCCAAACAATTTTACTCCAGGCTTTAAGGGTCTCAGCCGGTTTATAAAGCCCTTTGGCGACAGCATCGTTATACATTTCCGTGCCCGGCTGAAGGAACAGCATGGAAAAAGGGCAGAGGTTTGCGTTGAGCGACAGGCCGAAGCGGACGCTTTCTTTGAGTTCTTCTTCCGTTTCCCCGGGGAAGCCGATGATAAACGAACTCTGCGTGGTCAAACCGATTTCCCTGCACGCGGCGAATATTTCCTTTGCCTTGTCAAGATCGACGCCCTTTTTAATCTGCCTGTTGCGCTCTTTGCGGCCGCTCTCGATTCCGAACAGGATCCAGCGGCAGCCGGCGTTGTACATTTTTTGGAGGTCGCCGCGGTCAAGGGAACCAAGCCTTGTCTGGACACCCCAGGAGAATTTCAACTGTTTTTGTTCGATGAGGTCGAAAAAACGCTGCATTTCCTCTTTGCCGGGATGCCAGTATTCGTCGGCAAAATTGACCGAGTCGATCCCGCAGTGCTTGATCAGGTACTCGATTTCAGCGATGATATGTTCGGCGGGCCGTCTGCGGTGTGTGCTTCTCTGAAAAGTGGGATTGATGCAGAAAGTACACTTGCCCGGACAGCCCTTGGAAAAATAGACATAGATCATTTTTTTGACGCCGAAGAAATACTGGAAATATTTCTCCGGCTTGACAAGCGACCAGTCGATGACAGGGAAAGTGGAGAGGTCCGAAAGCGCGCTGACCGGTAATCCGTACGCGGGAGCCGTCCTTATAGGCGAGTCCATTGATATTTTCGGCCGGGCTTCCGCTTTGCAAAGCGTCGAGCAGTTCGCTGAAAGTGATTTCGCCTTCGCCGATGACGACGTAATCGACACAACCTTCCTGCAGCGCAAGTTCCGGGAAAGTGCTGATGAAATGACCGCCCCAAACGACGGGCTTGTTGAGTTTTTTGGCATATCTCGAGATGCGAAGGGCGTCTCTGCCTGCCATCGGCGAAATCAGCGAGATGCCGACGACATCGGGGTTGAATCCGCGTATTTTCTTTTTCGCGCTTCCCGTTTCCACCATGCCGTCGAAAATGACAGCCGTATGCCCTTTGGCGTTGAGAAAACTTGCAATGGAAAGAAGACCGAGTGGACAAGTGGCGGACCTTGACAGATCGAGCGATATTTTGGGGTTAATCAGCAGAACCTTCACGAGCGTCCTCCCGGGGCCGAACACGCAATCAATGTGATCATACTTCATAGAAATCAAATCACAAACACTATGCAATGTCAAGAAAAAGCCGCCGCCCGGTTTAAAACCGGGCAATGTTTCGCTTTGTAAAGGTTGAAGGCCTTTTCGCCTAAAAAGGCCGAAAATACCGGGCAGGGCTTTGCGATAGGGCAATAAAATGATACAATATATATAAATTTTTAACGAGCGGCTTGCGTTGGGGTGATGAATTGGGCGATATCCTCTTTTTTGTGGTGCCCTGTTTTAATGAGGAAGACATTCTTCCCGTTTCGTCGACCATACTGTCAGGCAAAATCGACGCACTCGTCAAGGCGGGGCTGATCAGCCCGGCAAGCAAGATTCTTTTTGTCGACGACGGTTCGACGGATCGCACATGGGCAATGATTAAAACCCTGCATGAGGATAACTCTTTGTTTCTCGGCATCAGTCTGGCGCATAACAGCGGCGAACAGAACGCCTATCTTGCGGGGTTGATGACCGCAAAAGAGTACGCTGATTTTATTATTACGATCGATGCGGATTTGCAGGATGATATCAATGCCGTTGATGCCATGATTGCCGAGTACCGTAAAGGCAGCGAAATTGTGTATGGCGTCAGGTCCTCCAGGAAACACGAATCTTTTTTTAAGAAAATACCGGCGCAGGCGTTTTATGCGATGATGAAATACATGGGCACCGAACTGATTGCAAACCATTCGCAATATCGCTTGATGAGCCGCAGAGCCGTCGAAGCGCTGGCCGCTTATCATGAGGTGAACATGTTTTTGCCTGCCCTTGTTCCGCTGCTCGGATTTCAAAGCTCGGTTGTCCTTCATGAAAGAAAAGAGAGGGTTGCCGGCAAGTCGAAATATTCCGTCCGAAAATTGTATCACTTGGCGGCTGAAGCCGTAACATCTTTCAGTATGAAACCGCTTCGCGTCATCAAAATTCTCGGAGCGCTTTGCCTGACGGTAGCAGCCGTTGCCGCCGTCTATGCGGTTGTGCTGGCTTATCGCGAAACTTTACCGGGCTGGCTTGCCGTGCTCGCCTGTATTTGGGCGGTCGGCGGCGCTGTGCTGCTGTCCATGGGCATCATCGGCGAGTATACAGGCAAAATGTACGCTGAAGCGAAAAGAAGGCCGAGATATTTTGTTTCGGAAAGTCTGCTTGACCCCCTTGGAGATTCGCTTTCTCAACCGCCCGCCGCAAACGTTGCCGGAGACGATAACAGCCGAAAGGATTAAGATGGGAAATTTTGTCGAATACATCGACTTAAAGCGAGATTATATTACCCGAAGGGACGAATACCTTGACGCGATTGACCTTGTATGTCAAAAGGCGCAGTATGTCGACGGGGAATTTGTCAGGCAATTCGAAAGCGAATTTGCGGCTTACTGCGGCGTGCCGTTTGTTTCCTGCGTCAACAGCGGCACCAACGCGATTTTGCTTTCCATGCTGGCGACGGGGATTCAGAGCGGCGATGAAGTGATTATCCCAGCCAACACATTCGTCGCGACGGCTTGGGGGCCGGTCTACGCAGGAGCGAAACCGGTATTCGTCGACTGCAACCCCGAAACCTGGCAAATCGATCCCGCTTCAATCGAGAAAGCCGTCACTCCGAGGACCCGGGCGGTTATCGGGGTGCATCTCTACGGCCTGCCGTTTGACATTGATGCCGTGCGCGCGGTGACGCAGAGATACGGCCTTCTCTTAATTGAGGATTGCGCGCAGGCGCATGGAGCGACATATAAAGGCCGGCCGGTCGGCGGTTTATGCGACGCCGGCTGCTTCAGTTTTTACCCGACGAAGAACCTTGGTGCTTTCGGCGAAGCGGGCTGCGTCGCTACAGCGGACTCCGCCGTAGCCCAAAAAATCGATTCGCTGAAAAACCATGCCGCCGATATCGGCGGCGACCACTCGGAGATCGGCTTCAATATGCGCATGGACGGCATTCAAGCGGCGGTTTTGAGCGTACGGCTTAAAAACCTCGACGCGCTCAACACCCGCCGGCGGGCCATCGCGCAGCGTTATAGTGAAGAAATCGTCAATCCGCTGATTCAAAAGCAATCGGTGCCGGAGCAAAAGCGGCAT
>Ga0116184_10001024_pt1 | contig 29063 bp, 20 predicted proteins | sample AD_JPNNA5_MetaG_FD_89886 | JGI IMG/M metagenome (GOLD analysis project Ga0116184, IMG submission 89886) | Active sludge microbial communities of municipal wastewater-treating anaerobic digesters from Japan - AD_JPNNA5_MetaG | ecosystem: Engineered > Bioreactor > Anaerobic > Digestate | place... | reverse complement strand
TAACGGTCGTGGTCGGCGTACCGGTCTGTGTCTGTGTGGGCGTCGGGGTAGCCGACGGCGTCTGCGTGCCCGTGTTGGTCGGAGTCGGAGTGAATGGCAGCTCTATCACGGTCAGGTCATAGGTGGAGCCAAACCCGTAGCTGTCCTTGTTGCTGATCGTCGCCACGGCGATGGCTTCAGCCATCGCCTTAAAGTACACCTCGGAGGCCAGGCTGCCTTCGATGCCATCATCGTTCTCGTAGCGCTGCCCGGCCACAGAGACCACGATCACCGTGTCGACCCCGATGGCCAGGTCGCTGGTGATGACGCCATAGACGCGCCCTGCCTTGACGCGGAAACTCACCCGGTCGACATCACCGTCGGGGTAAAAGTTGTGGCGTTGAGTCTCTCCCAGGGCGATGGGTTTGGGGTTCACGTCGTCCGGCTCAAAAGAATCGATCAGCATCGGTGTCGGCGTCAGGGTCGCTGTCGGCGTGGCCAGGAGCTCTGCGCGCAGCGTCTCTCGTTTTGCCTCAGCGGTAGCCGTGAGGGCAGCGCCGGCGGAGCGCGACTCGCCCAGGGCCCGCGCGCCAAGGAAGATGGCGCCGGCCAGAGCAGCCAGTCCCAGGACAACCGCCAGACCCCGCACCGGGATGCCTTCCGCGATGCCACCCAGCGCCGCGGTGATGCCCTGAAGCTGCCCGCCCTTGCTGACCGCCTCCAGGGCAGCGCGCATCTCCTCGGCCGACTGGTAGCGATCCGCCGGGTTGTCCTGCAGGGCCTTCATCACCACGGCACTCAGAGCCCGCGGCACCTTGCGGTTCACCTTGTTCGGCGGCACCCGGTTGCGGAGGTAGAGCTTGGTGGTGAGCATCTCGTAGAGGACCAGACCGATGGCATAGAGGTCGGATCTCTGGTCCAGATAGCCAGTTGTGCCGGCCTGTTCGGGCGACTTGTAGGCCGGTGTCCCCGGGTGAGAGTGGGCTTCCTGGGTGCGCCTGGTCTCGTGGCCGATCTGTGCCACGCCAAAGTCGGTGAGCTTGGCCGTGCCTTCTTTGGTCATCAGGATGTTGCTGGGCTTGATATCGCGGTGCACAATGTCATACTTCCAGATGGCCTGCACCGCGTCGCAGAGATCCATCGCAATTTCGATAGCCCGCTTCGGCTCCAGCGGCCCCGGGGCAATGAGGCTCTTCAGACTGCCGCCGTCCACGTACTCCAGGATCAGACACAGGTCGCCTCTGTCGTCCGTTTCCAGCGAATAGGCGGTAACCACGTTCGGGTGGGCGAACTTGCTGACCACCTGCGCTTCCTTGCGAAAACGCCGCTTATAGTCCTCATAGTCCTCGGGGTTGACCTCGGCGCTCTCGCGCAGCAGCTCCTTAACCGCCACGAGGCGGTCCATTCCCGAGTCGTGCCCCAGATAGATCTTGCCAAAACCGCCTTCGCCGATCTCGGAGATGATCTCGAACTTGCCCGACAGTACATCGCCTATCTTGAGTGCCATGGGACTCTACGTTCCCCCCTGTCTTGTCTGCCCATCAATAGAACCGTGCGCCGTTGGATCCAGACCCTGCTCCTGGCCATGAAGCGGCCCCTCCAGAAACGCCTTCAGCCGGGCAGCAACCGTTCGTTCAAGGTCGCCAGAGGCGTCGAACCACTCGATGGCCGGGTCAGCAGCGCGGAACCACGTGCTCTGCTGGCGCACAAAGCGCCGCGTGTCGCGCCGGAGCAGGGCCACCGCTTCAGTCAGGCTGATCTCGCCGCGCAGATACTGCCCCACCTGGCGATAGCCCAGACCCGACATCGATGGCAGATCACAATGGTAGCCTTTGGCCAGCAGCCCCTGCACCTCAGCTACCAGGCCTGCTTCGAGCATGGCATCGATGCGCCGGTCGATGCGCTGATAGAGCCTGTCGCGCGGCAGGGTTAGCCCCACGCGCAACTGCCGGTAAGGCGGCGGCACCGCGGTCTGCGCCGCCGAGATCGGCCGGCCCAGCGCATAGCAAACCTCCAGTGCACGGATGACGCGCCTGACGTTGCGCGCGTCGATCCGTTCCGCCGCGGCGGGGTCCAACTCCCTCAGCCGGGTATGCAGAGCGAGATACCCCTCGTGCTCGGCCTGTCGCTGCAGCGCGCCGCGCAGACCGGGGTCAGGTGCAACCTCCGGAATACACAGCCCGTCCAGCACCGCTCTCACGTACAGCCCGGTGCCGCCGACCAGTAGCGGCAGCCGGCCCCGGCTGTGGATATCTTCAATGGCCCGATAAGCCAGACGCTGGTACTGAGCCAGTGTGAATGGCTCGTCCGGCTCGACCACGTCCAGCAGCCAGTGCCTGATCTCCTGCTGCTCCAGCCGCGACGGCTTGGCCGTGCCGATGTTCATGCCGCGGTAGACCTGCCGCGAGTCGGCCGACACGACCTCAACGGGCAAGTGCCTCGCCAGACTCAGCGCCAGGGCCGTTTTGCCGACAGCGGTCGGACCGAGAATGGCGACCAGTGGCCGGTCAGGCGGGCTGCTCATCCCAGCCCCAGCACGGCATTGCGCAGCAGTTCGATGGAGCCAAGCTCGCCGCCGGGCGTGAAAACCACCGAGACGGCGTCAATGCCCCAGTCAACATCGTGCAGGTCGTGCGCCGACAGATAATCGCAAGCTATCCGTACCAGGCGCTCTTGCTTGCTCCTGGTAATGGATTCTTTCGGTGTGCCATAGGCAGAACCGCGTCTGGTTCGGACTTCAACAAAGGCCAGGCGGCTGCCCTGCCTCGCCACAATGTCCATCTCGCCTTCGGCGCAGCGGTAGTTGCGTGTGAGGATAACGTAACCCTCACGCTGCAGGTGCCGGGCGGCGAGGTCCTCTCCCAGTTTGCCCAGTTGCTGTCTGGCGTTCGCCACCGGATTGACTACCCGGGCCGATTCTACCATAGGGGCAACGGATGCACAAGTGGGCCAGCGCTCGCCGCACGGAGGAGGCGATTTGACAAAGACGGTCTTTGCCCCTAAAATGGCGTGTGATTTGCGGCGCATTCGTCTAGCGGCCCAGGACACCTCCCTCTCAAGGAGGAGATCGGGGGTTCGAATCCTCCATGCGCTACCTCAGCTCAATACCGGTACCTGCAGGACATCGCAGGTGTGAAGGGGAGTAGCTCGGCGGTGTGGCCGTCAGCACGGCGCTTTGCGCCCGGTCCACACGGCGGAGGAAGGCCGCAGTACGCGCCAACACCCGCTAGCGAGACCTTCGGCATTCGTTTCTGTCCACGGACGAGTGACCGGGGGTCTTTTTGGTGTCAGGCACCTGGCCGAGCTGTGACAAAGGAGACTAGAGCAAATGACCCGGGAAAACAATGGCGTGCCTGCCCCGACCAGGAGCGAGGCCGAGCTCGCTACCAAACCGTCGACGATGCATAATGGCACACTGCAGCAACTGGCGCAGAACCTGCACACCGACCTGCGTCAAGGTCTTACCGCACAGGAAAGCCAGCAGCGCCTGGAGACCTACGGCCGCAACAAGCTGACCGAAGCAGCGGGAACTTCGTTCTGGCAACTGCTGCTCGACCAGTTCAAGGACTTTTTGGTCCTTCTGCTCATCGCCTCCGCCGCCATTTCCATTCTGGTTGGCGAGTGGGTGGACGCGGCCGCCATTCTGGCCATCGTGGTCATCAACGCCGTGCTGGGAGTCATGCAGGAGTGGCGGGCCGAGCAGTCACTGCAGGCCTTGAAGAAGATGGCCGCACCGTCAGCCACCGTGGTCCGCGGCGGACACCAGGAGACAATCCCGGCTGAAGAGCTCGTGCCAGGCGACCTGGTGGTGCTGGCGGCGGGAAACCATGTTCCGGCCGACCTGCGGCTGATCGAAACAGTCAATCTGCGCATCCAGGAGGCCTCATTGACGGGCGAGTCGGTGCCCGTCGAAAAGAACGCCTCCGTGGTGTTGAACGCGGATATCCCCATCGGCGACCGCACCAACAGCGCCTTCATGGGCACCGTGGTCACCTATGGCCGCGGCAAGGGCATCGTGACCTCGACCGGCATGCACACCCAGTTCGGCCTCATCGCGCAGATGCTAACGGCGGTCAGCGCCGAGGAAACGCCGCTGCAGCGCCGCCTGGAAGAGCTGGGCCGCACGCTGGGCACCGCAGCCCTGGTCATCTGCGGGCTGGTGTTCGTCATTGGCGTCGTCCGCGACACCAACCCGGCCATGGTCCTGGTAGAGGGCCTGTCAGCCTACCTCAGCGCTCACCAGATAGAGATCCTCGAGCTGTTCATGACCGCAATCAGTCTGGCCATTGCCGCCGTGCCCGAAGGGCTGCCGGCGGTGGTCACCATCTGCCTGGCCCTGGGCATGCAGAGAATGGTGCGCCGGCACGCCCTGCTCAGGCGATTGCCGGCGGTCGAAACGCTCGGTACCGCCACCTGCATCTGCTCCGACAAGACGGGCACCCTGACCAAGAACGAGATGACCGTCACCCGGCTCTGGGCCGACGGTGCCTTCTACGAAGTGAGCGGGCGGGGCTACGACCCGGTTGGCTCGCTCACCAGCAGCGACCGGGCAATCCAACCGCTCGAGTCGCGACCCCTGCGTTCGCTCCTCCGCGGCGGCCTGCTCTGCAACGACGCGGTGCTGGAGCGAATCGAAGCGCAGAACGGCGAGACGCACGTTACCTGGCGCATGGTCGGCGACCCCACCGAAGGCGCTCTGGTGGTCCTGGCGGGCAAGGCCGGGCTCTGGCGCAGCGAGGTCGAACAGACCCATCCTCGCGTGGCCGAAGTGCCGTTCGACTCGGCGCGCAAACGGATGACCACGGTGCACACCACGCCGGATGAGGACTGGCCCTACGGGGCGTACGTCAAAGGGGCTCCCGACATTCTGCTGCCTCTGTGCACGCACATCGAGACGGAACGGGGCGTCGAGCCGCTGACCCCAGACACCAGAATGGCCATCGAGCGCGCGAACGACGAGATGGCCTCTCAGGCGCTGCGGGTGCTGGCTGTAGCCCGCCGGCCGTTGGCCGACGCGAATCCTGGCGTCATTGACGCTGGAATCGAACGTGACCTGGTATTCCTGGGCCTGACCGGAATGATCGATCCGCCGCGGCCTGAAGTGCGACAGGCGGTGGACCTCTGCTATCAGGCCGGCATCAAGCCGGTGATGATCACCGGCGATCACCAGGACACGGCTGTGGCCATCGGGCAAGAGCTCAACTTTTTCTCCGGCGAAAAGCGCTCGATGACCGGGGCCCAGTTGGATCGCCTCAGCGACGAAGAGTTCGCCAGGGTTGCCGGCGAGGTCGATGTCTACGCCCGCGTGTCGCCCGAGCACAAGGTGCGCATTGTGGACGCCCTGCGCAGTCAGGGCCACGTCGTGGCCATGACCGGCGACGGCGTGAACGACGCTCCCGCGCTCAAGCGCGCCGATATTGGTGTAGCTATGGGCATAACCGGAACGGATGTGGCCAAAGAGACGGCCGACATGATCCTCACCGACGACAACTTTGCCTCCATCGTCGCTGCGGTTGAGGAAGGGCGCGTCATCTACTCGAATATCCGCAAGTTCGTCTACTACCTCATCTCGTGCAACATTGGCGAGATCCTGGTCATCTTCCTGGCCATGGTGGCCGGGCTGCCGCTGCCGCTGCGGCCGATCCACCTGCTGTGGCTCAATCTGGTCACCGACGGGCTGCCAGCTTTGGCCCTGGGCCTGGAAAAGGGCGAGCCGGGCATTATGCAGCAGCCGCCGCGCCCGCCGCGCGAGCCGGTCATCAACCGCGAGATGGCGCTGAACACGGCCGTGCAGGCCGTGGCCATCACTGCTACCACGCTCGGCGCGTTCCTCATCGCGCTGCGCATCTATCCGAACTCGCTGGTGGCTGCCCAGACGGTAGCCTTCACCACCCTGGTGCTGTCCGAGCTGTTCCGTGCCTATACCTCGCGCTCGGAGCACTATCCCCTGCTCAAGCTGGGCATCTTCTCCAACCAGTACATGGTGTGGGCCACGCTCTCGTCGTTCCTGCTGATGATGGCCGTGATCTACCTGCCGCTGTTTGAGCCCATCTTTTTCACTTATGACCTACCCTGGTCGGACTGGCTATACATCCTGCCGCTGACGCTCGTTCCCTCCGTCGCAGCAGAGATCGGCAAGTGGATCGCCTCGCGCCGCACTTCACGCCCGGCAGGGCGCGCGAGCGCTTCCTGATACGGTGATCAGAGAGGCCGGCTCCCCGGTCGGCCTCAGGTCCAGCTCACCGCCTGCGGCCCCCCCGGGGGGGCAAAGAAGCGCAGCCGTTGACAATTCGACTCCGCAGGGTATAATCTCCAGCCATCTGGCAGCGGGGCGCCGGCCCCGCCGACTGACCGCCGCAAGGTGAGCATGAGCAGAACCCTGTACCATCTGGATGCCTATTGCCGCGAGTTCGATGCTTCCGTGACGCGCTCGGTTCAGAACGCGTCTGGAGTCACAGGCGTCATCCTCGACCGTACCGCCTTTTACCCTGCCTCTGGTGGGCAGCCCAACGACCTGGGAACGCTGAACGACGTAAAGGTCGTCGATGTTACAGAAGTAGGGCAGGAGATCGTGCACTGGCTGGAGCAGCCCCTGACCGAGACCAGGGTGCACGGGCAGATCGATTGGACGAGGCGCTTTGACCACATGCAGCAGCATACCGGCCAGCACATCCTCTCCCAGGCCTTTTTGGAGCTGTTCAACGCACAGACCGTATCCTTCCACCTGGGGCCAGAGTCGTGCACCATCGATCTCGACCGGGTCATCCTTGAGCCGGAGCGCCTGGATCCGGCGGAGGACCGGGCCAACGCGGTCATCGTTGCGGATCGGCCCATCGTAGCACGCTTTGTCAGCGCCGATGAAGTATCCACACTGGGCTTACGCAAGGCGCCCACCGTCGATGAGGACATTCGGATTGTCGAGGTGGAGGGCTTTGACCGTTCGCCCTGCGGCGGAACGCATTGCGCACGCAGCGGCGAGGTCGGCCAGATTGCCCTGCGCCGTGCCGAGCGACGCGGGCACGAGACAAGGATCGAGTTCGTCTGCGGCTGGCGCGCCCTCCGGGACCACCGCCGGAAAACCAGAGCGCTGCACGAGACGGCTCAGTCTTTCAGTGTCCAGGAGCGTGACCTGCCTGCCGCCGTACAGCGGCTCTCCGCCGAAGCAGCGGAGCAGCGCCGTGAGCTGCAGCAGTTGCGCGGCGAACTCCTACCGCGAGAGGCCGAACGGCTGCTGGCTCAGGCCAGGGTGTGGGGAACACGGCGCGTGGTGGTCCAGTCCTTTGCCGGCCGCGACGTCACCGAGCTGCGCCGGCTGGCCTCGCTGCTCACCGCCACACCCGGGGTTGTCGCCCTGCTGGGAACCGGCGGCGAGCTGGCGAGGGTGGTGTTCGCCAGAAGCAGCGATGCTGGCGCCGATATGGCCGGCCTGGTAAGCCAGACCTGCCAGGAGTTCGAAGGCAAGGGCGGTGGACAGGCGGACCTGGCGCAGGGCGGCGGCTTTCCCGGCCAGCGCCTGGCAGAGGCACTCGAACGGGCCTTTCACTCACTGACCGAGCACTGAGGGGAGTCAAGATGAAGGAAATTGCTTCCGGCGTCTATTGCGAGACGAGCTATTGCTCCGGCAACGTCGGTTTTGCAGTGACCGAAGAGGGAGCAGTGCTCGTCGACTCGCCGATGATGCCCAAGGACGCCTGGGACTGGCTGCGCAAGATCACCTCGACTACCAAGAAGGGCATCACCCTGCTTATCAACACCGATTACAAGCTCGAACGCGTGCTGGGTGGCTGTTTCTTTCCGGCCACAACCACCATCGCGCACCAGAACACCTGGTCGGAGCTGGAGCGCTATGACGAGCAGTTCTTGCAGCGCCAGCTCGCTCACTATAGCGATTGTGATGTCCAGGCCCTGGCCGAACTGCCCAAGACGCGCATCGTGCACCCCGAGCTGACCCTCACCGCCGATATGTCCGTCTTCAAGTCGGGACGTGCCTTCCGCCTGCTCTATGCGGGGGGCCACACTCCGGCCAGCATTGTCGTGCAGATGCCGCGCGAGAAGGTGCTTTTTGCTGGCGATGTGGTGGTCAACGGCGAGCATCCCAACCTCTCTCAGGCCAACAGCATGCGCTGGCTCCACGCGTTGGAGGTCATCCGCCGACTCAAAGAGGTCGAGCTGATCGTGCCCGGGCGGGGCGAGCCGTGCCACCCGCTGGCCACAGAGATCCTCTCCGACTATATCAGCAAGATGCGCGAGCGCGTCTACGACTGCTTTGCCAATGGCTGCACCCGCCGCGAGTCAGTGGACAGGGTGCGTATGCAGGACTTTTTCCCTTTCCCGTCCAGCAGGAGGGAAGAGGTCGAGCGCCGTATTCGTGCTTCGGTGGAGCGCGTGTACGACGAGTTCAAGAAAGAGAACGAGAAAAAGCGGCACGCGGACGGCTGAGCCAACCGGCCATTGCCCCCACGAACAGCCCCGCGTCCGCAGAGGAGTGACTGTCGATGCCGCCTGACGAAGGTCTCCTGGCCCACGCGTGGCGTGGCATTCGCGCCGTTGGGTTGAGCAACACCCTGCAGTCCGCCCTCTACCCGCTGCGACGCGCCTTTTACGAGGGCAGTTTCGCCGGCGGCCGGTCGTCTCCGTCTCTGCTGCAGGGGCTGATGGCCGTGTTCGGCCGCCGGCCCGCTTCAGCCCCGACCCCGCCGGAGGACCTGGCCGGCTGGAACACCCCGGGCGCGGTCCTGTCCACTGAGCGAGCTGGCCGAGTGGTGACTCTGCACTGCGAACGAGCCACCGTGCAGATCGCCGTGCTGGCCGCTGATCTCTTCCTGGTGCGCTGCTCCACGGCTGGTGTCTTTGAAGAACCCTTCTCCTACGCCGTCGCCAAACCGGCGTGCGACTGGCCGCCGGCGGGCCTGGAGCTGGAGGAGCTTCCAGACGCGATCGAGATTCGCACCGGCCAGGTCACCTGCCGCGCAATGCGCTCGCCCTGCCGCATCTCCTTCCTCGACCCAAACGGCGCCCTGCTCCACGGCGACCAGCAAGGCATGGCCTGGCACGGCGAACGAGTGGCGCTGTCGACAATGCTGCTGCCCGGCCAGCAGGTGTACGGGCTGGGGGAAAGAGCGCTGGGACTGAACCTGCGCGGCCAGCGAGTGACTCTCTGGAACGTGGACCCCCAGAACTATCAGCCGGGGTCCGATCCGCTCTATTTGAACATCCCCTTCTGCCTTGGACTGGCAGCAGGCAGGGCCAGCGGCGTCTTTTATGACAACACCTACCGGGCCACGCTCGACCTGGGCGCCACGCGGCAGGACGAACAGGTCTATTCCGCCGAGGGCGGCGAGCTGCGCTACTACTTCCTCCACGGCCCCTCGCTGGCCAACGTGCTCGACCGCTACACCGAGCTCACCGGGCGTACCCCGCTGCCGCCGTTGTGGGCGCTCGGCTACCAGCAGAGCCGCTGGAGCTACTATCCTGCATCGCGGGTACGCGAGATTGCCTCCAGGATGAGGGAGAACCGTATCCCCTGCGATGCACTGTACCTGGACATTCACTACATGGACGGGTACCGCTCTTTCACCTGGGACCGGCAGCGCTTTTCCGACCCGGCGGGGCTGCTCTCCGACCTGCACGCGCTGGGCCTCCGCGTCGTGGCCGTGGTCGACCCGGGCATCAAGGCCGATCCGGGCTATCGCGTCTGCGCCGAAGGGCTGGACCAGCACCTGTTCTGCACCTACCCCGATGGGAAGGTAGCCGGAGGTCCGGTGTGGCCGGGCGAGTCCTACTTTCCGGATTTCACCGCCGAACGGGCGCGCCGCTGGTGGGGTGACCTCTACGCCGGCCTGCTCGCTGACGGCGTGGACGGCATCTGGAACGATATGAACGAACCGACCGTGATCGGGCCGTCGGGCGACTCGCTCGCCGGCTGCGTTCGCCACGATTGGGACGGCCGAGGCGCCGACCATCGCCAGGCCCACAACGTGTACGGGCTATTGACCGCCAGGGCCACATTCGAAGGGCTGAGCCGCCTGCGGCCGAACCTGAGGCCGTTTGTACTCACCCGCTCCGGGTGGGCCGGTGTGCAGCGCTATGCCGTCTCCTGGACCGCCGACAACAAGAGCACCTGGGATCACCTGCGGCTGTCCATAGCGATGGTGTTCGGCAAGGGTCTGTCGGGTCTGGCCTTCACCGGGGCCGATGTGGGCGGCTTTGACGGAGATGCCGATGGCGAGCTGCTGCTGCGCTGGACGCAGTTGGGGGCCTTCCTGCCCCTGTTTCGCAACCACTGCTCCATCTGGAGCCGGGATCAAGAGCCCTGGGCCTTTGGCGAGTCGTACCTGAGCCACATCCGCAGCGCCATCGAGCTGCGCTATCGCCTGCTCCCCTACCTCTATACCGCCCTGTGGCAGTGCTCGACGACCGGCGCGCCGCTGGCCAGACCCCTGGCCTGGGATTTCCCATCGGACGAGTCGGCTCTGCAGGCCGAAGACGAGTTCCTCTGTGGCGACTCACTGCTGGTGGCACCGGTGGTGGAGCAGGCTGCCACGGCGCGAACCTTGTATCTCCCATCTGGCACCTGGTACGACTGGTGGAGCGGCGCCAGGCGCAGTGGGGCCGAGCGCATCACCGTCGAGGCACCGCTCGAGCGAATACCTCTGTGGGTCAAGGCCGGTGCTGTGGTGCCCCTGTGGCCACTGCGCCAGCACACGGGAGAGCCACTGCCGGACAGGATCACCCTCGACATCTACGCCGGAGAGGGACACAGTGTGCTTTATGAGGACGACGGGCTAACCCTGGGCTACCGCAACGGGGACTCGCGCGTCACCGAATTCGACCAGCGCCTGGCCGATGGGGCGCTGCACCTCGACGTGCGACAGAACGGCGTCTTCGTGCCGGGCTATCAGCGCATCGAGTGGCGCGTCCACGGCCTGACCAGGCCCGCGGCAGTGCAGGTCGACGACCAACCCCTCAGTGATTGGGAATGGCTGGATGACGGTGCCGTGCTCCGCTTTGAGACAGGTGATGCTCCGCACCGGCTGGTCATTGCGGCGTCGACTCGAGGAGCCTGAGCGCCCGGTTCACGATTGCGCCGACGGAAAAGCCCAGCCGTTCCAAGAGCACCTCGCCCGGAGCAGAGGCTCCAAAGCGGTCCAGCGCCACTGCCTCACCGTGCGTCCCGAGCCAGCGGTGCCAGCCGAAAGAACTCCCCGCCTCAATGGACATCCGCGCCGCGGCCGAATCGGGCAGCACCGACTTTTGGTATCCCGGCGGCTGTGCGGCGAACAGCTCCCAACCGGGCATACTCACCACCTGCACCGGCACGCCCCGTGACTCGAGCTCCCTACTGACGGCCAGAGCCAGGCTGACCTCGGACCCGGTGGCGATGAGGATCAATCGCGGCTCCCCGCCGGCCGGCCTGGTCAGGACGTAGGCGCCGCGCTCGAGGCCAGAAGCCGGTGCGTACACCTTGCGGTCGAGCACCGGCAGCTTCTGGCGGCTCAACACGAGGGCCGTCGGGCCGTCTCTGTGCTCGAGCGCCCAGCGCCAGGCGGCGACGGTTTCATTGGCATCAGCCAGGCGCAGCACGGTGAGATTGGGCATCGCCCGCAGAGCGGCCAGGTGCTCCACCGGCTGATGCGTCGGCCCGTCCTCTCCGAGGCCAATGCTGTCGTGGGTGAACACATAGACCACCGGCAGATGCATCATCGCCGCGAGGCGAATCGCCGCACGCATATAGTCGGAGAACACCAGGAACGTGCCGCCGTAGGGCCTGAGTCCGCCGTGCGCCGCCAGGCCGCTGAGAATGGCCCCCATCGCATGTTCTCGAACCCCAAAGTGCAGGTTGCGGCCCTGTGGCGTGGTGGCGCTGAACTCGCCCTCGCCTTTCAGGTAGGTGTTGTTGGACGGGGCCAGGTCCGCCGAGCCGCCAACCAGCTCTGGCACGAGGCTGGCCAGCGAGTTCAGCACCTGACCGGAGGCCTCGCGGGTAGAGACCGCAGCCGTAGCGTCGCCAAAGACAGGCAGCGCGGCTTCCCAGTCCTTGGGCAGTTCGCCTCTCTGCCGGCGGTCCCATTCGGATGCCAGCTCGGGGTAGGCACCGCGGTACTCTGCCAGGCGCTGCTCCCACATTCTCTGGCCCTCGGCACCGCACTCGCGAGCCAGTCGAAAGTGCGCCAGCGCTTCCGGCGGCACCCAGAAGTGGCTGTCCGGTGGCCAGCCCAGCGCCTCTTTGGTGCGCCGCACTTCGTCGGCTCCCAGGGGCGCACCGTGCGCTGCGGCACTGTCCTGCTTGTGCGGGCTGCCGTAGGCAATATGTGTGCGGGCGATGATCAGCGAAGGCTGATCGTGCTGAAATCGGGCGGTTTCCAAAGCCCTGGTCAACTGCTCGATGTCGTTGCCATTAACCTCCTGCACGAACCAGCCATAGGCCGCAAAGCGGCCCGCCACGTCCTCCGTAAAGCTGAGACTGGTCGAGCCCTCGATGGTGATGCGGTTGTCGTCGTAGAGATAGGTGAGCCGGCCCAGTTTCAAATGGCCCGCCAGCGAGGCGGCCTCGGAGCTGATGCCTTCCATCAGGTCGCCGTCGCTGACGATGCCGTAAGTATCGTGATTGACCAGCTCGTATCCCGGTCGGTTGAAACGCGCTGCCAGCATACGCTCGGCGATGGCCATACCCACGCCACTGGCAAAACCCTGGCCCAGCGGGCCGGTGGTGGTCTCGACTCCAGGCACCAGGCCGCGCTCGGGGTGGCCCGGGGTGAGGCTGCCCCACTGACGGAATCTTTCCAACTGCTCCAGCGGCAGGTTGTAGCCGGTGAGGTGCAGCAAGGCATAGAGCAGGGCGCAGCCGTGCCCCGCCGAGAGCACAAAGCGGTCGCGGTCGGGCCAGGAAGGGTCGGCCGGGTTGTGCCTGAGGAAGCGTGTCCAGAGCACATAGGCCATCGTCGCCGCGCCCATGGGCATCCCGGGATGACCCGACTGGGCTTGTTCCACCATATCCATAGCCAGAGTGCGAATGGTATTGATGCAGAGGTCATCCAGGTTCCGGCCGTCCATAGCCACGCTTCCCCCTTTCATGCTGCCTGGCTGCCTCGCCGGGACTCGACGTCCATTATACTCACCGCCGTGCCCGAGTGGCGGGGCACTTGGCGACCTCCACTTGCCTGCGGTACAATCGGCCCATGTCACCGCAGGCAACCATCGAGTGGGTACGCCAGGCCCTGAGCGGCCCTCTCCCGGGCCGGGCGGCCCAGTTGACCATGGCCACTCGCCCTCGTCCCGAAGACAGGCCGGACATTCCCGCTCCCTGCCCGCACGAAGGGGCAGTGCTCATCCTGCTTTACCAGGCGGAGGGCGGGCTGCAGTTCCCCCTGACCGTGCGCAGCAGCACCGTGCACGCGCACAAGGGTCAGATCTCCCTGCCCGGGGGAGCAAAGGAGCCGGGGGATGAGGGATTCGAACAGACGGCCCTGCGCGAGGCATCGGAAGAGCTGGGTGTGGCGACGGCGACTATCCAACTCCTGGGTGCACTGAGTCGGCTCTACATACCGCATAGCCGGTTTTGTGTACACCCCTTTGTGGGCTATGCCCCAGAGCAGCCGAACTGGCACCCGGATCCAGCCGAGGTGGCCGAGCTATTCAGCGCACCGCTGGGCGACCTGCTCGAGCCATCGACGGTGCATGAAGAAGTAAGCGTGCACGACGGCGTGTCGTTCCTCGTGCCGCACTACCGGTTTGGCACGCACCGGGTCTGGGGAGCGACGGCCATGATTCTGGCCGAATTCGTCGCTCTGCTGCGTGCCGCGCCCCAGACTGCCGCGAGCTAGAGCACGCGCAGGTAGCGTTCGACCTCCCACGAGCTGACCTGCAAGCGGTACTCGTCCCACTCCTGCCGCTTGGCCTCGATGTAGCGCTTGAAGGTGTGCTCACCAAACGCCGCAGCGATCACCTCGTCTCGTTCCAGCTCCTGCAATGCTTCCTCCAGCGTGCCGGGCAGGCTGATAATGGCCCGCGACCGTAGCATCGTCGAGTCAAGCTCATAGACATTCTCCTCCACCGGCGGAGGCGGGGTAAGGTCGCGACGAATGCCATCCAGACCTGCTGCGAGCATGGCCGCAAAAGCCAGGTACGGGTTGGCGCTCGGGTCGGGGCAGCGCAGCTCGCAGCGAGTCGAGATCCTGCCGTCTCCCGGCGGGGGCGCAGGAATGCGGATGAGCGCCGACCGGTTGACCCGCCCCCAGCAGATATAGACCGGCGCTTCATAGCCGGGCACGAGCCGCTTGTATGAATTGACCGTTGGCGCCACGACCGCCGCCAGCGCACGGGCGTGAGCCATCTGTCCGGCGATAAAGTTGTAGGCCAGTCGGGACAGTTGGTAGTGGTCGTCTCGGTCAAAGAACACGTTACGGCCATCCTTCGAACTCAGGCTCTGGTGCGTATGCATGCCCGAGCCAGCCTCGCCCGCCAGCGGTTTGGGCATAAACGTGGCATAGAGGCCGTTGCTCTGCGCGACGGCCTTGATCGTGTAGCGCAGGGTCACCACCGCGTCGGCGCTCGACAGGGCATCGGCGTAGTGAAAGTCGACCTCCTGCTGACCCGGACCGCACTCGTGGTGGGTCGCCTCGACGGCAATGCCCATCTCTTGCAGCGCCAGCGCAATGCGGTTGCGAACCTGAGAAGCCAGGTCCAGCGGAGAAAAGTCAAAGTAACCGGCATAGTCCTGCGGCACGGCGCTCGGCTCGGCCTGTCCGTTGCTCTTGAAAAGGTAGAACTCGACCTCCGGGCCAGTGTGAAAGGTGTAGCCCAGCGCGCTGCAATCGGCGATGGCGTCCTTCAGAATGCGCCGCGGATCTCCGGGAAAAGGCCGACCCGAGGGGTCAAAGGCGTCGCAGATGAGGCGCGCCGTGCGCTCTGGCGCCTGCGTCCACGGCAGAAGAGCATAGGTCGCTGGATCGGGGCGCAGCACCATATCGCTCTCGGCAATGCGGGCAAAGCCCTCGATCGAAGAGCCGTCAAAGTTGATACCCAGCTCCAAAGCTGTGCGCAGCCCGGACATCGGGATGGTCACGTTCTTGACTGTGCCATAGAGGTCGGTGAACTGTAGACTGACAAAGCTCACCCCATCAGCTTGAGCGCGTTCGATGATTGAATCGGTCATTCGTCCTCCAGACAACCAGAGTCCAAAACAAAACGACGGCGACCCGGGGAGATCGCCGTCGTTCTCCGTGTGCCAGGGTGGAGACAGGAATCAGAGCTGCTGTCTACGCTGGTGCAGGACCAGCCACCCCAGCCAGAATAACAAGCCAGCGCCGATGAGGGCCAGCCTGGCCATTCTGACCGCGGACCAGTAAGCAAAACCAGCATTCACCTTGGCCGTCCGGCTCTGCTGCCAGATGCCGGGGTCAGTGCGCACCGGAGGTTGGTCAGGCACAGCCGGCGTCCAGCTCAGATTGACCTCAAAGGCCAGTATCCGCTCACCCGCGGAGCGGGGCTGGACCGTCCATCGCCAGACCAGGGATGATTCCGGTCTGGTCAGGATCTGCAACTGCTCCGATGCCGCGCTTGTGTCGAATGTTGCCGCATTGAGCTGCGCATTGGCCGCGAGCACGTAGGTGTCAAACTCGCTGCTGCCAGGCCCCGGCTTCTCCGGCCGAAAGACCAGGGTAACCGGGTAGGTGCCACCCACCTCCATCGGCTTCCACCAGTGGAGCTCGATCACCCGCGGCGAGCCAGGGGTGATGGCCGTGGGTGTCGCCGCAGGGGTGACCGCGGGAGCCGGAGTATCGGCCGGCGGCGCCAGCGTGGGCGCAGGCGTCTCGCTCGGCAGTGACGGGCTCGTTGCTGCGGATGTCGGCTGGGGCGGCTGGTAGCGAATGGTGAGCCGCGGCCGGCGTTCCGAGTCGGCGTTCTCGCTGGAGAACAGAATGTGCTGCGAAGGCACGGTGGTCTCGAGGCTCTTGACCATCAGGCCGTGGTTGGTGGACGGGTCCTGCAGCCACTGCCTCACCGCGCCAGTCACATCGAACAGGAGCCACTCTGGAGCCGGCCCGCTCTTGATGACCTGCAGCGGCTCGGCCTGGCGGTCGCCGGCGCCATTCGCTCCCGGCTGCTGCCAGGGCCTGGTCCAGGTGATCCCGCAGGCATCCCACTCATTGAGCGGCAAGTACAGCCCGATCTCGGCGCCCTGGTTCCCCTGAACTGCATAGAGCTCGAGCGTGGCGTTCGCCACTGCGGCAGCAGCGGGCAGACCGGTCAGATCAAAGCGCAGGAAGGCAACGGCCTTGTCCGTCGTGACCACGAACAGCTCTGCGGAGTGGCAGTAGTTCTCCTCTGGCGCGTAGAACTGGATGAAGGTATCGATGTTGCCGGCATAGCCATCGCGGCCCTGCTGCAGCACCACTGTCGAGGGTTCGCCAGAGGGTGTGGGAGCCGCCGTCGGGGCCGGAACCGTGGCGGTCGGAAGCACAGCAGTGGGCTGACCTGTCACCTGAGCCGCCGGCTGTGCAGGAGCCTGTGCCACAGCGAGGCCCAGCACCTCGTCTGGCAGAGCCAGCACTTCCACCACTTCGCGGGGCGCACGGGCCTGCAGCGCCACCGTCAGGGCCAGCGCCAGGCTCAAAGCCACCAGACTCAGTCTCAAGAGTAAACGTGCCATGGTTCGCCCACTCCCGTCTCTCTCGTAGATACGCTAGTATAGGCCCGGACTGGCCAATTGCCAAAATGGGGTGTGCCCAACGGACCGCGCTTGACACCTGGCCAGCGTGCGACCATAATCGCGCCATCATGAGCCGCCAGACTCTGTCCGCCAGACGCACCCGCTTGCTGACCGCCCTGCTGCTGACCCTTGTGCTGGCCGCGTGTTCGCCTCGCCAGCCGGCGGTTGTCGACCTCGCGCCGGGCGCCACAGTAGACCTACAGGGCTGGAAGTTGACGGTGAAGAGCGTCCGCTGGCTGGCCCCCGATGCCTACCGCAAGCCATCTATCGGTTGCGGTTTCCTGGCCGTGGAGATCACACTGGAGAATACCACCGGCGGCATCCGTTATGTAATGCCAGAGCACCAGATGTTGCTGCTCGACCCGCAGGGCAACGAGCTGCAGCCTCACCCTGCGGCTGGCGTTCTGGCGGCCAGGGAGCAGGGTTGGCTCGTCGTGCAGGGCGAGATCGGCCCGGGCCAGATCGTGGCCGGTGCCGTCTCCTACGAGGTGCCCCTCGGCCTCAGCGGTTGGCGCTGGGTGTTCCGGCCGCGGCTGCTGGGCTCGAGGGTCGAAGCGGTGTTGGACCTGGAAGGCCTGACCGTACAGTAACCCACCATTCTCGTCGGGCGGTCGTATGCAGCGCCAATCGCCGACTCTGTCACAACACCTGTGGCGACTGCTCTTTCCACCCCGCTGTGTTGCCTGCCGGCAGCGCGGCGAGCTGCTCTGTCCCTCCTGTCTGGCTTCGGTGCGGTTGCGCCACCTCGTTCCCGCAGGCAGCTTGCACGATCTCCATCCGCTGAGCGGCGTACGCTCGGCAGCCGAGTTTGCCGGGCCGATGCGCCAGGCGGTGCACCATTTCAAATATGGTGGACTGCGCGCCCTGGCCCCGACGCTGGGCAAGATGCTCGCCGACAACTGGAGCGAGGACCCCTACCCCGCTGACCTCATCGTTCCCGTGCCTCTCCACTCGTCGCGGCTCAGGCAGCGCGGCTACAACCAGTCGGCGCTCCTGGCCCGCGAACTGGGTTGCCGCACCGGCCTGCCTGTCTCCGAGCAGGCCCTGACCAGGAAGATCGCCACTCCGCCCCAGGTAGGGCTGAACGCCCACGACCGAACGCTCAACATGCAGGGCGCCTTTGCCTGCGAAGGCGGCACCGTGCGTGGCCGTGCGGTAGTGGTGATCGATGACGTGATGACCACCGGTGCCACCCTGCGCGCCTGCGCCGAAGAGCTGCTGGCGGCAGGCGCCAGCCGCGTGTGGGGGCTGACCCTGGCCGCTGAGCCAACTCGCCGCTAGCGCCAGCTATTGTCACTTTCCAACCCCGTCCGCTTGGTCTTTCAGCGCGGTTGTGATAGAATTGCGCGTTTGACAAGTCTCGTCAGGAGCAGAGATGATCCCAACGCTTCCCATTCAAATCAGTTGCCCGAGCTGCGGCCACAAGTACGCCGCCCAGGTGCAAAGCATCGTCGACGTGTCTCAAAACCCCGAGCTCAAGTCGGCCCTGCTGCGCGGCCAGCTCAACGTCGTCACCTGCCCCGCCTGCGGAACACCGGCTATGGTCAGTGCTCCGCTGTTGTATCACGACCCGGCCAAGTCGCTCTTGCTACTGTTTGTGCCACCCGAGCTGAACCTGCCGTTGCCAGAACGCGAACGCCTCACCGGCCAGTTGGTCAATGCGCTGATGAGCGTGGTCCCGGCCGAGAACCGCAAGGGCTACTTCTTGAACCCCCGTTCGGTGCTGACCATGCAGGGCCTCATCGACGAGGTTCTCAAAGCCGACGGCGTAACGCCCGAAATGCTGGAAAAGCAGCGCTCCAGGACCAGGTTGATCCAGGACCTGCTGGCGCAACTCGATGACCAGGCCAGGCTGGATGAGCTGATCGAACAGCACAAGCCCGAGCTGGACTATCCCTTCCTGCTGACTCTGACCGCGACGCTCGAGGGTGCTGCGGCCTCGGGCCAGAAGCTGCTGGCGGAAAAGCTGCTCAGGCTGCGCGACCTGCTGGTTGAGCGCACCGGCGTGGTGCTGCCCGAACCGCTGCCCTTTGACACCCCGCAGGAGGAGGTGCTCAAGCGGGCCCTGGCCTTTAAGGAAAAGGAAAGCCTGTGGGCCTTTGTGCTGTACAACCGGCCGCTGCTGGACTATACGTTCTTCCAGGCCCTCACCGAGCGCATCGAGAAGGCAGCGCCAGAAGAGGCCGCGGCCCTCACTCAGCGCCGCAGCGACCTGCTCGAGATGACGGCCCGCCTGGACAAGGAAGCGGAGGAAGCGCAGCGAGCCAAGCTGGCGCTGTTGCAGCAGATCCTCTCCAGCTCTGACCCGGCCAAGACCCTGCGCGACAACAAGCAGGAAATCGATACCTTCTTCCTGGCTATGCTCGGAGCCGCACTGCGTACGGCAGAGAAGGAGAAGCGTCCCGAGGACGTCAAGCGCCTGCAGATGGTCAACGAGCTGGCCTTGCAAGTCCTGCAGGACAACCTGCCGCCAGAGCTCAGGCTGGTCAATGAGCTGCTGGCCGCCGCTTATCCGGAGGGAACCCGGCAGATCCTGGCCGAGCGGCGCAAGGAGCTGAACCCCGACCTGCCAGAGATCCTGACCGCGCTGGCCGAGGATTTGCAGGGCCAGGGGCGGCCAGAGGCCGCGCAAAAGCTCAGGGACGTTCGTTCCCAGGCCGAGGAGCTGCTCAAGGGCGGGGGAGAGATCCTGACCGCTCGTTCCTGAGCGGCTTACACTGCACAGACAGACAGAGAGCCCGACCCAGAACTGGGTCGGGCTCTATCGTTGTCAGCGCTCGTGCTTTCTGGATCAGGCGCCCCAGACGATCAGCCGCGGCTCGAACGCGTTGGGCAGGTCCTCGTGACGCGGCAGCACGCGCAGCGTAAAGCCCCGTACTCCGCTGTGCTGGCTGCGAGTCCGGGCGACAAAGAGCGAGAGACCCCTCTTCTGGCTCACAAAGTCCATCGGGGTAGCGTGTCCGCCCGAGATCTCCTGGTCCGAATCCAGCGTGCCCTCATACAGCTCCACTGACACGTCGTCCGGGCTCAGCTTGCCCAGCTCGACGCTGGCCCGCACCTCCAGCTCCGACCCGACTGGCAGCTCATCTGTTCCATTGGCGTCCAGCGGGGCGGTGCCGAGACGCGACTCGACGCCGGCAATGCGCACCGCGGGCCAGTGCTGATAGAGCTTGGCCTTCCACTCTCCCAGCGCCTTGGCCCGGGCATAATTGCGCGCGGTCAAACGGCCGTAGCGCACCTCTGCGGGACAATAGAGACGCTCGGCGTACTCCAGGGCCATCCGGCCGGTGTTGTATGCCGGCACGATCGTGCAAATCGAGTTCTTCATCCTTTGTATCCAGCCGCGCGGCAGACCGTCAACACCGTGATTGTAGAACAGGGGGACAATGTCCTTTTCCAGCAGGTCATAGATGGCGTTGGACTCGACCTCGTCCTGATAGTTCAGGTCCTCATAGACCTCTCCCCGGCCAATGGCCCAGCCCAGGTCCGAGCGGTAGCCTTCCGCCCACCATCCATCGAGCACGCTCATATTGAGCGCACCGTTGACCGCGGCTTTCATACCGCTGGTGCCGCTGGCTTCCTGGAGCAAGCGCGGGGTGTTCAGCCAGAGATCTACGCCCTGCAGCATGTAGCGAGCGACATTGACGTCATAGTCCTCGATGAACACCACGTTGCGCAGGTTCTTGTCGCGCAGCAGATGGATAAGCTGCCGGATGAGTTCCTTGGCCGGGTTGTCCTGCGGGTGCGCCTTGCCAGCAAAGATGACCTGTACCGGCCGGTCCGGGTTGTTCAGGATGCGGCCCAGGCGCTCGGCATCGCGCAGCAACAGGGTGGCGCGCTTGTAGACAGCAAAGCGACGCGCAAAGCCAATGGTCAGAGCCGTCGGGTCGAGCAGCTCGCCGGCCCGCTCGACTTCTGCCGGAGGCGAGCCGCGCTGTTCCATCTGGAAGCGCAGCCGGCGCCGGGCAAAAGCGACCAGCCGGGCGCGGCGCCTTTCGTGGACACGCCACAGCTCCTCGTCCGGTATCTCCTCTACCGCCTCCCAGACACTGCCGTCCGCCGGATTGCCGCTCCAGCGAGGACCAAGGTAACGGTCAAACAGCGCCGCCATATCCTGCGAAATCCAGGACAGGGTATGCACGCCGTTGTTGACCGCGATGATGGGGACTTCCCGCACCGGCACGCCAGGCCAGACGTCCTGCCACAGCTCGCGTGAGACGTCGGCATGGAGCTGGCTCACCGCGTTGGTCTGGCTGAGGCGCAGGGCAAGCACCGCCATATTGAGCGGCTCGTCCGGGTTGTAGCGGTTCATGCGGCCAAGGGCCAGAAAATCGTCGCGGGAGATGTGCAGCAGGTCATAGTACTGCCCCAGATAGCGGTCGATCAGGTGAGCATCAAACAGGTCGATGCCTGCTGGCACAGAAGTGTGCGTGGTAAAGATGGTGCTGGTAGCCACCACCTCACGCGCTTCGGCAAAGGTCAGCCCTTTGTTCTGCACCAGCCGGGCAATGCGCTCGATGGCCAGAAAGGCAGAATGGCCCTCGTTCATGTGGCAGACGCGGGGCTCGATGCCCAGAGTCTGCAGGGCCTTGAGTCCGCCGATGCCCAGCAGCACCTCCTGCTGGATGCGCATCTCGGCGTCGCCGCCATAGAGCTGATGGGTGATCCGTCGGTCGTCGTCCTGATTCTGAGGCAGGTTCGTGTCCAGCAGGTAGAGAGGGATGCGCCCGACCTGAACGCGCCAGACCTGCGCCACCACCCGCCGACCGGGATAGTCCACCTCAATGGTCACCGGGAGGCCCTCGCGTCGTTCCAGGGTTACCGGCAGAGAGTGAAAGTCGTTGTCGACATACTGCTCACCCTGCCAGCCGTCGGCGTTCAGGTACTGCTTGAAGTAGCCCTGCTGGTACAGCAGGCCGACCGCCGCAAAGGGCAGCCCCAGGTCGCTCACTGACTTTAGATAGTCGCCGGCCAGCAGGCCCATGCCGCCAGAGTAGATGGACAGGCACTCGGTGAGCCCGTATTCGAGGCAGAAATAGGCGATGGTCCGGGACGTTGCCTCGCCGTGGTTCTTCTGATACCAGGTGCTCTTGGAGTTCATGTAGCGGGTGAATGCGTTGTTGACCCGCTCCAGGTGCGCCAGAAATCCATCGTCCTTGGCTGCTGCTTCCAGGCGGTCCTGCTCGATCAGACCCAGCAGATGGACCGGGTTGTGCCCCGATTGTTCCCAGGCTTCGCGGTCGAGTCTCCGGAAGAGTTCGATGGCCTCCGAGTTCCAGGTCCACCACAGGTTGTAAGCCAGCTCCTTGAGCGCGCTCAGGGCCGGCGGCAGAGAGGGAATGATATTGACGGTAAACATCGGTCGCATGAATGTGTCACCTTTCTAAATCAGAGCAAGGCTGTGCGCCGTTGGGGCGCCGGGGTCGAGACTACTGGGAGGCCTTTTGCCGCCATACGGTAAAGCTGCTGAGGCTCGACCCGCCAATGAACTCGCGCAGAATCGAATTCGAGGGCACCAGTGTCGTATCCAGCGGAACAAACCAGCGCAGCAGAGCCAGCAGACGTCTGCTCTCGACATACTCCAGGGACGTCGGCTCGATCTGGTACAGCAGCGGCTCGGCGATGGGCTTGAGGGCCGATAGCTCGTAGGCCAGGGCCGAGTTGAACATGACGTCCGCGTGCTCCTGGTAAGGAAAGATCCAGGTCTTTTCGCCATCGCGCACGCTGTCCCAGCGGCGCAGGGTATCCAGGGCCGAATAGCCGCGTTCCCGCGCATCGCGCACGATGCGGCGGATCAAGCGTGTCTCGGTAGTAGGGACGCGATTGTAGTGATCCAGGTTGAGCTGTGTCAGAGCCGAAACATAGATACGGTAGGTAGCCTCGGCGGGCATCGTCGGCACCAGTTGAGGATTCAGCCCGTGGATGCCCTCCAGAAGGATGACTTGGTCCGCATCCAGCCTCAGCCACTCACCCTCTTCGCGCCGGCCGGTCTGGAAGCTGTAGCGGGGCAGCCGTACTGCCTTGCCCGCCAGCAGCTCGGCCAACTGCGAGTTCAGCAGGCCCCGGTCGATGGCATCCAGATGCTCATAGTCGTATTGGCCGGCGGCGTCGCGCGGCGTCTGGTCGCGATCGACAAAGTAGTTGTCCAGCTCGATCGCTACTGGCCGCAGCCCGTTGGCCAGGAGCTGCACCGCCAGGCGCTTGGAGAAAGTAGTCTTGCCGGAGGACGAAGGTCCAGCGATCAGCACCAACCGCAGCGAGCCGTGGCCCCGCGCGATATCGGAGGCAATCTGGGCAATGCGCTGTTCGTGCAGCGCCTCAGACACCAGAGCGACTTCGCCGCCGCGGCCGGCAGCCAGCGCATCGTTCAGGCCACCCACGTCGCTGATGCCCAGCACGCGCAGCCAGTGCCCGTACTCGCGGAATACACTCATCAGTTTGGGATACTCGACCACCGGCTGGAGCTGGCCCGGCACCTCGTGCCGCGGGTAGCGCAGGATAAAGCCCGAGGAATAGTGCTGCAGGGCGAACGACGTGAGGTAGCCGGTAGAGGGTACCATGTAACCGTGGAAATAGTCCTCCAGCTTGCCCAGGCGGTAGAGCGTCACATAGTTGCGCTGGCGATAGTGGAGCAGACGCACCTTGTCATGTTCGCCGCGGTGGGAGAACAGCTCCCTGGCCTGGGCCACGGTGACCTCTCGCTTTTCGATGGGCAGGTTCGCCGCGGCGAGCTCGTGCATGCGCAGCTCAACGCGGGCCACCTCATCCGGCTGCAGCGGCTCGCGCTCCTGCACCTCGCAGTACAACCCGCCAAAGGTGAGCGAGTGGTGCACATAGACCTGCACGCCGGGATAGAGGTCGTGCATGGCCGCCACCAGCAAGAAGGTCAGCGACCGGCGGTAGATCCTCATGCCGTCCGCCTGACCCAGGAAGATCGGGGTAACAGAGACGTCCTGTTTGACCAGATAGGTCAACTCGTAGAGCTTGAAGGCAATCAACACAGCGACGATGGGGTTCGGGCCGTCGTACGCCGCGCGAACATAGGCTTCCAGCGGCGTGCCGATGGGTGCCTCGAACATGCGGCCGTCGGGGAACGAAACCACCGCCGTCGTGCGGCCTGGCGACTCGTGCGGCCTGTCGCCGCCAGAGTATGCGGTTACCCTGGGCTCAGCCAGGGGGTAGGAAGCCAGCTCGTCGTCCATCAATGCGACCTGCGAGTATAGCACAACTCGCCCGACGGGCAAACACGAACGCTCCGGCATCTGTCAGCCAGGCGACAGGGACCTGTCAGGCACGCCTGGCGAGATTGTGGTAGAATGCGGTCGCACGACAAGAGCGAACGCAGTGCAAGGAGGAAGAAAGATGGGTATCGTGAATCGCATCAGCACCATCGTCAAGGCCAATCTGAATGACCTTCTCGACCGGGCCGAGAATCCCGAAGTGATGCTCGATCAGTACATCCGCGACCTTGAGAACGCAGTGGCCGAGGCCCGCGAAGAGCTGATCAATGCTATGGCCGACGAGAAGCGGCTGGCGGCCAAGCTCGAAGAGCGCAATCGCCAGGTGCGTATGTGGCAGGCCAACGCCGAGCAGGCCGTACAGCTTGGCAAGGACGAGGCCGCCAGGTCCGCCCTACGCGCGGTTCGCGCTTACCAGGACGAGGCCGACACCGTCTCCACGGCCTGGCAGGAGCAGAAGGACAAGGTAGCCGAGTTCCAGAAGCAGTTCGAGCTGGTGGAGAAAAAGCTGGTCTCGGTCAAGGGCGAACGAGATGCGCTGCTGGCCAAGCACCGCAGCACCCGTGTCCAGGAAGCGGTGACCACGGCCAAGGTCAAGGTCGACAAGGCCAAGGCCGCGATCAAGGGCGTGGAGCGAATGAAGGAGCGCCTGGAAACCGATGCCGCCAAGGCCGAAGCCCGCGAAGAGGTGGCCGCCTACAGCGCCGCGGTTCGAGACGCGGAGAAGGTCCAGGCCGACCTGGACATCGAGGCCCGGTTGGCCGAACTCAAGGCCAAACTGGCCGCCAAATAGCCAGAGCAATCAAGGAAACCGGGTAGGGGCAGCCCCGCCCGGTTTCTCTGTCTGCCCCACTGCCGGGCTATAATGGCGTGGTTGACCTCCGCCTGCGCGGAGCAAATCGCACCCAGAGGAGATGACCCATGCGCTTTCCCCGCTCCAGCGGAATCCTCCTTCATCCTACCTCGCTGCCCGGCCCCTGGGGCATCGGCGACCTTGGCCCGGCGGCGCTGCGATTCGTCGACTTGCTCCAGGAGGCGGGTCAGGGCATCTGGCAGGTGCTGCCTCTCGGGCCCACCGGCTATGGTGATTCGCCCTACCAGTGCTTTTCGGCTTTTGCCGGCAACCCGCTCCTGATTTCGCCTGAGCTGCTGCTCGAGTCGGGGCATCTCCGGCCGGCCGACGTGACCGATGCCCCCGCCTTTCCCGACACTTATGTCGACTATGGACCGGTCATCCAGTTCAAGTCGTCACTGCTGACCACGGCCTTTCACCACTGGGTCAGCCGCCGCACGCCGCAGGAACTGGCGCGGTTCGAGACCTTTTGCCAGCAGCAGTCGGCCTGGCTCGACGACTATGCCCTGTTTATGGCCCTCAAGGACGCCCACCAGGGTGCCGTGTGGACGACCTGGGAGAGCGACATCGCCCACCGCACCCCTGCTGCGATGGCTCAGTGGTGCCAGACGCTGGCGGCAGAAGTCGACCGGTTCAAGTACCTGCAGTACCTCTTCTTTGAACAGTGGGCGGCGCTGCACCGCTACGCTGCCGAGCGCGGAGTGCGCATTGTCGGCGACATCCCCATCTTTGTGGCACACGACAGCGCCGATGTCTGGTCCCATCCAGAGCTGTTCGCACTGGACGAGAGAGGAGACCCGCTGGTAGTGGCGGGGGTGCCGCCAGACTATTTCAGCGCCACTGGACAGCTCTGGGGCAATCCACACTACAACTGGAAACGCATTGCCCAGACCGGCTATGCCTGGTGGATCGAGCGCTTTCGTTCGACGCTCGAGCTGGTGGACATTGTGCGCATCGATCACTTTCGCGGCTTTGAGGCGTACTGGGAGGTGCCGGCCAGTGAAAAGACGGCCGTCATTGGCCGCTGGGTGAAAGGGCCCGGAGCTGACCTGTTTTCCGCAGTGGAGAGGGCGCTGGGCAAGCTGCCGATCATCGCTGAGGATCTGGGCCTGATTACGCCGCCGGTGGTCGAGCTGCGCGACCGCTTCGACCTGCCGGGGATGCGCATCCTGCAGTTCGGCTTTGCCAGCGACGGCAAGGATTCTTTCCTGCCCCACAACTATGTGCACAACTGCGTGGTCTACACCGGCACGCACGACAACGACACGGCGCTGGGCTGGTTCAAGTCAGCACCAGAGAAGGAACGCCAGGCTGCTCTGGCCTACGTGGGCACGGACGGCAGCGATTTCAGTTGGGACCTGATCCGCTGGCTGCTGGCCTCCGTGGCCGACACGGCCGTCGTTCCCCTGCAGGACGTGCTGTCGCTGGGGACCGAGGCGCGGATGAACTATCCGAGCCGGCTGGGAGGCAACTGGAGCTGGCGCTTTGAGGACAAGGCGCTCACCCCGGAAATCAGGGCGCGCCTGCGGCAGATGGTCGTTTCCTACGGGCGGGTCAGTAGCTAGCCGACCCAGCTCAGCCGGTACTCGGCCCCGGCTGCTTCCGGCACCCGATCCGCGCTCACGGTCTCCCAGCGGCCCCGGAGGCCGAGCTGACGCGCCGTCAGCTCCCAGTGACAGGTAAAGATGCCTATATCGACCCGCTGCAGGTCCGGCAGACCAAGCAGCGCGCTGCGCTCGCGGTAGCCCGGCGTCCTCCGGAGGTACAGGTGCCAGTCCCCGCCAGACCGCACGACTCGCCAGGGCTGTTTGTTGGATGCGGAGGGAGCCAGGCGCGCCATATCGAGGACTTGCGCATAGCCGCCGGCCGCCTCCCGGCTGAGGGGCACCCCGTACCGCCCGTCAAAGTAGAGCCGCTGCCAGGCCAGGCGGCTGATCGACCCGGCACCGAGGCGCAGGGCACGGTCCACCCAGCTCACGTTGTCGGCAATGACCCCCACGGCGATTACCGCAGCCAGGGTCTCGTCCTGGCGCACTGCTGCCCGAGCGGCAAAGTTGCTGCGCTGAAAAGTGCCGCCCAGCCAGCAGGTGCCCAGGTCGAGGTCGGTCGCTCTGAGCACGCTCAGCTCAAGGGCGTGGCCAACGTCCTCCAGGGCCACAGGGCCATTGTGCACCAGGCCGATGACAAAGCCGGCCGGGTGGCGGATGATGCCATAGGTGCCCAGACCGCGCAACCCGGCACTGCTGGATTGGGTCGCCGCCAAAAAAACCAGGCGCAGCGGGGTACCGAACGGGCCGTGCGTTTGCTCGCGCAGAAAAAGATCCAGTGCGCTCCGTGCCTCCTCAGGAACAGGCACGGGACGGTAGGAGCGGCAGGAGTAGCGTGCCTGAATCAATTCGGTCACCGGTCGACTGAACATCAAGCCCTCCCGCCCCGCTCCGTTTGGTCAATCACCGCGGCGCGCGGCTGCCGTCCGTGAAAAGCGCTTCCTGGTGCCGACTCTGGCGCTTCTGGCGCGCTGCCAGCAGGGCGACCGGCTCAGCAGCCAGGCGCGGATGGCCGGCCGAAACAGCCAGATGACCGGGAAGAGCAGTCGGAGCTTGGCCGCAGTTTCGGCGGCGTGATCCTCGAGGTTGTGGCGCTGATAGTGCAGCAGGCTCTGGCTCAGCTCGGTGTCCAGCCAGTCGCTGAAATAAGGTTCGGTGGTGAATGCCGCATCGGGCAGCATTCCTATGCCGGTGGCGTTCAGCACCTGGCTCACCAGGTCGCGATAGTACACCTGACAGCGTGGGCCCCCGCCGACGTGCAGCGTCCGGCCCCAGACCTCCTCACAGCGCAAGGCATTGACAAAGGCCAGAGCCGCGTCGCAATGGTGCACAAACTCGATGCGGTTGTTCAGCGGCACCTCGAACATCCCCGCTGAAAAGAGCAAGCGCTGGGGCAGGGCCACACCCAGACGCAGAATGGCCCATTGGAGCCGCGATGCCCGCACCATTTGCTCGCATTCGGCTTTGTGCTCGGCATAGAGCCCGACCGGGCGCACCGGGTCCGACACACGGCGCGGCGGTGGCTCGTCCTGGGTCAGACCATACACGGCCATTGAGGAGGCAAAGACCAGCCTGGGTGGCGTGGCACAGGACTCCATCGCCTGAATGAGTTTGGCCGTGCCGCCGACATTGATCTCCCTGGCCAGGTCGGGGCACTTGTCGATGTCGACGCCCGTGGCTGCCAGCCGGGGAATGAGAAAGGCCAGGTGAATCACCGCTTCCTGACCCTCGACCGCACGGACGACATCGCTCTGGCGGCGGAGGTCGCCCCAGCAGACCTCGACACTGGGCGGCAGGGAGCGCGCCAGCCGCTCGTTAGTCTTGCTTCGCACATCAAAGCAGCGCACCTGATGGCCCTGGGCGATCAGTTCGGCCAGGGTCACCTGTCCCACATTCCCAAACGCCCCTGTAAGCAGCACTCGCATGCTAATCCCTCCTCCGCAAACCATCGAGAATGAGCGCCACGCCTCCCTCGGCAGTGGCACCCCAGTCGGCGCCCGCGGGGTCCAGCAACCCCTGCAGGATCAGACCCACCGCCAGCGCCAGGACGACCCGTGCCGCCACTTCGGGGTCAGTCTGCCGCAGCGAGCGCTCATCGATACCGCGCTCGACCAGGGCGGCAAATAGCCCCCGGTAGCGCCGGTAGGGAGCGATCGTGGTCTGCCACGCTACCGGGTCACGCGAGGCTCGCGCCCAGAACTCGAGAAACATCGGCAACTGGTCTCGGGCATCGGCTAGCACCAGCCGCGCCAGACGGGCCATACCGAGAAGGACATCTGGAGCCGGTGCGTCACTGCTGACCACCTGTCGCGATTGCTCCTCCAGGGTGTTGAGCCAGGTGGTGAGCAGCTCGAGAAAGACATCGTGCTTGGACGCAAAGTGATGATAGAAGGCGCCCTTGGTCACGCCGGCCGCCTGGCACAGCTCGGCCACTCCGGTGGCGTCATAGCCCTGCCTCGCGAACTCGCTCCGGGCTGACTCCAGGATACGAGCACGGGTCTGCTGACCTCGCGACTGCTGCGCCATTGTGTGCCCCTCCACCTTCCATACCGACTGGTTGGTATTATTCTACCCGGATTCGCTTGTCCTGTCCAATCCTGCGTGGCACGCGGCAGCCCGTCGGCGAGAGTGTGGAATAACTTACCCAGGGAGCGCGAACGACAGGTTCGTAGTTGCGCTTTAGCGCTCCCCTTCCGGACGGTCTCACCGCGTCAGTGGGTGGGGACAGGCTAAAG